>Ga0194132_10000066_pt1 | contig 183733 bp, 193 predicted proteins | sample TA2KigOf80mmetaG_FD_148612 | JGI IMG/M metagenome (GOLD analysis project Ga0194132, IMG submission 148612) | Freshwater microbial communities from Lake Tanganyika, Tanzania - TA2015054 Kigoma Offshore 80m | ecosystem: Environmental > Aquatic > Freshwater > Lake | place: Tanzania: Lake...
TGCAATATCGCGCTGAAGAGCGCTATGGCCTGGTGTGGGTGGCGTTGGCTGAGCCGCGTCGGCCGATTCCTGAGTATCCCGAGTTCGACGATCCCGGCTTCCACACCTGGATGAAGTTCTACGGGCCTTGGGACGCCAGTGCCGGACGCATGACGGAGAACGCCCTGGATCTCGCCCACCTCGACTTCGTCCACCCCGGTCTCCTCGGCGACCCCGAGGATCCGGATGCAGCCGAGATCCAACCCTACGAGACGACGGTCGAGGAAGACGCTGTCCTGACCACCTACTACAAGGCGTTCCCGTCGGCTGAGACCTTCGCACCCGAGAACTCCGTGATACGTCACGACGCCAGAGTCGACATCCCGTTCATCTTCACCATTCGGATCTATTCGGACCAGGGGACCGTTGCGCTCTACTTCGCGACGTACCCGATCGCGGCGAACCGATCGGCGTTCTGGCTCTTCGAGGCGCGCAACTACGCGTTGGACGAGCCGGATGATCGATTCATCGCCTTCAACGACGTGCTCGAGACCCAGGATCGACGCGTGATTGAGGCGCAGCGGCCCGAGCTCCTTCCATGCGACCTGAGCGAGGAACTGCACCTCAAGGGTCCCGATGCCGCTGCGATCGAGTATCGACGCTTGCTGGCACGACGAGGGATCCGCCACGCGTGATGTGGCGCCACCCCGCACGACGGGGCGGCAGTCAAGCAAGCCCGACACCGGGGTCCTCCCGACGGGCCCTTGACACCGCTGGCTCCATCGTACATTCTATCCAATATTGCAGGTAATCGGGCCCTGCGTCCGGTCGCGTTGATGCTCTCGGGGAGAACGTGATGATGAACGACGACGAGCACGGGCCCATCCAACGGCCGTTGTACTGGGCTGTGTTCGATCATCTTGCCCACAAGGGCACCATGTCGGTGGGCGAGAGGCTGGACGAGTTCGCGCGGGAGGCGGCGCTGGCTGATCGCCTCGGCCTCGACTACTACTTCACGACCGAGCATCACTTCAGCAAGGACTTCTCGCTCTCTCCGTCGCAGTCGATCTCGCTGACCGTGATCGCGCGGGAAACCTCGCGAATCCGCTTCGGCCCGTTGGTCGTCATCCTCCCGGTGTCCCAGCCGCTGCGGGTCGCCGAAGAGCTCACGCTCCTTGACCACCTCTCGAACGGTCGGCTGGAGGTCGGGCTGGGGCGCGGGATCCGAGAGCACGAGCTCCTCACCTACGGAGTGGATCCGGACACTGCGGTGCAACGGGTCGAAGAAGGTCTCGACGTCATCCGCCAGGCATGGAGCACCGAAGGTCGCTTCTCGTTCTCTGGCGAGCACTATCAGTACGCGGAGGTGGAGATGCCGTGGCGGCCGGTGCAGAAGCCGCACCCACCGATCTGGATGCCGTCGAATACCCCTGCGAACGCGGAGGAACATGGCCGCAACGGCTTTGGGGGCGGAGGCTTCTCGTTTCTTACCGCGAGCTTCTACGCGCCGGTTGCCGCTGCCTATGAGCGGGGGTACCAGGCATCAGGGCTCCCGGAGTCGCAGTATCGATGGGCGTGGATGACGCCGTTGCTCGTCGCAGAGACCGACGAGCAAGCCCGCGATCTTTGCTACGAGGCGTTCGAGTACCAAGTGGGCCTCTTCGAGTACGAGGCACAACGGTCCCACGAGATGGTTGACGACGCCCGCAAGCCCGCGATCGAAGCCGGACTGGAGCGATTTCGGCAGATGAAGAGCAATCTCGAGGAGTCCGACGAGCTCTTGCGCTTCATGTGCGGAAGCCCCGACACTGTGATCGAGAAGATCCAGGCGGTGCGTAGCCAGCTCCCCGTCAACGTCATCATGGGCGAGTTCTCCTTCGGCCTCCTCGATTGGAAGTACGTCGAGCAGAGCTATCGCCTTCTTGCCGAGAAGGTCATGCCTGCCTTTCCACGAGCCGCGCCCCAGTCTGCATCTCGATGATCATCCAATACCCGATCGAGGCCGGCGGCGTGGTGCTCCGCGTTCTCGAGGCTGGTACCGGCGATCGATCGATGCTCATGCTGCACGGCGTCGGTGCACGGGCAGATCGTTGGCGTTCGAATCTCGAAGGGCTCGCGGCCGCGGGTTATCACGTCTACGCCATCGACCTCCCCGGCCACGGGCTCTCTGAGAAGGGAGCAAAGTTCGACCACTCCGTGGGTGCCTACTCCCGCGTGGTCCGCGCCTTCGCACGCGAGATCGCCGACAACGATCTCATCTTGGTGGGGACATCGCTGGGTGGGCACGTGAGCGCCGCAGTTGCGTGTGAAGAGCAAGACCTCGCCAAGGGCATCGTGCTCGTCGGAACGCTCGGCTTCGTACCGCTCGGCCAAGACGTAAGGGCCTCGCTTGCGCGCCTCGTGCAAGAGACGAGTATCGAAGGGATCCGTTCAAAGCTTCAGGCAGTGCTCGAGGACCAGAGCCTCATCACAGAAGAGTTGGTGCTAGAGGAGTTCCGTATCAACAACTCGCCTGGTGCGAAGGAAGCGTTCGCTCGCATCGCCACGTACTTCCGCGATCACATCGATGACGATCTCATCGCTGCCGACATGGTCGCAAAGTGTGCCGGATTGCCTACGTTGTTGGTGTGGGGGCGAGAGGATCGTGCTGTTCCCCTGTCGGTCGGCTTGACGGTCCGGAAGATCTTGCCGGATTCGACGCTAGCCATTCTCGACAAGACAGCTCACGCGCCGTACTACGAGCGTCCGGAGGCGTTTCAGGGAGTAGTACTCGCGTTTCTTGCTGATCAACTCGGAGAGAGACCAGTGCCGGGAATCGAATTGATCTGATCGAATGCAGCAATTCTCGTAGCGGCTGCATGGTGGCAATTGGACGGGATGGAATCATTGGTCGACTTCGCATTCGATGACTCAACGCAACGACTCACTGAAGCAACGCGAGAGTTCATCGCCGAGGTCATCCTCTCGGTCGAATCAGACCTCGTCGGTGACCTTCATTCGATCTCGAATGCTGCGCGACTTGACCTTCATCATGCTGCAGCCGTGCGAGGACTGCTGGCCCCCACTGCCCCGTTGGAATGGGGTGGACTCGGATTGGATATGCGCAGACAAGCCCCAGTTCTCGAGGAGGCGGGCTATTCGGTTGTTGGGCCGCTCGCCATGAACTGCGCGGCGCCAGACGAGGGGAACATGCATCTGCTCGCGCGGGTTGCAAGTGCGGAGCAGAAGGAGCGCTTCCTCGTACCGTTGGTACGCGGAGAGACTCGGTCGTGCTTCGCGATGACCGAACCACTCCCTGGTGCAGGCTCCGATCCACGAGCTTTGATGACGAGCGCAGCTCGCGTTTCTGGTGGCTGGCGGATCAATGGGCGGAAGTGGTTTATCACGGGCGCCAAGACGGCCGATTTCGTGATCTGCGTGGCTCGCACCAAAGGGTCGCCTGGGGATGCGGGTGGCGCAAGCATGTTCCTTGTCCCTCGAGACGCGCCCGGGATGGCGATCACGCGCAACATCGAGACACTCGATTCGGCCATGTTGGGTGGGCACAGCGAGGTGTCCTTCGAGGACTGTTTCGTGCCCGATGATTCCGTCTTGGGTGAGGTCCATGAAGGTTTCGCGGCGGCGCAGGAACGTCTCGAACCGGCGCGTCTCACGCATTGCATGCGATGGCTGGGTGCTGCACGACGCGCGCGTGACATCGCTCTCGGTCATTCCATCAACCGCGAGGTCTTTGGCTCGCGCCTTGCTGATCTCGGGATGGTGCAGCAGATGTTGGCGGACATGGAAATCGAGATCACCGCAAGCCGCACCCTTGTTCTTCGCGCAGCCTGGGAACTAGACGTCGAGGGACACGCACCTCAGACGACAGCGATCACCAAGGTATTCGTCTCCGAGGCTGTCGATCGAGTCATCGACCGAGCGGTGCAAATCTGTGGGGCAATCGGGATATCCAACGATCTTCAGCTCGCGCAGCTCTATCGCGAGGTGCGCCCATTTCGGATCTATGACGGGCCTTCGGAGGCGCATCGCTGGGTGATCGCGAAGCGAATGGTCAAGAGCCATCGCACGTTGGCTTGAGGGCGCTTCCTGTTCGTTGGGATCGTCCATGAGTGCTCCTGGAGCTGGATCGGACTCTGGTTGCGTTGTGGAACCGGGAGAGAACCGTCGCGAGGATCGTCGGTCCGACGCACCGCGTTTGGAGACTCAGACCCTCGGAAACGACGGGTGAGGATCTCCAGAACGGTCAGATCTTCTCGTCGGAGAGGTAGGTCGCTTCGATCTCGTCGAGGCGGCCACTCACCTCGTCGACCGTGCCCGAGATCACGATGTGGCCGCGCTGCATCACGTAGACGCGATCCGCGATGCCGAGTGCCTGACGGACGTGCTGCTCCACGAGGAGCACGCCAGTCGAGCGCTCGGTCGCCGCCCGACGAACGGTCTCCAGCAGCCGCTTCACCAACAGCGGGGCGAGTCCCAGTGACAGCTCGTCGGCTAGCAGCAAGGCGGGCTTGCGCGCCAGTGCGCGCGCCAGCGTGAGCATCTGCTGCTCGCCACCCGACAGCAGTCCCGCGGTGCGGTCCATGAGTGGCGTGAGCTCGGGGAACAGCTCGACCGCGTCTTGCGGAGCGACGCCGGCAACCTTGAGGTTCTCAGCGGCGGTGAGACGCATGAACACCGAGCGCTCTTCGGTGACGAACCCCATCCCGCGTTGCGCCCTTCGGAACAGCGGTGCCTTCGTCGCGGCACCCTGGAACAGGATCTCACCGGCGATCGCTGGGAGCTCACCCGCGAGCGTGAGCAGGGTCGTGGTCTTGCCGGCCCCGTTCGGTCCGATGAGTGCGACGACCTCGCCGGGCTCGACGTGCAAGTCGACGTCGCGCACGACCGCCATGCCGCCGTACCCCGCCGCCAGGTCGCGACATTCGAGGAGCGCGCTCGGAGCGCCGGTCGGCGAGCTCGTCGCCTGTACATCGGTCACTTTGCCGGTTCCCCATCAGGCAGCGCAGACGTGTCTTCGCCGAGGTACGCACCAATCACTGCCGCGTTGCTCCGCACCTCGGCCGGGGTGCCCTCCGCGATCTTGTGGCCGAAGTCGAGCACCACGATCCGATCGCAGATCCCGAGCACGAGGTTCACGTCGTGTTCGATCAGGAGCACCGCCATGCCGCGGTCATGCGCGAGCCGGCGCACGAGGTTCCCCAGCTCGGCGGTCTCGGTCTCGTCGAGGCCCGACGCCGGTTCGTCGAGCAACAGCACCGACGGCGCCGACGCGACCGCGCGCGCGATGCCGACGAGCCGACGCCGCCCGTAGGGGAGCTCGCCCGGCAACCGATCGAGATCGTCCTCGAGTGCGAACTCTTTGACGCTGCTCACTGCGGTTGGAGGGAGCGGATGCCGTCCGGGCGAGAAGAGGTCGCGCAGGCCGGCGAGCGGGGTGTGCTCGCCCGCGCCAGCGTGCAGGTTCTCGGCCACAGAGATGTCTTCGAACAGCTCGAGCGACTGGAACGAGCGGCGAACGCCGGCGCGCGCCCGGCGAGCCGGGCTCCAGGACCGTCCAGCCATTGGCGTGCCGTCGAGCGTCACCTGACCCGCGCTGGGCTTGATGAAGCCGGTCACCGCGTCGACGACCGTGGTCTTTCCCGCGCCGTTCGGGCCGATGAGTCCGACCACCTCGCCGGGGCTGACGCGGAAGCTCACGTCGTCGAGCGCTACCACCGCGCCGAATCGCACGGTGAGGCTCTCGACGTCCAGCGTCGCCGGTGCCACCGACTGGATCTCCACATCGGGGAGCTCCTCGCGGTGGGGCTTGCGCCGCAGCTTCAACCGCAGCTTGCCGATGCCGCGCTCGTCCTTCAACGCGACGCTGGCGATGCCGTTCGGGTTGAACATGATGATCAGGATGAGCACGATGCCGCCGATCGCGACGAGCCACGAGCCGAGATCGACGAAGTCCAAGAAGATCGTGCCGACCCCGCCTTCTGCGAACTGCCCGCCGAACACCGAGCCGAACACCCAGCCGATGCCGCCAGCCACGGCGTTGCCGATCACGTTGATCGAGTTGAACGGCTGGAACCGGTTGTAGTTCACGGTCGTGTCTTTGAACGCCAGCAAGACCCCCGCGAACGACGCGATGGCGGCACCGACCGCGAACGCGTAGATCTTGGCGCCGAACACGCTGATCCCGAGCGACGCTGCCGCGCGCTCGTTGTTCCGTACCGCAATGAGTCGCCGACCGGAACGGGATCGGCGGAGGTTGGCGACCATCAGCGCGGAGACGACGAGCACGAAGAGGCACACGACGAAGTAGCGGTCGGGGTGTTCGGCCGAGCTGACATCCCAACCGAACACCTCGATGTTGCCGATTGTGGTGACCGATCCGAAGTCGCCAGTGAAGTAGTCGTTCGTGAAGATCATGTTCTGCACCGCGAAGCCCAACCCGAGCGTGACCACCGCGAGGTTCACGCCCCGAGTCCGGAGCGCGGGGAGAGCGAAGATCACGCCGACGACGATGGCGAACACGACGCCGGCGAGGAACGCCAGCTCGGCTGGCCAGCCGTCGTCAGCGACCAGGCGCGACGCGAAGAGCGCACCCAGACCGCCGACGGCGTATTGAGCGAGTGAGAGCTGCCCTGCGTAGCCCGTCAGCACGACCATCGACAGGATGAACACGCCCACGATCATCGAAGTGAACAACGACTGTGACCACTTCTCGTCGAATGCGAAGTTGTTCAGCAGGAGCATCACGCCAACGGTGGTGATCAGGAACCACCGAGTGACGACGCCGGTCCCGAGGTCGGGAAGTCGCTCCAGCACGTGGCTGCGCAGTGGGAGCGCCTTCCCGCGGACGACGAGCACGACCACGATCACGAGGAACGGGAGCCCGCGTTGAAGTCCGGTCGCGCCGTTCCTGATCCCGAAGGTGTCGTCGAGGAAGTTGGAGATGTCGGTCGAATAGGTCAGCACCTCGGTCTCGGCGATGCCGAGTGCGATGCCGCCGAGCAACGTCAAGGGGAAGGAGCTGAAACCGCCGATCAACGCGACTGCCAGCGCCGACACCGTCACCACGATCGTGAACACGGTGAGGCTCAATCCGGTGTTCGGCGCGAGGAGGATGCCGGCGAAGCCCGCAGTGGCGCCGCCGATGCCCCAGGTGATCGTCGCGAGCAGGTTCGGCGACCAGCCCAGCGCGGACGCGGCACGCTCGTTCTCCGCGCTCGCGGAGATCGCGAGGCCGACTCTCGTATAGCGGGTGAACGCCCAGAGCGCGAACGTCAGCACGATCGCAATGCCGAGCAAGACGAGCCGGTTCAGCTGCACGACCACTTCGCCCATGTCACCTGAGAAGCCGAACCACTCGTTGAGCGTGAAGGGCGCGGTGTCGGGAAACAGGAACTGGTCGATTGGGTGGAACTCGGTGTCCCAGAGCTGCTGCCCAGCCAGTCCTTGGAGCACGATGAGGACGCCGAGCGTGGCGACCAGCCGGACGAGCGGCGCGGTGTTGCGCATGAACCGCAGCACCCCGTTCTGGATGAAGATGCCGAGCAAGCCGGCGAGCAGCACCGACACGGGGATCGCGAGCTCCACCGGCCACTCGTGCTTCTCGACGAGCGTGAGGAAGCAGAAGAACGACGTGAACATGGCGATGCCGCCATGCGCGAAGTTGACGATCCCCGAGCCGCGATAGATGAGGACGATCCCTTGCGCGAGCAGCGTGTAGGCCGCGCCCGCGCCCAATCCGAGGATCGCGAACTGGATCGCCCGCGCCACAACGTCCTCTCAGTTAGGGGAGCGTAATCAGCGTCAGTTCGGGATTACCCGGTGTACTCGGTGATGTCGATCGGATCGTTGGTGCTCACCACTTTCTTGCCATCGAAGTGCGAGATGAACACGGAGTGGTTCGAGCTCGACGTGAACACGCTGAAACCTGGCGTCGACGGGGTCCACGGCGGAGTCAACCCGAGCAGGTCGATGTCTTGCGCAGTCTGCAACGCCTCCGTGACGGTCTCGCTCGTGAAGGTGTCGAGGTCTCTCGTGAGCTCGACGAACGCGAGCACTCCGACCCAAGGGCTGAAGGACCGGGTGTCGATGTTCGCGGGCTGGAGGTTCTCCACCCCCGACGCCTTCATGTCCTTGAACCACTGCTTGAGACCAGGGAACTCCTTGGTGTTGTTCTTGGTGGGGTACGGGAAGGATTCGACCAGGACGGTCCCCTTGGTGACGGCCTTGTGCTCCCGCAGGGTCTCGAGCTTGAACGTCCCAGGGGCACCACCCATCGGGATCTTGAAGTTCAGCTGCGACATCGCCGAGATGAGCTGGGTGGCGGCATCTCCGCCGACCGAGAGGAGCACGGCGTCAGCCTCCGTGCGCTCGATCTCGGAGACGTAGGGCGCGTAGTCGGTAGCACCGGTCGCGAGCGGGATGTCACCGACGATCTCGACACCGGCCGCGTTGAACAGCGGCTCGACGAAGCCGCGGAACGATGCGCCGGTCGCCGCATCCGTGCGCACCAGCGTGACGGTCTCGTACCCGTTGTCGGCGAAGTCGACCGCAGCACCGATGTACGCCGCGATGGCACCGGCCGAGATCGGATACGACACGCTCGACGCGAACTCGGAGAGGTTGGTCGGCAGCAGGCCGATCCGCGGTATGCCGGCAGCCTCCATCACCTCGACGACACCCTCGGGGTTGTTGAAGGCGAGGTCGTTGACGGTCGCGACCACGCCTTCTTCTTCCAGCTCCCGTGCGCACTCGACCTCGGCGTTGGCGTCGGCGCGGCTGTCGCACACCACGGCCTCCAGCTCCAGGCCGTTCACGCCGACCCCGCCGCGCTTGTTGAACGCGTCGACCGCGGCCTGGAGCGCGTCGCCGTTGTCTGGGGTGGAGGTGATCGCGCCGGTGATCGGCGCGATCATGCCGATCTTCACGGTCTCAGCCGACTCACCGGCACCGGCCGCCTGCAGCGGCACAGCCAGCAAGATCGCGAGGACCGCCGGGGCGAGCAGCCTCAGCCGCGATCGACGCCCAGCGTGTGGTGCGAGCAACGTCGTTCCGGTCAGCGTGCCCATGGTTCCCCCCGAGGTCGGCACCTGTTGCTGGGAAAGGTAAGGCAGTGGGCCGCGGAGCGCCAACCGGCGGAGCCGGATCCCGAGCACCCGGATGTGACTTCGGCGAGAGCCTTCCCAAGGGCATCATCTGCGCGACGCAACCCACCTAGCCGACGAAGCCGACCGCACCGCCCTGCCCGAACCCCTCAGACCCGCCCGTTCTGCGCGTAGCGCGCGCTACGAGCAGTCCAGCGCGACGCGGATCTTCTCGAGGTTGGTGCGCATCACGCTCAGGTAGTCCTCGCCGCGGTCGCGCTCGTTCGCCGAGAGTGATTCGAGCGGGTTCAGCACTGCGGTTCTGAGACCGCCGGCCTCAGCGGCGAGCGTCTCCGCGATCTTCGGTGACACCCGCGCTTCGGTGAAGATCGTGGTGACACCTTCGTCGCGCACGAGATCGCTCAGCTCCGCCAGTCTTTGCGGCTTGGGCTCTTGCTCGGGATCGATGCCGGCGACGCCCTGTTGCCGAATGCCGTAGCGGCGGGTGAGCCATCCGAACGCTTCGTGCGCCGTGACGAGAAGGTCGCGCTCGCAGTCCACCAGACCCGAAGTGAATTCGCCGTCGAGCTCATCGAGCTCTGCGATGAGCGCCGTCGCCTCGCGGTCGTAGGCCGCGGCGTGCTGTGTGTCGATCGCGGCGAGCCGCCGAGCGACCGCGTCGACGATCTCCTGCATCACGAGCGGGTCGAGCCAGATGTGGGGGTCACGTTCGGCCCGTCGCTGTTGGCTCGCGCTCAGCGCCCGGCGCACATCCAGCGTCGGTCCGTCCCGCTGCTCGGCTGACTCCTCGACTGCGGGTTGGAACCCACCGCTGAGCACGACGAGCAGGTCCGCGTCCTCGATCGCGGCGCGGTCGTCGGTCGTCAGCTCGAGGTCGTGCGGTTCGGCGCCCGCAGGGGTGAGGCCGGTCACGTCGACGTGCTCGTCGCCGACACGATCTGTGGCCCATTCGAGGGGATAGAAGGCGGCCAGGACGCGGGCCCGATCGCGCCCCGCATCCGCCGGGCTCACGGTCCCCGCCCAGGCCAACGCCACCACGAGCACAGGGCGGAGGGCTCCTCGCAACATGAGAATTGATCTTAGACTAGTTCTCATGCCGTGGCCAATCGAATACGAGTTCATGCAGTACGCCCTCGCGGCCGGGCTCATCGTCGGCGCGACCGCGCCGCTGGTTGGCGTGTTCCTCGTGCAGAAGCGGCTGTCGCTCATGGGCGACGGCATCGGTCATGTCGCCTTCGCGGGTGTGGCCGTGGGTTTGCTGCTGGACATCTGGCCCGTGTGGGCCGCGCTGGCCGTCGCCGTCGGCGGCGCGCTACTCATCGAGTGGCTCCGCAGCCGACGCGAGGCGACGGGTGACCTCGCGCTGTCGTTGATCCTCTACGAAGGCCTCGCCGGGGGCATCGTCCTCGTCGGCAAGGCCGACGCAGGCAACGAGAGCGTCGTCCCATACCTCTTTGGCTCGCTGCTGACTGTCGACGCGGGAGAGCTCGGGTTGCTCCTCGGGATGGGCCTCACGATCGGCATCGTGCTCCTGATCACCGGACGCGCGCTGCTCGCGACCGTCATCGACGAGGAATCAGCGCGCGTCGCGGGGATCCCGGTCGGGCTGTGCAACAACTTGCTGGCGGTGCTCACCGCGGTCACGGTCGTCGCAGCCATGCGCGCGGTCGGGATCCTCCTCGTCGCCGCGCTCATGGTGCTCCCCGTCGCGTCGTCACGGCTCGTGGCGCGCTCGTTCCGCGGGATCGTGATCGTCTCGAGCGCGATCGGCATCGGCTCAGTCGTGTTGGGACTGGTCGCAGCCCGCGCGTGGGACCTCGCACCGGGCGGCGCGATCGTCCTCACCGCCGGCGTGTTCTTCCTCGGCGCGGCCGCGGCTGGCCGTCGCCTCCAACGCGCCACCTGAGCTGCGGCGGGTTTTCGGCACGCTGAACCCCACTATTTGTTGTTCAGCGTGCCGAAAATCCTGGGGTCAGGCAGTCGGGTTGGTGACGACGTCGTCGGCCCAGTCGGCCAGCGTCGGCGCGAGCATCGGCCAGCGAGCGAACAGTCCTTCACCGCGCAGCTCGCGCGCTTCGCCACGCTCGATCCACTCGCGATCACCCCACGGCGGCTCGACGAGGCGACCGCCCGGCAGCACATCGGCGAGCTGCTCGGAGGTGGCGCGCGTGTGGTGCGGATCGCTCCCGCCACTGCGGAACACGAGTGTCGGGAGGTCGAGTGCCTTGGCATCCTTGACAGATAGGCCCGGCACGACATCACTGCTGTTCGGGCAGTAGACGGCCATCCATCGCTCCATGGTGGCGATGAACTCCTTGGCGTCCTGGTCGAGGAAGCGTTGGCGGTTCGACGGGTTGCGCTCGAGCACCTCGGTCCACTCGGGAAGCGCGGCAACGGCTTCCATGCCGCCGGTCCACGCGGCCCGGATGTTCTCGCCGCAGTAGTGGGTGCCGAGGGTGATGAGGCCGTACACACCACCGCTGATCCACCACATCGAGAGTGCGGCGGCGAGCTCACGATGACGCGCGGCCGTCAGCAGCGACACGCGCGCGCCGCCCGATCCGCCGACGATCACCGCTGGCATCATCTCGAGCTGGGTGAGGAGTCCCGCGAGCGCGTCGGCCTGCATTGCCGACTCCGAGTCACCGGTGAAGCACACATCCGACGCGCCACAGTTCGGCCGATCCCAGATGAGCACGCGGTTGTTGCGTTCGGCGAGCGCTTGCGCCAGCTCCCGGACGCTGGGGTCGTCCTTGCTGAAGCGGCCACCTGGCGCGCGTCGAGCTACTCGCCGCTCGACGCCATCTTGCAGGGCGACGCCAGCACCGCGTCGCTGGACGCGACCGCCCACCGACTCGACATCGCCGCCCGCGTCGGTGCGCCCGGCGCGCTCGTCTGCACCGGTCCACTCGGCGCGCGACCGATCGCGGACGCGGACGCGGTCGCGGCATGCCAGGAGTGGCTGGCGGATGCGGCACCGCTCGCCGTCGAGCGGGGTCTGCGGATCATGGTCGAGCCGATCCATCCGCTGATGCGGCGCTGGTCCTATGTGCACACCTTGCGGCACGCGTTGGACCTGACGGACGGCATCACGGGGGTGGGCGTGCTGCTCGACGTCGGCCATGTGTGGTGGGAGCAGGGGCTCGAGACGATCATCGGGGAGCACGTCGACGAGATCGTGTCGGTGCAGGTGACCAACGTCGATCGCGCGGCGTTGGACGAGCTGCGGTACGAGCGGACGGCACTCGATGCCGGCGACGTGCCGGTGGCAGCACTCGTCGCCACGATCGAGGCCGCGGGCTACGGCGGTTGGTATGAGCAAGAGATCCGCGCCCGCATCCCGCGGGACGAACGCCTCGCCGCGCTCCGAGCGTCAAGCGAGTGGTTCGCCGCCCTCGAACCCGGAGGCGAAGGGCATCTCGGCGGCTAGGTACGCTGATCTGACAGTCACGTCACATCGAGTCGTCCGGAGGGGTTCCGTGGAGCTGCCGAAGATCATCAGCGTCGACGACCACGTGGTCGAGCCCGCCCACGTGTGGCAGACCTGGTTGCCCGCCAAGCACCGCGAGAAGGGCCCGCGGGTCGAGCGCAAGAAGTGGGGCGCCTTCAAGCTCTTGAAGGGCGCGAAGTACGACATGTCGGAAGACCCCGACGGGCAGTGGGGCGACGCCTGGATCTACGAAGACCAGCTCATCTACGTCCAGAAGAAGTTCGTCGCCATCCCGCAAGAAGCCACGCCTGATGGTGACGTTTCCAAGTTCGACAAGACGAAGATGACGATGACGGCGTGCACGTACGACGACATGCGTCCCGGTTGCTTCGACGCCAAGGAGCGCAAGAAGGACTTCGAGATCGCGTGGGTGGACGGTTCATTGCCGTTCCCGACCTTCCCGCGCTTCTGCGGCCAGACGTTCATGGAAGCCGACGACCGGGAGCTCGCGCTCGCGTGCGTGCAGGCGTACAACGACTGGATGGTCGAGGAGTGGTGCGACCCGTCGATCGGGCTCAACATCCCGCTCTGCATCATGCCGCTGTGGGACCCGCAGCTCGCGGCGGTTGAGATCAAGCGCAACGCCGACCGGGGCGTACGCGCGGTGTGCTTCTCCGAGCTCCCCACGAAGCTCGACCTGCCGAGCGTGCACAGCGGTCACTGGGACCCGATGTTCCAGGTGTGCAACGACACCGGCACGACCGTGTGCATGCACGTCGGCTCGTCGTCGACCGATCCGTTCTCGTCGAAGGACGCGCCGCCAGGCGTCGGGAGCATGGTCGGCTTCAACAACTCGATGGCGTCGCTCGGCGACTACCTCTTCGGCGGGATCATGCACCGCTTCCCGAAGCTCAAGATCGCGTACTCCGAAGGGCAGATCGGCTGGCTCCCGTACGCGCTCGAGCGGGCTGACACCGTGTGGGAAGAGCACAACGCGTGGCAGCACTCCAAGCGTCTGTGCCCGGAGCCGCCGTCGACCTACTACTACGACCGCGTGTTCGGCTGCTTCACGTGGGACCGCCACGGTGTGCGCTCGCTCGACGAGGTCGGTGAGAACAACATCTGCTTCGAGACCGACTACCCGCACACCGACACCACCTGGCCCAACACCAAGGCGTACTGCGAGAAGATGCTCGAGGGCGTCACCGAGGAGCAGGCGTACAAGATCGTGCGCGGCAACGCCATCACGATGCTCGAGCTCGACCGCGTCTGATCGAGACCATGACCGTGATCCTCGACGACGCGCCGAAAGGCTACGAGTAGTCCTTCATGAGCAAGGTCACCGAGAAGATCGCTGCACTCCTCCACGAGGCCGGTGAGACCCACCACCAGGTCTATCGGATCGTCGACGGTGAGGATCCCGACTGGGCGTCCCGGTACGCGGACTGGTTGCTGAACCTCTCCGAGCTGCCCGATCTACTCGGTCGGCCACCGGTGCGCAGCGAGCTGGTCTTCCGGTTGGTCGGGCTCGACAAGGAGTACGCAGCCGCGAACCCCGATGAGCCATGGCCCGACTACTACGCCACGCGCTTGGTCGAGCACTTCACCTGACGCGGCGTGCGTCAGCCGGACTTCTTGTCATCCTTCGACAGGAGCTTGTCGACGATCGCCCGGAGCTCCGGAGAGACGAACGAGCGGTCTTCCGCGGTGAGCGCGAAGTCGAGCGTGGCGTTCAGCGCGCGCTCGAGGTGCAAGTTGAGGATCCGCTTGGTGTCCTCGGTCGCTCGACGTGGGAGCGCGGCGATGCGCTGCGCGCCCGCCGCGACCTCTGTCAGCGGTGCGCCTCAGTGCCCTGGATCGCCAGCAGCCGTTCGGAGACATCTCCGAGCTCGGCGACCGATCCGTCGTATACCACTTCACCGTGCTTGAGCAGCACCACCGAGTCGGCGATCCGCAAGGCGTGGCCGACGTACTGCTCGATGATGAGCAGCGTCGTGCCGGTCTGTCGTACCTTCTCCAACGTCGCATAGACCTCGTCGACGACGATCGGCGCGAGCCCGAGCGACAGCTCGTCGACGATGAGCAACCGCGGTGGGCGCACCAGCACCCGTGCGAGCGCGAGCATCCGCTGCTCGCCGCCGGAGAGCGTGCCGGCCAACTGCGTGCGGCGCTCGCCGAGCCGGGGGAAGAGCTCGAACGCACGCTCGAGCCCGCCAGCGACGGCATGCCGGCCGAGGTTTCGTCGGAAGTCGAGGGTCAGGTTCTCCTCGACCGTGAGGGAGCTGAACACGGACCGACCTTCGGGTGCATGCACGACGCCACGCAGTGCGATGTCCCAGGGCGGCATGCCGGTGATAGTGGCTCCGTCGAAGATCACCTCACCGTCGGTGACGGGCACCAAGCCGGTGATGACTCGGGCGATCGTCGTCTTGCCGGCACCGTTCCCGCTGAGCAGTGCCGTGACGCTCTTCTCCGGGAGCGAGAACGAGACCCCGAACAGCGCTCGGAACGGACCATATGCCGCATCGACGTCCTTCATCTCGAGCAGTGGTCGACCGGGGGCTCCAGCCGCAGTTGCCTCGGCACCGGACGTGGTGACGGCCGCGTTCGTGCTCTCGGTGTCCTCGGCGTGCGTCGTGCCGTGCTCACCGAGGTAGGCATGCTGCACCGCGCCATCCTTCATCACGTCGGCGGTCGGCCCTTGTGCGATCAGCGTGCCGAAGTCGAGGACGTAGAGACGCTTTGCGAACGCTTGGACCATGCCGATGTCGTGCTCGACGAGCAGGATCGCGGTCCCGCGCTCACGCTGCACCTCCTGGAGCATCTGCACGACCTCTTGGGTCTCGTGCTGGTCGAGTCCGGACGACGGCTCGTCGAGCAGCAGCAGCTTCGGCTCGGTCATGAGCGCTCGACCGAGCTCCACGAGCCGGGCTCGTCCGAGGCTGAGCGCCTCGATGCGCTTGTCCCCGACGTCGTCGAGTCCGAGGAGCGTGAGCGTCGCTTGGGCGCGCCCCAGCTCGTCTTCGGTTGGGCGGGAAAGGTTGAGGCAGTCCTTCCAGAGCCGACCCGTCCCCAGGCGCGCACGCTCCGCGACGAGCAGGTGCTCACGAACCGTCATGCCACCGAAGAGCTCGATCCGCTGGAACGTCCGACCGAAGCCGAGGCGGGCGCGCGTGTGGACCGGGTGACGAGTGATGTTCGTCCCGTCGAAGTGGACCCTGCCGGAATCGGGCTTGAGCATTCCGAGCAGGCAGTTGAAGAACGTGGTCTTTCCGGCGCCGTTCGGGCCGATGAGGCCGACCGCCTCGCCCGCGTCGACGGTGAGCGACACGTTGTCGAGTGCGGTGATGCCGGCAAACCGCTTGGTGATCCCGCGGGCGTCGAGCAAGGTCACATCGTTCATGTGGTGGCGACCTCCGGTCCAGGATCGTTGCGCCGATCGATGCGGCGCTGCATCCGCTCGAGCTGTTTGCGCTTGCCCGCCTCGACCAGCCCTTCTGGGTGCTTGGCGTAGCTGAATGCCGCGAGCCCGAAGAGCACGAACCGCAGCTCACCGGGGAAGCCGATCGCTTCGAGGAGCTCCGGGAAGAGCGCGAACGCGAGGCCGGCCTGGATCGCGCCTTCGACCGTGCGCGACCCGAGGGTCACCACCAGCACCAACCAGAACAGACCCAAGAACGGTGAGAAGTTCACCCCGTAGTTGGCTTGCTCCTCGTGCAGCGAGAGCAACCCACCACCGAGACCCGCGATCGCCGCAGAGAGGGCAAAGGCGGTCACGCGCGCCCGCGCCGCACTGATGCCCAACGCCGTTGCCGCAGTCTCGCTGCCGCGCAGCGCATCGAGGAACTTCCCGGTGGTTCCGCGCCGGACGAACGCCACCAGCGTTCCGACGATGGCAAGCATCACGACGCTGAAGATGAAGAACGCTTGGTTCTCGTCCAGGAAGTCCGGTCGAGTGACCTGTGGCGGCAGCGTGCCGCCGCCGACCGCTTCGAGCGGCACGATGACGCTGTCGAAGAAGAGTGCGAACGCCAGGGTGGCCAGGGCGAGGTAGATGCCCCCGAGCCGTAGTGAGGGGATCGCGAGCAGCGCGCCGATGATCGCGGCGAACACGACGCCGACGACCAACGAGAGCAGCGGAGCCCCGACGTTGTCCGCGAGCTGCGCGGTCGAGAAGCAGCCGACGGCCGCGAACGTCGCTTGACTCAGCGAGATCTGGCCGGCCATCCCCGTGATCACGGTGATCGACAGGAAGATCAGCGAGAAGATGACCGCCTTCGTGACGATGCCGACCCAGAAGACGTCGAGCGTGGTGAGCGTCACGACGATCGCGGCGATCGTGACGATCGCGCCGAACACCCAGGTGCCGATCGTGAGGCTGCGGCTCCGCTCGGCCGCCGCGAGCCCCGGAGGCGGCGGGTCGACTCCCGACAGGGGGTCGGTCAGCTCCGCCTTCTGCCGCAGGCCCGGCCAGAAGAGCAAGAGGAGGAAGAGCACGACGAACGGCAACGACGGGCGCAGGCCGGTCGAGACGATGTTCCAGAACTCGCCGGCATTCGTCGGGAGATAGCCCGCGAGCATTCCCTGGAGGATGCCGAGGAGGATGCCCCCGAGGAGGGCCAGGGGGATGCTTGTGAGTCGGGCGAACGCCGCCGCGGCGATGGCCGCGACGAGCAGCTGCGTGAAGCTGGTGACCTCGGTCTGCGCGTACAGCGGAGCGATCAGCACGCCGGCGAGGCCGGCGATGAAGCTGGAAAGCATCCATGCAACCATGCTCACGCGGTCGGCGTTGATCCCGACGAGTGAGGTCATGCGCGGGCTCTCGACGACCGCCCGCATCTGGAGACCGATCGCCGAGTAGCGGAACAGGAGCGTCAGGATCACCACCGCAAAGACGGTCACGACCATCGTGACCGCCTGGCCGCCGTCGATCCCGTACCGCGCGCCGATCGGGTGGTAGATCTTGAACACGCCGACGTCGAACGGCCAGATCGTCGGGGGCGAGTACTTGGTGTCTGCCCCGAACCACACCAGCTTGACGATCTCAGGGATCGCGACGAGAAGACCGAGTGAGGTGACGAGCTTCGCGAGCGCGGGCGCCGTGCGCAGGTAGCGGAACAGGAACCGGTCGAGCACGAGGCCGAGCAACGGCGCCAACACGACGACCGACACGACAAAAGCCGGGAGGATGCCCCACTCCTCGTCGTTGCGCAGCGTGTAATAGGCCGCCGCGGACGTGAACGCCTGTGCCGCGAAGGCGAGGTTGAAGACGCCAGAGGTCTTGTAGGCGAGGACGATGCCGACCGCGACGAGACCGAACACGCACCCGAATGGGAGCCCGCGGATGATGTAGCCGAGGAGCTCGCTCACCCGGTCCTTCCCTCCCGGCGGTACGCGTCGTGTCGCCAGCCCAGCACCCCAGGGGCGCTCTGGTGGGCGAGCGACGTGAGTGTTATAGATGGCGCTTCGGCAGGACACCAGCCGGTCGCGTGGTTCGTGGCTGGCTCACGACGTCATCGGGGGAACCGGATGTCAGGTGCTGTGTTCGCGTGAAACGTCGGGCCGCACTCGTGGCGGCGGTTGCGCTGATCGCCGCAGGGTCAGCGTCGATGGCCAGCGCTCAGGGCGACTTCCCGGCGGTCGACCAGCCCGGGGTGAGCGACACCGAGATCCGGGTGGGTGGCGTGCTCACCGACACGATGAACCCGACGGGGGTCTCCTACGGTCCTGCGTTCGGCGGCGTCGAGGCCTACTTCGCGTACATCAACAAGACCGAAGGCGGTGTGTACGGCCGCGAGCTCGTGCTGGCGTCCAAGCGCGACGACCAGCTCGGCAAGAACCGCGAGCAGGCCCAGGCGCTCGTCACGCAGGACGACGTGTTCGCCGCGCTTCCGTTGGCAACCGCCCTCTTCACCGGCGCGTCGGTCTTCGTCGAGGAAGGGATCCCGGCCTTCGGCTGGAACATCAACGCGGAGTTCGGCAATGAGGACAACACGCCCGGGCCCGCGAACCTGTTCGGAACCGCGGGCTCCTTCAGCTGCTTCACGTGTGCCCAGGCAGGGCTCGGCACCTGGTTGCCCCGGGAGATCGGCGCCAAGAAGGTCGGCATCCTCGCGTACGGCGTCGTGCAGTCGGCCGCCTGCGCGACGGGGAGCGAGAACAGTTTCGAGAAGTACGAGACCGCCGAGGTCGTGTTCGTCGACAAGGCCCTCGCGTTCGGCAACCCCGACTTCAGTGCGCAGGTCGCGCAGATGGTCGACGAGGAGGTCGACTACGTCGTGGCATGCATCGACTTCAACGGCATCATCAACCTTCGCAAGGAGATGCTGCGCCAGGGCTTGGAAGCAGCCCAACTGCTCCCGAATGCGTACGAGCACGAGACGATTGCCGAGAACCAGCAGTTCCTGAACGGTCTCTACGTCGCGACGTTGTTCGCCCCGCTCGAGACCAAGCCCATGCCACCCGCGGTGAAGCTCTTCAAGAAGTGGATGAAGAAGACCGGTGCCGACATCACCGAGAACGCGATCATCGGCTGGATCAACGCCGATCTGTTCGTGACCGGTCTCAAGGCTGCGGGTGAGAACTTCACCCGCGAGAACGTGATCGATGCCATCAACCAGATGACCGACTACACCGCCAACGGGTTCCTCCCACCGGTCGACTGGACGACCGCGCACGAGGACGACCAGGACTGCATGGCGCTCCTGAAGATCGTGAACGGGAAGTTCAAGCCCGTGGTGGGTGAGAAGGGCAAGCCGTTCCTCTGCTTCTCCAATGACCTCGGGAAGGTGCCGAAGGATCCCGACACGGCGTAGCCGGGCCGATCATCACCCGCTTCGCCGACCGGCTCGTGTTCGAACCCACGCCCCGGTGATGAAGACAACCGGACCGTGCTCGCCGGTCAGCATCTTCTCTTTGTCAACCCGTCGTTGCGGGAAAGCGGAACAGCAAGCCTGGTATCTCTACTACCGTAGTAGTAGCCTTTGCGAATGCCACGAGGAAGGCCGTCACCGAAGCTGGCGATCACCGTCGACGCCGATGTGCACGATCGTGTCCTCGACGCTGCCGCCGCCGAAGGTCTCAGCGTCTCGGCTTGGATGACGAACGCAGCGCGTCGCGCGCTGCTCGTTCGCGATGGCCTGGCTGCCGTCGCCGAATGGGAAGCCGAGCACGGACCACTCACCGAGGCCGAGCTGGCCGCGGCCCACCAGCGTGTCGCCTCACAGGTCGGCAGGACCGCGGCCGGGGCGCGGCGGCGCTCAGCGTGAGCGTCGTGTACGACTCCGGGGCGCTGATTGCTGCGGAGCGGTCCGACCGAACGGTGTGGGCGGATCATCGTGCGCGTCTCGAGCTGGGACTCGTACCGATCGCCACGGCTCCGGTCGTTGCCCAAGTGAGTCGATCAGGGCGACAAGCGCAGCTACGCCGTTTCCTGCGGGGCTGCGACATCGTGCCATTCGCGCACGACGAAGCGCACGACGTTGGTGAGCTCGCCGGTCGATCGGGTTCATCAGATGTCGTCGACGTTCACCTCATAGCGATTGCTCATCGACGACAGGTCGGCGTCGTGACATCCGATGAGAACGATCTCACGCCAATCGCCGATGCGCGTCGACCGCGGGTCGCTCTCATTCGCGTCTGAGACCGCCACCGGCTCCGAACGCATTCTCGTGCAGGGCGCCAATCCATCCATCTCAGGAGAGAGCACCCCGGCACCGCAGCGTTCGTGCGCTCGACGTACGGTGAGGTGCTCGCCTCCGGGCGTTTGTGCAGGTCAGGTGCTTGTTCGGGGCTGTCACACCCCTGTGGTTCACTGCATCGGTAGCGCCTCGCGGACGGGCCTGACGTCCTGCCACTGGATCCGGCCGGCAGCTCGCCGGACGGTCGAGACGGAGCAGAGCCATGTCCGTGGTGCCCGCGGCGATCGACGTCGCCAGCCAGGAGAGGTTCGACTTCTCGGCGCGCGTCGATGCCTTGCGCGCCCAGCCCAACGCGGCGCTGCGCGAGAGGGTCCAGTGGGCGCGGCTCCAGCAGGAGCGCTGGTGGCTCGAGGAGCTCGCCGCGACCCGCGTGCTCGACGATCGCGAGGCGCTGGCGTCGCTGCCCGATGCGACCCAGTCCACGCGCACCAACCGGACGAACCTGCGGGTGGCCCGGGAGCTGGAGTCGCTGCCCGAGATCGCGGCGGCCGCGCACGAGGGCGAGATCTCACGGGATCAGCTGTCGCCATTGGTGGAGGTCGCCACTCCAGAGACCGATGGGGACTGGGCTCGGCGGGGGGCGCGCATGCCGGCCAACGACCTGGAGCGCATGGCGCGCCGGGTCCAGAAGGTCACCGCCGCCGACGCCGCGGCCCGCAATCAGGCGCGCGAGCTGCGAATGTGGCGCGACGGCGCGCGGGGGATGGCGCTGGGTCGCTGGTCGTTGCCCGACGTGAACGGCGTGTTGGTCGAGAAGGTGCTCGACCACATGGCCGAGCGCATGCGCCCCGCACGCGGCCAGAAGTGGGACTCGCTCGAACACCGGCGCGCCGATGCGCTCGTCGCGCTCGTCACCACGTATGCCGAGCTCGAACCGACCGGCAAGTTCCGCATCGAGATCGTCAACATCCACGATCCCAACGCCGTGTCGTTCGGTGCTTCCATCGACGGCATCCCCCTGCCCGACGAGACCATCGCGGCATTGATGCCCAGGGCCAAGGTGCGCGACTGCGTCCCCGACGACAACGGTGTGGCCCGCACGGTCGACAAGCCGCGCCAAGCGCTGCCCAAGGACATCGAACGGCACGTGCGCCGCCGCGACCTCAGCTGTCGCTGTGGCTGCGGCGAGACCCGCAATCTGCACATCCATCACACCGATCCGGTCAGCCAACACGGCGACAGCTGGGATGTTCGCAAGCTCGCGCTCGTCGCCAGCTACCACCATTCACTCTTCGAACCTCACGGTCCCTACCGCATGATCGGCAACGCCGAAGAGCCCGGGGACCTGCGCGTCGTGCACCGCGACGATCTGGCCCGCGAGGGTCCCGATCCCTAGCGACCCCGTGCGGTGGTGGTCACTTCCCCGCCAGCTCCTTGACAACTGAAGATGCACGACCGGGCGCGCTCGAAGCGAGGGCGAGCGCGCCCGCGCCCTCGACGGGGGTCACCGTCGTTCAGCGCGCGAGGTCGTCGAGGACGGCCGCGACCGTCTCGGGCTGGCTGACCATGCACATGTGGCCGGCGTCGAGATCGACCAGCTTGCAGTGACCGACGTTGTTCGCGAATCGCAGTTGCTTCTCCGCAGAGACGATGGCGTCCTGCAAGGTGCGGATCCAGGTGCGGGGCATGCTCGATCGCAATGGTGTGAGATCGACCGCGTCAGTCGTCAGGCGCGGTGCTTCGGCCACGAGGCGCTCGACGCACCACGCGAACTGTGCCTCATCGAGATCCTCGCCGAGCACGAGCTTGGCCACCGCTTCGTCCATCACCCGAGGTTCGATGTCGCCGTTCGCGCGTACGAGCTCCAGGACCTCGGGGTCGAGGGTGTCGAGGCACGACGTTCCGTCGTCGGGGACCGTGCACGCGATGAACACCGCGTGACGCACGCGCTCGCCGAGCCTTCCGATGATGGTGGGCATCGACGCACCCGCGAGCGAGTGCCCGACGAGCACGAGCTCGTCGAAGCCCGCGGCATCGACGTCGGCGAGCACCGACGCGGCGCAGTCGGCGAACGTCACCGCACGCAGGTCCGCCGGATGCCGGCCGCGGCCGGGGAGATCGACGGCGAGCGCAGGGCCGGCGAGGTGCGGCACCAGGAGGTCCCAGCACCGGTGGTCCAAGCCGCCCCCGTGGACGAGCACGATCGGGGTCACGGGTTGCCGGCTTCCCCGTCGCGCGCCCGCCATGCGTCGGCCGCGTCCCGTTCCAGACGGAGGGCATCGCCGAACGGCAGCCGCTGGGTGCGGCGGAAGAGGTCGACCTGGCGCCGGACGGCGTCCTGGTCGTTGGCACGGATCGACTGCGCGAGCTCGTACGTGCGAGGAAGCAACGCGTCGTGGGGCACGACGTGGTTGACGAGTCCGATCCGCAGGGCTTCCGGCGCGTCGACGAGCGTCCCGGTGAGCGAGAGCTCGACGGCCTTGCGACGGCCCACCGCGGCGGGGAGCGCCGCGCTCATGCCCCATCCGGGCATCAAGCCGGCCTTGGCGTGGGTGTCGCCGAAGCGCGCCCGCTCCGACGCGACGATCAGGTCGCAGGCGAGCGCGAGCTCGAGCGCGCCGGTCACACACACGCCGTTCACCGCGGCGATGGTCGGCTTCGGACAGGCGCGCACCGCCACGGTCGGGTCGAGGCGCTTCGGGAGCCCGCCGGGCGCCCGGATCTCCTTGATGTCGGCGCCGGCCGAGAAGCTCGGGTCGGCGCCCGTGATCACGACGACGTCGATGCCGTCGTTCTCGCCCGCGCCGGTGAACAGCTCAGCGATGCGCTCTCGCATCGCCAGCGTCATCGCGTTGCGAGCTTCGGGACGGTCGATCGTGATCGTGCGCACCCCATCGGCATCGGCGACCCTCACCTGTTCGGCGGGGTCGCTCACGACAGCGGGATTCGTGAGTTGTCCCAGGTGAGGACCCGGGCGTCGGGCACGAGCTCGAACAGCACGCGACCCGGCGCTTCGTAGACCGCACGGGTCTCGTTCGGCATGCTCGAACGCTGACTGCGGTACGAGCCGTACTTGTCGTGCAGCGCCTGCTCCACGCGTTGCGTCGTGGCGTCGTCGGTGACCTCGCGCGCGTCACCGGTCACGAGCACGGCCTTCAGCTCGCGCCAGTACGTCCCCGACTCCACGAGGAGACAGCAACGCGGGTTGTTGCGCAGACGGGCGACCTTCTTCGTGCGGGCGGGACCACCGAAGTAGATGCGCCGGTCGATGACCACGAACCACAGTGGGAGCGAGATCGGTGTGCCGTCGGCCTTCATGCTCGTGACGATGCCGGTGTGGGCGCGGGCGAGCTCGTCCCAGGCTTCCTCGAGCGACAGCCGGATGCTCACCCGACCTGCTTGCGTCGTGTGGTCCGCTCCGAGATGCGACCGAGCAGCTTGGTCAGCACGCGGGAGTGCAGGTTGCCCGAGTGCCACTGCGTGACGACCTTCCCGGTGGGAGACGTGAAGTAGTTGTTGCTCATCGTCCAGCCTCGCTGAGGCTGTCGACCGCGGGAAGCGGGATCGGCAACGTCACCGGCTGACCTGTCGCGCCAACCAATCGTCGACGTCACTCAAGGCGCGCTTCACCATCGCCGCGCCCGGCACCAAGCCGTACCCGTGCGGCAACCCGGGGTAGACGTGCAGCTCGCACGGCACCCCGGCCTGGTTCAGCCGGGTCGCGTAGTCGACGTCCTCGTCGCGGAAGCCGTCGATCGCGCCCACCGACACGAACGCGGGTGGCAGAGCGGCGAGATCAGTTGCCCGCGCCGCGGCGGCATAGATCGGAAGATCCGAGGTGCCATAGAGATCACCGAGGTAGGACCGCCACCCGAACTCGTTGGATTCGCGAGTCCAGACGTAGAGGCCCTCGAGTCCGATCGACTGGGTGTGCTGCCGGTCATCGAGCATCGGGCAGTCGAGGAGCTGGAACGCGACCGGGAGCTCACCGCGGTCGCGGGCAAGCAGCGCAAGCGCGGCGCTGAGACCGCCGCCCGCGCTGATGCCGCCGATGCCGATGCGGTCGCGGTCGATGCCGAGCTCGTCAGCACGCTCGAACGTCCAGGCCAACGCGGCGTAGCAGTCGTCGAGCGCAGCAGGGTACGGGTGCTCTGGCGCGAGCCGGTAGTCGACCGACACCCCGACGATGTCCAGCTTCGGGCACCACCGGTCAAAGAGCTGTTCATCCATGGTGTAGCTGCCGATGATGTAGCCACCCCCGTGGATGTGGAGCAGCGCGGGCCGGGGCACATCGCTTTCGGAGGCCCGGTAGACGCGCACCGGCACCGCTGGGTCGCCGGGGACCTCGTGCTCGGTGTACTTCACGGCGCCCGAGCGCTCCACCGTCGGGAACGGGTTGGCACGGAACGTCGCCAGCACGTCGCGGTCGAGCGACGGCATCTCGAATGCACCGAGGATCTCTTGGAGCTCCGGATCGAGCAGCCTCTGCATGTCGATGGCCATGGCGAGCGTCACCGGTTCAGGAGGAGGTTCGCGATCTCGGTCGCGCCGGGGAACGAACCGGTCATGCCCGAGCTCATGTATCCGGCGTCCGAGATCAGGGTGATCCCGTTGACGGCGCGCGCCGCGTCGCTGCACAGGAACACCAGCAGGTATGCCTGCTCGAGCGGGGTGGACGGCTCGATGCCGGTCTCGCCGCGGTAGTCGGAGCCGAAGCCCAGCCACACCTCCCTGTTGGCTTGCGCGAGCGGCGTGTCGGTAGGGCCAGGGCAGATCGCGTTGATCCGGATCCCGCGCTTCAACATCGGGAACGCCTCGCGCGCCACGTACGCACACATCGCCTGCTTCATCGACATGTAGTCGGCCTTGCCGTTCGCTTCGACCCATTTCACCGCACTGTCGAAGTCAGGCGTGTCGAGGAGCTCGTGGAGCTGCGCGAGGTTGGGCTCCCACCCGAGGCCCGCGGCCGACGAGATCATGCCGATCGCCGACCCACGCGGCAGCATGTCGTTGGCGAGCAACCGCTCGATCAGGTGCCGGTGCCCGATGAAGTTGATGCGCTCGATGCCGGGCGTGCCGTCGGCGACGCCCGCGCACGAGAACAGCGCATCGACCCTCGCGCCACACTCGTCGACGGCGGCATCGATCGACGCTGCCTCGGCGAGGTTCACATGGATGGCCTTCGCGCCGGCCAGCGTGACCTCGGCGAAGTCCATGACGACGACTTCGGCGCCGGCATCCTGCGCGAGCTCGGCCGCGGCCGCGCCCATCCCGGTGGCGCCGCCCACCACGAGCACGCGCTTGCCGTCGTAGCGGAACGCATCGAACAGACCCATGACTCTCCTCTTCCGGCACCGGGACGCTCCCGAGCGCGGACAGAGAATCTAATTCTCGCTGGAAGAGTGTGTGATGTCCGCGCGAGCAGGGGTGGTCTGTCCCACTCTCGAGTGAGTTGGACTACGCGTCGTAGTCGATGACGACTTCTCGGCTCGTCGGCAGTGACTGGCAGGTGAGCACCCAGCCGTCCGTGACCTCCTCGGGGGACAGCGCGTTGTTGACGCGCATCCTCACCGTGCCGGCGTCGAGATGCGCCATGCACGTCGCGCAGTGCCCCTGCTCGCAGGAGAACGGCGGGTTCAGGCCGGCTCTTCGTGCTGTCTCCAGGATGGTGTCACCCACTTGGTAGTCGATCGACTTCTCTTGCTTGGCGAGCTTGATCACGATCGACTCGGTGTCCGAGGTCTCGGACTCGCTCCCGGTGTCTTCGCTGAGCTCGAAGCGCTCGATGAACACGTGCGTTGGCTCGACGCCCAGTGTGGCGAGGCCGGCTTCGACGGTGTCCATGTAGGGCCCTGGACCGCAGATGTAGAAGTCGGCATCGACCTGCGCACCCGCCAGCTTGGCGCACGCGTCTGGGTCGAGGAACCCGCCGTCCGAATCGAGGTGGTGGTGCACGGACAGCCGATCGCCATTGCTTGCGATCAGTCGGTCGATCGCCTCGCGGAAGATCACAGAATCGGCGTCGCGGTTGGCGTACACAAGCCGGATCGGCCGGCCCGTCGTGACCAACGCGGTCTTGACGATCGAGATGACCGGCGTGATGCCGCTGCCTCCGGCGAAGGCGACGATCGGCGTGTCGTGCGGGTGCAACACGAACAAGCCTGAAGGGCGGAGCACGTCGATCGTGTCTCCGAGCGTGAGCGTGTCGTTCATCCAGTTCGACATGCGGCCGGTCGGTACCCGCTTCACCGTCGTCGTGAACGGATCACCAGTGTCGGGGGAGCTCGACATCGAATAGCAACGCACGACTTCGTCACCGTTGACGGTGGCTCGGAACGTGCAGAACTGTCCGGCGGTGTAGTGGAAGGTGTCCCGCAGCGTCGCGGGGATGTCGAGCACGAATGAGCGCGTGTCGGTGGTCTCGTCGTGGATGTCGAGAATCGCAAGCGGGTGGTACTGGTGCTCGTGGAGCAGCAAGAGCGGGTCGGCGTCCGTCGACGCAGGGCAGTCCACGAGTAGGGGGTCGGCTCAGCGACCCCTCCACTCGGGGGCGCGCTTCTCGATGAACGCGGTCGCGCCTTCTTTGGCGTCCTCGCTGCTGAAGATGACGTCTTGCCACTCGGTGACGCGTGCGCGCGCAAGAGCGTGATCCGTCACGCCCAGGCGCACGAGCTCCTTCACTGCCTTCAGCGCGAGCGGTCCGTTCGCGGCCATGCGCTCGGCCAGGTCCAGCGCCGCACCGAGCACCTCGCTCGGAGCCACGACAGTGTTGATCAGGCCGAGCTCGTAGGCGCGCGCCGCGCTGATCCGATCTCCGGTCAGGGTCATCTCGAGCGCGATGCCGAGCGGTACACGCGTGCCGAGGAACGTGCCTCCGCCCGCCGGGAACAGGCCGCGCTTCACCTCGGGAAGCCCGAACTCGGCCTCGGACGACGCCACGATCACGTCACACCCGAGCAGCAGCTCGAAGCCGCCGGCCACCGCGGTGGCGTTCGCCGCACCCACGACCGGCACCGCGACCTCACCCTGGATCAGTCGGAAGAAGCCACGCGTCGTGTCCGGATCGTCGATGCCGGTGTCGTCGTCGGCGGCGAACGCCGCCAGGTCCATCCCGGCGCAGAAGGCGCGGTCACCCGTGCCGATCAGCACCAGCGCGCGGACCTCAGGGTCGTCCTCTGCCGTCGTGACGGCATCACTGATCCCGCGGAGCATTGCCCCGTTCAGCGCGTTGCGCGCGTCGGGGCGGTTCAGGCGAGCGACCAGCACCGCATCGTGACGCTCCTGCACCAGCTCGTCCGTCGTTGACACGGCGCTCCTGTCCCATGAGAATCCGGTTCTCGTACGCCGGAGACCACCCTATTGGGATGGGCTTCTCGGGACGGCCCTCTTGGGATGGGGTTCTGGCTGCTTGCAAAGGGGGAGCAGTGGCTTGGAGCCTTCATCGTTGTGCCGCGATCGCAGCGGCGATCGCGTGGTCCGTAGCAGCCAGCGCGACCGTGGCCGTCGCAGGTCCTGACGTGGCGACGCCCGTCTCCGAAGGGCCGATCACCGCGGGTGGGAACCCGAGCCTGCTGGGCCCGAACATGACGGGCGCCGGCTACGTGCTCGAGGAGTTCTTCATCGAAGGCGAAGCCACCGCGTACGAACCGATCGGCAAGCTCGGCGCCAACGGCAAGTGGCGGGTCGAGCCAACGACGACAGCTCCGTTCAAGACGCGCATCGTGATGTGGCGGCCTGCCGACCCCGCCGACTTCAACGGCACGGTCTTCGCTGAGTGGTTGAACGTGAGTCCGGGCTTTGACAACCCACCCGACTGGCTCAACGGCCACAACTACTACGTGCGTGAGGGCGCGGTGTGGGCCGGCATCTCGGCGCAGGCCGCAAGCGTGAACGGGGGCGAGATCCGGGTCGAGGCCGGCGAGGAGGTGCCACCTCCCGGTGGACTGGTCGGCCAGAACCCCGAGCGTTACGGCACGCTCGAGCACGCAGGGGACGAGTTCTCCTTCGACGTGTTCAGCCAGGCCGGGGCCGCGCTGTTCGGCAACGCCGAGGGATCGATCCCACTCGACGGCTTCGAGGTCGAGCGTGTGATCGCGGTCGGCGAGTCGCAGTCGGCGTTCCGGATGACCACGTACATCAACGCGGTCCACCCGATCGCGCAGGTGTACGACGGGTTCCTCGTGCATAGCCGTGGGGCTCAGGCCGCGCCGTTCGGTGAGCAAGAGCTCGGCGAAGCGCAAGAGGAGATGCCGACGGGTGTGAAGATCCGCGCCGACGTCGGCGTGCCGGTCCTCAACGTCCAGATGGAAGGCGACCTCATCGCCCTTGGCTCGTTCCCGGCGCGTCAGAAAGACACCAAGAACTTCCGACTGTGGGAGGTTGCCGGCACCGCGCACGCGGATGCGTATCTCGCCGGGATGTCGTTGGGCGATCTCGGAGACGGCAGCGCGGAAATCCAGCTCCTCGATCCCGCCGCGGCCAGTGGGGGTATCCTCGGGTGCGAGGAGCCAATCAACGCGCACGGGCAGTATGCGGTGATCATCGCCGCGCTCGACGCGCTCGACGGCTGGATCCAGACGGGCAAGGCACCGGCGAGGGCACCCCGGCTCGAGGCGACCAGTGACGGTGACTCGCTGACCATCGAACGCGACGAGCACGGCATCGCGGTCGGCGGCATTCGGACACCCGTCGTCGACGTCCCGATTGCCACGAACGACGGCGAGCTGAACATCGGCCAGACGTTCTGCCGGTTGTTCGGCCACACCATCCCGTTCGATGCCGCCACGCTCGCGGAGCTGTATCCAAACGGAGAAGCCGAGTACGTAGCGGCGTTCGAAGAGTCAGCGGACGCGACTGTCGCCTCGGGCTACTGGCTGGACGTCGAAGCCGAGCACTGGAAGGCGGCGGCCGCCACGATCACGTTCCCCGAGTAACCGCGGAGCAGCCGAGCGTCCCGAAGGGCGGCCGCAGGTACCCTGCGGCCGAGCGAGCGCGACCATGGAGGCGCGTCAGCCCCTTGGAAGGGGGCGGACGGGATCGGTGACGCCGTCCCAGTCTGCCGCCGCGGCGTCGAGGAGGTCGGCGAGTCCCTGCGCGGCGTCGTTGAGCTCGGCCACCTCGACGATCGTGGTGACGATCGGATCCGTCTCGTAGTACGCGAACGAGACCACGCCGTCACCCCGGAAGACCTGTGACCAGCCCGCCGCGTTCGCCGCTTGCGTCACAGCATCGAAGTCCCGCACCCACCACGCGAGCTGCTGGTAGCCCTCGTGGCCGGCATCGAGGAACTCGCGGTAGATGCTCGGCGTGTCATCGACCGGTTGGATGAGCTCGATCTGCATCGGCCCTGAGCTCGCGAACGCGACCGAGATGGTTGGTTCGCAGTGGTCGCCGCGATACCAGCAGTCGCGCAGCTGGTGATCGCCTGTCGTGTACCACGGGCCGACCCCGAGCGAGCACCAAGACTTCAACGCCGCCTGGAGATCGCGGACGACGAAGCCGACCTGTCGGATCGGGCCCTCGAGCACGGTGTGCATCGCGGCGTGAGCATTGCACTCTCAAAAAAACGAAAACTAGGTTCTTCCCCCAGCCATGGACACGCGGGACACTCCCGAACAGGCGGAGCTGCCATCCGTGTGCGCGGCGGCGCCGGGGATCCTGTCCACGATGGACCTGCCGCACATCACCCCCGCCGGCCCGCGGCGGACTGCGACGTGACTGGTCCGCTCGCGGGCATCCGGGTGCTCGAGGTCGGGCACCTGCTCGCGGGCCCGTTCGGCGCGATGCTGCTCGCCGACCTCGGCGCCGACGTCATCAAGATCGAGCCGATCGGTGGTGACGTGTCGCGCCAGGTCGGGTCACGCGCGGTCGACGGTCACAACGTGTACTTCGCGAGCCTGAACCGCAACAAGCGAAGCGTGCACCTCGACCTCACCACGCCGGAGGGACAAGCCGCGTTTGGTGATCTCGTCGCATCCGCACACGCGCTGCTCGTCAACCTGCGCCCTTCCGCGATCAGGAAGCTCGGGCTCGACTACGAGTCGCTCCGGACGCGCAACCCGAAGCTCGTCTGCGTGGCGCTCACCGGCTTCGGTCTCGACGGGCCGGCACGTGAGTGGCCGGCGTTCGACTACGTGATCCAGGCGAACACGGGTGTCGCGGCGATGACCGGCGAGCCCGATGGGCCGCCGGTGCTCGCGGGCTACTCGGCCGTCGACAACTCCGCGGGGATCATGGCCGCACTCGGCCTCGTGGCGAAGGTGCTCGAGGGCAAGGGCGGCCAGATCGACATCTCGCTGTACGACGTCATGCTGTCGCAGCTCAACTACAAGGCTGCCGAGTACCTCAACGGCGGCGCGCCGCCCGCGCGCCAAGCCTTCGGCGCGCACACCTTCTATGTGCCGGCCCAGCTGTTCGAATGCGGGTCGGGACACCTTGCGATCTTCGTCACCCACGACGAGTTCTGGCGCCGGCTGTGCACCGAGGTCGGGCAGCCGGAGTGGGCCGACGATCCCCGGTTCGCAACCATGGCCGCGCGCTTCGAGCACCGAGAGCAGCTCCTTGCCGACCTGGGCGCGGTGCTGCGCCAGGCTCCAGCAGGGGAGTGGGTCGAACGCCTCCGCCCACTCGGGCTCGCGGTGGGTGAGGTGCTCGGGCTCGACGCCGCGCTCGACGGTGACCTCGCTCAGGCCCGAGGGATGGTCACGGGGATCGACACGCCCGATGGCCCGCTCCGCATGGTCGGCAACCCGATCCACGTGGTGGATCAGGAACCGGAGTACCGGCCGCCGCCGCGCCTCCACGAGCACACCGACGAGATCCTCGGTCAGGCGTAGGTACGCACGAGCGCGAGCACCATCTCCGCGTCGGGGCCCTCCGCGATGAGTCGAGTTGCGGCCGGCTCGACCCGTCGAGCGGCGACCGCGCACCACTCGTCGCCGGGACCGGTGACGCGCGTCGTCGCGGTCGCTTCGTCGCCGAAGCGCCACTGCTTGCCATCCGGCCCATCGAGTGTGACAGCCACCGGTCCCAAGAGCGTCGAACCCTCACGCTCGAAGGCATACGGCAGGGTGGCCCACGCAAGCCACGCGATGTGATGCAAGCGATCGGCATCGCTCGGGAGGGTGATGCCGAGCGCGTCGGCGATGTCGCCGGTGTGGATCCACGACTCCGACAGGCGCGTGGTGGCGAGCGTTGCCGGTGACAACGTGTTCGTCACCCAGGGCAGACGCACGCCAAGGTCGGCTGCCGACAACGCCGCGTGCTGTGCGACAGATCCGGCGCGCCATCGCCTCAGGAGCTCGCAGGACGACGCGCCACGCTCCATGTCGACTGCCTCCGCCGCGCCCTCGTCGACGTTCGCGCCTTCTCGGAAGATCCGCGCCTGGCCTTCGAAGTCGCCACTCGCGCTCGCGGCGGCGAGCTCGTCGGTCTGGGCCAGGTGGACGACGACGTCGGCCACCGTCCACCCGGGGCAGCGGGGGACCGGCACCGCCCACTGGGCGTCGTCCAGGGAGTCGAGCATCGCGTCGAGGTCGGCATGCTGCGCGGTGAGCGCGGAGAGGATGCCTTCCATCCGGTCGGTCATCGTGGCGATTCTTGTCCACGCCTCGTGTCGCGAGTCATGATGCGGGCCATGGACGTCTCACACTTCAACCACTCCGATTCGATCACCATCGACCGCTCACCTGATGACGTGTACGCCATCGTCAGCGACGTGAGTCGCATGGGCGAGCTCAGCCCGGTCGCCACCGGCGGGGCTTGGGACGACCCGGCGACCGCCGGCACCGAGGGCGCGACCTTCAAGGGTGAGAACGCGATCGGTGACTTCACGTGGACGACGCACTGCTGTGTGGTCGCTGCCGACCCGGGCAAGGAGTTCGCGTTCATCAACCGGGGTCAAGAGGGCAACCTCGACCTCGTGCGCTGGGGCTACACCTTCGAGCCCGAAGGCGACGGCACCAAGGTCACCGAGTCGTGGCAGGTGCTGTCCGACTACCCGGTGATGGTGCGCGACGGCGACGAGTCGATGGAGGTCGCGGCCATCGAAGCGCGCATCGAGGGCATGGCCCAGATGGCCCGCGACGGGATCCCCCAGACCCTCGCCAACCTCAAGCGCGTCGCCGAAGCCTGACCCCCGGGGTTTCGGCACGCTGAACAACACAGAGCTGGGTTCAGCGTGCCGAGAAACCTGGCAGAACGGCAAGCCCCAACTAGGCAGATCAGGCCGTCGTGAGGGCTCGGCCGAGGAAGACCATCGGGAACGGGTAGTCGTCGTAGGGCTCGATCTCCTCGAACCCGAGGGATCGATAGAGGTGGATGGCGCCGGTGCGCGACGGCACCACGTCGAGGACGATCCGCTCGTACCCCAGCCCGGCAGCGCGCTCGAGGCAGGCCTCCATCAGTGCCTTCGCGACGCCGGCGCGGCGGAACTGGTGGCGTACCCACAGGCGCCGCACCTCGACGGCGCGTTCGTCCACGCGGGCGAGCCCGACCGACCCGGCCGCGTCGTTGCCGATCCACGCCACCACCAGCGCGCCATCCGGCGCGACATAGGGGCCGGGGAGCCGTGCGATGTCGAGTCGCATGAGCTCGAGCACACCCGGTGATTGCTCAGGGTTCGGCAGCCCGGTCTCCGCGATCGTGCCCTCGAGGTACTCAGTGAACAGCTCGCGCGCGAGCGCGAGGTCGGTGCACTCCGCGACGACGACGGATTCTTCTTGGCTCACGCCTCGCTACGCCGGCGCGTGGATGCCGTACAGCTCGGCCGCGTTCGCCCAGAGGATCTTGTGCCGTTGCTCTGGCGTCGCGTGCGCGAGGGCGCGGTCGATCTGCTCGCGAACGTTGCCGTAGAGACACGTGGGATGGGGGTAATCCGTCTCGAAGAGGATTCGGTCGACCGGGATCTCATCGAGCAATCGTTTCGGTGCGACGGTCTCGAACCAGAAGCAGGCGTACACCTGACGCGCGAAGTACTCCGACGGCATCAGCTCCCATTCGCTCGTGCGATCCGGCCGTCCCTCGAGATAGGCGTAGTCGGCGGCTTCGAGCACGAAGGGCACCCACCCGATCCCGCTCTCGACCGACACGAACTTGAGATCCGGGAAGCGCGGCAGCACGCCACTCGTCAAGAGGTCGGCGACTTGAAGCCCGTTCTTCAAGAAGAGCTCGGTCGCGGTGTAGGCGTAGGTGGCCGCCGCGCCTTGTGCGGCGATCCGCTTCGGGGTGAACGACGTGGACGGGTCGCCGCTGCCGATGTGGAAGTGGATGGCCATGCCGGCTTCTTGCGCCGCGCTCCAGATCGGATCCCAGTGCGGCTCACCGAGGAACGGAAGCCCGAACCGCTGCGGCTCGCCGGTGAACAGCACGCCGCGATGCCCGGTGCGCGCGCACCGCTCGATCTCCGCCACCGCCGCGTCGACGTCCCAGAACGGCGTCGCCATGATCGTGATGAAGCGGCGCTCGTCGATCGACGCGAAGTCGCGCAGGAAGTCGTTGTACGCGCGCACGCACAGGAGCTTGAGCTCGTCGTCGTCGCTTTGGAGGAAGTGCTGGTTCCCGAAGCCGGCGACGTTGGGGTAGAGCACTTGTGCCCATACGCCGAGCTCGTCCATGTGGGCCAGGCGCGCCGTGGCGTCATGGGCCGCGGGCGGGCACTCCTCCATGGTGGCGGGGCCGCTGGGGAACGGTTGCGACCATCCGGCGGTTGCGGTCATGCCCACCACGCCCACGGTGCGCTTCCCGAACTGCCACACATCCCGACCCTGATCGTCACGGGTCATGCGGGGCACCTGGTCGACGTACTTGGCCGGCACCCGCGAGGTCCACAGATCGGGTGGCTCGGTGAGATGCGTGTCGGCGTCGATGACCAGCTCGACGTCAGAAGCAATTGCCATGCCGGGCAGGGTATCGAGATTGCCGCAGACGGGTACTTTCGTCGTGATGCCCATCCTCCTCTTGCTGTTCGTGGTGGTACCGCTCGTCGAGCTGTACGTGATCATCCAGGTGGGTCAGGAGATCGGCGCGCTGTGGACGATCGTGCTCTTGCTGGCGATCTCGGTCGTCGGGGCCTGGCTCGCCAAACGAGAGGGCCTCGGTGTGTTCCGACGCATCAAGGCGCAAGTGGACGCGGGCAAGGTGCCCGGCGCCGAGCTCGTTGACGCTTTCCTCATCCTCCTCGCTGGCGCGCTGTTGCTCACGCCGGGTTTCGTCACCGACGTCTTTGGGATCGCGCTGCTGCTGCCACCGACGCGCGCGCTAGTCCGCCGAGTGGTGCGGGGGCACTTCAAGGGTCGGGTCGATCGCGTGCGCCGATGGACTGGGCGCGGACCGTCCCCTGAGATCGACGTCTGACGACGCGGCCCATGCAGCCGGTCCAATGTGTTGCGCGCATCGGGTCCCCAGCGCTGCTAGGGCTCAGATCCTCGCGGTCACGCTGGGGACGGTCGACCACTGGATCAGCACGAGAGGGTCGGGGTCGGATACCCCTGACGGTTGACCGCGCGCGTCACTTGTACCGTTGCTGCGTGGCCGACGGCGAGATCACGCTCGAAGTCGGTGGGCGCGAGGTGACCGTCTCGCATCCCGAGAAGGTCTTCTTCTCCGAGCACGGTGAGACCAAGCGCGACCTCGTCGACCACTACCTGCGCTTCGCGGAGCCGGTGATGCGCACGATGGGCGGACGCCCGACCATGCTCCAGCGCTTCCCTGACGGCGCCGACGGTCCGTCCTTCTACCAGAAGCGTGTTCCGAAGTCGGCGCCCGAATGGCTCGAGACCACGATCGTGAGCACACCGAACGGGACGACGTCACGAGCACTCGTGGTTGCCGACCTCGCGCACGTGGTCTGGGCCGTGAACATGGGCTGCCTCGGGTTCCATCCATGGCCGTACCTCGCTGCTGACGCCGAGCACACCGACGAGCTCCGCCTCGACCTCGATCCGCAACCGGGCACCGACTTCACGAACGTGCGCGCCGCAGCGGCAGCGCTGCGCGCTCTGCTCGATGAGCTCGGTGTCGTCGGCTACCCGAAGACCACCGGAAACCGTGGGTTGCACGTGTGCGTGCGACTCGAGCCGCGCTGGGACTCGTACCAGGTGCGCAGTGCGGCGGTCGCGATCGCCCGTGAGCTCGAGCGCCGCCACGGCGACCTCATCACCGCAGCATGGTGGAAGGAAGAACGAGGAGCGCGCGTGTTCCTCGACTTCAACCAGAACGCACCACACAAGACGGTCTTTGGCGCATGGTCGGCGCGATCACGCTCAGGTGGCCAGGTGTCCACCCCTCTGCGCTGGGAGGACGTCGATCAGGTCCATCCCGATGACCTGACGATCGCGACGCTCCCGGATCGGATCGCCGCGAGTGGCGACCCGTGGGAGGGAATGAACGACGCACCTCAGTCCCTCGAACCAATGCTCGAGATGCACGACCGTGACCGAGCCAACGGCCTGATGGATGCTCCCTGGCCGCCCGTCTACCCGAAGCAGCCGGACGAGCCGCCCCGGGTGGCGCCGAGCCGCGCGAAGAAAGAGGACTGAGTGCCGCCGCTGACCAACCTCGACGCGCGTGGCCCGCACCAACCCGTCGCCGGCACTCCGTCGCGCGTGCCGGGCTCGATCCGCCGTACGAGCAGCATCGACTCGACGAGACACCGGCCGCCCGGCGATGTCGAAGGTGATCCCTGGGGCCAGATGACGATGGACGCGCGCGGGCGCGATCTGCGCACCGGCCCCGACGGCACGGCCAGCGTGATGCGGACCGCGTCGGTCACGGCCGAGGTGAGCGGCGTGTTCCGGGAGCTCGAAGCCCTGCGCGCCAAGCCCGAACGAGCCGAGCTCCAGCAGCTGGTTGGCACGCCGGTCGGTCCCGGCTTCCGAGCGAAGGTCGACGCGCTCGTTCCCGACGAACGAGACGCGCACTCGCTGCTCTACCTGCTGCTCGACGATCTTCCAGGTGCCGGCCTCGTGTCCGGCTACTCCATGCTGCAAGCCGACGCAGTGCCCAAGGCGGAGCCCGGTACCGAGCGCCACGACGAGTACCTCATCGCGCGATCCGATCTCTGCGCGGGTTGGGCGGCCGACGGATCGATGATGACGATGATCCGCGAGCACGGAAAGAACCCCACACCGCTCGGACCAGAAGCGCCCGCGATCTGGGCCAGCGACAACGTTGGGTGGCACGACATCGAGCCGCTCGCTCCGACCGCCATGCGCCGCATCCGCCGCATCGACGTGCTGCCGACGGAGGACGGGCAGGTGCACCCGGTCGACGTCTTCTTTCGCGACAGCTACGCAAACGCCGAAGGCGTCGAGACCGTCGTCCACGAGTACTCGGTGTCGGCATGCATCGATGCGACCGAACGAACGGTGGCGAGCATCAACGCAACCGCGAACGTGCTGCCATGGCAAGAGTGCCCCGGCGCGATCGCCAGCGCAGGCCGACTGGTCGGTCACGCGCTGGCCGACCTGCGCCCGTGGGTGCGCGAGACGTTCACGGGCACCACCACCTGCACCCACCTCAACGACGTGCTGCGCGGCCTCTCCGACGTCGGTGTCCTGCTCGACTCGCTCTGACCCTCGGAAGACGCCCGCCCGCGACCCCCCCTCACAACCGCTCCTCGTGCGCCCGCCCGCCCGCGATCCCGGGGCCGCTTCGCGGCCCCGACCGCACGAGCAGCGGCACGGGAGCGTCCCGGGCTCGTGTTCCCGTCTTTCAGCGGCCGGAGAAGGTGGCCTTTCCTGGGCCGTGCTCGAGGAAGCTCTTGACTCCGGTGCGCGCGTCTTCGCTGGTGAAGACTTCGACGAACGCGGCGGCTTCGAGATCAAGGCCGCGGTCAAGAGGGCCGTCGAGTCCTTGGTCGATGACACGCTTGGCGAGCGCGAGTGCGACGGTGGGGCCCGCGGCGTAGGTGGCGGCTTGCTCGAGTGCGCGGTCTAGGAGCTCGGCCGCGGGGACGACGCGGTCGACGAGTCCGATGACCAGTGCTTCCTCTGCGCCGATCTGGCGTCCGCTCCAGACGATCTCCTTCGCGCGGGCGGGGCCTACGAGACGGGTGAGGCGTTGCGTGCCGCCGGCACCGGGGATCAGGCCGAGCAGGACTTCGGGTTGTCCGACGCGCGCGGTTTCGGCGGCGATGCGCAGGTCGCAGGCGAGCGCGAGCTCGAGTCCGCCGCCGAGGGCGACTCCGTGGATGGCGGCGATGACGGGGCGGGGGATCGCCGCGACCGCGTCGAAGGCGGCGCGGAAGCCGTCTTCGATTGCGCGTGCCTCTTCTGGTCCGCCGAACTCGGAGATGTCGGCTCCCGCGGCGAAGGCCTTTCCTGCACCGGTGACGACGACGGCGCGCACCGCGGCGTCGTCGGCGAGTGCACAGGCCGTGTCGGCCAGCTCTGCCAACAACGCTCGCGACAGCGCGTTCACCGGCGGACGATCGAGCTGCACGATCGCAACGCCGTCGGCTCGAGTCTCGGAAGTCACATGAGGCATGGGAGCCAGCCTGTCATGCGCCGCTACCGGGGGACTACCGGAACGCGTCGCGAGGGCGCTGCACGAGCTCGACCGGAACGCCGTCGGGATCGCTGGTGAAGGTGATCCACATGTCTGGGACGGGAGTGCCGTCGAGCGCTACGAGCATCGGCGGTCGGTCGAACTTCCAACCCTGGGCGACCATCGCGTCGTAGCTCGCGCGGGTGTCGTCCACGCCGAGCGCGAAGCGGTACCAACCGGCATGGTTCGGACGGTCGTAGTGCTGGCCGACGGCCACGGGTTCGCGCCACTCGGCGAGCACGAGCTCCAACGGTTCGTCGGGCAACTGCAGTCGTTGTGCCGTCACCTCGACCCGTCCGAGATGGCCGACCGTTGCCCCGTCGGTCACGGCCACCGGTCGGCCCACGAGCTCGAAACCCAGGCCGTGATACCACTCGATGGAGCGCGAAAGGTCGGTGCACGTGATCCGCAGGTGATGGACGCGGCTCTCGCTGTCGGTCAGCTCGGGCCGTTCGACGACATCGATCGCGAACCCTCGCGGGTCGACGACGGTCGCGCTCGGCGCGTCGAAGATCGGTGAGTGCCCCTTCGTGACGACCGATGCGCCGTGGGCATCGAGGTTCACCAGCGTTCGGTCGAGCCCACCCACTCCGAAGCCGACGGCTCGAAGGCCGACCTGGCTCGCGTCCGCGACCGGTGCACCTTCGAGCACGGGGTCGATCCAGCTCTGCACCTCGACCGCGGGGCTGACGCGTGGGCCGCGGGCGTCGTAGACGAACGCTGCGACGTTCTGCACGTCGTAGTCCATGCCGAGGATCGCACCGCTGGCCGGCTCGCCATTGGTGCGCATGGTCTCGCGCAACCCGAGTCCATCGACGAGGAGCGCTACCGGTGCTTCGACATCGGCGCAGCAGTAGCAGACGTGCAGGCAGCGGCGCGCAGGACGAGTGGCATCGGCCATGCTCTGCTCCGTCACTCGGCCAGCCTACGAAGGAGTCGGAGCGCATGCTGGAGGTCAAAGACGTGAAGGTAGGGGTGATCGGTGCCGGCGTGATGGGTAGCGGCATCGCGCAGGTCACTGCTACCGCCGGGTATCCATCGGTGTGTTACGACCTCGATCCCGGCGCCGTCGCCCGTGCCCGCGAGCACGTGACCACTGGTCGGTACGGATTCGATCGGGGGGTGGAGCGAGGCAAGCTCACCCGCGAACACGCCGACGCTGCGCTCGAGCTCCTGGAGCTGACGACCGAATTCGATGCCGCGACGAGCGCCGACGTGATCATCGAAGCCGTTCCCGAGCGACTCGATCTGAAGATCAAGGTGTTCCGCGATCTCGATCGTGCCGCGCCACCGAACACGATCCTGGCTTCGAACACGTCGGGCTTCTCGATCGCCGCGATTGGCGCCGCCACCGACCGTCCGGACCATGTGATCGGTTGGCACTGGGCGTCACCCGCGCCCGTGATGCGGTTCGCGGAGATCGTGCGCACACGCGACACCTCCGAGGAGGCCATCGATCGAGTCACCGAGCTCGCGACCGCGTGCGGGAAGAACCCGGTGGTCGTGCGCGACCACGACACCGCGTGGGGGTTCGTGGCCAACCGCATCTACGCGGCGGTCATGGACGAAGCCAAGCGGGTGGTTGACGACGGCGTGGCGACACCCGAGCAGGTCGACCAGCTGATGATCGACTGCTACGGCTGGCCGACCGGGCCACACACGATGATCCAAGGGGCCCTCTCCGGCTGGACGTGACGGGGTGTGGGGGATGAGCCCCACCAGTCACGGGCATCACTCGGGGCACGCCTCCCACGGGCGTTGCCGGAAAATCGGACATTCCGGTAATTTCGGTCGGGGCCTCGACCGAATCGGGACCCCTCACTACAGTGTGCGGCCGTCCCTCCCGACGTACCTCTGTGACCGGTCGCGGGCGTGCTCGAGTGGGCGTCCCCCCTCCTCATGACCTCTTCTTCCCCCACGCGCCGCGTCGTGACGCTGGCGGTCCTTGCCGCGGCGCTCGCCTCGGTGGGGCTCGCACCGGGAGCGGGCGCGCAGTCGATCGATGACCTGCGGGTCCAGGCCGAGCAGATCCAGGACCAGATCGAGGCCACTGACCTCCAGATCAGCGCGCTGAGTCAGGATCTCGCCGCCGCCGAGGCGCGGCTCGCCGCAGCCAACCAGGCGATCGCTGATGCCGATGCGCAGATCCTCGCCGCGAAGGCCGAGGTGAAGCGGATCAAGAAGCTGCTGCGGCAGAACGCGGCGCAGCTGTACCGCAACTCGATGACCGGCAACACGATCGACGAGTTCGACCTCGAAAGCGTCGAGGACCTGAATCGTCGAAGCCGGTACTCCGAGGTGATGGCGAACCGCGACGACAAGCTGCTCGCGCAGCTCGAAGCGGCGCAAGAGGACCTCGCGGCGCGCAAGGCCGAGGCCGAGAAGGCACGCGACGTGGCCGCAGCCGAGACGGCAACGATCGCGAGCGCGCAGGCATCGCTCCAAGCCGCGCAGGCGGAGCAACAAGCCGTGCTCGCGACCGTCCAGGGCGAGATCGCGGCGGCAGTGGCAGCTGAAGAGCGCCGTCGCGCGGAAGCGGCGCGTGCGCGTCTCGAGCGGGTGTCCGCGGGCCCGGTGTCGTACCCCGACGTCGGTCCACCGAACGGCAGCGCCGCGCAGGCGATCGCGTACGCGCGTGGTGTGCTCGGCTCGCCGTACTCGACCAACCCGCGCATGGGGCCGAGCTACGACTGCTCGGGCCTCACACACATGGCATGGCGCGCGGCGGGCATCATCATCCCGACCGTGTCCAACACGCAGTATGCGGGTCTCCCGCACGTGCCACTGAACGCGATCCAGCCGGGCGACCTCATCCTCTGGGGTCCGGAAGGATCCAGCCACGTGGCGCTCTACGTGGGCAACGGCATGATCATCGACGCATCCAGCAGCAAGAACGCCGTAGTGGAACGCCCCATCTGGGGCAACCCAGTGGGCGCAGCGCGCGTCACCTGACAACGCTCGCGTCCATCAGCCACGCGGGTCGGCCGAGCCGACAGCTCCCTGACCGCGAGGACACATCGGATGCTGGGGTCCTGCCCTACCTGCTCGTCGGTGGCTTCATCGGTGACGTGATGTTCGGCGTCGACTTCAACGAGGGCGCGATCGAGGGGTCCGGGATCGTCGGGTCGATCGTCGGCGCGGTGCTCGTGCTCCTCGCGTATCGCTCGATGAACCGCGCAGGCGCGTCACACCGAGCCTGAGCTCTCCGTAGCCAAGAGGTCCAGGACGAGCGCGGCGGTCCACGAGAACTCTTCAGCGCCCATCGCCTCACCGGTGAGCGCAGAGAAGTACTCGGCGCAGCCGCCGCGCTCGACCAGACCGATCGTCCGTTCCGTCAGCTCGTTCACGACGGCGTGCTCGCCGTAGACCCGTAGTCCCTGGATCACGATCCAGTTCGTGTTCACCCACGTCGGGCCCTTCCAGTAGCGCCGCTCCTGGAACTGCCGAGCGTTGGTCGGGACACTCGGGACCGGGTGAGCGGGCCAGAAGCCCTGATCCTCACTCTCGTTGCCTAGCAACCCGATCAGCCGACCTGCCCGCGCTTGGTCGACGACTCCGGCCCACAGCGGGAAAAACGTCGCCACCGTGGGGATGGTGAGCAGGTCACCGGTCACGGCGTTGCGGGAGCAGTAGTGCCCCGAGTCGTCGTCCCACAGCTGATCGAAGGCATGTGCGGTGAGATCGATCGAGCGAGCAAGGTCGCCATCGACGGTCTCACCGAGTTCCTCAGCGATCTGTCCGAGCGCGGTGTTGGACACGCACAGCAGTGAGTTGAAGGCCAAGTCCTCGATGAGCACCGACTCGTCGGGCGGCAAGCGTCGCAGCTCGAAGTCGTGGCGCTTCGCGTGGCGTGCGAGCGCCAGCATGCGCAGACCGTCGCCGTCGGAGGCGCGCTCGGCCGCGGGGATGAACTTCGTGTCCCGTCGAAACAGGCGTGCCACGCGAGCGAGGCGCAGCTTGAGTGCCATTCGCACCCACCAGGGCTCGGACATCTCGTGCAGGGCGCGCATCCATGGCGGTGTCGTGTCGAGGCCGCACTCCCACGGGTGCATCAAGGTCACGAGGCCGCGATCTTCGAGATCCCGTTCGCGATAGAGCCACCGGTGGTAGGCGACGAGGCGCGGGTATGCATTCGCGAGGAACGCCCGCCGCTCATCGACCGGGAGGTGTTGCGCGACTCGCCACGACGCGATGGCCGGCAGCGGTGGTTGCGTGATGCACGAGGTCTCGACGTCGCGCGGCGCTTGGGCGTGCCGCTTGGATTGCCAGATGCGCTTGCTCCCGATGTCTTTGATCCGCGACGCGAAGATCATGTGGGGGAGCATCCCGTTGCCCCACTGTCCGCGGAAGAGCGCGTCGATCTCGCCCGCCGCGCGACGCGCGTCGTGGTGGGCAAGACCGATCGCGGTGAAGCACGAATCCCACAGCCATTGGTGCGGGTAGAGCGCCTTCGACGGGATCGTCCAGGTGCCGCGACGGTTGCGGTCGAGGACGCCACGGGCGCGGTCCGCGAGCGCGGCGCGCCCTTCTGGACTCACGCGAAGTCGACCCGCAGGCGGGTGAGCACCAGCTTCGAGATGTGCCAGCGCCCGTCGTGCTTCTCGTACTCCTCGTGGTAGTGCCCGTATCCGTGCATCTCCCCGAGCGGCGCCCCCTCGGGCCAGCGCAGCATGTCCTCCCCCATTGGCTCGCTCGCTGCGGGCCGGGATACCCGACCCGCGGCCGCTCGCTCCTCGGCGAGCTCCCTGCGCTTCGCTCCGTTCGCCGCGCCGCGCACGCCCATCACCGCGTCGGGCGTGAACACCGCGTAGGCGGCGGCTTTGCCGACCGCCGGAGCAAGAGCCGCCGCCTGTCGGCGGCGACCAGTGGAGGCCGCGAAGCCGTCCCAGTCCTTGGTGTCCATGCACCGGAAGTAGCGCGCCTTGAGCTGCTTGATCTCCTCGATCGCGAGCAGGCGCTCGGCATCGTCCATCCCGGATCCCTGCTACTCGTGCTCCCAGTGCCAGGCCTCTTCGCCTGGCGCGCCCTGTTGCTGGTTCGCTGGTTGGTAGAACCCGTACGTGCCGGCGTTCGCGGCCAGCCACAGGTACCCGGGCGACTCGAAGGTCAGCTCGCCGCGCTGGTCCTGGAAGTCGACGGCCCGCCCGAAGCCGTGCTTGCTCGAGCCCGGCGTCGCCGCCTTCTGACACTCGCCGATCGAGCAGTAGTAGTTGCGCCACCAGACCTGACCGTCGTAGCTGCGGTAGCACGACTCGATCTTCGGCGGCCCTGTGACTCCCGGCGGCAGGAAGCTGCTGCGCTCGGGCGCCAGACCCACACCTTCGGCGTTGGCCGCGTCAAGGAGCTCGCGCAGTGGTTGCGCGATGCGATTGATCACGAGGCACTCGTTGGTGATGACGGTCAGCGCGCCCGCAGGTGCCTGCCCGTTCTCGAACCCTGTGTCCATCGGCGGCGTCCACAAGTCGACGCACCCCGACAGGAGCACGGTCATGGAGAGCACGAGCCCCGCGAGGCGTCGAGGCGGCTCCACCAACCAGACGATAGTTTTCGCGCATGACTCCCACTTCGTCCGCCCTTCGCTTCATCGATTCCGATGGGCACATCCTCGAGCACCCCACGGCGATGCCCGACTACGCGCCGGAGGCGTTTCGCGACCGCATCTGGCACATCGAGACGGATGCTTCGGGTGAGGAATGGCTCCAGTACGACGAGATGCGCATCCCGGCGAACGGGCTCGCGCTCGCTGGCACCGCCGGCATGAGCGATGAGGACCGTGCACGCGCACAGCGCGGCGAGCTCCGCTACACCGAGGTGCGGCCGGCCGCGTACAACGCCAAGGCGCGGCTCCAAGACATGGACGAGGACGGCATCGACATCGCCGTCCTGTATCCGACGATGCTCCTCGGCATCCAGGCACAGCCCGACGAGGAGTTCGCGGCCGTGCAGTGCCGCGCCTACAACGACTGGGCGTCGGACCACACGCTCGAAGGCGAAGGGCGACTGTTCGCAGCAGGCGCGATCCCGCCGATGAACGACGCCGAGGGCGTCGAGCGCGTCGCCGCGGAGATCCGGCGCGTCGCGGAGCTGCCCGGCATGGTGTCGGTGTTCGTGCGCCCGAACCCGGCCGTCGACTGGCGACCGTTCAACGACCCGGTCTACGACCCGATCTGGGCCGCGGCCCAGGACACCGGGCTGCCGCTCGGCTTCCACCCGTTCCTCGCGCCGGACCTTCCGGGTGCATGCCGAGGCCTGTACCTTGGTCGCGGCCGCGACGCCGAGGGTCGCTACGTGCCGCTCGATCAGATGGACGAGGGGTTCAACTCGTTCGCGAACGTCTACTTCACCCAGGCGATCGCCAACCCCGTCGACGTGATGATGGCGATCTGTTACCTGACCTCGGGTGGTGTGTGCGAGCGGTTCCCTGGGCTCAAGCTCATCTTCCTCGAAGCGAATGGCGGCTGGCTCGTGCCATGGCTCGAACGGCTCGACCACCACGCGAAGAAGTTCCAGTGGGACGTGCCGTGGCTGAAGATGCTCCCGTCGGAGTACTTCCGGCGGCAGTGCTGGATCAGCTTCGACCCTGACGAGGCGATGCTCGCGTTCACCGCGTTGTCACCACTCTGCGGCGCCGACCGCATCATCTGGGCGTCGGACTACCCGCACCCCGACGCGAAGTTCCCGGGTGTCACCGAGGAGCTGGCCGAGGCGGTCGAGTCGCTCGACATCGAGCAGCAGCGCCAGGTCACGAGCGAGAGCGCACGCGCGCTCTACGGGATCGGTTGAGCTAGCAGTACTCGAACTGGGCGGCACGCGCGCCACCCTCGGAGATCGCGGCCTGGAAGTTGTTGAGGCACGTTCGCACCTGCGAGAGCTCGTTCGCCAGCGCGTCGGACTCAGGTGTGCCGGCGATGCCGCCATTCGGATCGGCCAGCGACCAGAGCTTGGTCTCGAGGCTGTTGAGTCGCGTCTCGACCGCCACCATCTGAGCCTTCGTCGCCGCGTTCACCGCTTCGGCCGGTGCGATCGGACGGTGCGGTTCCTCCACTCGCTGCCAGAGCAGCACGACGACGGCGAACAACGACATGATCGACACGACGCCCACGACGGCCAGGAAGCGCGCACCGCGCGACGCCACGACCCGCCCGACGGTGATCGAGTCGGGGACCGGATGCCAGACGTCGGGTTTGGGCACGTCGATGAACGGCGCGGGCGGTGCCGACTGGCGCGCGGGAACGACATCAGGGATGAATGGCGCCAGCGTTGCCACCCGGGGACGCGCGGGCACCATCGACGTGCCCACTGTCGCGAAAGGACCGTTGCCGTTCGACCCGTTGCCATTGGACCCGTTGGCATCGGATCCATTGCCGTTCGGCGAGTACGAGACCGGGCTGAGATGGTGCGCGCCGTCGCTGGATCCGTTGCCGACGGTGGGGTGGGGGGGCGATCCATTGCCGGCGGCTGCGGCCGCGCGCTCGTGGGGTCCGACCCACCGGATCGGGACGAGCCCATCCGACGCCTCGACCGTCAGGTCGATCTCGAGCTGTAGTCGTCCCGGCCCAGCATGTTGCCCCTACTCCCAGCACGGGCGCCCAACCCGCGCCTCAGCATCGCACCCCACCCAGCGTGAGCGCACGTCGGTACCCTGCCGCTCTGGGCGGTGCCAGCGAGGCGGGGGCAGGGGCTATGAGAGGTCGGAGGCCTGCCCTCGTTGCCCGAGCCGTTGGCCCACAAGGGCCCCGAGCATCCCGAGGGTGGCGGCGATCATGAGGTGGCCGAAGATCTGGCCCGGCCGCAGGGCGGCCTCGCGGCCCGAGAAGAGCCCCCGGTCGTCCTCACGAATGGCCCAGATGATGACCCGGATCGGGATCCAGGCGATGAGCACCCCGACGCCCGCGATCGTGCCGTGGATGAGCGGCGTGGCTGGCCGGTCCCGACTCGCCACCCAACCCGCTGCGAAGTAGCCAGCGAGGATCAGCAGGAAGAGCGGATAGACCCATCCGCTGTCGTCGAAGTCGTCGAGCTCCCGGTCGAGCACGACGCGCACGATCGTGGTTGGCACGATCACGGCCAACCCGAGGAGCGCGCCACGCACGCACGCGCGCCAGTCGATCGACTCGTCGGCTGCCGCTGGCGTGGGCGGTCCGGTCACGCGGGCGTGCCCGAGGACGGCGTCGGCTCCTCGTGACTCAGCTGGTGCACCGGGGTTCGGATCCCATCCCTGAACATCGGGACGACCGAGCTGCGCTGGCGCAGGATCATCCAGAACGCGAGCACGAGATAGAGGATCGCGACGCCGATGCGCTCGTACTGACGGATGTCCTCGGGGAGGACACCGCCGAGGATGAACTGACTGATGAAGAGGAAGAAGAGACCGAGCGCCTCTCGCACGTCGATGCTGCGACTCATCAACACTGCGACCGCGAACACCGATTGCGCCGCGGTCAAGAACAGCTCTTCGCGTTGGAGATCGTCGAGCGGGAGCCCTGCGCTCGAGCCGCCGGCGATGAGGAACACGATGGGAAGCGACCCCACCAACAGCGTCCACTGATTGACCTTCGACGACACGAGCGTGCCGAGACCGGCGTTGGTGTTGAGCCGGAGTGCGAACAAGCAGGCGACGACGAGCTCCGGCTCTCGGACGCCAACGGCGCAAGCCATTGGACGAGAAGGAACTCATCAATGCCGAGCTCGGATCCGCTTTCGACCAGCCCCTCGGCGAAGGGTTCCGCGCTCAGCACGATGATGACGGCCGCGAAGATCAGCATGGCCGCCACGGTCATGCGCCGTCGGCTCACGCTGAGCGAGCCGATGAGCTGTGCGGGGCCAACCAGATGAGGTTCTCCGGCCGGCGCGCGCGACACGCGTACCAGATACAGAAGGAACAGGGCAACGAGGATCACTGCGTCCGGAAACAGCGTCAACCGGTGACGCAGGGGGAGCGAGAGCGAGTACAGCGTCGCCACCGCGAGGAACGCGATCTCGATCGAGTGCGGGCGACTGAGGTGGACCTCGGTGTCGACCTCGCCCGAGTAGCCACGCTCGCGGGCGATCCTTCGGATCTTCCACGCGGCGAGCAGCACGACGAGCGACCAACCGACGCCGATCAGCAGCCGGTTCCCGCCGGTCATGTTGGCGAGCGCGAGCGGTGCGAACTTGTCGGGGTTGTCGCCGGCCTTGTACGCGAACGTGAAGTCCACCGCGTACTCGGGGAGCACGGCGATCAGCGCGAGGACGGCGAGCGCGAGCCCCTTCGAGACGTCGAGCTCGAGCGCCTCGGCGCCCCAGGCGAGCAGGAACGCCGCGCCCACGACGGCCAAGCCGAACACGAAGCTGCCGAGGACCGGGGCCGGATGGGTGTCGGAGATCCGCAAGGCCAGGGCGGGCCCGGTGGCTGCGGCAGCCACGACGATCGCGACCAGATTTCCCTTGCGATGGGTCACGGGGTGCTCGCGCTCGAGGTGGTGTGGAGGTCCGTCACTCCCGGCGATCCTACGGGTCGCTCTCAGCGTTCCCGGGTCGTAGGGCTCAGGTTCGGGCCCCTCGGGGCCGACAACCTGGAATACGGGGGTAGGGACCGTGGTTGGACCAATGCTGCCCTCCCCCGGGTCAGCAAGGAGCTGGTTGCGATGAGTGGCACCTGGCGCGACCAGGCGCGGTGCCGGGGCATCGACCCCCAGGTCTTCCATCCCGCCGATGACGACGAAGTCGGTTCCACGGCAGCCAAGGAGATCTGCGAGGTGTGCCCTGTGCGCGAGCCATGTCTGGAGTTCGCGATCTCGACGCGTGAGAAGGACGGCGTGTGGGGCGGTCTCACCGCCCGTGAGCGCCGCCGACTCATCCGCCAGCGCCGCCGGACCGCATAGCTACGCCGCGGACGGGCACCGGAGGGAACCCCGTATCCTTCTCCGGTGCAGTTCGACCTCTCGCCGGAGCTGGCCGAGCTCCAGCTGAGCGTCCGCAAGCTCGCTCAGGAGCGTGTCGCGCCGCGGGCGCGTGAGATCGACCGCACCCAGGAGTACCCCCAGGATCTCTTCGAAGTGTTCGTCGACGCCGGGCTCACCGGTCTCTGCGTTCCCGAAGAGCTCGGGGGGAGCGGGGCCGGGATCCTCGGCCTGACCCTGGCCATCGAAGAAGTCTCGAAGTACTCGCAAACGGCCGCGCTGATGCTGTTGCTCACGCGGCTGCCGACCGGCCCGTTGCTCATCGCGGGGAGCGAGGAGCTCCAGCGGCGCTACGTCACGCCCGTCGCGACCGGCGAGGCCCGGGGCGCGTTCGGGCTGTCCGAGCCGCAGGCCGGCAGCGACGTGATGGGGATCCGAACCCGGGCCCGCCCCGACGGCGACGACTGGGTGCTCTGCGGCACCAAGTGCTGGATGTCGGGCGTGCGCCAGGCCGACTGGTACTGCGTGTTCGCGAAGACCGGGCCACCCGAGTCGCGTGCCCACGACAGCGTCACCGCGTTCGTCGTCGAGCGGAGCTGGCCCGGCGTCGACGTCGGTCGGGTCGACGCCAAGATGGGCGTGAAGGGCGTCGACACCGGCGAGCTGATCCTCGACGAGGTGCGCGTCCCTGCCGAGAACGTGGTGGGGGAGATCGGTGGCTTCCGGCTTGCGATGCTCGGCCTCAACTCGATGCGACCGATCGTCGCCGCACGCGGCATCGGGCTCGCCGAAGGCGCGCTCATGTACGCCGTTCAGTACGTGAAGGAACGGCGCGCGTTCGACCAGCGCGTCTCCGACTTCCAGGGCATCCAGTGGAAGATCGCCGAGCTCGCCTCGGAGATCGAAGCGGCGCGCCTGCTCACATATCGCGCGGCGGCGATGGCCGACGACGGCAAGTTCACCAAGGAGTTCGTGCCGTACCTGTCGATGGCGAAGTACCTCGCCACTGAGCTCGCGGTGAAGGTGTCGGGCGAGGCACTCCAGATGCTCGGCGCGGCTGGCTACATGGAGGATCACCCGCTCGAGCTCTACTACCGCGACGCGAAGCAGCTGACGATCGTCGAAGGCACCACCCAGGTGCAGCTCGGCTTGATCGCACGCGGCGTCCTCGACCACGACCTGTGGTGGGACTGATGAGCGAACTGTCTTTGTGGCCCGACGTCCTGGGGCGACTGATGCGTCGCGAAGATCTTCCCGACGATGTCGTCGCGCAGGCGCTGCGCGCGATCCTCGCTGGCGACGCCACTGACGCGCAGATCGCCGGGTTCGCCGTCGCGCTCCGCGCCAAGGGCGAGACGACGTCGGAGCTCGCGACGCTCGTGCGGACGATGCTTGAGTTCGCGGCTCGGGTCGACGTGGACCGTCCCGAGACGCTCATCGACACTTGCGGCACGGGCGGTGACCGTTCCGGCACGGTGAACGTCTCCACGATGGCCGCCGTCATCGCGGCAGGCGCCGGCGCGAGGGTCGCGAAGCACGGCAACCGCGCGCAGTCATCGGACTGTGGCTCGGCCGACGTGCTCGAGGCGCTGGGCGTCGCAATCGACCTCGACGGCAAGGGCGTCGCCCGGTGCATCGACGAGGCCGGCATCGGCTTCTGCCTCGCACCCACGTTCCATCCCGCGATGCGTTTCGCCGGACCGCCGCGCCGGGAGCTCGGTGTGCCCACGACCTTCAACTTCCTCGGTCCGCTGGCGAACCCCGCGGGAGTGCGACGCCAGTCGATCGGCGTTTCCGACCCGGTGATGGCCGAGCGGGTCGTCGGCGCGCTCGCTGAGCTCGGTGCTGAACGTGCGCTCGTGTACTTCGGTGATGACGGGCTCGACGAGCTGACCACGACCACGACCTCGACCGTGTTCGAGCTCCGTGACGGCGCGGTGACCCGATCGTCGGTCGACCCGACTGTCTTCGGTCTGCCGGTTGCCGACCGAAGGAGCCTCGCGGGAGGCGACGCGGCGGCCAACGCCGCCGTTGTGATCCGCACGCTCGAGGGTGAGCCCGGGCCCGTGCGGGACATCGCCGTGCTCAATGCTGCGGCGGCTTTGGTGGTGGCGGGGATCGCTGATGATCTGGCTGGTGGCGTCGAGGTGGCTGCCGCGGTCATTGATGACGGCCGCGCGCGTGCCACGCTTGATGCCTTCGTGCGTGCGAGCGTGTCGGCCCGGGACGCCGGATTCGAGAGCGGGAGCTGAGGGGATGGCCGAGTCGTTGACCTGTCCGGCGTGCGGCGCGCGCAACCGGGTTGGTTCGCCGGTCCCCGACACCGCGACGTGTGGGCGCTGCGGCCGGAAGCTGCCGGTCAGCGCATCTGCAGGTGCGGACGTGGCGCCACCGCCGCGGCGCCGCCGCTCGCGCGGAGCCGCTCAAGACGCGGCACCGGAGGGTGCAGGCGCAGGGCGCGCAGTCTCGTCAGGAGGCGCCGCGCCGCCAGCACCTCGTCGGCGTCGACGCGGAGCCGAAGGACCGCCAGAGAGCGGAGGTCCGGACACCGCCGTCCTCCAGCCGGCGCCCTCGGGCCGTTCCGCGGCCTCGAGCGGTGCCGGCCCGGTCACGGTCTCCGCACCACCCGAACGTGGAGCCGCTCCGGCGCGGGCTCGCAGTGATGGCGCGGGCCCCTCGCGACTCGTGCGCGTGCTCGCGTGGATCGTCGCGCTCCCCATCGCCCTCGTCGCCGTGGGCATCCCGGCGCGCAAGGCGGGCTACCTCAACAGTGAGCGCCTGCTCGATGTGATCGCGAAGCAGAACATCGATCGCTTCCTGCCGCTCGTCGTGATCGTGTTGCTCTGGGCGTTGGCGACCGCGATCCTCGTCACGCTGTTCCTCGAAGGCGTGAAGCGACTTCGGCGCGATCGGGCGGAGGGCTCGGTCGCCGTCGCGAATGGCGGGGGACGCGCCCGCGCCGGCGCCGGTCGCTCCTGACGAACACCTGTTCGAAATCCGAGGCGAGCCAGGTACACTCGCCCCATGGGCATCCGCTACCGGTGCTCCGCGTGCGGCAACCTCACTCGCTTCGACGTGGTGGCGTCGCGGCGGACGCGCGCGTTCCACCACTTCAGCGTCGGCGGTGAGCTGACGGTCGAAGACGAAGCGGTGCTCGACGAGCGGGTCGAGGAGGTCACCTGCCGGTGGTGTGGTGCGTCGGGTGACGCGATCGACACCATGCCGGCGGAGGCGCCGGTAGAGACGTGACCGTGGCCGCGACCTACACGCCCATCAGCTGCACCACGACGCGGCGCGAGCGGGGGCGGTCGTCGAAGTCCACGCACATGATCCGTTGCCAGGTGCCGAGATCGAGGGTCCCGTCGTGCACAGGAACCGTCACTGACGGGCCGATCAGCGCGGCGCGCACGTGGCTGTGCCCGTTCGTGTCGGCATTGCGCTCGTTGTGCAGCCAACGCGCACCGGCTGGGGCGATGCCGTCGAGCACCGTGTTGAGATCGGCGTTGCAGCCGGGTTCGGCCTCGATCGTCGTCACTCCGCAGGTCGAATGGGCGACGAACACCGTGCACAGGCCGTCACGAACGCCGCGAGCAGCCACCACTTGCTGGGCATCGCCAGTGAGATCGATGACTTCGCCATCACCGGCAGTCTTGATCCACAGCTCGTCGCGCGTGGTCTGCACCACGGCTCCTCTCGTCCTCGATCGTCGCCGAGTCTACGAGCGCGCACCTTCTGGCCGATGAGCGCGGCGAGCCGTCAGACGGCCTTCGACACGACACTTCCGGTGCCGGAGTCGCTGCTCGTTCCGTTGCTCGACGACGCGGCCAAGGTGCTCACGAAGATGGCGTCGACCGGCGACGCGCCACCGGCCCTGCGCGCGCTGGTCGGGTTCGATCCCAGGAAGCTCGGGAGTGGTCCAGCTCGCCTCCAGCTCCGGCGCGCGTTGGATGTCGACGAAGCGTTCCGTCACGAAGTGGTGGCGCGGTTCGAAGCACGTCCCGGAGTCGACAAGGCCATCGCGGGGTGGAGCGTCGACACCGCGCTCGAACGCGTCACCGAGGCGTCGGTGCGCTCCGATCTCCCGTTGCTCGCGTCAGCGCTCTACGCACTTCGCCCGACCGGATGGACGTTCGGGCTCGGCGCGATCTGCGCGGCCGCCGAACGTGATCGTGCGGACCGGGAGCAGACCGACGACGCCAAAGCGTGGGAAGTTCGGCTCGGCACGGTCGAGGAAGCCCGTCGCCGCGCTGACGAGGGCCGCGACGAGGCTCTCGCCGACGTCGCTCGACTCGAGACCGAGCTGCGCGACCAGCGTGCGGCTCGGCGCACGAGAGAACAGGGCGCGACCGACGCGGTCGACGATGCCGAACGACGTCGTCGCGACGCCGAGACCGTGGCCGAGCAGGCGACGGCTCGCGCTGACACGGCCGAGTCACGGCTTGCCCGCGAGGCGGCTCGCGCTCGTACTGCGGAACACGACCTTCGCATGCTCCGACGGGAAGTGGATGCCCAGGCCCGCGCCGATGCGGACCGCCCCGCGGGTCTCACCCGAGATGATCTCGACGCGCTCGCGGCCGCGGCCGAGCACGCGCGGAAGCTCACCGCTTCGCTCGATGGTCTGACGCGGCGCGCTCGGGACCAGCAGCCTGAGCCGCGACCCGATCCCGATCCGGCCGCGGTGGTCAAGCGAAAGAAGGTGCCGAGCCCGCCCGGCATGTTGTCCGACACGACCGAGGCCCTCGACACGATGATCCGCACGCGCGGCGTCGTGTTGGTGATCGATGGTTACAACGTGTCCATGACGGGTTGGCCTGACGCGCCACCGCTCGAGCAGCGCGAGCGACTGCTCGCCGCGTTGGAGCGACTGCATCTGCGGGTGCGTTGTGACGTCATCGTTGTCTTTGACGGAGCGGATGTGGAAGCCGTTCCTACCCCGCGGCGGTCCGGGGTTCGGGTCGTGTTCTCGGACGCGGGGGAAGAGGCGGATCCCGTGGTCGTGCGTGAGGTAGCTGCGCGGCCCAAGCGGGTGCCGGTGATCGTGGTGTCGTCCGACGGCTGGGTGAAGGAGCACGCCGAAGCCGAAGGCGCCACGGTCGCACCCAAGGAGACGCTCCTCGCCTTGCTGCGTCAGTAGCCGCGCGTCAGTTGCAGCTTTTTGGCGAGCACGACATCGACGCCGCGTCTTCGAGCACCGTGTACCACTCCCACGGACCGTGCGGCCCTTCGACCCAGACCTTGTCCTGCACGGCGTAGCAACACGTCGTGCCGTCTTCGCCAACCGTCGCGAGGCCCGCGTCGGAGATGCGCTGCGCGGCCTTCTTGACCTCTTCGGTCGTCGCCACCTCGACGCCGAGGTGGTTGAGCCGCTCGGAGCCTTCGGGCGCCTCGAACAACACGAGCTTCAGCGGGGGATCGGCGACGGCGAAGTTGGCGTAGCCGGGCTTGCGCTTGTTCGGCTCGACACCGAACAGCTTGGAGTAGAAGTCGACCGCCCCGTCGAGGTCGGCCACGTTCAGAGCGAGCTGCACTCGGGCCATCGGTGGCCCTCCCTTCCTATGTATCGACATCGGTCAATGTATCCGATAGATTGATCCTGGTCAATACGAGGAGGAGCCGTGGATCTCGAGGCGTGCTGCGAGCCGGTGCTCGAGACCGCGCTCACCGAGCGCGAGGCCGACGAGCTCGCGCGTGCGTTCAAGGTTCTCGCCGACCCGGCCCGGTTGCGCTTGCTCAGCCTGGTCGCGAACGCGCCGGCCGGTGAGGTGTGCGGCTGCGAGCTCGTGCCCACGCTGGGCAAGAGCCAGCCCACGGTCTCGCACCACCTGTCCACGCTGGTGGACGCCGGCCTGCTCACCCGCGAGCAGCGTGGAAAGTGGGCCTGGTTCCGAGCCGTCCCCGAGCGGGTCGCGCTGCTCAGAGACGCCCTGGCGGTGAGGGCCTGACTGTCACACCCTCGTGGTTCGATCTCGTCCATGAGGATCATCGACTGTGACGAGTGCGTGATGCAGCACACCCCAGCCTGCGGCGAGTGCGTGGTGATGTTCGTGACCAGCCGGGAGCCCGGCGACGCGCTGGTGATCGACGTGGAGGAGGAGCGGGCCGTCCGGGCGCTCCAGCGCGCCGGACTCTTGCCGGACCTCCGGTACGCGTCCCACACGGGTCAGTAGCGGCGGCGACCGGGCGGCTTTGCCGACCCGCCGCACAGGAGACGGAGCTTGCGGAGTCGACCCAGAACGGCGCTCAGTCCCTCACCTCGGCCCGCAGCGCCCCGACGGTGCATGTGTCCTTGGGCCGGTGCTCGAACGGGTCGAACTGGTAGATCCGGCATGCGTTCTCGTAGGTGATCTTCGCGACCTCGTCGTCGGGGACGCCCTCGATCTGCTTGGCCATCGCCTCGGGTGAGTTCGGCCAGGTGGAGTCGGAGTGCGGGTAGTCGCACTCCCACGTGATGTGGTCGATGCCGATGCGGTGCCGGTCTTCGACGCCGGCGCGGTCGCTGATGAAGCAGAAGCTGAAGTGGTCGAGCGCCACCTGGCTCGGGAGTTGGTCGCCGAAGTCCTGGTGCGTCCAGAAGCGGTGCTGCTGGTACGTGTAATCGGCGCGCTCGAGCCAGTAGGGCACCCAGCCGGTGCCGCCCTCGGACAGCGCGAACTGAAGGTCGGGGAACTGGCGCAGCACCTTCGACCACAGCAGGTCGGTCGCCGCGTGCATCGTGTTGAGCGGTGTGAGCTGGATCATCACGTCCATCGGCGCGCCCGGCTCGAGCGCGAGCGTCGTCGACGACGACCCGATGTGCAGGCAGATGACCATGCCCTCTTCCTGACATGCGGCGAAGAACGGGTCCCAGTGCCCACCGAAGATGTGCGGCCAGCCGAGGCGCGCCGGGTTCTCGGAGAACGTGACCGCGTGCGCGCCCTTCTTGGCGACGCGGTGCACCTCGTCGGCCATGAGCTGGGGGTCCCAGATCGGCGGGATCGTGAGCGGGATGTGACGGCCGGGGTACGAGCCGCACCACTCGTCGATGTGCCAGTCGTTGTACGCGCGCAGCAGGTTGAGCCCCATGTCGAGGTCCTTGGAGCGCGAGAACAGCTGCCCGCAGAACTGCACGAAGCTCGGGAAGCACATCGAGCCGAGCACGCCGTTGCGGTTCATGTCGTTGATGCGCTCGTGGATGTTCCAGCAGCCTTCGCGGATGCCGGCGAGCGACGTGGGCTCGATGCCGTACTCCTCGGGCGGCTTGCCGGCGACGGCGTTCAGCCCGATGTTCGGGATCTCGCTGCCTTCGTACTGCCACACATCGGTGCCGTCGTCCTTGTGCACGAACTTGGGCGCGAACTCCATCCACTTCTCTGGGAGGTGTCCCTGGAAGAGGTCGGGGGGTTCGACGACGTGGTCGTCGACGCTGACAAGGATGAGGTCCTCGGTCTGCATGGCACACCCCCAGGGAGCCTGACGAAGCTGTCAGCCTAGGCCGACTTCGCAAGAGAGGGAGCGAGGCCCGCTCGCATGGCTGGCTGAACCGGTAGGTTCACGGCCCTCGAGGAGGTGGCATGAGCGATCAGGACGTGGTCGACGGCGCTCTGGCTCTCGCGCGCGCGTGGGTGGGTGTGGTGATGTTCGCCCACGGGTGGCGGCACCTGAAGTCGGTGCGCAGCGGCCCTGGCATGGTGAACTGGTTCGAGAGCCTGGGCTTGAAGCCCGGCAAGCTCCACGCCTGGAACGTCACGCTCACCGAGCTCGCGGTCGGACCGGCGCTCATCTTCGGGCTGTTCACGCCCATTGCGTATGGCGGTACCGCGGCGATCGTGTTGGTCGCGCTGGTCACGAACCACAAGAAGAACGGCTTCTGGAGCAACAACCCGGGGGAGGGGTGGGAGTACACGGCCACCTTGGCGGTGCTGTCGATAGCCCTGGGCTCGCTCGGGCCCGGACATTGGTCGCTCGACGACGCGTTCGGCTTCTCGTTCGTGTCGGACTTGAAGCTCACTGCCCTCGAAGCCTTTGTCGTCGGCATCGGTGGGACGACAGCGTTCCTGACGGCGTTCTGGCGCCCGCCCAAGGAGACGGCCAAAGCCGCCTAACCCGGCTCCCGCGGCGTGCGCGACACCACGCGCAACGCGTGTGTGTCAACTGTTGGCGCGATGGTTGGTGTTGCGAGCTGGTCCGCCGCCACCGTGCGGATCAGCTCCGCGGGTACCAGCGCACGCGCGGTGGGTGATGCCCCGCATGGCTGGATGAGGTCAGCCGCACACGACACGACGGCGGGCATCTCGACCGTCAGCTGCACCCACTCATCCTCGTGCTCACAGCGCACGTGCAGTCGCCGGGCTTGCACGCTGAGGTATCGCGCCCAGGCCGCGAACGGCATCCCGAGCAGCGGGGCAAGGTTCGTACCCAAGAGCCCAGTGGCATCGTCGCTGGACCGACCCCCGAGCAGCACGACGTCGAAGGGCTCGAGGGAGGCAAGCGTGGCCGCGAGGATGCCGGCCGCCGCGGCTGGGGTGGCGTGGTTCGCCGCGTCGGATGTCACGAGCACCCCCTCGGTCATGACGCTGCATGCGCGACCCCATGCGATCGTCTCGCGCAGCACGTCCTCCGCGCTTGTTGGTCCGAGGCTGATTGCCGTCACCGTGCCGTCGCCGACGGCGGCGGCGAGCTCCGCCCCTTGGGCAGCCGCCCGGCGCGAGAGCGCGTCCATCTCGGGACCCGCGTCGGTGTTGACCTGCTTGACGAGGACGGCGATGTTCATCGCGCGATCAGCGTCGTGCGCAGCGGCACCTAGGCGTCAGCCGCGTGGCGTCATGTCCATGTCGGGCGGCGGCATCTCGGGGATCTTCCAGCGGAGATACGGCTTGTCGTAGAGCTCGTGGTAGGCGTTCGCGTGCTCGACCATCTCCTGGAACGCGGCTTGGAACCCGTCCCAGTCCTCGGAGTCGATCGCCTTCTTCACGACGTCGACCTGCTCCTCGATGAACTTGTACATGTTGTCCGTGTACTTCGGACGCAGGAGCACGCCCATCTCCATGAGGTTCACGGCTTCCTTGAGTTGGAACGCAGCGAGTGGCTTGTTCTTGGCCTTGCCCGCGTAATAGCACTTCCAGATCCGGGCGCCGACCTCTGGCATCACGCGCGCCATCCCCGGCTGCACGTGCCCGAGCTCCTCGAGGGTGAGATGGCTCTTGCCGGTGTCGATGATGTGGTCGTGCTCGGGGACTTGCGCCATCGTGTGCTCCTCAGCAAGGTCGTTCTCGGTATGCGCGATGTTCTACCGCATCGCCGCGGCTGGGGTGGAGTCTGAGCAGTCCTCGCTACCATTCGCGGAACAAGACGTGATGGAGGCGTGACCGGACGGTCGGGACGCCGGAATGGAGTCGCATCCAGATGGCAAGAGAAGCCGTCATCGTCGACACGCTCCGCACGCCCATCGGCAAGCGCAAGGGCGCGCTGGCCGGGTGGCACCCGAGTGATCTGCTCGGCTTCGCGTTGAGAGAGCTGGTCGACCGCAACGACTTCGACCCTGGCGCGATCGATGACGTCGTCGGTGGCTGCGTGAGCCAGGCCGGCGAGCAGGGCTGCAACGTCACTCGCAATGCCTGGGTCGCGGCCGGGCTGCCATGGCACGTGCCGGCTACCAGCGTCGACCGCCAATGCGGGTCGTCGCAGCAGGCGATGCACTTCGTCGCGCAGGGTGTGATGGCCGGTGCGTACGACCTCGCCATCGCGTGCGGTGTCGAGTCGATGACGCGAGCCCCGATGTCGAGCAATGCCAAGGGCGGGATCGGGCCGTTCAGCCCGGCGTTCCTCGAAGCGTGCAACGGGGTGCTCGGCACCCAGTTCTGGGTCTCGCAGGTGCTCGCGGAGAAGTTCGGGGTCACTCGCGAGGAGATGGACGCGTTCGCGACCGAGAGTCATCGCCGGGCACACGAGAACACCGAGAACGGTCACTTCGCCAAGGAGCTCTTGCCCGTTCCGATCCGTGATGAGCACGGCAACGAGACCGGCGCGATGCTCGAAGCCGACGAAGGCATTCGGCCGGGCACCACCACCGAGATCCTGGCGAAGCTCGAGCCGGTGTGGATGCCCGAGGATCAGCCCGCACCCGACATCACTGCCGGCAACTCGTCCCAGATGAGCGACGGTGCCGCGGCCATGCTGATCGCCGACCGCCAGAGGGCCGAACGACTCGGACTTCCCATCCGCGCTCGCTTCGTACACTTCGCCGTGCTGGCTGATGACCCCGTGCTCGTGCTCTCGGCGCCGAACCCGGTCACGCGCAAGCTGCTCGAGCGCACGGGAATGAAGATCGACGACTTCGACGCCATGGAGTGCAACGAAGCGTTCGCCGCGATCGCGCTCATGTGGGCCAAGGAGTTCAAGCCCGACATGGAGAAGTACAACCCGCGGGGCGGCGCGATTGCGATCGGTCACCCGTTGGGTGCGAGCGGCGTGCGCATCATGACGACGATGCTCAACCACCTCGAGGCGACGAACGGTCGCTACGGCTTCCAGACCATGTGCGAGGGCGGCGGCCAAGCGAACGCAACCGTCATCGAACGCCTGGCGTGATCTAGCACACCCAGTCCGAGGTCGAGCCGTGGGAACTGATCGCGCGCCGACGACGACGTCCGCGCGACGCGGCTGGGGTCAGCGAGTGCTCGACGCGTTGCCCAACTCGGTGTGGCTGCCGCTCGTCATGGCGCTGATCGGCGCTTCGGTGTTCGTCGGGGTACGAGTTGCGTGGGCAGGCGAAGGTGATGTCTCCCGCTTCGTCGCTGCCGGTTCGGTGTTCACGACGCCGTCCGAAGCGCCGCCGAACCTGCACGTCAACTCTGGCTTTGGCTACGACGGCCAGCTCTTCTACCGCCTCGCCCTCGATCCTCTCGAGGTCGACACGGTGGCGAACGGCATCAGGATCGATCTGCCGATCCGCACGCAGCGCATCGCCTACCCGATGCTGGCTTACGTGGCCTCGGGTGGTACCGACGCGGCCGTTCCCTGGGCACTGGTGATCGTCAACGTGGTTGGGCTCGCCGCGCTCGGCGGTCTTGGTGGCCTCGTCGCGAAGCAGTCGGGGCGACACGCGATCTACGGACTCTGGTTCGCGGTGTTCTTCGGATACGTGTTCACGCTGTCGCGAGACCTGAGCGAGATCACCGAGGCGGCGTTCGTCCTTGGCGGACTGCTGGCGTTACGCCGCGAGCGGTGGGGGCTCGCGGCGGTCTTGCTCTCGGGTGCGGTCTTGACGCGCGAGCAGGCGTTGCTCGTGGTCGGTGCCGTGGGGCTCTGCCGTGTGGTCGAGATGGTCCGATCCCGGGTCCGGCCCGGTGCTCAAGACGTCGCGTGGATCGCGCCGATGGGCGCGTTCGTGGCGTGGCAGGCCTACTGCCGGATCGACACCGGCGTGGTCCCGATGTTCGAAGCGGGCGAGGGCGATCAAGGCATCACGTTCCCGTTCGCCGATCTGATCGACGCCGTCCCAGGTCTGATTCGACAGCTCGACAGTGGGACGGGTCTCCTTCACCTCGGTGAGGTCGTCGTGATGCTCGGCATCATCGGGCTCGCGATCGTCGCTCTTCGCTCGACGACAGCACCGGTTCAAGAGCGCGTTGCGTTCGTGCTCTTGGTGGTCTTCATGTTCACGGTCGCAACCGGAACCAACGTATGGCACGAGCGCTTCGATCTGCGCCCGCTTGCAGACCTGTACGTCGTTGCGGGACTGGTGCTGTTCGGCACGCGGTTGCCGGTGGTGGCGCCTGGTGTGCTCGTGGCCGGCAGCACGGCCGCAGCCGCGGCATTGCGCGTCTCGACGGTCTGAGGCCTGGCCGCCGCGGCGTCAGCCGACGAGCTCTGGCATGGCTGCCAGCTGCTCGCAGTAGTGGTCGACGGAGTGGTGCACGAATCGCAACGACATCCCGGTCACGCCCGCTTCTCGGAGGCGGTCGACGCGTGCGCGTGTCCCGTCGGCATCGCCCAGCGGATCAACCGGGGGATTGGGTTGCACGAGGATCTCGAGTGGCGTCGCGCGCGCGGCCCAGGCGTCGGTCGCACTCGCACGCTCGATCAGCTGCGCGAGCTCCTCGCGTGACAGCCCGAAGGGCGCCCACGCGTCGGCCAGCTCAACCGCCCGGCGCAGCGATCGACCCGTCCGTCCGCCGATCCACACCTCGACGTCACGCCGCGCGCCGGCGGGCTCCACGACGAAGTCCGAGAACCTGTAGTGCGTGCCCTGGTACTCCGGTCGGAGCTCACCAAAGGACGCCTTGATGGCGCGGATCGCGTCGTCGCCACGCTCGCCCCGACCATCGAACGGTGCGTCGAGGAGGTCGAACTCTTCTTGGAGCGAGCCGACGCCGACGCCGAGGATCACCCGACCGCCGGACACCACGTCGAGCGTGCCGTAGCGCTTCACGATCGCGAGGGGATGGTGATACCCGAGCACCAGCACGAACGTGGCCATCTTGATGGTCGACGTGCGCGCCGCGAGGTAGCCGAACACCGAGAGCGGGTCCCAGTACGTCGCGCCCCGCTCCTCGGCGACGCTCGCTGGCACCGCTACGTGCTCGCTGCACGTGATGTGGTCGTAGCCCAGACGTTCGGCCTCGACGACGACACGCTCGACCTCGGCGATCCCGGCTTCACGTTCCCATTGCGCATGGGCACGCGGGAGACGGGTGAGGACCGGTGTGACGATCCCCAATCGCATCTGCGTGAGTGGCGCGCGCTACTTGTTCGTCATCAGCGCGCGGTCAGCGATGATGTTCTTCTGCACCTCGGTCGCGCCGGCGCCGATGGTCGTGTACCGCTGGAAGCTGTACGAGCGGGTCCAGGAACCGCCGTCCACCGAGTCGGGTGACCCCTTGGCGAGGAGACCGTTCGGGCCGAGGAGGTCGAGCGCGAGCTCGGCAAGCGCCTGCGCGAGGTAGCTCCATTGGAGCTTCGCGAGCGGCACCTCGGGCCAGTTCTTCTGGCCCTTGAGGATCTTGGTGAGCGCTCGGTAGTTCAGCAGCTTCGTGTGCTCGATCTCGGTGTACAGCCTCGCGATGCGCTCACGGATGGCCGGGTCTTCGAGCGCGTCGGGGTTGACGGCGCGCGCGGCCGAGATCATCGCCCGGAGATCAGCCGCCATCGTGATCGCTTGACCAGCGGTGCCGACTCGCTCGCGGCCGAGGGTTCCCATCGCTACCTGCCACCCGGCACCTTCGTCACCGAGACGATCAGTCGCCGGGATGCGCGCGTCGGCGAAGAAGACCTCGTTGAACATCTCTTCACCGGTGATGTCGCGAATGGGTCGGCACTCCACGCCGGGCGTCTCCATGTCGACGATGAACGCGGTGATCCCTTCGTGCTTCGCACCGCGCTCGATCGCCTCAGGATCGGTTCGGAAGAGGAAGAGGCCCCACTTGGCGAGGTGCGCGGTCGAGATCCAGATCTTCTGACCGTTGATGACGTATTCGTCGCCGTCGCGGATGGCAGTCGTGCGCAGGTTGGCGAGGTCGGAGCCGGCCTGGGGCTCGCTGAACCCCTGACACCAGTGGACGTCGGCCGAGAGGATTCCGGGGAGCCAACGCTGCTGCTGGTCTTCGGTGCCCCACGCGATGATCATCGGACCGATCTGCCAGAGGCCGTTCGCGTTGTAGATGCCGGGTGCGCGGGCTCGCGCCATCTCTTCGGCGTAGATCACGTTCTGAGCCGGGGTCGCGTCGCGGCCGTTCCAGTCCTTGGGCCAGTTGATCGCGGCCCACTTGCCTTCGTTCAGTCGCCGCTGCCAGTCGCGTCGCCGCTCCTGGGTACGGCCAATCGCCGCGAGTCGACCACCGCCAGGATCGTCGTCGCTGGTCCAGTCAGCGAGAAACTTCGGAAGGTTCTCGTCGAGCCAGCTGCACAGCTCTTCACGGAACGCGACGTCTTCAGGGCTGTAGGCGAAGTCCACGGACGCGACCCTAGGGGCGGCTTCGATGACCCGGCCAGTCCGACGGGCTCAGCCGCGCTGCTCCCACTGCTCGATGGCCTGCTCGAGCGTGAGCACACCGGCTTGCATCTCCGCGAGCGCGGTCGCGGACTGTGAAAGTGGCTTGTTCGTCTGCGCTAAGGCCTCGTGATAGGTCTGCGTCCAGAGCGCGACCTGGTTTGCTGCAAGGACCGCGTCGTCGAGCAGCTCGCGCTCCTCGCCGTCGGCTTCACTCGCAAGCTGGGTCAGCACCTCGGCCTGTCGCTGCATCACCCCGAGCTCTCGGAGCACCACCTCGCTGAACTGATCGATCTCCTCGAACCGAGTGATCTCGGGAAGCGCCGCTTCGGCGGTGTGAACCGCATCGATGATCCGCTGGGCTGAGCGCACGAACGTGCTCTCGCCGCCACCTCGACCGAGGACGAGCACACCCACGACCACGACCACGAGGAGGAGTGCTCCGGAGGCGAGCATGACGACGGGCGACGCGGGAGGCCGCTGAGTTCGGGTTCGTTGGCGCGGGAGGCCGCTCGGGTAGCCGTACGGGGGCGCCCCGCGCCGCGGCACGCCGTACGGCATCGGCGCGGGCCGACGACCGACCGGCGGGGCATACGGAAGGCGTGGGCCGGGTGCTTGCGGACGCCGCACGACCCGTGGCGACGCGGATCCGTCGGGTGGTCGCGGCCTCGGCATTGCGCCGGGCGGGAGGCGACGCGCCGGTGGCCGCGCGCGGGGAGAGCGCGAGGGGGGCACTTCGGGCCAATCCACGGAGCAAGCAGGTTACTGCCCTCGTGGTTCGGACTAGGTTCCCGTCACCATGGACTTCACCTTCTCGGCCGACCAGGACGCACTGCGAGACACGGTGCGGTCGTTCCTGACCAAGGAAGCACCCAGCTCCTACGTGCGAGAGATGGCCGACGACGAACGCGGCTTCACCGATGAGATGTGGGCTCGCATCGCTGAGATGGGCTGGCCCGGACTTCTCGTACCCGAAGAGCGCGGCGGTCTCGGGCTCGGACTCGTCGACATGGTGGTGGTGATGGAGGAGATGGGGCGACTCCCGTTCCCCGGACCGTTCTTCTCGTCGGCGGTGCTGGCCACCCTCGCGGCGACTCGCCTCGGCGCGACCGAACTTCTGGCGCCGCTCGCTGACGGCACGCTGCGCGGGACGGTGGCGCTCGAAGAGCAAGGCCACGGGGATCCGGTCGACCGCGTGCGTACGAGGGCGCGCCGCAAGGGCGCGACTTGGATCCTCAACGGTTCCAAGCCGGTCGTGCTCGACGGGCACAGCGCCGACTGGGCGATCGTGGTTGCCCGCGTCGAAGAGGGACTGGGTTCGTTCCTGCTCCAGAAGCCCGAGTGCGAACCGGTCGAGATCCTCGACCCGACTCGGAAGGCGGGACGGCTCGTGCTCTCGGACACGCCGGTCGAGCCGATCGGCCCGCAGGGTGATCACACTGCGATCTGGCGGCGGGTCGCGGACGACGCGTCCGCGATGTTGGTGGCTGAGCTCGTTGGCGCGTCGGAAGCAGCGCTGAACCTCGGAGTCGAATACGCCAAGGTGCGGGTGCAGTTCGACCGACCGATCGCTTCGTTCCAGGCGATCCGACACAAGGCCGTCGACATGTTGCATCGCCTCGAGCTCGCTCGTGTCGGTGCTCACTACGCCGCATGGGCGTCTGACGTCGACGACCCGGCACGCGAGCACGCAGTCGCGATGGCCAAGAGCGCGGGCGCTGAAGCCGCCATCTACGTGAGCGCCGAAGACATCCAGATCCACGGTGGCGTCGGCTTCACCTGGGACTGCGACGCGCACTTCTACTTCAAGCGCGCGAAGCAGAACGACACGTTGCTCGGCTACCAGGGGTGGCAGCGACAGCGGCTCGCCGACCTCGTGCTCGACCCGGTGTGACCAAGTTGGCATCGCTGCGCGATGCCGTCAGCGAGCACGTTCAGGGGGGCGACACCCTCCACCTCTTCGTTGGTCACACGCGTTGGACGGCTGCGACACGCGAGCTGATCCGGCAGTGGTGGGGTCGCGATCCCGGCTTCACGCTGGTGATGCTGAGCCTGTCGAGCCTCGGTGCGCTGTTCTTTCGCGGCGGCCTCGTGCGCAAGGTGATCACCGGCTACTCAGGTGACACCTTTCCCAACTTCACGCCGAACCCGATCTTCGCCAGTGCGTACCAGCGCGGTGAGGTCGACGTCGAGCACTGGTCCTTCCTCGCGTTCTCGCAGCGGCTCGAGGCCGCGGCGCGCGGTCTGCCTGCGGTCGTGACGCGGTCGATCGTCGGATCGTCGATGGAGCACAACGAGGCGTATCAGCGTGTCGACACACCATTTGGTGAGGTGGGCTTGCTCGCCCCGCTGGTGCCCGATGTCGCGCTGTTGCACGCGCCGATCGCGGACCGCGAAGGCAACGTTGCGCTGCACCCGCCGCTGCTGGAGAACGTCTGGGGTGCGCTCGCGGCGCGCCGCGGCGCGATCGTCACTGTCGAGCAGGTCGTCGACGATCTCCGACCTTGGTCACACCTCGTGCGCATCCCCGCGCATCGCGTGCTCGCAGTGTGCGAGACGCGCATGGGTGCGCATCCGGGTGGCCTGTTCACGGGCGCGCTGCCCGTCGAAGGGTACGGCGAGGACTACGAGTTCTGGGTCGAGGCGCGCGCCGCGACCCGTCGGGACGACTACGACGACTGGATCCAGCACTGGGTGCACGACGTCGACACTCAGGACGACTACTTGGAGCGACTCGGCGCCGAGCGCGTCACGCACTTGCACGCCAAGGCGGAACCGGACTCGTGGCGCGCTGATCAGGTTGCACACACACCCGATCTCGCCGCGCCTCCGAACCAATGGGAGCTCGCCGCAATCTGGGCTGCGCGCCACCTCGCCGAACGCGTGGACGCGATCGAGGCGGACGCTGTGCTTGCCGGCGCGGGCGTTGCGAACCTCGCGGCGTGGCTCGGAGTCGAAAATGCGCGCGCTGCGGGCAGTGCCGTGCAGCTCACCGCCGAGATCGGGTTGTGGGGCTACGAACCCACACCCGCGGACCCGTTCGTGCTGAACCATCGGAACTTCCCGCAGTCAGGGATGCTCGGCGATGCCTCGATGGTGCTCGGTTCGCTCGTCGGTGGCGCGGGCACGACCACGCTCGCGTGCCTTGGTGGCGCGCAGGTCGATCGGTTCGGCAACGTAAACTCGACGCTCATCCCTGGCGGACCGTTCCTGGTCGGGTCGGGTGGTGGCAACGACGTGGCGTCGGTGTGCGCCGAAGCGATCGTCGTCGCGCTGCTCGCGCCGGAGCGCACCCCCGCCGAGTGTGGCTACATCACATCTCCGGGCCGGGCGGTGCGCGCGCTCGTGACGGATCTCGGCACCTTCGAGAAGCTCGACCCTGCGGGTGAGCTCGTGCTCACGACCGTGCCCGAAGGTCCCGGTTCGATCAACGACCGCGTGGACGCCGCGCGCGCCGCCTGCGGCTGGGACCTCGTCGTTGCACCTGAAGTCGGGGAGAACAGCGCTCCCACTACGGATGAAGTCTTGGCACTGCGCGCCTGGGATCCACAGTCCTGGTTCCTGCGGGACCGTTGAGTCGGGACAACGAGCCGAAACGGGCCGTTATTGTGCCCGGCGTCACGTAGCCGTCGGGGGGAGTGACCACCACATGAGTCGCGTCGCGCTCGAAGGTGTCACGAGGAAGTTCGGCGATGTCACTGCCGTCGACAACCTCACGCTCGAGATCAAGGACGAGGAGTTCCTCGTGCTGCTCGGGCCGTCGGGATGCGGCAAGAGCACTGCGCTGCGAATGATCGCCGGGCTGGAAGACCCCACCGAGGGGACGATCCAGATCGGTGACCGCGTGGTCAACGATGTCGAGCCCAAGGACCGCGACATCGCGATGGTGTTCCAGAGCTATGCGCTCTACCCGCACATGACCGTCGAACGGAACATCGAGTTTCCGCTCAAGTCACGGAACGTCCCGAAGGAAGATCGAGCCGGTCAGGTGCTCGAGGCGGCTCGGATGCTCGACCTCGAACCCTTCTTGAAGCGCAAGCCGGCCGAGCTCTCGGGTGGTCAACGGCAGCGGGTGGCGCTCGCGCGAGCGATCGTCCGCCGCCCACAAGCGTTCTTGATGGACGAGCCGCTCTCGAACCTCGACGCCAAGCTCCGCGTCCAGACCCGGGCCGAGCTCATCGAGCTGCAGCGTCGGCTCTTGGCCACGGTCATCTACGTGACGCACGACCAGGTCGAGGCGATGACGATGGGGCATCGCATCGCCATCATGGAGAAGGGCGTGCTCCAACAGGTTGGTGCGCCGTCCGATGTGTACGCGAAGCCGGCAAACCTGTTCGTCGCGCGCTTCATCGGCAACCCGCCGATGAACACGGTCGAGGGAGACCTCACCGACGGCGGACTCCGTGTGCACGAGCTCACGATCCCGCTTCCCGATGCGGCCGCGGGTGCCGCGCGTCAGGCGGGCGTCCGCCGCGCGGTGCTCGGCATCCGTCCCGAGCACCTCAGCATCGGGACCGACGGGCTCATCGCGGCGACGGTCACGGTCGTCGAAGCCCTCGGCCACGAGCGCCACGTGATCTGCCGGCTCGAGGACGACCAGATGATCATCGTCCGCCAACCCAGCAGCGACCCGTCGCCGAGCGAGGGTGAGACGCTGCGACTGTCGGCCGACCCCGAGCACGTTCACCTGTTCGACGCGACAAGCGGGCAGCGGGTCGACGGATGACCGCAACGCTCGACGCGAGCGAGCGCCCTGCTGAGATCGACAAGCCGGTGAACACCCGGCGTCGTCGCAAGCTGCGCGAGGCGGGACTCGGTTACTCGTTGCTCGTCCCCGCGCTGATCATCTTCGGGATCTTCATCTTCTATCCGTTCATCAAGAACTTCATCCTCGCGACGCACCAAGTGCCCCCGTTCCCCGGCCTTCCCGAGAAGAACGTCGGGCTGGATCAGTTCGGCGACGTGCTCGGATCGAGGGACTTCCTCGACAGCCTGTGGATCACTGTCCTGTTCGCGTTGATGACGGTACCTACGGGCATCGCGCTGGGACTCGGGCTTGCGATCCTCGCCCATCAGAAGCTCAAGGGCATCGCCATCTTCCGGACGATCTTCTCGTCGACGGTCGCCACATCGGTCGCAGTCGCGTCGGTGATGTTCTACACGTTGTTCAACCCGAACATCGGGTTGTTGAAGAGCATCAGTCCGACGCCTCCCTTCTTGGAGAACCCGGGCTGGGCGCTGATCGCGATCGCGATCGTCACGATCTGGCAGAACCTTGGGTTGAGCTTCATCCTCATGTCGGCCGGGCTCCAGGCGATCCCCGACGAGCTCGTGGAGGCCGCACAGGTGGACGGGGCTGGCCCGTGGTCGAGGTTCCGCAACGTCACGCTTCCATTGCTCTCACCGACCGTCTTCTTCGCGGTGGTGGTCGGGACGATCTTCGCGTTCCAGACGTTCGGGCAGATCGACATCCTCACGGAGGGCGGACCGCTCGGGAAGACCAAGGTGCTCACCTACGCGATCTACGAAGCCTTGCGGCAACCGCCGCCGAATCCTGGCAAGGCAGCAGTGCTCGCGATCGCGCTGTTCGCGATCACGCTCGTGCTGACCATGTTCCAGATGCGGTTCCTCGAGCGTCGAGTCCACTACCAGCGGTGAGGGGGTGAGCTTCGATGTCGACAACTGACGGCGTACTCGCGGCGGGCGTTCCTGAGTTCACGACACCCGCGGCCGCGACCGCGACGATCGCTGCGCCCAAGCATCGCTGGGGCGTCTTCTGGCGCTATCTCCTGCTCAGCGTCGTTGCTCTGATCGTGCTGTTCCCGATCTACATGACCGTCGTGAACTCGCTCGTAGAGACCGACGAGTTCTCGAAGAAGTTCTTCCCGACCGACCCGCAGTGGCACACGTACTCCGATGCCTGGACCAACGGCCACGTCGGCAACTATCTGAAGAACAGCTTCATCGTCACGTTCATCATCGTGATCGGGCAGCTCATCACCGCAACGTTGGCGGCGTACGCTTTCGCCTTCCTCGACTTTCCCTTCAAGCGCACGTTGTTCATCGTGTTCCTCGCGACGCTCATGATCCCGTTCGAGATCACGATCATCACGAACCTTCAAACGGTGAGCGAGTCCGGGTGGATCAACGATGTCTTCGGAGTCACGCTGTATGACACCTATGCCGGGCTCGCGATCCCGTTCCTCGCCACCGGATTCGGCGCGTTCCTGTTACGCCAAGCGTTCCTCGGTGTCCCGCGCGACCTCCAGGACGCGGCGTCGCTCGACGGCTACGGGCACCTTCGGTTCATGGCCCGCGTGGTCGTCCCGCTGGCCCGACCCACGCTCGCCGCGCTCGCTGTCTTCTCGTTCCTCTCCGCGTGGAACCAGTACCTCTGGCCGCTCCTCGTGACCAGGGATGATCGTCTTCGCACAGTGCAGATCGGGTTGAAGCAGCTTCGCAACACCAACCTCCAAGACTTCAACGTCACCTTCGCCGGGGCGATCCTCGCCATCATCCCGCTTGCGGTCTTGCTCCTCGTCTTCCAGAAGCAGCTCGTGCGGGGCCTGACCGCCGGAGCGGTCAAGGGCTGAGACATGATGTACCGATCTACCGTCGACCAGGAGTGAAGATGCGCACCTCTCGGAAGCGGCTCGTGGCCGTCATCACTGGCGCGATCGTGCTCGGAACGCTCGCCGTCCCGGCGACCGCGGCCGGCGCGGCTGCCCGGCGGGCCAAGCTCCCCAAGTGCGCTCTCAGCGCGCTCGACAAGGCCGACAAGCCAGTCGAGATCGAGTTCTGGACCGCGACGAATGCGGCCAACTCGGATGCGCTCGACCGGATCACGGCGCAGTTCAACTCCTCGCAATCCGACGTCGCTGTCACGATCATCAACCAGACCACGTACGACGATGCGCTGAACAAGTACATCGCCGGGCTCGGAACGGGTGACCTTCCTGATGTCGTCATGATCGAGGACACCGGTCTCCAGCAGATGATCGACACGCAGTCGATCCTGCCGGCGGCCGCGTGCGTGAAGGCCGACGACTACGACCTGTCCAGCCACATCGAGCGCGTCGTCAACTACTACACCGTCGACGGCACCCTGTACCCGATGCCGTTCAACGTCTCGAACCCCGTGTTCCTCTACAACAAGCTCGCCTTCGAGGAAGCCGGCCTCGACCCCGACGCGCCACCCGAGACCTTGGACGAGATCAAGGAAGCCGCGCAGACGATCGTTGACGCGGGCATCACCAACAGCGGATTCTCGCTGAAGCTTGATCCGTGGTACCTCGAGCAGTTCCTGGCCAAGGCCGGCGAGCCCTACGTGAACAACGGCAACGGCCGCGATTCTCGGGCGACCGAGGCGGAGTTCGACGTGAAGGCCGGCGTCGAGATCTTCACGTGGATGCAGGACATGGTCGACTCCGACCTCGCGGTGACGAACGCTCCGGACAACTTCGACAACCTGTTCGCGATCGGCGAGGACAACGCGGCGATGACGATCGACACGTCGGCGTCGCTCGGATCGATCCTTGCGGTCTTGGGCGGCGGTCAGTACCCGAACGTCGAGATCGGCGTCGCGCCGATGCCCGGACCCGAAGGTAAGGGTGGCGTGCTCGTCGGCGGCGCGGCGCTCTACATCTCCAACAAGTCCTCTTCGGCCGAGCAAGCGGCGGCGTGGGAGTACCTGAAGTTCCTGAACACTCCGGACGTCCAGGCAGACTGGGCCGCGAGCACCGGGTACATCCCGATCGTGGAAGGCGCGACCGAGACCCAGATCATCCAGGACCTCTGGACCGAGTTGCCGTTCTTCAAGGTCGCCTACGACCAGCTGCTCAGCGGTGCGGAGAACGAGGCCACGGCTGGACCGGTCATCGGCGACTACCAGGGCGTGCGTGACTCCGTGCTCGAGGGCTTCGAGAGCTTGCTCACGCAAGGCACCAAGCCCAAGACGGCGCTGAAGAACGCGAAGGCCGACGCCGACTCCAAGATCCAGGAGTACAACTCCAGAGTCGGCGCCTAAGAAGTTTTGACGCCAGAACCTTGGTCTAGGTCTTCAGGATGACGACGGCGGCGTTGGCGCCGCGGCCAACGGTGTGCGCGAGCGCGGTGCGTGCGCCGTCGACCTGACGGGCGCCCGCCGCGCCTCGTAGCTGTGTCGTGAGCTCGACGACCTGACCCAACGCGGACGCGCCGAGGGGTTCGCCCTTCGAGAGCAGGCCGCCGCTCGGATTCACCGGGAGCGCGCCGCCACGCGCCGTTGTCCCATCGTCGACCATGCGCGGCTGGTCACCCTTCGCGCACAGTCCGAGCTCCTCGTAGGACAGAAGCTCGCGGGCGGCATCGGTGTCCTGGCACTCGACGACATCGAGATCGTTGGCGCCGATCCCCGCTTCTTCGTACGCGGCGTTGGCGGCCAACGCGCTTGGCGGCGTGATGTCGCTGTCGTCGATCCCACTCATCGGGGTGGCCTCACCGAGCACGGATCCAGGGAGGTGTGACCGCAACACCGCCGCCGCGAGCGTGACGCCGTTCGCTGAGCTCGCATCGCATTGCAGCACCACCGCGGCGGCCCCTTCGTTCGGCGAGCAGAGCATGTGCAGGTGGAGCGGCTCGCACACCACCCGCGACGCGAGCACGTCGTCGACGGTGGTGGGCTTCTGGAACATGGCGTCAGGATTGTCCACTCCGTTCGCGCGGTTCTTCACGACGACCTGCGCGAGGTGCTGCTTCGTGATCCCTGACTCCCGCATCAGCCGTTGTGCCCGCAGCGCGAAGTACGAGGGCGTCGCGGCCAGCCCAGCTTCCTCGCGCCACGGCTCGAAGAACGACGATCGGATGATGCCCTTCGGCATCTTCTCGATCCCGAAGACCAGCACGGTGTCGTACTGACCGGCACGGACGGCGCCAGCAGCGAGCATCAACGCGGCACCTCCACTCGCGCAGCCCGCTTCCACGTCGACGATCGGCACGCCGGTGAGTCCGAGCGCACCGAGCACCTTGTGGCCGGACGCGACTCCGGCATACGCCGTCGCGCAGAATGCGGCCTGGAACTTCGGTCGGCCCGCGTCTCGCAACGCCGATTGCACTGCGACGACACCCATGTCGGTCGTCGTCTTGGCATCGAACCGCCCGAACGGGTGCAACCCGATACCGGTGATCTGCACCCCGGTCATTCCGGATCCTTGGCGGGCTCGAAGGCGTAGGTGACGACCTCGTTGCCGTCGGAGTCGGTGTGGAGTGGCGCGACCACGAGTCCCATGGCCATGCCGAACTCCAGGCGCGCCGGGTCGGACTCGGTGAGGCGGGTGATCACTCGGAGCCCTTCAGGCAGCTCGACCACGCCGAAGCCGAACGGGACCTCGCCTTCGTATCCCGGAGGCGCGGCGGTGACGGCCGTCCACCCCCAGAGCGTGCCGTGGTCGGAGAGATCGACGGCCTCGACGTCCTCGGTTCCCGTGTACGGGCAGGCGGGCAGCAGCGGGAAGTGGTGCTTGCCGCTCGACGGCGAGTAGCCGCCGAGGAGATGCACCGATCCGTCGTCGTCGACACGGAACAAGCCGTCGTGGACCGCCCGCGTGGAAGCAGTCATACGACGCCCTCGCTCGACAGTCGGTCGAGGTCGGCGTCGTCGAGGCCGAGCTCGCCCAGCACCTCGCGCGTGTGGGCACCGAGCCGGGGTGCGCTCGACGGAGCGGTGACGACCTCACCCACGCGACGCGGAAACGGTGCCTGTTGGCGCAGGGGGCCGACGCTCTCGTCGTCGACGGTCACCAAGTCGCCGCGCTGGGTGATGTGAGGGTCGGCGAAGATGTCGGCCGCCGTGTACGCGGTGGCGACCGGCACGTCGCAGGCCACACATCGTTCCTCGATCTGTGCGGCGGGAAGGCCGGCCGTCCACTCCGCGACGGTGCTGTTGATCTCGTCGCCATGTTCGGCGCGGTCGGCGAGGCGCGCGAACCGCGGCTCTTCGAGGAGATCGAGCCGGTCCATCGCCTTGCACAGCCGTGCAAAATTCGCGTCGGAACCTGCGACGATGCACACGTACTTGCCGTCGGCGGTGGGGTAGTTGTCGAGTGGCGCGGAGTTCGCAAGCCGGTTGCCTTCACGATTGCGAACGACGCCGAGCTTGTCGTATGCGGGCAACGTCCATTCGAGGATCCGCAAGGCCGCGCCATACAGCGACGCATCGATCACCGCACCCGAGCCGTTGCGAGCGTCGCGGGCATAGAGCGCCGCGCTTGCCGCGTGCGCGCAGAACACACCGGTGAGGTAGTCGGAAATCGTCACGCCGACGCGCACGGGTGGTCGATCGGGATATCCGGTGAGGTGCAGAAGCCCGCCGTATCCGATGCCGACGCGGTCGAGTCCCGGCCGTCGCGCGTACGGGCCGTCCTGACCGAAGCTGCTGATCCGCACGACGACGAGACGCGCGTCGAGATCACCGGGCCCGATGTTCCAGTGCTCGAGCGTTCCGGGTCGGAAGTTCTCGACCACCACGTCGGCAGTGGCAGCGAGCCGACGGAACAAGTCCTGACCTTCGTCGCGCCGCAGGTCGAGGGTGACGCTCTTGCGGCCGCGCCCCTCCACCGCCCAGAACAAGGAGTAGTCGGCGCCGTCGTGGTCGGGGACGAAGGGCCCGATCTCGCGCATGAAGTCGCCAGTACCCGGCTGTTCGATCTTGATGACCTCGGCGCCCTGCTCACCGAGGAGACCGGCACAGAACGGAGCCGCGATGCGCGTCCCGAGATCGAGGACGCGCAGGCCGTCGAGCGGACCGGCCACCGCTAGCTCCCGGAGCTCAGCTGCTTCTCGGCCGCTTTCGCGAGGGCTTTCAAGTCCTTGAGCGTCGGCGAGAAGTCGTTGCCATACGTCGTCAGGATGCAGACATACGGCCCGCTGAGGAGCTCAACCCCGATCGCCGGCTCGCCACCCTCGGAGCTTCGCCCGATGGCATGGGAGCCGTCACCGACTTTCGGAACCTTCACCTTCTCGTAGTCGACCGAGGACGACCCCTCAATGAGGTTCTGCACAGTCCCGCACTTCACGCCGCCCTTGGCGGTCGCCTTGTGGCCCTGGTACGCGGCGCGCGCCGCGTCCTTGACTGCCGTCGACGTGCCGGTTGCATCGACGAGCACGACGCCGAGTGTGAGCAGTCCGCCTCGTCGCATGCGGTGACGCTACCTGGCCTTCGCCTCGTGCTTGGGCTCACGTGGGAGCTCGAGCACCCGCTCGCCGAGGATGTTGCGCTGGATCTCGTTCGTGCCGGCCCAGATCGACGATGCCTGGTAGTAGAGCCATGACCGTTGCCAGGTGCCGTCGCCCGGGTTGTCGTGCGCGCCATGCCAGAGCGGCGATGCTGGTCCGAGCACGGCCATGACCGTGTCGTGCAGCCGCTTGCTCATCTCGCTCCAGTAGAGCTTGAGCGCGCTGCCCTCTGGCCCGGGCGGCTCGCCCTTCGCGACCCTCGAGAGGGTGCGCCAGTTGTGCAGCTGGAACAGGCGGACCTCGACCGCGGCTTGCGCGAGGCGCCGACGCAGGCGGGCGTCGTCGAACGCCTCCTGCTCGAGCGCGAGTCGCAGCAGCTCTTCGAGGAGCTGCACGTGGATGACGAGCTGGCGCGGGTTGATTCCGCGCTCGTGCGTGAGCGTGGAGTTGGCGACTCGCCAGCCTTCGTCGACCGGGCCGACGACCTGGTCATCGGGCACGAACACGTCGGCGAAGAAGACCTCGTTGAACTCGGTCTCGTCGGTGATCTGTCGGAGCGGACGAACCTCGACGCCCGAGGTCCGCATGTCGATCGCGAGCGCGGTGATTCCCTGTTGCTTGGGCACGTCGGGATTCGTTCGTGCGAGACAGAGTCCCCAGTCCGCGAACTGTGCGTAGCTGGTCCACACCTTCTGACCGTTGACCACCCAGCCACCCTCGCCGCGCACCGCACGGGTCGTGACCGCGGCGAGGTCGCTCCCGGCACCGGGCTCGCTGAACAGCTGACACCACAGCTCTTGGGCCGGGAGGATCTTGGCCAGCCAACGTTGGCGCTGCTCGGCCGTGCCGTGCGCCAGCAACGTGGGACCGACGAGGTTGATACCGATGCGGCCGACCAGCTCGGGTGCCCGCGCACGTGCGAGCTCTTCGGTGACGATGAAGTGCTCGACAGCGCCGGCACCGCGGCCGCCGTACTCCTCAGGCCACGGCACTCCTACCCAACGACCGCTCGCGAGCTTCGCCTGCCACTCGCGACCGAAGGCGACCTCTTCGGCGAGGTCGTCGAAGCGAGGCGGGAGCCCTTTGCCGTACTCCCAGGGAAGGTGCTCACGAAGCCACGCACGGAACTCGGAGCGCAGCGCGGCCTCTTCTTCAGTAGGCGTGAGGTCCATCTCTATGCGGTCGCTCTCTGCGGCGCAGGGTACCTGCGCCGCGGGCGTTCGCTCCCTCGGCGAGCTCCTTTGTTGGCTGCGCTCACTTCGTCGCCGCGTTGTCGAGCGCAGTGCTCAAGCGCGGTCTTCGATCGGGACGTACGAGCGCTCGGTGGGGCCGGTGTAGATCTGACGGGGCCGCCCGATCTTCGTCTTCGGGCTCTCCATCATCTCTTTCCAATGGGCGATCCACCCCGGGAGTCGACCCATCGCGAAGAGCACCGTGAACATGTCGACGGGGAAGCCCATGGCCCGGTAGAGGAACCCCGAGTAGAAGTCGACGTTCGGGTAGAGCCGGCGCTCGATGAAGTACTCGTCTTCAAGCGCGATCTTCTCGAGCTGACGAGCGAGATCGAGGAGCGGATCCGACTTCCCGAGCTCGCTGATGACCTCATCGGCAGTGACCTGAAGGATGCGGGCGCGCGGGTCGTAGTTCTTGTACACGCGGTGGCCGAACCCTGACAGTCGGAACGAGTCGTCGGGATCCTTCGCCATCGCGACGTACTTCGCGACGTCGTCGCCATCGGCGTGGATGCGCTCGAGCATCTCGATGACGGCCTGGTTCGCACCGCCATGCAGCGGCCCCCAGAGTGCGTTGATGCCGGCCGACACCGAGGCGAACAGGTTCGCCTCGCTGGAGCCGGCGAGCCGGACGGTCGAGGTGGAGCAGTTCTGCTCGTGATCGGCGTGGAGGATGAGCAGCTGCTTCATCGCATGCACGACGGTGGGGCTCACCTCGTAGGGCTCTGATGGCACCGCGAACATCATCGTGAGGAAGTTCTCGATGAGATCGAGCGAGTTGTTCGGGTAGAGGAACGGCTGGCCGATCGATCGCTTGTACGCATAGGCGGCGATCGTCGGCAACTTCGCCATCAGGCGGATGATCGAGAGCTGCACCTGCTCGGGGTCGTGCGGGTCGGTGCTGTCGGGATAGAAGGTCGACAGCGCGCTCACCACCGATGCGAGCACACCCATTGGATGCGCATCCTTCGGAAAGCCGTCGAAGAACCGCTTCGCGTCTTCGTGCAGCAACGTGTGCTTGCGGATGCCGTAGCGGAAGTCGTCGAGCTCTTCGAGCGTTGGCAGGTCGCCGTTGATGAGCAGGTATGCCGTCGTGAGGAACGACGGTTGGTGGCCCTCGACGAGCTGCTCGATCGGGATGCCCCGATACCGGAGAATGCCTTCCTCGCCGTCGATGAACGTGATCGCGGACTCGCACGCGCCCGTGTTCATGAACCCGTAGTCGAGAGTGATCAGCCCCGTCTGCGCCCGGAGCTTCGAGATGTCGATACCCAGCTCGTCCTCGGTGCCGCGTACGACGGGGAGCTCGATCTCCTTCTCGCCGTAGTGCAGGTGTACTGGTTCATCCGACATGTCCCCGCAGCGTAGTAGCGACCCGATGGGCGTCGAAGATCGTCCAGTAGCCTGCGCGCCGCGGCGCAAGCGGAACGGATGGAGCGAGCGGAAGTAGTGGAGCGGAAGCGGAGCAGAGGGAGATGAACTTCGAGTTGTCCGACGACCAGCTCGCGCTGCGCGACGGTGCCCGCGATCTGCTCGACGGGCTCGCCGACATCGCGCGGGTGCGAGCCGTCGTCGAAGCCTCAGTAGGCGTCGATGACGCGCTCTGGAAGGCGATGGCCGAGCAGGGCTGGCCCGGGATCGCGGTCGACGAGTCGCTTGGCGGGCTCGGGTTCGGCACGGTCGAGGTCGCGGTACTCCTCGAAGAGGTCGGACGGCACGCCGCGCCCGCGCCCGTCGCGTCGACGGCACTCGTGTTGCGCGCACTCATCGACGGCGGCGAGACGGACTGGGCTGCGCGTGTGCTTGCCGATGGTGGCATCGGGTGTGCCGCATGGAGTCGTGAGGCAGATGCCGTGCGGGCGGAGGGAGCAGCGGGCGCCTGGCGCTTGACCGGGCGCAGCGACCCGACGCCCTACGCGCCCTCGGCATCGGTCGCGGTCGTCGTCGCTGCTACCCCCGACGGGTCAACAGGTGTGTTTGCCGTCGACCTCGACGAAGTGGGCCGTCCAGGCGCCGAACCGGCGATGGACCGGACCCGCGAGGTTGGGTGGCTCACGTTCGACGCCACGCACGCGGTCCGACTTGGCGACGAGTCGGCCGTCATTGCGCTGCTCGATCGGGGCGCGACGTTCGCCTCGGCCGAGATGCTCGGCGGTGCGGCTCGGGCACTCGAGCTCGCCGTCGAGTACGCGAAGGATCGCGTCCAGTTCGGGCGACCGATCGGCAGCTTCCAGGCGGTGAAGCATCGGTGTGCCGACATGCTCGTCGACGTCGAAGGCATGCGCTCGACGTCGTACTGGGCCGCGTGGTGCATCGGTGCGGCCGACCCGGAGGCGTCCATCGCTGCGTCGACTGCGAAGGTGTGGTGCTCCGACGCCTCGAAGCGGGTGATGGCATCCGCGCTCCAGGTACACGGTGGGATCGGCTTCACCTGGGAACACGACCTGCACCTCTTCCTCAAGCGCGGCCAGCTCGATCAGGTGACGTTCGGTGACGCCGTGTACCACCGCGATCGCCTCGCGGGACTGCTGCGCACGCGTGTGGAGGCCGGCGAGAGCGTCATCTAGGGCAGCGCGGCGGCGAGACGGGCAGCCGCGCCAAGTCGATGCCCGAGACGAACGAACGTGCACCCGCCGCGCACGCGTTGGCGGTTGCAGCCGCGGCTCCTGCTGTGTCGTCCGCAGCGAAGTAGTCCGTTGCCGTCACGAACAGTCCTCTCGCCGCGAGGCGTCGCAATGCGTCTTGTGCGCCACGCTTGTCGCCTGGGCGCTGTTCCACGTATCGGCCTTGGTCGAAGTCGTAGGTTCCGCTCACGTCCTCACGGTTCCACCCATCGAGAGCACCGAGCATCGGCTTGATGACGTCCTCTCCGTTTTGGGCGAAGAGCATGTCGTCCTGGTTGTGCGTGATCCGAAAGAGGTCGGTGACGAGCCGCACCATGCCGTTGGCCTGTCGCGGATGGGTGCTGATCATGTCCACGTTGTCGAGGAACAACCCGTCGAACCCGCGATCCAAGATCGACGGCGCGACCGTGTCCGCGATCAGCGCCCGGAAGCTGGGACTGGCGACGTCCGCGTACCACTCATCCCAGTCGTCCCAATGGTCGAGGCGGTACGGCTTGGCCTCGCCGGTCCATGAGCGGCCCCGCTCGATCGTGCCCACGCTCAGGTACCCGAGCACGATCGTCCCGCCCGACTGAAGCTCGCTCACGAGGGATGACGACGCGGTCTCGCCGTCGAGCACGACGAGGTCATATGCGCGCAGTCGCTCAACCACTCTCGAGCGGTCGAGGTCGACACCCAAGGCCAGCGCGAACGTCTCGACGGCAGCGAGACGTGGTTCAACGAGTCCTGCCGGCGGGCCGGCCGCGCCTGGGGTCGACAGTGCGAAGTGCATCGTGCCGGCGATCACGAGCATCGCCACCGAACGCTTGCGCACACATTGAGGGTAGGCGGCCGGATCCGATGTTCTCAGCGTGTGCTCAGGCTCCGCTCGCGAAGTGATGACAAAGCCGTGACACGCGTGCGCGTTGCGTGCTGCAACCTCGCCGTGATGCATCCACCTCAACGAAGGAGCACAGCAATGACATCACGGCGAATGCTGATGGGCACCCTTGCGCTGCTGGCTGCGATCAGCGGCGCGTCGATCGTGGCGACGGCCGGGGCTACGAGCGCGGCCGTCGGGCTGCACGAGGACCATCATCACGACGACGAGAAGGACAAGAAGAAGGACGACGGCGATTCGGCGTCGGACGACACGACCCACGCCGAGCATGGAATGGCGATCCATGACTCGACGGGTGGTCGTGAGCCCACCGACGAGGACCAGGAGAACGCCGACGCGTTCTACGAGTCCGTCGTCGAAGGCATCGCTCGCTACGAGGATCTTCGGGTCGCGATCGACGACGGGTACGTCGAGACCGAGGGCAGCCAGGACCTGGCGGTCAAGCACTACATGAAGCGCGGCGTGAACGGGGCCGCGCTCGACCCCGAGCTGCCGTCCGGCCTCATGTACTACGTCGACGAGAACCAGACGACGTTGCTGGGCGCAGTCTGGGTGACGCGGAGCAACGACCCACCGCAACCAGGCGGGCCGCTGACGGTGTGGCACGACCACTCGCCGATGGGTTGTCCCGAGGCGCATCCGGACTGCCCGGCTGCGTCAGGTGAAGAAACCAACGGGGTGCCGCCGCTCATGTTCCACGTGTGGACGTTCGAGGACGCGGTCGATGTGTTCGGCCACGGTTTCCCTGACGCAGTCGGGACCAAGAACGCCGGGCGTGGGAACCGTCCACCGTTGCCTTTCGACGTCTGACTCCGGTGGCGCAGGCGTGCGCGTGCGGTTGCCTCGCTCGTTACGGCGTGGCGGCCGCGCGCGTGCGCAGCGCACCTCGATCGGCCTTGCCGGCCGCGAGGAGTGGCAGCTCGTCGAGCTCGATGACGCGCTCGGGTGTCTTGTAGCGAGCGATGCCCTGTTCCTCGAACCATGCTCGGCACTTCGCGAGGTCGAAGGACCCGTTCGCCACCACGAACGCGCACACGCGCTCGCCGAGGCGATCGTCCGGATACCCGACGGCCACCGCATGTCGGATGTCGGGGTGGCGTTCGAGCACCGCCTCAACTTCCGCAGCTGCGATGTTCTCGCCGCCGCGGATGATCACGTCCTTGATGCGACCCACAATCGTCACCCAGCCGTCCTCGTCGACCGTGGCGAGATCGCCGGTGCGGAACCAGCCGTTCTTGATCGCCGCGCGCGTCTGCTCCCGATCGGCATACCCGACGAAGAGCTCGGGGCCTCGCAGCCAGAGCTCACCCGGTTCACCGGTCGGACGCTCGCGTCCGGTTTCCGGGTCGCTCACCCGCAGCCGAGCGGCGCCGGTGCTGCGACCGTCGGTGTCCCTCGCTCGCTCGAAGGGATCGTTGGTCATGCTCGTCGTCACCGTCGGGGCCTCGGTCGATCCGTACGTGCGCTTCACGGTGCAGTCGAGGCGACGAGTTGCTTCCTCGACGAACGCGGGCGTCACTCCGGCACCGCCGCTCGACACCAGCCGCAACGATGTGACGCGCTCGGTATCGAACGTGCGCGCGTCCATCAGCGACACGAAGAACGTGGTCGGACCGATCATGAACGAGATGCGCTCACGCTCGATCGTCTCAATCGCGGTGTCAGGATCCCAACTCGCCATGAGATGGGCGCAGATCGGCACCACACCCGGCAGCAGCACCGCATTCAGCAATCCCGACACGTGCGCGAGTGGCGCCGGCATCAGCACGGAGTCGGTGAGATGGAGGCCGTGAGCCCGCGCCATCACCTGCGCCTTGTACGCGAAGCCGCGTTGGGTGTGCAGTGCCGCCTTTGGCCCACCGGTGGATCCGGACGTGAAGAGCACGGCCGCGAGATCGCTCGGGCGGGCCGCGGACCGGGTCACGGGGGTCGCGCAGTCGCCGAGCGTCTTGAGTCGAGCGGAAGGACCGCGCACCTCTTCCTTGGGCAGCCACACCGTTGGTTCGAGCACTGCGAGCATTCCCTCGACGTCGGTGGGGCCAGCAAGGTGGTGGATCGGGCCGGCGATCGCGCCGAGGCGCCAACACGCGCGGTAGAGAAGGACGACCTCGTGCCAGTTCGGCGCCTGCCACGCCACAACATCGCCTCGCTTGACGCCGGCCGCACGCAAGCCGCCGGCCAGCGCCGCCACCCGCGACTCGAGGTGGCGCCCGTCGAGTCTTGTGCCAGTGGTGTCGTCCGCAAGCAGCGTGCCGTTGGACGTGCGCGCCGCTTCGGTGATGAGCACGTCGAGCGAGGGCACGTCCCAGGGCCCACCGTGCGCCCGGTAGGCCTTCGCCTCCGGGTGTGTGTACGTCGGCTTTAGATCCAACCGGCGCTGGTGGTCTTGGCGCCGCGCACGATCTGGCTGCCGATGAAGTTGCGCTGGATCTCCACCGTGCCGGCGCCGATGCACAGGCCGCGGATGTCGCGATACGCCCGCTCGACCGGGTACTCGCGGCTGAACCCGTAGCCACCGAGCAGCTGGATCGCTTCGTCACAGACGAACTTCGCGGCGAGGTTCGCCGCGGTCTTGGCCATCGCGGTCTCGAGCGCCGGGGGGGTGCCGTGCGGTCCGGCGAGATGCAGCGCTCGCATGAGCAAGAGGCGCGCGCCTTCGAGCTGCGTCGCCATGTCCGCGACCTTCCACTGCAGCCCCTGGTACTCCGCGATCGGGCGTCCACCAACCGTGCGCTCGTTGATGTACTGCACGGCGTACTCGAGCGCGCCCTGCGCGGCACCGACGCACATCGCCGCGTTACCGCAACGCTCGTGGTTGATGTGCGAGATCAACGTCTTGAACGACTCGCTGTTGTCAGCCTCGCCTGGGAGCAGCACGTCTTCGGGAGCGATCCACACGTCGTCGAACGCGAGCTCCGCTTCGCTCGTGCCGCGCAGCCCCATCTTCACGTGCGTCCCCGCCACCGTCACACCCTCGGATTCCAGGTCGACGAGCACCGCGCCGATCCCGCGTGCGCCTTCGCTGCCGGGGAACCGGCACCACACGAGGCAGCACTTCGACTTGTGCCCGCCGGTCACGTAGTTCTTGTACGCGTTCAGCCGGTAGCCATCACCGTCGGCGGTGAGCCGAGCGCGCATGTGCGTGACTGCGGAGCCGGCTTCGGTCTCGCTGATCCCGATGCAGAAGAGGCCCTCACCGGACGCGGCGAGCGGCAACCACTTCTTCTTCATCGCGTCGTGGCCGAGGTGCTGGATGGCGCGCGGTGGCCCGTTGAAGGTGAGCTGGGCGAGGATGGCGCTCGACACGTCGACCCGGGCGAGCTCCTCGAGCACGATCGCCGCCTCGATGTCGCCCATGCCCATCCCGCCGTACTGCTCGTCGATCGTGATCCCGAACAGCTCGGCCTTGCGGATCGCGTCCCACGACCCCTGCGGGAACTCCTCGCTCTCGTCCCAGTGCCGGGCGTTGGGCGCCAAGTCACGCTCGGCGACCTCGCGGGCGAGCGCGCGCAGCGCCTGCTGGTCGTCGGTCTCGGCGAACGGGTCGATGCCGGGGGCGCCCATGGGAGCCTGAGGCTACCGAGAAGCGGCGCAGGTACCTGCGCCGCCGGTCGCCGTGGCCCAAGCGGCCCGGCGCCGCGCGCCCTGAGCGGGAACGGCGGGGCACCGCCCTCGGCGAACCTGACTACCGTGTCAGCACACGGGGCCATGGGGAGGGGAACGTGACCACGAGTGAAGCCGACGCACCCCAGTTCGATGTCGACGTCGACTTCCTGACCGGGCAGCCCTACCCGCTGTGGGCGCAGGCGCGCGGCGAGTGCCCGGTCTTCCAGACGCACTCGACGATGGGGTTCACGGATCGCCCGACCTTCGTCGTCACCCGATTCGCCGATGTCGAACGAGTGCTGCGCGACACCGAGCACATCTCCTCGTCGATCAACGCCGAGCACATCGGCCAGTACATGGGCGAGCTCATCCTGGCGATGGATGGGCAGGAGCACCGTTCGTACCGCGGTCTCGTTGCGCACGCGTTCCGGGCGTCGCAGCTGGAGAAGTGGGACGACGCGCTCGTGCGCCCCACGATCGAGCGGCTGCTCGACGGGATCGCTCCGCTCGGCAAGGCCGATCTCGCGCAGGCAATCACGAGCAAGTACCCGGTACAGGTGATCTGCGGAATCGTCGGCGTGCCATTGGAGGATGCGGCGCAGTTCCACCAGTGGTCGGAGCTCATCAACGGTGGGCCGATGCACCCAGAAGAGGGGATGGCCGCGTCGCGGGCGATGCGCGACTACCTGGCACCCATCGTCGAGGACCGTCGTGTCAACCCGACAGGCGACCTCATCAGCGATCTCGTGCATGCCGAGATCGACGGGCAGAAGCTGACCGACGAGAAGATCTACGGCTTCCTGCGCTTGCTGCTGCCTGCTGGCGCGGAGACGACCTTTCGCGTGATGGGCAATGCGCTCGTCGCGTTGCTCACCCATCCCGACGTCATGCAGCGCGTGATCGCCGACCGATCGCTCATGCCCGCGGTGATCGAGGAGACGTTGCGCTGGGAGACGTCGGTCACGCAGGTGAGCCGCTGCGCGACCGAAGACCTCGAGGTCGGTGGCTGCCCGATTCCGAAGGGTGCGGCGGTGAGCGTGATCACCGGATCGGCCAACCGTGACACCGAACGCTTCGATCACGCGGACGAGTTCGACATCGACCGACCGACGGCGAACCACATGGCGTTCGGCACTGGCCAGCACCAGTGCCTCGGCATGCACCTCGCGCGCCTCGAGCTGCGTGTCGGACTCGACAGCATCCTTTCGAGGCTTCCGAACCTGCGCCTCGACCCCGATCAACCACCGCCCGAGATCATGGGTCTGGCGTTCCGCGGTCCAGAGTCGATCCCGGTCCTGTTCGACCCGAGCTGAATCGGATCGTTCTACAGGGGCCCGATCGTCTTCGCGATAGCTAGGGCGAAGTCACCGCGACCATCACGCTGATCGCTCGTCGATGCCGGCGGGGCGCGCGTCCGCAGCGTCGCTCACCGCAGGTTCTTCGCGTAGCAACGGCTCAGGGGTGAGCTCTTGTAGACGCCGTAGGGCTCGATCGACTCGTAGCCGTCTGCTTCGTACAGAGCGATCGCCTCGGGTTGTGCCGTGCCGGTCTCGAGGATGAGTCGTTGGTAGCCCACCGCGCGTGCGGTCGTCTCGAGCTCGGCCAACACTGCTTGCGCGACGCCGCGTCGGCGCGCCGCTTCGGCGACGAACATTCGCTTGATCTCGCCAGTGGAGTCGTCGATCCGCCTGAGGCCGCCGCAGCCGACTGCATCGTCGTCGAGCCACGCGACGATGAACGTGCCGCTGGGCGGCGCGAGCTGATCGGGATGCAGGCCGTCGTGCTCGTCTTCGGCGCCGTACCGAACCACGAGCTCATCGAGCAACGCCTGCGCCAACGTGGTTCCTGGCGCCTCGTCGATCCTTGCTACTTGCAGCGTCAGCATGGGAGTACTCGGTTCGCCGCGGGCCGGCTTGGCCGGTCCGCAACACACTTCGTTGCGTACCCAGTTGCGTCGGGAGGGGCCGGCGGGGAGGGCCTGCCCTCCCCGCCATGTCACCCGAACATCATCCGCCATTGCTCGAGGGTGGGGAGACGGAACACGTAGTTGCGCTGTCGGGTCTCGCCCATCGTGGCGGACGCCTCGGGGGAGTAGAGGTGGCCCGGATACAGCACGGTGTCGTCGGGCACGACTGCGAGGCGCTGCGTGAGGCTGAAGTACATCTCGTCGGGATCGGCGGTTGGAAGATCAGTGCGCCCACACCCGTCGAGGAACAGCGTGTCGCCAGCGATGAGCTTGCCGTCGACGACGAAGCACTGGCTTCCCGACGTGTGACCGGGGGTGTGCATCAGCGTGACCTCGATGTCGCCGGCCATCACCGTGTCGCCGCTTTCGTGGAGCACGAGGTCGGAGTCGGAGACTCCCGTGAACTTCTTCAACCACTCGGCTTCCGGCGCCTGGATGTGCACCGGTGCCGACACGTCGTCGCGTCCGATGATGTCGGTGATCCCCTCGATCGGGTAGCCCATCAAGTCGCCACCGACATGGTCGGCATGCCAGTGCGTCGCGAGCACTCCCGTCAGCCGCAGCCCGTCGGCAGCCAGCAGGTCGATGAGCTCACCCGCGCCGTACGCAGGGTCAACGGCGAGCGCCTCACCCTTCTCGCGGTCGCCGATCAGGTACACGAAGTTGACCATCTGGCGCGCGACTGGATCGCTCTGTGCGAAGTCGCGGCCGGACAGGAGCTGACGAAAGTAGAGGCGGTCGGTATCGCCCATATGGGTCCGCTCAGTCCTTGCCCATCTGCGCGACGGCGTCGAGGAACGCGTCGCAGTTGCTCGTCTTGCCAACGACGATGTCGTACTGGCGTCCGACTCCACCAGGCATGTCAGGTGGCACGTAGTACTCGAAGCCGTCACCTTCGATCGCTTCGCAGATGCTCGCCGCACACTCTGCGGCGGGAACGAAGGGGCCGCCGTACTTGGCCGGGTCGTTGTCGGGCAGATCCCAGATCTCGGTCTCGATCGGACCGGGGAGCGCGAGCTTCACCTCGACGCCGGTGCCGTGAAGGTCGATCGCCATGACCTCGGTCCATCCGCACAGCGCGAACTTCGACGCGCAGTACGCACCCTCGTGGATGATCCCGAGGCGACCGCCCATGCTCGACACGTTCACGACACATCCGCGGTCGCGCTCCAACCAGCGCGGGAGCAGGGTCAGCGTCATCCGCACCGGCGAGGTGAAGTTCACCCGCATGACGGTGTCGACCTCTTCTTTGGTGAGTCGCTCCATCGGCGTGCGCTTGGGGATTGCCGCGTTGTTCACCAAGCAGTCGAGCCCATCGAATGCTTCCCACGCTTCGAGTGCGACCCGCTCCGCCGCATCGAGGTCGCCGAGGTCCGTGGCCCAGAGCCGTGAGTCGGGGGCGTGCTCCTGACACGTCGCGAGCACTTCCTCGAGCCGGTCCTTGCGCCGGGCGACGATGCCGACGGTCGCACCCTTCTCAGCCAGCATCGGCGCCAGCGCGGCACCGATTCCGGACGACGCGCCGGTGACAAGGATGCTGGAACCTTCGATCTGCACGGCGGCAAGGTACCACCCGTCCGCGACCGCTCCTCAGGCTTGTTCGGCCTCCGCGCGCGCGGCGACGAGTTCGGGAACGGTGTTGAGTCGTTCGAGGAAGTAGACGTAGAAGTCGCCTTGCGTCTCGTTCGTCGCTCCGTACTCGTTTGCAGTCGCGATCAGGTCGGTGAGCGTCACGGTGTCCCAATCGACGGCATTCAGCCCCTTGCGCGTCACGAAGATCTGCGTGACCGCGGGTGGTTCCTCGCTCGCGTCCACCGACGGAAGCGGTTCGAGGCACACATCGAAGCTCTTCAGTCCCTTCCACTTCTTGTAGACGAGCGGAAGGAACACCCGTGCGGAATCGGCGAACGCGGCGACGTACTCCTCGTCGGTGAACGTGTCGCCAGTGGGCTCCAGATAGATCGCGAGGTGGCGGCCCTTGGGATCGATCGCGTACGAGTCGAGGTTCTGGAGTCGCGCGCGCGTAACCTCGAAGCCCATGTCCTCGACCTTGGGATCGAAGATGCGCGCCAAGTCCTCGCGGTCGGGCGGCGGCAAGCGACGTTCCGACACGTACGCTCCCGCGCGCACCGCGGCCACGATCCCGGTCACGACCAAGACCAGCGCGACGACGCGCCGCCGGAAACGGGTCACGCGAGGATCTCCACCGGCGTTCCGAGTGGCAGCACTGGCACCAGCTTGGTGATGCTGTCGTTCTTCATGCGGACGCAGCCAGCGGTCACGCTTTGGCCGAGCACCGATTCGTCATTGTTGCCGTGGATGCCTAGCTCGCCGTCGCCGCCGTTGAAAGAGGTCAGCACGTCGGAGTAGCCGGACAACGGGTAGGCGTACGGCCCGTAGACGGTGTTCGGTTTCGGCGCTCTCAGCAGCACGCGCAGGTAGTAGGTACCGGGTGGCGTCGGGGTCTCGGGCTTGCCGACGGCCACGGTTTCCTGCAGGAACACCGCGCCCGCGTTGTACACGGTGATCAGATGCTTGCTCAGCTCGACGACGATCTTGTACGGCGTCTGGGTCATGTTCACGTCACTTGTCTTGATCCACCCGGTCGTGCCGTTCGGTCGGACGGGTAGGTACACCTCGAGCCAGTCGGCGATGTGGTCCTTGACGAGGAACACCTGCTTGACCGGCTTGTCCTTCTCGTCGTTCACGTACCAGGGGCTGAACAACCGTCGCGAGGGTTCGCTCGCGCCCGGCCAGTCGTAGATGCCGACGACCGACACGCGCGCTTCCGCAACCAGCGAGATGTAGGACGGCAGCGTCGTCGTCGTGCTCGGCGCGGGCCCCTTGTCGGCCGAGAGGGTCGGTCGCTCGTCGGCGCCCGAGCATGCAGAGATGCTCAGGGCGAGCGCGGCCAAGAGGAGGGAGAACCGGCGCACGAGGGGTGATCGTAGTGAAGGGTCAGGCCCGTTCTTCGCGCGTGCCGAAGTGGGCGGTTCGACCGTTCCAAAGCTCGGATTCCATGCGCCGGGCCTGCGCTGCGAATGGCTCGAGACCGAAGGCCCGGCGCCGCTCGTCAAGGCCGTCGAGGGCCTCGATCGGCCACGGCGCGATCCCGTCGTCACCAGCCGCGACGAACTGCGAACCGAACTTCTGTGGTCGCCCTTCCGCCATGCAGATGCGGTCGACCAAGCACGCGTAGTGCGACGGATCCGCGTCGCCACCGTCGACTGCGGCTTCCAGGTGGCCGAGCGCGCGCCGCTGGAGGTCCGTGTCCGCAAGTTGCACGATCAACCATGCGGCGTGCTCACCATCAGGGCCGACAAGTGTGCGGCCCGGCCAGGCATCGAAGTCGTCGAGGACCGCCCACACCCGATCGGCGCCACGGGGGTCGTCGGGATGCTCGGCCAACCGCAGCAGCTCGGCGCGCAGGGCCTCGTCTCGGGCCATCGATCGAGGATAGGCAGCCATTTCGAGGGGTCGGAACGCGTGGCCCCTCGGTAGGGTCGAGCGCATGGCGCTGCACCCTCCCGAACCAGCGCCTGAGGACGCGACCGATGCGCTCGTCGACGGCGATCGCGTCTTCGCTCGTGGCACGGCGCAGGCCGCCCTCTCGCACCGGACGTTCCGCATCGTCTGGGGTGGCACGTTCGCATCGAACATCGGCAGCTGGATGCAGAACGTGCTGCTCGGCGCGTACGCGCTCCGCTTGACGCATTCGGCCACCTACGTCGGGCTGCTGTTCTTCGCGCAGCTCGGCCCGCTCTTGTTCCTCTCGAACGTCGGCGGCGTGCTCGCCGACCTCTTCGACCGCCGCGTCCTCTTGCTCTGGGCCCAAGCCCAGCAGCTCGTGTTCTCCGTCGTCCTCGCCGTGGTGGCGACATCGGACCACCCGTCGCGAGTGGTCCTGTTCGTGTGCGTGCTGTTGATCGGAATCGGGAACGCGCTTGGAGCGCCGGCACTGAGCGCCATCCTCCCGACGCTCGTGCCGAAGGCAGATTTGCCTGGCGCGGTGTCGCTCCAGTCGGTGCAGATGAACCTCTCGCGGGTGATCGGTCCGGCGATCGGTGCCGCGCTCTACACGACGGTCGGCGTTGCGCCAGTGTTCGGCCTCAACGCCGCCACCTACCTGTTCGCGATCGTCGCGCTGGTCTCGGTGGACTATCCGCGTCGACCTCCCACGCGCACTGACGTGTCCCTGCGGGCCCGGCTGGGGGAGGGCTTCGCGATCGTCCGTCGCGACCCGCTCGTACGCAGGCTGATGATCACGTTGTTCTCGATGTCGTTCTTCTCGCTCGCGTTCGTCGGGCTGATGCCAGTCATCGCGAAGGTCAACCTCGGGATCCCGCCGAAGAGCATCGACTACGGCGTGCTGTACGGAGCGTTCGGCTTGGGCGCCGCATTCGGAGCCGTGAGCGTCGGCACATGGTTCGCCCAGATCTCGAAGGCACGCCTCGTGCGTCCGGGGATGCTCGCGTTCGCCGGATTGCTTGCCGCGTTCGCGTTGGTGCGCACACCATGGGCTGGCTTCGTGTTGGCGCCGATCCTCGGGTACGCGTACTTCCTCGTGATCACGTCGATGTCGACGGTGCTCCAGAGTCACATCGATGATGCCGTCCGCGGTCGGGTGATCGCGCTCTGGATCATGGGGTTCGGTGGGACGGTGCCGCTCGGGGTGCTCGCAGGCGGTCTCCTCGAAGAGGTCACCTCGATCACCTTCGTCCTGCTCGTGGGTGCGGTCGCGGCAGTCGTGCTCGCGGCGTACGCCGACCTCGAATCGGTCGCGGCTGACTAACGCTGCTCGCGCACCGCCAACAGCGATCGCTTGTACGGGCCATCGATCATCGCGGTCACAGTCGGCAACAGTTCAGGGCGAAGGTTCCACACCTGCTTCGGTGGACCGCCCGGGCCGTCCGGCACGTCGATGCGTGACACGCCACCGAGCCTAGAGTCGGCGCCCCGCACCGCGGACGTGAACGAGGGGGAAGTCATGCGTGCCGAAGGAACTGCACTGGTCACCGGCGCGAGTCGCGGCATCGGTCAGGGCGTGGCCCTCGAGCTGGCCCGGCGTGGGTTCGACGTCGTGGCAACGATGCGCAACCCCGACGACGGGGCCGACCTCGCGACGACATTGGGCGATGCCGCAGGTTCATTGCGAGTCGAACGGCTCGACGTCACCGATGCGCAAGCGTTCGACATGCCGTCGCCGCTGCGAGTCGTCGTCAACAACGCGGGCGTCGAGAAGGCGCACCCGCCGTTCGAGGCGACCCCGATGCGGCTGTGGCGTGAGATGTACGAGACCAACGTGTTCGGCCTCATCGACGTGACAGCCCGCGCCATCCCCGCGCTGCGCGCCGCTGGTGGCGGTGTGGTGTGCAACGTGACGTCGTCGTCGATCCTGGCACCCGTGCCGTTCTACGGGCCCTACCGCTCGAGCAAGGCCGCCGTCAGCGCGATCGGCGAGTCGCTGCGCGCCGAGCTCGCGCCGTTCGGCATTCGAGTGCTGGAGATCATGCCCGGACCGATCGACACCGACATGCTCGAGGGATCCGACCGCGCGCCCGAAGCCATCGACTTCGACGGCTATCGCGAGATGGCTGAGCGCTACTACGAAGGTCGAAAGGCAGTGGAGGGTCAGGTCACCTCGACCGAGGACGCCGCGAACGCCATCGCCGATGCGATCCTCGATGACGACGCGCCTTTGCGCGTGGGTTGCGATCCGCTCGCCGTAGGGATGATCCAGGGCTGGCGCGCGTCCAGCGACGAAGACTTCATGAAGGCGATGCTGCCGAGCTGGACGGGCTAGCGCGGATCTAGCAGGTACCGCCCCAGGGACCACTGCCTGAGCGCGAGTAGAGCGACCACGCCATGTCGTCCTGGTCGTACACGCTTGCGGTGTGCGGCGGCACACCGATGAGCTCGGGACGGCCGGCGCGCGTCGCGGTGCCGTTCCATGTTCCCTGGAGAAACTGGTACGCGCCCATGTATGGGCCGGCCGGGTTGTACGACCCGTAGCCGCCGTCGTGCAGGCCGTTGCGGTTGCGGTCACCGCGGTCTGACTCGCGGCTCCGAATGCAGATCATCGCCGGGTGCGCGTGCTGTGGGTGGGAACCGGGCGTAGGTGTGTAGTCGATTGGCGCGGATGGCGCCGGAGCACCGGGGCTCGTTGGGTTGACCGGTCGGGGAGGCACGGCGCGCAATGCGGCGGCGCGATCCTCCGCGGCCTGGAGCTTGGCGTCGATGTCCCGTCCTTGGGCCTCGAGCTGATCGAGCGCCGCTTGGAGTGCAGCGCGCGCGGCCTGGAGATCGGCGCGTTGTGCTTCGAGATCCTCCGTCACACGGGCGAGCTCATCGAACAGCTCTGTGTCCTGCGCGTTGAGCTCCTCGAGCAGGTGAGTGCGCCGCATGAGCGACACGACGTCGGTGGCGCCGATCACGGCATCGAGCTCGGTACCGCCACGCTTGTACGCGGCGACGGCGCGCTTGCGGGCTCGCGCACGAAGATCACGGCGCTGAGCCGCAAGCTCAGGAAGCCGAGCCTCGATCTCGGCAATCTGGGTCTCGAGCGCCTGCGCGTGCACGAGCGTGTCGACGTAGTCCTGGTACGCCTGCGTGGCAGAGGCTCGGAGCGCGGCGATCTCGGCTTCGGCATCGGCAAGCGAGCCGGCTCCGGCCGGGCTGCCGGGCACCATCAGGCCGGCAACCGTGAGCGCCGCGGCGACCCGAAGGAGGGTCCGGGCGCGGCGGCCGGTTCGGCGAGGGGTGGGCAGCACGCGGGCTCCTGGCGCAGCGGGGGACCGCTCAGCACGCGGTCGAGCAGCGGTATCGATGCGCCTTCGAGAGTACTCGTGGACCCTCTGGGGTCCCGCCCCTCAGGGCTAGGCTCTGTGCACACGCCCTAGTGGGGCGGTCTTCTCGGGGGCACCGATGCGCACACCTTGGCTCGCCGTCATCCTGGCGGCATTCGTGGCGGGTGCCGGTCTCGTGCTCCTCGCCGACCCCGGCACCACCGAGCCGCGGGTGCTGGTCACAGCTTCGGGCACCGATCACGCGCAGCACGCGACCGCCATCAACGGCCAGAAGATCACGGGCGTGAAGCTCCAGGACATCGCGCACGAGAACGTGCCGGATGTTCCGTTGAGTCCAGAAGACCGTGACCTGATCGCGTTCCAGCTCGTGCAGGCGCGCGACGCCGCGATGCGCTACCCAACGGTCGCCGACGCGCTGGCCGCGGGCTACTACCTCGCCGGTGGGTTCGCCCCGGGGAGCGGTGCGCACTACATCGGCGGCAACACTCTCGGGGGGAGCGGCACGCTCGACATCGAGCACCCGGGTTCGCTGATCTATGCCGGTGTCGAGCCCGACTCCGAGATCGTCGGTCTCATGTACCTGGGTGGTGGCGAGGAATCGCCGGAAGGGTTCGCAGGGCCGAACGACCACTGGCACCGCCACAGCAACGTGTGCATCCGGCGCGGTGCGAACGGCATCGAAATCCCGTTCCCAGCGGATGCCGACATCACGCGAAAGATGTGCAACGACGTGGGCGGCAGCTTCATGAGCATCACCACCTGGATGGTGCACGCGTGGGTCGTGCCGGGGTGGGAGAGCCCGCTCGGCGTGTTCTCACACGACAACCCCAACATCCGCTGCGCCGACGGCACGTACAACACCGACAAGGCCGGGTTCTGTCAAGGGCTCTGACCCACGCCGACCGAACCATCGCCTACACCCTGGGCGCTCCCTGATCCTTCCGAGACCGACGACGATGTCGTCGGTCTCGGTGCTGATCTGGAGCCAGGCACCCTGCTCGCCGCGTACCGAAGCGGCTTGTTCCCGATGCGCGTGCGTCGAGGCGGCCCGATCGCGTGGTGGTCGCCCGACCCACGCGGAGTGATCCCGCTCGACGGCTTTCACGTGAGCCGATCGCTGCGCGGCTCGTGCAACCGCTTCGATGTGCGGGTCGACACGGCGTTCCCCGATGTGATGCGCGCGTGCGCGGATCCATCACGACCATCGGGCTGGATCGACGAGGAGTTCATCGAGGCCTACACGCGACTGCACGAGCTCGGCTGGGCGCACAGCGTCGAGGCGTGGACCCGCGACTCAGATCCAGCTCTAGTGGGCGGAACGTACGGCGTCGCGATCGGCGGTCTCTTCGCCGGAGAGTCGATGTTCCATCGTCAAACCGACGCGGGGAAGGTCGCGGTCGTCGGCCTCGTCGAGCGCCTGCGCGCAGGTGGCGGCAGCCTCTTCGACGTGCAGTGGCTCACCCCACACCTGGAGACACTCGGCGCGACCGAGATCCCGCGTGCCAACTACCTCGCGCAAGTCGCAGGCGCGATCACGCGCCCGCAGCTCAGCCTCTAGACGCTGGCGGCCTCGCGGTCGGCGGCGACCGCGTCGAGGATGGCGTACTCAGTCTCGGTGTCCGGCGCGTCTTCGAACTCGATCACACCAATCTCGGTGAACTTGTCACGCAACCAAGCGTCGCCGGCGTCGAGCAGCCCGAGCTTCTTGCAGTTCGGCACGATCTTGGAGAACAGCGCGGCCTGGAAGGGGTTCACCCCGGGCTTGTGGATCTCGAACAGCATCTCGGTGATCGCCTTGCGATTGATGCCGCAGCGTTCCCACACCGCTTGCATCATCAATCGGTCACGCATGCGGAGCGCGGCGTCGTACGCGAACTCCTGGCGTTCGCGGATCTCGGAGCCGCTCAAGCCCTCGTAGTACTCCTTCAGTGAGAGCACACCGAACGCCACGTGACGCGCTTCGTCGCTCATCACGTACCGGAGCATCTTCTTGAGCAACGGTTCTTGCGTGACAGCGTGCATGAAGCCGAAGGCCGCGAGTGCGAGGCCCTCGACCATGATCTGCATGCCCATGTACGTCATGTCCCAGCGGTTGTCGCCGAGGATGTCGTCGATCAACAGCTGAAGCGCGGGATTGACCGGGTAATGCCCCTCGAGCTTGGTGTCAAGGTAGCGGGCGAACACCTCGACATGACGGGCTTCGTCCATCACCTGGGTTGACGCGTAGTACTTGGCGTCGATCCAAGGAACGGTCTCCACGATCTTGGCGGTGCAGAGGAGCGCACCCTGCTCACCGTGCAGGAAGTTGCTCATCCGCCAGTTGAAGGCCTCGACCGCGAGGTTCGTCCACTCGTCCTCGGTCCAGGTCTTGAGGGGAGAGTTCGGGAGATCGGTGAGGCGTTGACGCAGGTGCGCGATCGCCGACTGCATCTCACGGGCCACGAACTCGACGTCGACGTCGATCGACCAGTCGAGGTCGGTCGACCCGTTCCACTGCGACGACTTCGCGCGCTCGTAGAGCTTGGAGAGGCCGGCGCGGCTGCGCTCGTAGTCCCAAGTGAAGATGGCGTCGGCGCCGACGGCCGTGGTGTGCGCGAGGTCGCCGAAGTCGATGGCGTCGTCGGCCAGGATCGACTCGACGCTGTTGACGTCGTTGCGGCCAAGGGCCTTGTACTCCACACTCATGGTCGACTTCGCTTCGCGCTCCCGGTCGTCCGACCAGCGCTGCGCTGCGTCTGCGTAGTGGCCATCTCGCCTCCAGAAGCCTGCGCGGGTTACTCCACGGTAGCCTGACCCACATGGCCGACATCACCGTGTACCACAACCCCGTCTGCTCGAACTCCCGGGGCACGCTCGACCTTCTCGACGACCGCGGCGCCGATGTCGAGGTGATCGAGTACCTCCACGAGCCACCTGATCGTGCCCTGCTCGAGCGGATTCTCGATGCGATCCCCGATCCGCCGTCGGTGCTCGTGCGCCACGACAAGAAGTTCGAGGAGCTCGGACTCGACCCGAACGGCTACGAGGACCGCGAATCCGTGATCGACGTGCTGCTCGAGCACCCAGAGCTCATGCAGCGCCCTGTGGTGTTCAAAGGCGACAAGGCGATGATCTGCCGCCCGCCCGAGAAGGTCTTCGAGCTGCTCGACTCATGAGACGCAGCGGAGCACTGGTCGGACGACCGGGAGTGCGCAGCGGAGTCGACCCGTTGTGATGACCACCCTCACCGTCGACGACTCGCGCACCGAGGTTCGTGCGTTCCTCGCCGAAGCCTGGGACCCCGACCTGACCGTCGCGCAGTGGTGGGAACGACTCGGCGAGTCCGGTTGGGCCGCACCGACATGGCCACTGGAGTGGTTCGGCAAGGGACTCGGCCGTGACGCCGCGGCGATCGTCAATGACGAGCTGCGCGCTGCGGGCGCGGTCGGCGGCCCGTCAGGGCTCGGCATGTTGCTCGCCGGTCCGACGATCCTCGCCCATGGCACCGAGGAACAGAAGGAGCGCTACCTCCGTCCGATCGTCACCGGTCAAGAAGGTTGGTGCCAGCTCTTCAGTGAACCGGGGGCCGGATCCGACCTCGCAAGCCTCCAGACCAAGGCCGAGCGCGATGGCGACGAGTGGATCATCAACGGCCAGAAGGTGTGGACGTCGGGCGGCCAGGTCGCCGAGCTCGGCATGCTGCTCGCCCGCACGGATCCCGACGCGCCGAAGCACAAGGGCATCAGCTACTTCGCGTTCCCAATGGAGCAGGCCGGCGTCGAGGTGCGTCCGCTGCGTGAGATGACGGGTCGCGCGCTCTTCAGCGAGGTGTTCTTCGACGACGCCCGCGTGCGCGGCGACGCGCTCATCGGTGGCGAGAACAAGGGGTGGATCGTCGCCAATACCACGCTCGCCAACGAGCGCGCCGGGCTCGGTTCGGGTGGTGGCGGCGCGGGTGGCGCCGCGTTCCCTGGACGCAAGGCCGGGATGCTCGAGGTCCGTGTTGGCGAGCTTGGCGAGCGAACGTCGCGCAGCGGAGTGCAGCCGGCGAACTTCGGGCGCGCATTCGAGCTGCTCCGCACGATCGCCGAGAAGGTTGGACGGAGCGACGACCCGATCATCCGTCAGCGTCTCGTCGACCTGTACTCGATGAACGAGGTCGGGCGGATCACCGGACTGCGGATCAAGGGCGCCCTTGCGTCCGGTCGGGGACCCGGTCCGGAGGCGAACACGGCCAAGCTGATGATGAGCCGCATCTGCCGGCTCGTGCGCGACCTCGGCCCGGAGCTCCTCGGGCCTGAGGCGATGATCACCGGCTCCGACACCACCGGCGGTGGCGTCGTGCAGGAGCTGGTCCTGTTCGCGCCGGCCCCGTCGATCTACGGCGGCAGTGACGAGATCCAGAAGAACATCATCGGCGAGCGCGTGCTCGGGCTTCCGAAGGAACCGGGACCCGACAAGAGCACGCCGTTCCGAGAGCTCAAGGTCGGCACGCAATCGGCGTGAGCGGCACCGAGCTGGTCTTCCTGCGCGACGCATACCTGCGCGAGCTCGATGCGCACGTCATCACGACGGATGAAGGTCGCATCGCGCTCGACCAAACGATCTTCTATCCGACGGGTGGCGGTCAACCGCACGACACCGGCACGATCGAGGGCACGCCCGTCACCGACGTGCGCAAGGACGGGGATCTGGTCTGGCACACGCTCGACGGAGACATCCCTGCTGAAGGCGCCACCGTGCACTGCGTCGTCGACTGGGAGCGTCGCCACGCCCTGATGCGCACGCACACCGCGCTGCACGTGCTGTGCGGCGTCATCTGGAACCAGTGGGGGAAGGCAGTCACCGGCGGGAACATGGAGCCGCTCGAAGCGCGCATGGACTTCGAGTTCGACCCACTGCCCGAGGGCTTCGGAGCTGATGTCGAGGAGCTCGTCAACGCTGCACTCGTCGCCGATCACCCGATCGAGGTCTCGTTCCTGCCCCGCGCCGAGGCCGTGCTCGACGAAGACCTGATCCGAACCAAAGTGAACCTGATCCCCGAGTCGGTGCAAGAGATCCGCGTCGTCGACATCGTCGGTCTCGACAAGCAAGCCGACGGCGGCACGCACGTGCATTCAACTGCTGAGGTCGGCCGCATCCAAGTCGTCAAGACCGAGTCCAAGGGCAAAGGCAACAAGCGCATCCGCCTCAAAGTCACCGACACCTGACCAGCCCATGTCGGCGCGTCGCACTCGAGTGTCACACCTCGGTGCTCTTGTTGAAGCATGAGCGCCGCTCAGCGAGCATCCGCTTCAACAAGAGCCAGTTGCGCGCGCTTCTTGGGAGGCAGCTCGGCCTCATCACGGGTCAGCAATGGATCGAACTTGGCTTCAGCGCGTCCGGGCTGAGGCGAGCATGTGACCGTGATGAGTTCGTGCGCGTCCTTCCTGCCGTGTACCGCTCGACATTGGTCCCGCCTTCGTTGCACGCGGGCGGGCTTGCTGCGGTGTTGTGGGCAGGTGACGGTGCACGCGTGTCGCACACGACCGCGGCGCGCACCTACGGAGCCGAACTCCCGGGGAATAAGCCACACATCTGGGTGCCGCCGGATCGAGCACCGAAGTCTGAGCTCGTCGTCGTTCATCGCGGTGTCGTCGCCAAGAACGATCGCTGGATGCGAGAGGGGGTTCCTCTCACGTCACCGGCCAGGACACTCATTGATCTGGCAAGCATGCTGGATTGCGAGACGCTCGAGGCCGTTGCGGAGGACTTCTTCCACCGCGCGGTGACGACGCCGATGTCGGTGCAGCGGTGCCTCGACGCGAGCGGCGGGACCGGGCGCGCCGGGTCGCAATCGCTTCGCTCGATCCTTGAGAATCGCGACCAAGCACCACTCCAGAAGCGGCTCGAGGTGAAGCTCTCTCGGCTTCTGCTCGGCGCTGGGCTGCGCCCGGTTCGTCAGTTCAAAGTTCGGGTGGCGAACCGGACTTCCTTCCTCGACTTCGCGTTTCCCGCGCTGAAGGTGGCGGTGCAAGGCCACGGCTTCGTTGCTCACGGCGGGCGCATGCACCATCGCGACGATGCTCGCCGTCTGGCCGATCTCGCCAGCGTGGGTTGGACGATCGTGCCGGTCACTTGGGAGGCGGCGACCGGTGAGCCGGACGTGGTGATCGATCAGGTTCGCAGCGCCCTTGCGGAGGCTGCGGCCTGAGAGTGCGACGATGAGCCGGTGAGCGAGGTGGAGTTTGTCGCGTGTCCTTCGGGTGGGCGGCAGGTCGAGGCGACGCGGCGGGTGCGGCTTGGGGATGTGAGCGCATCCGGTCGGCTGCGCCTCGATGCGCTCGCTGAGTACCTCCAGGATGTTGCGGCCGACGATGTCGACGACGTGGGCATCCCCGGTGCGTGGGTCCTCCGCCGACTCGCTCTCAAATTGGGAGAGCTGCCGCGATTTCGAGACGATGTGCGGCTCGTCACGTTCTGCAGCGGGATCGGCAGCCGATTCGCTGAACGGCGCACGACCGTCTTGTCCGGCGACGAGGTCGCGGTCGAGTCGGTCTCGATCTGGGTCTACATCGACGAATCGGGCAAGCCCGCGCCGCTCGATGAGTGGTTTCGCAAGTACTACGAGGTGGCCGCCGGTGATCGAAAGGTCAGTGGCCGCTTGCGGCACTCACCACCACCGCCGGACGCGGTGAAGCGAACGTGGCCGATGCGTGTCGCCGACTTCGACCTGCTTGCGCACGCCAACAACGCAGCGGCATGGCAAGCCATTGAAGAGGAGATTGCCCGGTTGGCCAAAGGACGCCGGTTGGAGAGCGCCGAGATCGAGTACCGCGCCGCCATTGACATAGGTGACGAGATCGAGATCGCAACGACGTTCGACGATCGAGAGCTGCGGTGCTGGCTGACGCGTGACGCCGACATGCGGGTGTCGGCAGTGGTGCGCGTTTCCTAGTGACGAGCGACTTGGAACGAGTCGATCGTGACTTCGGTGGTCGCCCACGCTTGCACGCCGACGCGCGTGCCACGGCATGGCGGACGCCCGAGCTCGATCGAGCAGCGGCTCAACGCCGGCACGGTGAGGACGGGGTCGTTGTCGACGATCACGCTGAGCTGGTCCGCGCGCACTGACACCCAGACGGTGTGGCGGCCGAAGAGCAACGTCGGGTCGGTGACGCCGGCCTGAGCGATCGGGCGCCAGTGCTGACGGTTGTCCTCCCACTGGCGGACGAGGTAGCCGCCACCACCGGCGATCGGGTCGATGTCGAACGAGTAGCCGCTCACGCGCTCGGCCTCGTCGACCGACGCCCGGAAGAGGATCCCGAACCCTGCACCGGCGCTGAAGTCGACGACGGCTTCGACGGTGAAGTCGCCGGGTGCGTCGAGGTCGGCCAGCGCCCAGCGGGCATCGGCACGCCGCAACGTAAGTGCACCGTCGTCGGCCATGGCGGTGGCGGGGAAGATGCCGCCCACTCGCCAGTTCGAACCGGCGCGCTGGAAGCCGGAGCCCGGCGAGGCGGTCTCAGCCGGCTGTTCGTGCGCCATCCATGCGATCGGCGGAACGCCAGGCGTCGGTACGAGTGGAACTTCGGGGATGACGAACGGTTGTCCGGTGGCGGGGGTCTCGATGACGGGTGCCGCGGCGACCGCAGCCGCGACCGGCGGTGCGACGAACGCAACCGGAGGCGCCGCGGGCGGCGCCGGCGGACTTGGTGGCGCGGGGACCGGCGGTGGTGCGAGAGCGACGGCTGGCGGCTCGGGAAGGACGACCCGCGGCTCCGGTGCACCGAGCGGTTCGAACTCCGCGGGCGGTACTTCGTCGACGTCGATGACGTCGAGTGCATCAGGCAGTGGAGCTTGCAGCGGCTGGCGGCGGGGAAGTGGTTCAGCGTCCACCCACTCATCTTCGGGAGGTTCGCTGAATGGGCCGGGTGTGAAGATCTCGGCGTTCTCGACGGAGGTCGGAACGAACGAGATCGGTTCGGGCGCGTCCGCGGGCGGTGACGGCGGCCAGGGCGCAGGTGGTTCCTCGGCGAACGCGGGCACTGCGTCCGTGAAGATGGTTGGTTCTTCGGTGTCATCGCGTTCGATGGCGGCGTCCGGCCTGTAGGAGACGGGAGGCAACGGTGCCGCGAACGGATCCTTCGGAACCGGCTCGGGTTCCAGCATCACGGGCTCCGGGTCCGCCATCGCGGTGTCGGGCTCGATGACCGGCAGCGGCGCGCCGTACGAGATCGGCATTGAATCGAACGACGACATCGGATCGACCGGTGCAATCGGCGCAACCGGCGCGACGGGCTCGACCGGCATGGCGGCTGGCGTCGAGAACGTGTCGGTCCATCCCGCGGTCGCGGGCTGCGCGCCTGGCGGGGGCGGCGGCTCGAACACGTCGGGTGCGCGCGGCGTCGAGAAGAAGTCCACCACGGCGGCGTCGGCATTCGGCGCGTGCAGTCCAAAGTACACGTCTCCAATCACGTCACCAGTCGCGATCGTGCCAGCCGAGAGCTCGTTGCTCGGCATGATCATCGAGCGAAGACGCGCCGCCTCTTCACGCGAAATGCCGATCAGCTCGACCAGACGCGCCTCGATGCGCTCAGGGCTCCCGCCCAGCGCATCGGCGAGCGACATCAGGTCGCGCTCGCGCAGCGGGATCTTGCTCCCGGGTGCGAGGTTACGAAGCTCGTAGATCATCGCGAGGTACTCGCGCAGCATCTCGTCGTCGACGGGGTCGCGCAGGTAGCGGATGCTGTCGCCGATGGCGAGGAGGTTGAGGTCCGAGCTCACCTTGACCGGCGCACGATCGGGAAGCAGCTCGGCAACATCGACGCCGCACGATCCGGCCAGGCACCAGAGGTCGCTCTCGGGCACCGCGGCCCTACCGCTCTCGTAGGCCGCGAGCTCGCGTCGGGTCAGGCCCGCGGAGCGCGCCACCTCACTGCGCGACAGCCCTTGCTTCCGGCGGATGTGCCGGAGCTGGCGGCCGACCTCCTTGGGCGCCGAACCATCGGATTGGGCGCGATCGGCAGTCCTGGCCATACGAGCGTATCGGCCACGAACGCCTGTCACTAAAGGGCTGAGTGGCATCCCGGTAGGGTCGATCGCATGAGTGGTGCGGGGGAAGGCCAGGAGTTCGCCGATCGGGTCGCCCTGGTGACCGGGGGCGGATCGGGATTGGGCCAGGCGGCATGCCGCTTGCTGGCCGAACGGGGTGCCCGGGTCGTCGTCGCCGACGTGAACGACGACGGTGGCGCGGCCACGGTGGCACAGTGCAAGGAGGCGGGCTCGGAGGCGCAGTTCGTCCATGCCGACGTCACCAAAGAAGAGGATGTGATCGCTGCGGTGGCCGCAGCGGTCGACACCTGGGGCCGGCTCGACGCGGCCATCAACAACGCGGGGACGACCGGTCCGTCGGCGCGGACGGCCGACTACACGCTCGAGCAATGGAACGGCGTGATCGCGCTCAACCTCACCGGGGTCTTCCTCTGCCTCAAGCACGAGATCCCGCAGATGATCAAGCAGGGCGGCGGTGCCATCGTGAACACGTCGTCCGGCGCCGGGCTGATGGGCTTCGCGGGTCTTCCCGGTTACGTGGCCAGCAAGCACGGAGTGGTCGGGATCACCCGGGCCGCTGCGCTCGAGTACGTGAAGGCCGGCGTGCGCATCAACGCCGTCTGCCCGGGCAGCACGCGCACACCGATGCTCGAGGGCTTCATGGGCGGCGACCCGGTGATCGAGAAGGCAATGGAGCAGTCGGCGCCGATCGGGCGACTGGCGCGACCCGAAGAGATCGCCGAAGCGATGGTTTGGTTGCTCTCCGATGCGGCGTCGTTCATGGTCGGACACGCACTCGCCGTCGACGGCGGCGCGGTGGTGATGTAGCTAGATCTGACCCCAGACCATTGGGTCTCGGTCCGACGCGGCGCCCAACATCTCCGCGGGGTCGCGCTTGTTGATGTGCCCCATCAGGCCGCTGTAGATCCCGTAGCCGCACAGCTCGCGCAGGCGCGGTGAGAACCCGGCCGCGACTTCGCGGGGGATGCCGAGCTGCTGGTTCTCTTGTTGACGGATCCATCCAGCGCAGTAGTTCATCGCCACGCCAACTCTGCGCGCGTCGGTCGTGTTCGCGCCACCGCCGTGCCACAGGCTGCCGTGCCACACCAACACGCTGCCCTTCGACATCTCGGCCGGGATGCTGTCGTACGGCGCGCCGTACTCAGGCGAGCGGTCGGCGAGATGCGATCCAGGAATGATGCGAGTTGCCCCGTTCGCCTCGGTGAAGTCGGTGAGCGCCCACATCGAGTTGCACACGGTGGGCACATGCGGCTTGTCGAGTGGGATCAGCTGATCGTCGGCGTGGATGGGCTGCGCGGATTCGCCGGGATCGATGCTGATCGACGACAACGACGACACCAGACAGCCACGGTCGAGCACCCCTTCGACAACAGGAAGCACGTGCTCGTGCACCGGAATGGCCTCGTAAGGCTTGCCGAACGCGAGCAGGTTGTAGATCCGCACCGTCCGAGCGCCTTCGAAGCTGTTGTCGGATGGCACGACCTCGTATTCACGCTCGAGTCGTACGAGGTCGTCGTAGAGGGCTTCGACGAAGTCGGGCTCGATTGCATCCTCGACGATCGTGTACCCGTCGCGTGCGACGGCGTCGACATGCCGTTCGATCGTGTCGGCATCGAGCACACCCCGAAGGATAGGTACGAGAAGAGAGGAGACGCAGCGCAAGCGGTACGGTCGGGGGTGTGCCGATCTACGCGCTGGGTGACGTCGAGCCCGACATCCATCCCGACGCATTCGTCCACCCGGATGCGACAGTCATCGGCAACGTCGTGATCGGCTCCGAGTCGACGATCTGGGCACAGACGGTGCTGCGCGGCGACTACGGCGAGATCCGCATCGGGGCGCGCACGTCGATCCAGGACGGATCGGTGGTCCACACGACCCGCGAGCTGCCGACCATCGTCGGCGACGACTGCGTGGTCGGACATCTCGCCCACCTCGAGTGCTGTGTGGTGGAAGACGGCTCGCTGGTCGGCTCGAACTCCGTGGTGTTGCATCGGGCAATCGTCCGATCCGGCGCGCTGGTCGCAGCTAGCGCGTTCGTCCCGAACGGCATGGAGATCCCCGCGCGAGCGATCGCGATGGGCGTACCGGCCAAGCTGAAGCTCGACGCCGTCGATCCGGCCTTCATTGCCGCGCTCGCAAAGGGGTACGTCGAGAACGGCCGCCGCTACAAGACCGAGCTCCGCCGCCTCGACCAGCCCTTCACGTAGGCGAGCTTCTCGGCGACCTTGCCGTCGCGGATGGTGAACACGTCGACGCCGCGGAGGTGCCGCGCCTGTCCGTCTTCGGTCCAGGTGTAGAGCCAGCGCACCACGCATCGGTCACCCGTGGCGATCGTCTCCTCGGCGTCGAAGTGCGCGTCGGGCGACGTGGCGAAGAACGCCTCCCACGTGGCGCGCACCGCCTCGGCACCCTGGTGCCGGTCACCGTCAGGTGGGCTGGTCGACTCGAAGACGGCGTCGTCGGTCATCGCCGCCATTACCGCATCCACGTCATGTGCGTTGAATGCCTCGTTGAACCGCGCGACCGCCGCAAGCGTCGCGTCCGTGTCGGTCATGCGCGTGTCTTGGGTGGATCGTGGTCGGGTCGGAACTCGTCAGGCTCGACGTAGATGAGCGTCGCGTGAGGGATGGCCTCGCGGATGCGGGCTTCGAGCGCGTCGATCGACGTGTTGACCTGACGGTCAGCCGCGGCGGTGAAGTCGACCTTGATGGCCACGAGAAGATCCTCGGGGCCGAGGTACTCGGTGCGAAGGTGGATCAAGCGATTGACGTCGGGAGAGGTATCGATCGCCTTGGTCATGGCGTCGACCTCGTCGGGGCTGGCGCCTTCGCCCATCAGCAGGCTCTTGGTCTCGATCGCCAGCAGTACCGCGATCACACCGAGCAGGAGCCCGATCGAGATGCTTCCGATCGCGTCGAACGCAGGCTCATCGGTGATCGTGGCCGTGGTGACACCGAGCAACGCGAACACGAGCCCAGTGAGAGCGCCGATGTCCTCGAGCAGCACCACGGGCAGCTCGGGGCTCTTCGACGTGCGGATGAACTGCCACCAACTCTTCGAGCCGCGCACCTTGGCCGCTTCGTGCACGGCAGTCCGTAACGAGAAGCTCTCCAAGACGATCGCAATCGTCAGGACGCCGAAGGCCCACTCGGGAGACTCGATCTCGTGTGGATGAACGAGCTTCTCGATGCCCTCGTAGGTAGCGAACAGCGCGCCAAGCGAGAACAGCACGAGCGCGACCACGAATGCCCAGAAGTACCGCTCGCGGCCATGACCGAACGGGTGACTCTCACTAGGCGCGCGTCGCGCCCGCTTCCCACCGAGGAAGAGCAGTCCCTGGTTGCCGGTGTCCGCGAGGGAGTGGATCGACTCGGCCAGCATCGATGCCGCGCCGGTCGCCAGGAAGGCGACGAACTTCGCGATGGCGATGCCGAGGTTGGCGACGAACGCGGCCGCGATCGCCTTCCTGCTGCCCTCGTGCATCGGCGGAGGCTACCGAGTGCGGCTAGCGGTCGATGTCGAGGCGCGGGCGCTCGTCCCAGCCGTACTCGAGGTGGCCGTCGACCGTGAGCTGCGGCGGATGGCCCACCTGCACGCCGAACTCCTCGTATGACGCGGCGAGCTTCTCCGCCCGGGCGTCGCCGCAGAACTCGTTCGTGGCGTCGAGGAGCAGTCGCGTGAAGGCACGGCCGTGGTGCGCGAGGTGCGGTTGGTCGCACAGCGCCCAGTGCGCCAGCTCGTGCAGGACCACTCCCTTGGTGCGGTAGCGCCGCGGCAGGGTGATCGAGAATCCACCATCGTCTTCCTCACGGAAGAACGCCTGACGCGCGCCCTTGCCCGGACGGAAACGCGGCATCTTGTCAAGCGTGTGCTCGGGAAACCTCGAGTGCCACCACAACGTGCCCACGACACGGTCCGCGAACGCGGCGCACGCCTCGAGACCGGGGAGCGGACTCGCGGGCATCGGTGTCTCCGCGCGGTAGACGCGCGCTCGTTGCGCGTCGCGCGGTCGCGGAACGTCGTAGGACACCGCAACAGGACAGCACGCCGCGCGCGCCGAGTGGTGGACCAGATGTCAGTGCTGAGTGCCGGGGTAGGGCATCGGATTCTCGGTGTTGATGCCACCCATCGGCGTGTGTTCGCGTGAGACGCGCGTCGCCATGATGCCGTGGTCGGCGCGCAGGCGGGCCATGCTCTCGTTGCGGCCCGTGTACGACGACGGCTGCTGCAACATCCAGAGGATGCCTTCGGCTGCTACCTCGCTCGGCTCCCAGTCGGAGTGGTCGAACTCGGGCGCGTTGGCGAGGAACCCTTCGGATGCCACCGGCACATCGATGCGGAATGTGTTCACCGCGATGTTGAAAGGGGCGAGCTGCACGGCAGCCGAGACCGTGAGGTGCTCCAACGCGACCTTTGACATCCCGTAGGCCATGAGGCTGGGGAAGTAGTTGAGGCCGGCGAGCGACGATACGTTCACGATGGCGCCTTCGCCCTGCTCCTTCATGGCCGGAGTGACGGACTGGATCGCGACCAGAGGGGCCCGAGTGTTCACGGCGAAGATGAGGTCGTGACGCTTCACCGGGAGATCGAGGTCCCCCGGAAAGGTGATGGCTGCGTTGTTGATGAGCGCATCAACCCGGCCGAAGCGATCGAGCGTGGTCGACACCATTCGCTCGATCTCGTCGATGACCGCGAGGTTCGTCGGGACCGAGATCGCCTCGCCGCCCGCGTCGGTGACCTTGCGGACCGTCTCATCGATCGTGCCAGGGAGCGGGAGGGGCGTCTCGTCAGTTGCACGGGCTGCGCACGCGACGCGCATCCCGGCGGCGGCCAACGCGACCGCGGTCGCGGCGCCGACGCCGCGCGACGCGCCGGTGACGATCGCGACCTTGCCGTTCAGCTCCACGTTCGAGACGCTACTCAGCGCTGAGCCGCGGCAGCTCATGTGCCTGGGTGAGGTTCGGCTCGTAGAGATCGCCGAGCGACGCGACGCGGTCCAGCACGGCATCGGTCTGCAGGTCGAGCCCGTTCGGGTCGCCCGACTCGAGCGCCGCGCTCACCTCGTCCCACGAGACCGGTGCCGACACCGAAGGTCGCGTGCGTGCCCGCAGCGAATACGCGCACACGGTGGTCTTGTGGCGATCGTTCTGGCTCCAGTCGACGAAGACCTTCCCGCGCCGTTGGTCGCGCGCCATGATCACAGTGACGCGCTTGGGATCCCGCTCCACGAGCACTTCGCCGAGCGCGCGGGCGAACGTCTTCGTCTCTTCAGCTGTTGCACCGCGGACCGGCACCGCCAGGTGCAACCCCTTCCCGCCCGATGTCTTGACGACCGACGTGAGGCCGACCTCGTCGAGAAGCCCGCGCAGATCGAGGGCAACACGACAGCAGTCGAGGATGCTCGCCGGCGCACCCGGATCGAGGTCGAGGACCAACGAGGTGGGGTGCTCGGAATCGTCGACGGTGGCTTGGAGCGTATGGAGCTCGAGCGCCGCTAGGTTCGCCATCCACACCAATGTCGGCACGTCGTCGACCACGCACGCGATCAGCTCGTCACCCGCCTCGACCTGGGCGGTCTGGACCCAGTCGGGAGCATGGGGCGGGCAGCGCTTCTCGAAGAACGAGGGCCCTTCGACCCCGTCGGGCCAGCGCACCATGGTGACGGCCCGTCGGCGCAGGTGCGGCAACATCACCGGGGCGATGCGGGCGTAGTAGTCGATGACCCCGGCTTTCGTAAGGCCTGTCGCCGGGTACATGACCTTTTCGAGGTTCGAGAGCGTGAGGCGACGCCCCTCGATCTCGGTCACAGTCTTGGACGACTCGGCCACGCTCTGCGAACCTAGTAGCGCCTCGATCCAGCGACGCTTGCCGGAGGACCGCCGAGCGAGCGCCGCGAGACGGGTATCCCGGCTCGCAGCGAGCGAGGCCATGAAGGAGGTGGAGAACGTGCCGAGTGCCATTTGGAGCGGAAACATCGGGTTCGGGCTCGTGAGCGTGCCCGTGAAGGTGGTCTCCGCCACCAAGAGCCGCGACGTGCGGTTCAACCAGCTCGAGGCCGAGACGGGTGCTCGCATCCGATACCGGAAGGTCTCCGACGCCACCGGCAACGAGGTGTCGCAAGAGCAGATCGTGAAGGGCTACGAGGTCGCGCCCGGCCAGTACGTGGTCGTCGAGGACGAGGACCTCAAGGCGCTCGCGCCCAAAGCGAGCCGCATGATCGAGATCGAGGACTTCGTGGATCTCGACGAGATCGACCCGATCTTCTTCGAGAACCCGTATTACCTGTCACCCGAGCCGGGCGCAGCGAAGGCGTACCGGTTGCTCGTCGAAGCGATGACGCAGCTCCGCAAGGTCGCAGTCGGTCGCGTGGTGATGCGCTCGAAGGAGAGCCTGGTCGCGATCCGTCCTCTCGATGGCATCCTCTGTCTGGAGACGATGCGTTACGCCGACGAGATCAACTCGGCGGACGGGGTGATGCCCGACGAGAGCGTGCCCGAGCCGACTGAGCGCGAGCTCGAGATGGCCAAGCAGCTGATCGACGCGCTGACGTCGGAGTTCGACCCGACGAAGTACGAGGACCAGTACCGCGAGCAGCTGCTGTCGCTCATCGAGGCGAAGGCCGCGGGGCACGAGATCGTGGCCGAGCCGATGGTCGAGGATCAGGGCAAGGTCGTCGACCTCATGGCCGCACTCGAAGCCAGCCTCGCCCGCGCCGGTCGAGGTGGCGCCGCAGCCGAAGAGAAGCCCGCGGCGGAGAAGCCGAAGAAGCGGTCTCGCAAGTCCGCCTAGCGCGCGTGCGTCGCACCGTGCGTTCCCGGCCGGCGGGGCGCCGACCCCGCTGCTCGTGTCCGACTGTTGCTCATGAGGCGAGACCCGGCCATGGAGTGAGCGGCAAGCCCTTGGTGGGCATGGACTCCCAGGCCCAGAGTCCGCCCGGAACCGCGTCCGTCGCATAGAGGGTGCGGCCGTCGTCGCCGCCGAAGCAGCAGTTGGTGGTGACGCCGGCGCCGGGGAGTGGCAGCTCTTCGACGACCGTGCCGTCAGGCTCCAGGATCGTGACGCCGTGGATCCCGCCGGCCACGTACAAGCGCCCGTGGACGTCGACGCAGAAGCCGTCACCAGTGCGCTCGACGAACCGATCGAGCTCGCCGTCGTCGTGCACCCGCACGAGCCCGAAGTGCGGCCGACCCATCAGCCCGTTCTCGACGATGACGATCGTGCCGTCAGGCTCCAGCCCGATGCCGTTCGGGTAGTAGAGCCCGTCGGCGACGAGCGACAGCTCACCGTCGCGACCGAGCGCCCACACGCGCCCACGCGCGTCGGCGGGGAGCGGATACGCGGGTGGGTCGGTGAAGTACACGGTGCCGTCGCGCGCCACGACGAGGTCGTTCGGTGCTTGGAGCGCGTCAGGTGTCACGTAGTGGACTTCGCCATCGGTGGTGACGCATTGGAGACCCGAGCGCGTCGGTCGATAGGGCGGTGGGTGCTCGAACAGCCCGACGGCTTCGAAGTCGAGTCCGCCGTTCTGGGTCACGAGGAAGCCGCCGTCGGCGCACGGCGCGGCTCCGTTTGGCCCGCCATCGGTCTCGGCGAAGCGCGTGCTGGCTCCCGCGGCAACGTCGATGCGGAAGAGCGCACCCTCGGAGACACTCGTGCACACGATCGATGCGGGTTGGTCGGCGGTCGCGGCACACCACACCGGACCCTCGCCGAACGGCGGTGAGTCGCAGACCCGCAGCGGGCCGTTCATGCGCTCGTGTCGACCTGCACCGTCTTGCCGTCGCGCCACTCCCGAAGCACGAGGTACTCACCCTTCAGGGCCGCGTGATCCCAGACGCCGAATCCCATCGTCGTGCCCTCGCGACCGCAGGTCGCAGGCAGCTGCTTCACGCGCTCTAGCGCTTCACGAAGACCGTCGCGGGTGAGGTGATCGGCGCGCGCGATCGCTTCGCCCACAAGGCGGCCGATGTCGTACACCGCGCACGACACCGGTCCCGCGGCGATCGCGGCTTCCTGTTCCCGCAGCTGCGCGCGCATCACGTTGTCGTCAGCGATCGCGTCGAGGTACTCCCAACCGCGCCACCCGTCGCGCCAGTCGGGGCGCGCGTATCCGAACATGAGCGCGCTGTTGGCCACAACGGGCACGTCCCACGAGAGCTCTTCCAACGCGACCGCGACCGCGTGCGACGCCATGCCCAGTCCGAGGTACACGAGCGAGTCGGGCCCGAGATCGCGGAGGCGCGCGATCGGCGCGCTGAGGTCCTCGGACATCGGAGAGATCGCGATCGATCCAGCCGTCTCGAGGCCGAGTGAGCTCCGTGCGTCGTCGAAGCACTCGGCGTAGCGCTTGCCGACGGGCGACTGGTCGTGGACGATCGCGGGCCGCCGCAGCCCTCGCTGCGCAAGACGCGCCGCGAGCACCGCTGGCTCCTCTTCGAGCGAGCCGACTTGGTAGTGGAACCCGAAGACGCCTCGGGTCCGCTCGCCCCCGGTGTAGTTGATGCTGGGCAGGCCGAACTCGTCGAAGCGCGGCTGGGTGATGAGCCCGTTGTCGCTGATCGACGGGCCGACCACGAGGAGGCAGCCCGATGTCTCGAGCTCGCGGAACGACGTGATGACGTCGTGCTCGGTGCCCGCGGGGAGCCCGCGCGCGTGGTTGGCGACCAGCTCGAGCTCCCGGTCGACGCGACCTTGGGAAGCCACGGTGTCGAAGCCAAGGCGGAACGCGGTCTGCAGTGCCGCGCCGCCGTCACCCTGCGGGAAGTCGTAGAGGAACCCGATTCGAAGGGGCGCGGCGCCGGGCACTGCTACTTGAGAGAACGCGTGTATTCGACGACCTGGCGGATCTCGTCGTCGCTGAGCGAACCGGAGAAGCCAGGCATCGCGCCCTGGCCTTCCTCGACGAACGCGATCTGGTCTTCGATGTCGGGGTACTTCTCCTCGACCACGCCCGCAAGCTGCGGGCCGAGCCCGCCACCGCCGTCACCGCCGTGACAGCTCGCGCAGTTCGCGTCGTAGACCGCTGCGCTCGGGGTCAGCGTGCCGCCACCTTCGTTGCCGAACAGCATGACGACGAAGAACAACGCCCCGGCGAGGGCCAAGACCTCGATCACCGTCACGATCCGCTTGAACATGATCAGAACGCCGGGTTGGGTGCGTCGGACGAGGTGAAGAACCACAGGCTGCTCGTCAGGAACAGCACGACGAGTGCTGCGAACACGAGCCCGCCCACGACAGGAAGCGTCCAGTCAGGCAGCCCGTGTAAGCGCACGGCGAGCACCTTCGTCACAAAGGCGCCATAGAAGATGCATCCGACGATCGAGTGGATGAACACCCGAGTGGAGCCCGATTGGAAGCCGAGCGACCACAGACACTGGTAGGCGACGGGGAGCGTCACGACGAACGCGAGCGTGCCCGTGAGCCGGTGCGCGTCTCCCAGCCATGGCGGCATGGTCTTCGGCCACTTGAGCTTTCCGTACAGCCGCATCGCGAGGAGCACCTGGACGACGGCGAGCAGCACCGCGATGGTTGCGAGCGACGCCTTCATCTGGATGGTGCCGCTCCAGATGAAGTCGTACGGGAGCTTGTTGGCGACGGGTGTGTGCTCGTGCGCGTAGACCCCGAGGAGCACGGAGACCGCCGCGCCGGCGAGGAAGATGCCGAGCGGCTTGGGGCTGATCGCAGGCTTTACGCTCGCACCCACCGTCGTCGCCGTCATGCGCGTGCATCCTGTCGCAGGCAGGCACGCACCGACAACCTCCGCGTAATGTGCCGCCCGTGAAGCCGATGCGGCGGTCGGTGGGGCAGAAGGTTCGGTACCGGTTCGACAACACGATCGCCCGCGGGACGTTGCCGGTCATCGGCTACCTCGCCCTGCTCACGTTCGGTCTCGTGTTCTTCGCGGCGCTCATCCTCGCCGTCACGGGCACGGGCATCAACGAGAAGAAGACCGGGCTCGGCGAGGCGTTCTGGCAGAGCCTCCTGCGCATCCTCGACCCCGGCACGTTCTCGGGCGACAACGGCTGGTTCCTGCGCATCGTCATGCTGGTCGTCACGCTGATCGGCATCTCGATCGCGGCGGTGCTCATCGGTCTGATCGCGAGCGGTATCGAGCAGCGCATCGATCAGATGCGCCGAGGCCGTAGCGCCGTCGTCGAGAAGGACCACACGCTGATCCTCGGCTTCTCGCCACGCATCTACACGGTTGTGTCCGAGCTTTGCATCGCCAACGAGAACCGCAAGAAGCCGGCCATCGTGGTGCTCGCCGATCGTGACAAGCAGGAGATGGAGGATGAGCTCGCGACGCGCATCGAGGAGCTGCGCGGGACACGCGTCGTGGTCCGCACCGGCAGCCCGTCAAGCCTGCACGACCTTGCCATCGCGAACGTGGGCGAGGCGCGTTCGGTGATCATCCTCGGCAATGACGACGATTCGGGTGACGCGGGAGTCGTGAAGGCCGTGCTCGCGGTGCTGCACGCGGTCGACCCTACGCACGGCACTCCGATCGTCGCTGAAGTCAACGATGCCGCGACGGCACGGGCGCTCGCCGAAGCGAGCGCAGGGCGCGTGCTCACCGTCCGCGCCACTGATGTCATCGCGCGGATCACGGCACAGGCATGCCGACAGGCCGGTCTCAGCGCGGTCTGTCAGGACCTGCTCGACTTCGATGGCGATGAGCTCTACTTCTCGCCAGCGACGCCACTGGTCGGGAAGACCTTCGGCGAAAGCCTCCTTGCGTACGAGGAGTCGTCCATCATCGGTGTGCGCCACGCGGACGGGAGGATCGCGGTCAACCCGCCGATGGAGACCGTGCTCGCCGACGGCGACGAGGTGATCGCCCTCGCCGAAGACGACGACCGGGTGGTCTTCACGGGCGTTCGAGAAGAAGCCGCGGGAGATGTGACGCTCGGCCCGTCACAGAGCGGACCCGAGCAGCTCCTGGTCGTCGGTTGGAACTGGCTCGGGCCGGCGGTGCTCACCGAGCTCGATCAGTTCGTGCCGCCGCGGTCCGCCGTCGACGTGCTCGTGGATCCCGACTTGGTGCCCCCCGAACAGCTCGAAGAGCTGCCGGTCCAACGCTTGCGGGTGCGGTTCGAAGCCGAGCGCGCCGATCTCGACGAGCTCACCGACACCGTGAGCGGCCGGACCTTCGACCACGTCATCATCCTCGGGTACCGCGACGGCTTGACCCCGTCAGAAGCCGACGCGCGCACGCTCCTCACCTTGTTGCTGCTGCGCCGGGCTCTGCGCGAGTCCGCCGTGAAGGGTGGTCAGTGCCGCATCGTCACCGAGCTGCTCGACGCGGGTGACGTGGAGCTTGCGCAAGCGACGGGCGCCGACGACTTCGTGGTGAGCGACGCGCTCTCGAGCTACATGCTCACGCAGCTCTCGGAGAACCCCGAGCTCGATCCGGTGTTCACCGACCTCTTCGACGCCGAAGGCTCGGCGATCGGGCTGAAGCCCGCGATGTGGTACGTGCGTGAGAACGGTGAAGTTCCGTTCGCACGACTCGTGGCCGCGGCGCGTGCGCGCGGAGAAATCGCGGTCGGGTACCGGCGCACCCACGGTGCTGATGGCGGACCCGAGGTGGTGATGAACCCGCCGAAGTCCAGCGGCGTGGCGCTGACGGCGGAGGACCAGCTCGTGGTCATCGGACCACCGGAGTGATCTCGCTTGAGAGGGGAGGCTTGGTTCGGCGCGTCTGGGAGCTGATGGTGCGGCGAGGCGCGATCACGCCTCGTTCGTTCGCGGCTCGCAAGTTCCGCGGGTTCGGTGCGGGAAGTGCGATCTGCTTCCCAGTCGGCGCGCTCTTCGGCGAGCGTTACATCACGATCGGCGAGGGCACGATCATCGGTCCGTTCTCGGCGGTCTCAGCTGGTGTCTCTCCGGAGCACGAGCTCGGTGACGTCGAGATCCTGAAGATCGGCAGCAACTCGCTGATCGGTCGCGGCTCGTCAGTGGTCGCGCACGAGCGCGTCGTCATCGGCGACGACGTGTTCACCGGACCGAACATCTACGTGACCGACGCGAACCACGGCTACGAGGACATCGACACGCCCATCGGTCGGCAGTTCGCGCCGTCGAAGCCCGTCCACATTGGTGACGGATCGTGGCTCGGGCACGGTGTGGTCGTCCTTCCGGGCGTCACGATCGGCGCGCACGTCGTCGTGGGCGCGGGCTCGGTCGTGACCCACGACCTTCCCGACCGCTGCGTCGCCGTCGGCAACCCCGCCACGGTCATCCGCCGCCACGACGGCCAAGCCTGGGTCGACGTCGACGAGCTGTAGCTACGCGGTCTCCCAGATGAGGACTTCGGCGCCGTCGCCGCCGGCGGTGAGGTTGAGGGAGCCGGCTTCGGTGAAGCGGGCGGCGTCGCCGGTGTCGAGGTCGCCCGCGCCGTCGAGTGCGGCCGACCCGGTCGCGACGAACACGTGGGCGTTCGGTGCGTCGGGCACCTTCACCTCGTCGCCAGCGCGAAGCCGCCCGACCCAGAGCACCGCGTTCTCTTGGTGCATCGAGATCGCCCCATCGTGACCGCGTCCTGACGCCACCGGCACGAGCCCGCCGCGTCCGAGCGCGTCGGAGAGGTCCCGCTGCTCGTAGCTCGGCTCGACCCCCTTCACGTCTGGGAGCACCCACATCTGCACGAGGTGCACCTCGTTCGTCGCGCTCGCGTTCACCTCGGAGTGGCGGATGCCGCGCCCGGCGCTCATGCGTTGGGCGAGGCCCGGGTAGATGACGTCGTGCGTGCCGATGCTGTCGCGATGCTCGAGCTCTCCATCGAGGACCCACGTGACGATCTCCATGTCGGCGTGCGGATGTGAACCGAATCCGCCACCCCCGGCGATGCGGTCGTCATTGCTCACGAGCAGCAATCCGTGGTGCGTGTTCTCGGGGTCGTAGTGACCGCCGAAGCTGAATGAATGCCACGAATCGAGTCATTCGATCTCGGTGTGGAACCGCGTGCCGGCGCGTCGCACATCAATGACCATGCGCCAAGCATAGAAACCCCTACGCGCAGCGACGTCGTGTGGCTTTGCCGCCGACGTTGCGGCGGAGACGCAGCTTGCGGAGTCGACCATCGAGGCGATTCGTGAGGCAGCGCCGGTAGCCTCGGTGTCATGACCCTGCCGCCCACCGGACGCGCCGCGCGACGGCAGACCCAGAAGCGGCGCCGGATGGCGCTCGGTGCAGGCGCACTCGGGGCCGTCGTCGTCATCGGCGGTGTGGCGGTCGCCCTCGGTGGTGGTGGTGGCGACAACGACACCAAGGAAGCGACGAAGCCGACGACCTCGACCTCATCGTCCACGACCTCGACGACGGTGCCGGTGCCCACAACCGTCGTGCCGAAGTCCTCCAACCTCGTGACTGCGCTCGCACAGCAGTACGACGGTTACTACGAGGGCACGTTCACGAACACGAGCTTCGACACCACCGGTACCGCCACGCTGCTGCTGCGAATCGATCCGGTCGCGAACACGATGACGATCACCTCCGACTTCGACGGAGACATGTTCGGCGGTGGGGCGAAGGAGATCCGCAAGATCGAGTCCACGATCCAGCTTGGCGATCCGAACGCGACCGTGGCCACCCGGACGACCGCGTTCGGCGCCGTGACCGGTCGGATCGACCCGAGCCTCGCGCTCATCCTCACCGCGCCCGACGTTCCCGGCGCCCAGGTGGCGAGCTTCGAGCTCACCGGAACCCTGAAGGCAGATCGCACGGGCTTCGACGCCACCTACAGCGTGATCTTCGAGGACGGGTCCACGGCCGACGGCACCGTGACCCTCACCTGCTCGGCCAACAAGCAGCGGCCCAGCGAGGTGCAGACGCTCTGTACCCCACCGGCATGAGGCGAGCCGTCACGTGCACAGGAGTGCTCCTTGCCACGATTGCTGTGGTCGAAGCCAGGACCGCGGGCCCGAGATGGTGGTCGGCTACCGATCTGAGGGCACCGGTCAGATCATCGACCTCGACGTCGTCGCGCTCACCGACGAAGGCGGTGTGTTCGTCGTGCACGAGGGCAAGAAGATGAAGACCGAGAAGGCACAGATCCCCGTAGGTGACCTGTAGGTGCCGCACATCGTCTTTCTCTGCACCGGCAACGCAGCTCGATCGGTGATGGCGGGCGCGATCCTCGCGGCGCACGTCCCTGACACCGAGGTCCAGGACTTGGAGATCACCACGGCCGGCACGCACGTCATCGAAGGCATGCCGATGAGCTGGCGAACCCGCAGTGCCCTCGAGGGGCTCGAGCTCTCCGCGCCGACGCACCGCAGCATGCAGCTGCGCGATCCCCACGTTGCTTCGGCAGACCTCGTGGTCGGACTGGCGTGCGAGCACGTCGCGTACGTGCGACGAGTGCATCCCGAGGCCGCCGCTCGCACGGCCACGTTGCGCCGTCTCGCGCGTGACCTCCCGGACCAGGAGGGCTCGTTCGCCGAGCGAGTCGCCGCACTCGCACTGGGTGAAGTGGAGCTCGAGCCATGGGAGGACGTGGTCGACCCGGCTGGCGGCGACCTGCCCGAGTTCGAAGCGTGCGCCCGCGACATCCACGATCTTCTCGCGCTGCTCGCGCCGACGATCGGTGGCGACCGACCTCCACTGGCGAGCCAAGGGGCCTAGATCACGGTCGCGCTCGCTCGCGGCCGGGATACCCGGCCGCGCCCTTCGGGACGCTCGCCTGCTCTACAGCTAGAGCCCGCCGCGGAAATGTGACATAGCAGAAGATTGCACGCGACGCGAAAGCGCAGGTCAGACGTTACCTACCGCCCTCGCGACCCCCTCCGTGGTCACGGAATGGTCACGGGCGTCAGCCGAGGAGACCGCCGTCGACGAAGACGGGTCGGCCGGTCATGTAGGACGAGGCCGGGCTGGAGAGGAAGATCGCGGCGCCCACGAGGTCGTCGGGCTCGCCCAGGCGCCCGATCAGGTTGCGGGCGCCGTACTCCTCGACGAACCGGGCCCGCTGGTCCGGGTCGCGCGGCAGGATCATGTCGGTCGCGACCGACCCGGGCACCAGCACGTGCACCCGCACGTTGCGGCTCGCCCACTCGCGCGCCATCGTCACCGACCAGTTCGCCATCGCGGCCTTCACTGCGCCGTACGCGCCGATCCCCTCCATCGGGTTGAACGCGGCGAGCGCGCCCACGTTGATGATGACGCCGCCGTCTCCCGCCGAGAGGGCATCGAGCGCCGCCACCGAGAGGAACACCGGGCCGCGGAGGTTGACGTCGAGCAGTGCGTCGAGCTCGGCGGACGTGACCTTCTCGGTGAAGTGTGGCTTCAGGGTGCCCGCGTTGTTGACCAGGACGTCGAGCGCCCCGAAGCGGTCGACGACGCTCGCGACGAAGTCAGCGTGCGATCCGCCGTCGGTGAGGTCGAGTCGCAACGCCGCCGCGCGGCCACCGTTGGCCTCGATCTCCGACGCGACCGCCTCGCAGGCCGCGAGGTCGCGTGCCGCGGCCACGACCGCCGCGCCCGCGCCGGCGAGGCCCGTCGCGAGCGCGCGGCCGATGCCCCGACTGGCGCCCGTGACGACCGCGACCTTGCCGTCGAGCCGGAACCGCCCGACCCCGTCGTCGCCCGGCCGGCTCACGTCGCGCGCGGCTTCCCGGCGAGTACGCCGCCGTCGGCTGCGTAGTCGGCGCCGGTGCAGTACGACGACTCGTCGGACGCGAGGAACACTGCGACGGCCGCGACCTCCTCGGGCTCGCCCCGGCGACCGAGCGGGTAGCCGCCGTACGCCGCGTCGTAGTCGGCGTCGGTCCACCCCTTGCGGTGCGTCATCGCGGTGCGGATCGGACCGGGCACGAGGCAGTTGACCCGGATCCCCAACGGACCGAGCTCGATCGCGGCGGTCCGGGTGAGGCCGCGAACGCCGAACTTCGAGGCCGTGTAGGCGGACATCCCCTCCCGGCCCTCGATGCCCTGGGGTGACGACACGTTGACGATCGAGCCGCCGCCGTGCTCGATCATGACCGGTGCGACGTGGCGGATCCCGAGGAACGCCGAGACGAGGTTGGTCTCGAGGACGGTACGGAAGAGGTCGAGGTCGGTCTCCAGCAGCGGCACCACCCGGATGATCCCGGCGATGTTGCACAGCACGTCGATCGGACCGAACCGGTCGACCGTGGTATCGACGAGCGTGCCCCACGCATCGTCGGTCGTGACGTCGGTGGGCGCGGAGAGCGCCACCTCCGCGCCCGCGTCGGCGTTGATCGACGCCACCACCGCATCGCCGAGCTCGTGGCGGCGGTCGGCCACGACGACCCGCGCACCCTCCGCCGCGAACCGGCGCGCCGTCGCCTCACCGATGCCCCGCGCGCCGCCGGTCACCACGGCGACCTTCCCCGCGAGGCGTCCCGTCGCCGTCACCGGTCGGCGTCCTTGGTGACCACCCGGGTGCCGGCCATGAACTCGTCGCGCGCCGCGCTTCCGTCACCGTGGAGGTTCAGCTCGTAGGTGAAGCCCTGCTCGAGGCGGTAGTGCTTCTGCATCTCGTAGATGTCGATCAGGTTCAGCGCGTGCTTGGCCGCCCGGACGACCCGGGACCGCTTCTCGCAGATGCGCAGCGCGGTCTCGTGCGCGGCCGCCAAGAGCTCCTCCGGCTCGCACAGCTTGTAGACGGTGCCCCACTCGTAGAGCTGGGCCGCGGTGACGGGCTCGCAGGTGAGCACCATCTGGCGCAGCTTCATCGGTGGCACGAGCTTGGCGAGGTGCGAGGCGCAGCCCAGCGCCCCGTTGTCGACCTCGGGCAGGCCGAATCGGGCCGACGTGGAGGCCACGACGATGTCGCAGCTCCCCACCAGACCCACGCCGAGCCCCATGCAGAAGTCGTTCACCGCGGCGATCACCGGGGCCGGGGTGAGGTAGATCTGCTCGAACGCGGCGAAGCACGCCGCGCCCGAGCCGAGCAGGTGGTCGAACCCCGACGCCGACTGCATCTCCTTGATGTCGATGCCCGCGTTGAAGCCGCGGCCCTCGGCCGTGAGGATGACCGCCCGCACGTCGGGATCGGCACCGAGCGTGGCGAACGCGTCGCGGATCGCCCACGTGTCGGCCACCGTGATCGCGTTCACCGGTGGGTGGTGCATCGTCACGAGCGCGATGCCGTGCTCGTCGACACTGGTCTCGATCGTCATGCGGGTCATCATGGGTCACCTCGGGGCCGGGAGCACGCGCGAGATCGCCCGCCACTGATCGGCCTGACCGATGAATGCGGCCGGACTCTTCGTTGCACCCGGTCACCCGGGTGTGTTGTGCTGGGCCCATGCCGTCGGAGCTGTCGCCGCGGGCCCGGGAGCTGCTGACCCAGGCGCACTTCGGCCACCTCGCGACGCTCATGCCGGGGGGCGAGCCGAAGGTCGATCCGGTGTGGGTCGGGCTCGACGGCCTTCGGGTCCTGGTCGCGACCGATGCCAAGTCCCTGAAGGCCCGCAACGTCGGGGCCGACGCCCGGGTCGCGCTCTCGGTGACCGCGTTCGAGAATCCGTACGAGCAGCTCCTCGTGCGGGGGGTCGTCACCGAGGTCCGGGCCGACGACGACCTGGCCGTCCTCGACGAGATGTCGCTGCGCTACCTCGGGACGCCGTTCCCCCGCCGCCGGTGGAGCAGCCGGGTGGTCCTGGTGGTCGACCCGCTCGTCGTGCGGCACTACGCGTCGGCGTTGCACGACCCGCGGCTCCCGGACGGGGGTTGAACGTGGACCTCCGCCAGCTCGAGTGCTTCCTCGCCGTGGCCGACACGCTCCACTTCGGCCGGGCGGCCGGGCGGGTGCACCTGTCGCAGTCGGCCGTGAGCGAGGCGGTGCGTCGCCTCGAGCGCGAGCTCGGCGGCCCGCTGTTCACGCGGACGACCCGCACGGTCACAATGACTCCACTGGGTCGGGCGTTCCTGGATGGGGCGGGCCCCGCGTACGCGCAGGTGGAAGACGCCTACCGCACCGGCCGGCGCCTCGCGCGCGGGGAGCGCACGACCATCCGGCTCGGGCACGCGATGGACCCGGGCGATCACCTGCTCGGCCTCGTGCCCGAGCTCCGCGCCTGCTGCCCCGATGCGGTCCTCACCCTCCACCCGCTCGGGACGGCAGCGCAGCTCGACGCGGTCGAGCGCCGCCGCCTCGATGCCGGACTCTGCTGGCTGCCGGAGCGGCGGGACGCATTGGAGTACGTGGAGCTCGGATCTGCGCCACTCGTCGCGGTCGTCCCCCTCGACCATCCGCTGGCCGGCGACGAGCGCACCGCCCTGCGTCGTCTCGCCGACGAGCCCCTGATCGGGTGGCCGCGCGCCGTGCACCCGCAGCTCTACGACGCGTTCCGCGAATCGATGGACGCGCTCGACGCGTCGTGGAGCCTCGTCGGCGTGGCCGTCGGGTTCCAGAACGTCGCGTCGCGCGTCCTGGCCGGGCAGGGCGTGGGTATGGTCCCCGAACCCGTGACGGGTGCGCGCACGGTGCCTGGGCTCGCGTACGTGGCGGTCGACGACGGTCCGCGCTTCGGCCGGTTCGGCGTACGCCGGCACGACGCGGCCGATCGGGTGCTCGACGTGCTGTTCGACCTGGTGCGGCACCGGCTGGCCGGCGCGCCGCGCGGACTGGCCGAGGCGGTGCCCGGGTGAACCGCCCTGCCGCGCGCGACGCGACGGAGCACGGGTTCCGCGGTGCCGTGCGGGAGTTCGCGGTCCCGGTCGAGCAGGGACTCGTCGCCGCGTTCGCGCACGCCGTGGGCCAGCCCGACCCGTCGGTGCCGCCGCCGACCTTCGCGGTCGTCGCCGACCGCTTCGACCCGGAGTACCCCCGGCGCCCACCCGTCGGCCGGGGCTGGGTCGACGGCGTTCCCGCGACGTGGCTGCACGTCGAGCAGTGGTTCACCTTCCACGCGCCGGTGCCCGTCGGACCCACGCTCACCGCCCGACGGGGGCCGGGCCGCACCTGGCACCGCGACGGTCGGTCCGGCGGGCTGACGTTCGTGGAGGAGCGCACCGAGCTCGTCGACGCCGGCGGCCGACTGTGCGTCGCGACGGGTTGGGTGGACGTGCAGACGGAAGCCGACCACACGGGACTCACGAACGCGCAGCGGGCGCCGGACCCGGGGCCAGTCGTGCGGGGGCGTGACGGGGAGCACGTGCTGGTCGATCCATTGACCGCGACCCACATCGTCCTCTACGTGGCCGCGGCCGGCGACTTCCACCCGCTGCACCACGACGACGCGTACGCGCGCGCGGAGGGCTACCCGTCGATCTTCGCTCCCGGCATGCTCACCCTCGCGCTCACCGCCGGGGCACTCCTGGCCGCGCGACCCGCTCGGCCGGTGCAGGAGCTCACCGCGCGCTTCCGGGCGCAGGTGTGGCCCGGCGACACCCTCTTCGCCTCGTGGGCGGAGGCCGACGACGGCGCCTGGTCGGTGCGCACCCGGAACCAGCACGACACTACCGTGCTCGAGCTGCGCGCGAGGTGCGCGCCCGCGTGAGGAGGACGACCATGGACGACGACCGCCTCATCGTGCTGTCGGCCGACGGCCACGTCGGTCCGCCGATGGAGCACTACCGGCCGTACCTGGACCCGTCGACGCGCGACGCGTTCGACGGGTTCCTCGCCGGGCACGCGCTGCGCTGGACGCCCGAGAGCCCCGACTCGATGTTCCGGGCCTCGACCCGCGACGTGCAGCGCGCGCACCCGCGTGCCACCGACGACGCCTACACGAGCCTGTTCGATCCCGCCCGCCGGCTGGCAGAGCTCGACGCCGATGGGATCGTGGCCGAGGTGCTGTTCCCCGACGACCAGAACGCCAACACGCCACCGTGGCTCGCCGGCGTGGCCCCCGAGGCGCTGGATCGCGTCTACCCCGCCGACCTCCGCCTCGCCGGCGCGCGGGCGTACAACCGCTGGCTCGCCGAGTTCTGCCACGCCGCGCCCGACCGGTTCCTCGGGCAGATCCTCCTCGGCGCCCTGGCCGACGTCGACGGCGCCGTCGCCGAGGTGCGGCGTGCGCACCGTGACGGGTTGACCAGCGGCCTGTTCCTGCCCCTGAGCTACGACCTCCCGCTGTACCACCACCCGCGCTACGAGCCGCTGTGGGACGTGTGCGACGAGCTCGGTGTCACGGTCACGGTGCACGCGAGCGACGGCGGACCGCCGTGGTTCGGCGAGGGATGGCGGGCATCGGCCGTCTACCTGTCGGAGATCAACTTCTACGCGCAACGCCCGCTGTGGTGCTTCATCTTCGGCGGGGTCTTCGAACGCCACCCCGACCTCCGGGTGGTGTTCACCGAGCAGGGGTCGTCGTGGGTGCCCGACCTCCTGCGCCGGCTCGACGGCACCGCGCAGTCGACGATGATGAAGTGGACCGAGGTCGACCCGCTCCCCGCGCTCCCGAGCGAGCTGTTCGCGCGGCACTGCACGATCGGCAACTCGCTGATGACCCGGGCCGACATCGACGCGCGCGCGGCGGTGGGGACCGGGGTGCTCGCGTGGGGCAGCGACTTCCCGCACCTCGAGAGCAGCTGGCCGCACGTGACCGACACGCTGCGCGCCCTGTTCGCGGGCGTACCGGAGCCGGAGGCACGGGCGATCCTCGGGACGAACCTCGCCGAGGCGTACCGGCTCGACGGCGCGGCACTCGCACGACGCGCCGCGGCCATCGGTCCGACGCCCGCGGCGCTCGACCTCAAAGAGGCCTGACCATGGAGCAGCGCCGGCTCGGCGGGACCGGCATCACGGTCAGCGCCTACGCACTCGGGGCGATGTCGTTCGGACCGCTCGGCAACTTCGACGTCGACGATTGCGTCCGGATCGTCCACCGAGCCCTGGACCACGGCGTCAACGTCGTCGACACCGCCGACATCTACTCGGCCGGCGAGTCGGAGCGGATCGTCGGGCGCGCACTCGCCGACCGCCGCGACGACGTCGTGCTCGCGAGCAAGTGCTTCTGGCCGATGGGGGCCGACGTCAACCGCGCCGGGTCGTCGCGCCGGTGGATCGTGCGGGCCTGCGAGGAGTCGCTCTCCCGCCTCGGCACCGATCACCTCGACGTGTACTACCTCCACAAACCCGATCCGGCGACCGACCTCGACGAGTCGCTCGGGGCGATGTCGGATCTGGTGCACCAGGGCAAGGTCCGAACCGTCGGCATCTCGACGTTCCCGGCCGACGGCATCGTCGACGCGGTGTGGACCTCCGAGCGCCGTCACCACGTTCGGCCGCGCGTCGAGCAGCCGCCGTACTCGATCCTCAACCGTGGCATCGAGCGCGACGTCCTGCCGACGTGCGCGCGCTACGGCCTCGGCGTCATGGTGTGGGGCCCACTCAACGGCGGATTCCTCACCGGCAAGTACACCGGTGCCGAGGCCCCACCCGACTCGCGCGCGGTGCGGTGGGAGCGGCAGCGGGCGACGTTCGACGCGGAACGGCCGGAGGTACGACACAAGCACGCGATCGTCGCCGCGCTCGGTGCGATCGCCGACGACGCGGGCGTCTCCCTCACCCATCTGGCGCTCGCGTTCGCCGCGGAGCACCCGGCCGTGTCATCGGTCCTCGTCGGGCCTCGCACCGTCGAACAGCTCGATGACCTGCTCGACGCCGCCGACCTGGTGCTCGAGCCCGAGGTGCTCGATGCGATCGATGCGCTCGTCCCGCCCGGCATCGACGTCGATCCGGTGACCGACGCGGGGTGGACCCGGCCGTGGCTCGCCGACCCCGCCGCCCGGCGCCGGGTCAGAGGGGCTCGAGCAGGAACGTCGTAGCGGCCGCAACCCCGCACTCGGCGCCCATTGCTTCGGCCATGCCCCGCAGGAACGGCTCGGGGTCCTTGCCGGCGGTCCCATCGGCGAGGTTGTCGAGGTACACCGCGTGCTCGCGCAGCGACGTGACCCCGCGGTCGATGGTGCTCGTGACGTCGACGTAGTGGGTGGCTTCGGGCGCACCGCCGAACAGCGCGAACCGCACGCCACTCCACGGGTCACCCCCCGCGCCGGTGAAGACCCAGCGGTTGGCGGCGTCGCGGGCCGCGTCGAGGAGCGCGATGCCCACTGCCCGGTGATCGGCGTGGTTGAGCCCGCCGGGCCAGCGGTCACCGAAGTGGATCGAGATCAGGACCTCGGGCCGGTGGCGGCGGAGCGCGATCGACGGCTCCACCAGGCCGTCGGGGTGGGCGAGGAACTCCACGGTGTCGACGCCCACCACCGCGGCCGACCGGCGCTCCTCGTCCTGACGCAGTCGGGCGGACTCGTCGGGGGCGATGGCGTCGATCCCGGCCTCGCCGGAGGTGGCGAGTACGTAGCCGACCCACTTGCCCTGGTCGGTCCGGCCGATGCCGCGCCGTACTCGAGGTCGTCGGGATGCGCGACGACCGCGAGCGCGCGCGACCAGTCCTCGGGGACGGGCTCCAGCCCGGGTCCGTTGCTCACGGGGCCACTCCAGGGGCCTCCTTCCCTCGACCCATCAAGGTGCTGAGGGGTGGCGCCCTGTGGGACTGGCGAGCAGTCGAACGTTGGGCAGAGTCAACGGGTCGACTGCAAGGGGATCGTGCCAGGGCGAGGCGCCCCTCGTCTGGGTGACGGGCGGGCGTGATCGTGTGTGCGTGTGTGTTTGAGTACCCGCCAAACCTGGGTTCGCACTGCTTGCGGATTTGAGTACGCCGAACCGGGCTCAGGCGGAGCGCCACGTCACGGGGACCACCGTCCGGCCCGGTCCGCAAACAGTCCGCAAGACGTTGCGGAACGGTGCGAGACAACGAGGAGATCGAACCGCCGTTTTCGCAGGTCAGCGGGCATGTTGCGACCCCGTGTGAGTCAGCGAGTACCGGGAACGCAGTCTCCTGAGAACCGCCGCGACCGTTGCGCCGCTAGGTTTCTGACATAGCATCAGATTCGCCGTTGAGTTGGGGGGAGCTTTGGTGGCAGCGGTTGAGAGCGTGCCCACGCCTGCTCCCGTTGCGCCCTCGGGCGGTGCTGCGCTCGCTCTGCACGATGTCACCGTCCGCTTCGGCGGCATCATCGCCCTCCAGGACGTCAGCTTCTCGGTGGGTCGAGGAGAGGTCCTCGGGCTCATCGGTCCGAACGGTGCGGGCAAGACCACTCTCTTTGACGTGGTGTCCGGTGTGCGCATCCCCGACAGCGGGCGTGTCGACCTCGACGACGTCGATGTCACCAACCAGAACGCGGTGGCGCGCGCTCGGCGCGGGATGCGGCGCACCTTTCAGCGAGTGCAGATGTTCGGGTGGCTCTCGGTCGAGGACAACGTCCTCGCTGCACTCGAATGGCGCGGCGGCGGCGGCGGCATGCTCGCCGATCTCGTGTCGTTCCCGACCCGGCGCCTCCGAGAACGCGAGCGCCGGGCTCGGGTCGCCGAGGTGCTCGAGCAGTGCGGGCTGACGTCGGTGGCCAAGGACCCGTCGGGCTCCCTCCCTATCGGCTTGGCGCGCATGGTGGAGGTCGCGCGCGCCATCGTCGACGAGCCGAAGGTGCTCCTGCTCGACGAGCCGACGTCGGGGCTCGAAGAGGGAGAGGTCGAGCGGCTGGGCGACCTCATCCAGACGATTCGCAAGGACGAAGCCTGCGCGGTCGTGCTCGTCGAGCACGACGTGGGCTTCGTCATGCGCCAGTGCGACCGCATCGTGGTACTCGACCTCGGTCGAGTGCTCGCGACGGGCGCGCCGGCCGAGATCCAGGCCAACGCCGCGGTGCGGACCGCGTACCTCGGTGAGGGCTAGGAGCAATATCGCATTGATGGACACACAAGGGGGGATCCCATGAAGCGAAGAAAGCTGGTGACCGTGATCGCGGTCACCGCGGCGATGGGGCTCGCGCTCGGAGTGGGCGGGGTCGCCAACGCACGCGTGAAGAGCCAGGAGGTGCGCGGCATCACCGACGACGAAGTGCTCGTCGGTGGCCTCGGGCCTTCGTACCCATTCCGGGAGTTCGGTGGCGAGACGGGCGTGCTTGCCCGCTTCGAGGTCGAGAACCAGAACGGTGGTGTGAATGGTCGCGAGCTCACCTATGTGGGGTGGGGGGATGACCAGAACAGCGCCGACACCAACCTCGCCGAGGCCCGTCGCCTCGTCGAGCAGGAGGGTGTGGCCGCACTCGTGCCGGTGCTCTCACCCAACTACCTCTCGGCCGCGGAGTACGCCGAGCAGCAGCACGTACCAGCCTTCGGGTGGGGCATCTCGCGCGGGTTCTGCGAGACCACCTACGCGTTCGGCTTCAGTGGCTGCCTGACGCCGCCGCCGCCGGTGAAGGTCGCCAGCAACACGTGGGGCAGCCTCATCGACGAGGCGTTCAAGAGCGAGGGTGACGCCGACGGTGCCGACGGGAAGACCGCGGCGGTCATCTCCGAGGACAACGACTCCGGGCGCGCCGGCAAGGTCGTGGTCGTGGCGACCGCCGAGGCCGTGGGGATGGAGATCGTCTACGACGAGTCGTCGCTGCCGCCGCCGGACCCGGCGCCGGTGACCGACTTCTCGCCGTACGTGACCGAGCTGATGACGGCGAACGACGGCGAGCCGCCCGACGTCATCTTCCTCGTGATCTCCCAGGACAACCTCCAGGGCGGGTTCCAGGTTGCGCTGAACGACGCCGGCTTCGACGGCATCGCGACCAACGCGGTGCTGTATTCACCGCTCGCAACCGGCTTGGTGACGGGTGGCTCGGTGCTCACGCAGTTCGCGACGCCCGAGGCGGCCGCCGATGTTCCGGCCGTGCAGGAGTTCCTCGACGCGGTCGAGGCCGTTGCTCCCGGTGAGGTGATCAACCAGCCGACCATCGCTGGTTACGTCGCGGCGGACATGTTCATCCAGGCGCTGGAGGCGGCTGGCAAGAACCCGACGCCGGAGAAGATCCAGAAGGCGGCGGCGAAGATGACCTACGGGATCGACGGTTTCGTCGGCCCGACGAAGTACCCGAAGGGCTTCAAGGCCGGGACGCCCTGCGGTCAGCTCGTGGCCAGCGATGGCACCGAGTGGACGGTCCAGGTCCCGTTCCAGTGCTTCTCGAACATCAAGATCCCATCGTTGAAGAAGATCAAGTACTGATCCCGCGGGAGTCGTGACGACGACGGCGGCCGGGTTCTTTGCCCGGCCGCCGTCGTCCGTTCGGTTCCTGTAGCGAGCGAGGTCGATCAACAGTGGAGCGGTTCCTCAACCTGACCGTGTCGGGCCTGGTGACGGGCGCCATCTACTCGATCATGGCGTCGGGTCTCGTGCTGACGTATCAGACCTCGGGGATCTTCAACTTCGGTCACGGCGCAGTCGCGTTCGCCGTGGCGTACTTCTACTTCCAGCTGCACTCGGGCGAAGGGATCCACTGGGTCCCGTCGCTGATCCTGTCGGTGCTGGTCTTCGCCCCGCTGCTGGGGCTGTTGCTCGACCGTGTGCTGATGCGCCGTTTGTCGGCCGCACCCGTGTACGCGCGGATCGTCGGGACGATCGGGTTGGTCGTCGCCCTTCCGGCGCTGATCCAGTGGTTGGCCGAGGTCTTCGCCGACGTCGTGCTCGGGCTCGAGCTCCAGAGCGCGCGCGGGCTTCGCGCCACCGGTGCCGAGATCCCCGGCATCGGACCCGAGAAGCGCGAGGTCTTCCACATCGGCGACATCGTGCTCGACCACCACAAGCTTGCGATCTTCATCGCCGCCGCACTGTCTGCCCTCATCCTGTGGGCAGTGCTGCGCAAGACGCGCATCGGCCTGGCCATGCGCGTCGTGGTGGACCGCCGCGAGCTCGCGGGCCTGCGAGGCATCAACGAGGCACGCACCTCTCAAGCGGCCTGGGTGCTCACGATGATGCTCGCTGGTCTCGCTGGCGTCCTCGTCACGCCGATCTTCCAGCTGGCCGACTACCAGTACACCGGCATCGTCTACGCGTCGCTGTTCGCCGTCGCGCTCAGCGGACTTCGGTCGATCCCGATCGCGTTCGCCGGCGGGCTCGTGCTCGGGGTCATGCAGAACCTGATCGCCGGCTACTCCGACGAGATCCTCCCGGACTTCGTCGCGAAGCTCTCGGGCCTCAAGCCGTCACTTCCGCTCCTCGGGACGCTCTTGCTCCTGTTCGTGCAGGCGGGCCGGGTCAAGGCGCGAGAAGCCGGCAGCGTGGCTGACGAGCGTCCACCAACTGATTATCGGGCCGGGCTGCCCGCGTGGCGGAGGCGGCTGCCGTGGATCGTGTTCACCCTGCTGCTGGCAGCGTTCTCGTTCCAGTGGTTCGACGCGGGTTGGGCACAGGCCGACACCTACGAAACGGGCCTGATCGCCAAGGGTCTCGTCGTCGGCGTGATCTTCCTCTCCTTCGTGGTCGTGACCGGTGTCGGCGGCATGGTGAGCCTTGCGCAAGGCACGTTCGTCGTCGTCGGCGGCTTCTCAGCCGGGTACGTGCTCGAGGGCAAGGTCCTGCCGGACTGGCTGCCGTTCGCCGGCAACGGTGATGAGAGCCCGAACTTCCTCTGGGCGCTCATCGTGGCGGCGCTCGTCGCCGCGGCGATCGGCGCGGTCATCTCGGTGCTCGTGAGACGGCTCGGCGCGCTGTATCTCGCGCTGGGAACGCTCGTGCTGGCCTTCTTCACGCACTACACGTTCTTCGACTACGAACCGATCGGGCGCTCGTCACTCGGCTGGTTCATCCGACAACCAACGCTGGATCTCGACGGTGTGCCCTTGGTCGGCAGCGCCGTCGACTGGGTCCTGCCCGGTCCTCAGAGCGGCGGTCTGGAGTTCCGGCTCACGCAGCACCAAGTGCTGCTCGGGTTCGTGTTCTTCGGTCTGTTCGCGTTGATGATCCATTGCTTGTTCCGTTCGCCGACGGGTCGGGCGATGTTGGCCGTGCGCTCCTCGGAGGTTGCCGCTCGGACGGCGGGGATCTCTCCCGCGAAGCAGAAGATGACGCTGTTCGCACTGTCGGCCGCGATCGCCGGTGTCGGCGGCGCACTGTTCGGGATGATCAACATCACGATCACGCGCGGCAGCGCCGACCCACGCCTCGCGCTCGTGTGGCTGACGATCGCAGTGACGTTCGGCATCCGCCGACCAGGGGGCGCGCTGCTGGGTGGGCTCGCCTTCGCGTGCTCGCAGCAGATCTTCGCCTGGTTGGGTGGCGATGTGATCGGTGGCGACACGGTCACCGCGCTGACGACCTCGGATCTGTTCACGCCGATCCTGTTCGGCCTGGGCGCGATCAACCTGGCCAAGAACCCGGACGGTCTGCTCGCGCTGGTCGGTCACGAACGTGCGCAGAAGCGGTTGGAGCGTGAGCGCAAGGCTCGCATCGCGGCGGCGGAAGCCGACCTGGAAGGCAAGCATGAAGAGGAAGGCGAACCGAGCACGGCACGGATCGATGCGGGCACGCGCGAAGGCGCGACGTTGGTGCTCGACCGGATCGTCGCCGGCTACGGCGAGGTCGAGGTGCTGCATGATGTGTCGCTCGCGGTGCAGCCGGGGGAGATCGTCGCGCTGCTCGGTGCCAACGGCGCCGGCAAGTCCACCGTGTGCGCGGTTGCGGCCGGGGCACTCACGCCGACGTCGGGGCAGGTTCTGCTCGCCGGCGAGGACGTCACCGATCATGCGCCGCACCAGCGCGCCCGTGAGGGCCTGTTGTTGGTGCCCGAGGCGCGCGGCATCTTCCCCGGGCTCACGGTCGAGGAGAACCTCCAGGTGCTCCTCCGTGCGGACGAGGAGATGCGCAAGGCCTACGAACGGTTCCCGATCCTGGACGAGCGTCGCCATCAGCTGGCCGGTCTGCTCTCGGGAGGGGAGCAGCAGATGCTGAGCCTCGCGCCCGCGCTCGCCCAGCCACCAAAGGTGTTCATTGCCGACGAGCCGACGCTCGGTCTCGCACCGCTCGCCGCCGAGGTGGTGGTCGAAGCGATCCGAGAGCTCAAGGAGCTCGGTTCGGCGGTGCTGCTCGTCGAGGAGAAGGCACGCGAGGTGATGCAGCTCGCCGACACCGTCGCGTTCATGGAGCTTGGACGCATCGTGTGGTCCGGCCCCAGGGACGAAGCGGACGCCGAGCGTCTCGCCGCTGCGTACCTCGGCGCCCCGAGCGCCTAGAACAGAGCGCGATGCGCGGGTTCCCGGCTGGACTGTTGGTCGTCGGCGGCCTGGTGATGGTGCCGTTGGCTGACGCGGGGCTGTGGAGCCAACGTCATCTCTTCGACAACGAGTCCTTCACCGACCTGTCGGTCGACGTCCTCTACGAGCCGGCAGTCAGCGATGCGCTCGCGAGCCGGCTCACCGACGAGGTCATGACCCATGCCGGGCTCTCCGGCGACTTGCGCGTCGTCGTCGAGGCCGCCGTCGACGCGGTCGGTCGCACACCGGAGTTCGAGCAGATCTTTCGCACGACGGTCAGTGCGATGCACAAACAGCTCGAGCGCGGGGACCCGCAGCTGGTGGTGGACTTCAACAAGGCGTTGCCGGTGATCCGGGAGCGGGCCGCCTCCATCGATGCGAGTGTTGCGGCGGAGATTCCTGACAGCGGCTTGCCCGTCATCACGGTGATCCGCGAGGAAGACGCGCCGCCGGTCTGGCAAGTCGTGGACATCGTGCGCCGCGCGTCATTGGTGTTCCCGCTAGCGACGTTGGTGCTGCTCGCCGCCGGCGTCGCGATCTCGTGGCGTCGCGCTCGGCTGATGATCGTGATCGGAATCGCTCTCGTCGTGATCGCACTCGCGATGGCGCTGCTCGTCGGCATCGGGCGGGACCTGCTCACCGACGTCGTCGGCACGGACGTCGAGCTCGAGGCGTTCGAGTCGGGATACGACGTCGTGACCGGAGGATTCGTCGCGCAGACCGCGCTCTTCGCGATGGCCGGCGGTCTGGTGGGCGCGGCCGGGGCTGCGCTCATGTGGCGGCAGAAGCGCAACCGCCGTCCTCTTTCCTGGGCCTGACGCCACCACACGACACCTGACGCTTCGTCAGATCGGTCGTATGCTTCGCAGATGGCCGAGTTTCCGAAGATCATCTCTGTCGACGACCACGTGGTCGAGCCGCCCAACGTGTGGCAGGACCGGTTGCCGTCGAAGTACAAGGACATCGGCCCCCGCACGATGCGCCAGCCGCTGGGGGAGATGACGTTCGTCGGCGGGAAGTTTTCCTACGCGCCAGGCACCGACGGGCCCATGTGCGACTGGTGGCTCTACGAAGATCTCGTCTACCCGCTGACGCGCCTGTCGGCCGCTGCGGGGTTCGATCGCGACGAGGTGAAGGTCACCGCCATCACCTTCGACGAGATGCGCCCCGGCTGCTTCGAGCAGAAGGCGCGCCTCGAAGACATGGACGCGAACTGGACCGAAGCGTCGCTCGCGTTCCCGACGTTTCCACGCTTCTGCGGTCAGACGTTCCTCGAAGCCGACGACAAGCAGCTCGCACTCCTCTGTGTGAAGGCCTACAACGACTGGATGTTCGACGAGTGGTGCGGTGGGTCGAACGGTCGGCTCATCCCGCTCCCGCTCATCCCGCTCTGGGACGCCAAGTTGGCTGCACAAGAGGTGCAGCGCAACGCGGCACGCGGTGGTCACGCGGTGTGCTTCACCGAGATCCCACCATTCCTCGGGCTGCCATCCGTCCACGACGCTGACGGCTACTGGGACCCGTTCTTCGCCGCGTGCGCCGAGACCGACACGGTGGTCTGCATGCACATCGGTTCGTCCTCGAAGATGCCGTCGACGTCTCCCGACGCGCCTGCGGGCGTGGGATCGACCCTGACCTACATGAATGCGGCGATGTCGCTCACCGACTACCTCATGTCGGGTGTGTTCGAGAAGCACCCGAAGCTGATGGTGGCGTACTCCGAGGGCCAAATCGGGTGGATCCCGTACATCCTCGAGCGGGCCGACGACGTGTGGGACCACAACCGCGCGTGGGCCAACCTCGAGGGCAAGGTGCTCAAGCCACCGAGCCAGTACTACCGCGAGCACGTATACGGCTGCTTCTTCGACGACAAGCACGGCCTCGAATCACTCGAGTCGGTCGGCGTCGACAACGTCACCTTCGAGACTGACTACCCGCACTCCGACTCGACGTGGCCGAACACTCTCGAGGTCGCGCAGCGCCTCACCAAGGGTCTCGACGACGAGACGATCTACAAGCTCATGCGCGGCAACGCCATCCGCATGCTCCACCTCGACCTGGCGGAGTAGCTCCTACAACAACGCCTCGGCCAGCGTTCGGTAGTCGCGCATCAGTCGATCGACGTCGGTGCCGGGGAGCACCTGGATGCAGACGTGGTCGGCGCCGGCGTCGTGATGCGCTTGTACCCGTGCCTTGATCGCGTCGACATCACCCCACGCGACGACCGCGTCGACGACGCGGTCGCTCAACGGGTCGCCGAAGTCATCGTCACCGAATCCGAGGCGACGAAGGTTGTTCACGTAGTTGGGCAGACCAGGCAGGTAGATCGCGAGCGTCTGTCGCGCGATCTCGCGCGCCGCGGCCGGGTCCGTCTCCAGGATCACCATCTGTTCAGGCGCAAGCAGCCGATCTGGGCCGAGGATGTCGCGGGCGGTCTTCGTGTGCTCGGGCGGCACGTTGTAGGGGTGCGCGCCACTGGCCTGGTCTCGTGAGAGCTCGAGCATCTTCGGCCCCAATGCGGCGAGCACGCGTTGCGGAGCGACGGTGGGTTGCGCGGCGAAGTAAGGCGACGCATCCATCGCCGCGAGGTACTCGCGCATCGTCGTGAGCGGAGGTCCGTATGTCGCGTGGCGAAGTCCCTCAACCATCGGTTGGTGGCTGACGCCGAGACCGAGCAGGAAGCGTCCAGGAAACGCTTCGCTCACCGACTGCCAACCCGCGTTCATCGCCATGGCGTCGCGCGCGTAGATCGTGGCGATGCCGGTCGCGACCGCTATCCGCTCAGTTCCGGTGAGCAGGATCGACGCGCTCACGAACGCATCTCGGCCCACCGCCTCGGGAATCCAGATCGCGCCATAGCCGAGCTCCTCCAGCTCGGCGGCGAGCTCCTGCGCCCTGGGCGCGGCCTGCTGATCCAGGGCGAAGGTCCACGCACCCACCCGTCCGAGCTCGGTCACAGGCCGCATCGTAGAAGGGCTCTGGCGACCACCCGGGGTGGCCCTGTTGCCACTGTGGAAGGTGTTGGTAGCCTTTCTGGCCCATGTCCCGTCCGAAGCGGCGCTTCGTCGCGCTCGCGCTCGGGCTGGCGGTCGTCACCGTGGGGCCGGTGGCGGAGGCCGGTGCCCAGGCGGACCCCTTCGATCAAGAGATCGCGCGCGCCCAGGCCGAGGTGCAGGCGGCCCAGGCCGCGGCACATGAGGCGTACGGGCAGCTCGTCGCCGCGCAGGAACAGCGAGCGGCGCTCGAAGCGGAGATCGCCGCGGTGCAGGCCCGCATCACCGAGATCGAGGTGCAGATCCCTGCCCTCCAGGCCGAGGTGCGGCAACTGCGCAAGCTGCTCCGCGAGCGCGCGGCCGCGCTCTATCGGAACTCCGGGCCCGCCGAAAAAGAGGCCTCGATCCCGCTGAACCCGTCGCTCGAGTCGGCGCGCCGTCAGAAGCTCACCGACGCGGCCGCGAAGCAGGACGAGGCGATGATGGACCAGCTCGAAGCGGCCGCCGAGCAGCTCGCCCAGGTGAAGCAAGAGCTGATGGCGCAACAGGCGAGCCTGGTCGAGCAGCAACAGCAGCTCGCGGCGGTCGAAGCCAACCTGGCCGCGCAGCAGGCCGAGCTCGATCGACGTGTGGCAATCGCGAACCAAGCGTTGGCGCGCGCCCGAGCGTTGGGAGCGCTGCGCGCGCAAGGAGAGCCAGTGATGGGGCCGACGATCCTCACGGCCGCGCAGATGGCCGGGTGGTGGCACACCCGTGGCTACGACTTCCGCGTCCCGGGACAGACGATCGAGAGCCTGGCCCAGCTGTTCGTCGAGGGAGGCGCGTCCGAGCACGTGCGCGGCGATCTCGCGTTCGCACAGTCGATCATCGAGACAGGTGGGTTCCGTTCGGCGCCGAACAACAACTTCGCCGGGCTCGGGTGGTGCGACAGCTGCACGACCGGCCGCCGATTCCCGACTGCTCGTGACGGCATCCGAGCGCAGGTGCAGCACCTGAAGAACTACGCCGACAGCACCTCACGCGCCTCGGGGTTGGCGTTCCCGCCGTCGCCGTACTGGTACGGGTCGAACCCTGACACCGCGCGGCGCAACTTCGACACCTTCTTCGCCAAGGGTTGGGCGCCCACCTGGAACGACATGGGGCGCGGCAACTGGGCGACCGACAAGGCGTACTCGGGCAAGGTGCTCCGTGTGTACGCCGACATGGTCGCCTACGCCCAGACCCACGGCTGAGCGCCCGCGGCACAAGTACTCTCTCGCGCAGAAACGGGAGGTTCACCATGCCGATCACGTTCGACACGATCGACTTCGACGAGTTCCACCTGATCGACCTCCCGAAGCGGATCGAGGCGGGCAGCGGTGCTCTGGCCGCGCACGACCTCGCCGGTGTCGACACACTGGGCTTCAAGACGCCCGACGGCGCGGCGTTCACCTACGTGCCGTCGCCCGACACGGTCGAGATCTGGAGCGGCGATGCGGCGGCCGACACGGTCGTGCACATGTCCCGTGAGGACTTCTCGGACTACGCCAACGAGCTGCGCACCTGCTTCGGCTTGTTGTACGCGGGCAAGGCCGAGGTGTCGCGAGGCGACTTCGGGTGGTGGGAGCGATGGGAGCCGGCGCTGCGCGCGCTGTACCACGACCGCCCGATCATCGATCCCTCGTCGCTCGGGCTCGGTGACGACCTCACTCGTTCGTTCACGCTCGACGCAAGCGATGCCGAGCTGCGCGACCGGCTCGAGTCGCACGGCTTCTTGCACATCCAGGACGTGTTCACGGCGGACGAGGTCGCCTCCTTCTCGGCGGAGGTCGACACCGCCAAGGCCGCGGCCCGACCCGACGACGGGGCATCGTGGTGGGCGACGCAGGCCGACGGCTCCGAGGTGTGCTGCCGCGTCATCTACCTCGGCCGACAGTCATCGTTGATCAACGGTCTCGGCGACGATCCGCGCCTGCGGCGCATCGCAGCCATCGGCGGCTCCGGCCTGGAGCCCGAGAACGATTGCCTCGACGGCGTCAGCGTCGTCATCAAGAACCCGGATGTCACGGCCGGACTGTCCGACCTTCCATGGCATCGCGACTGTGGTCTGGGCGGGCACTCGGTGCTGTGCCCGAGTGTGGCCGTCGGCATCCAGCTCGACCGCGCGAGCGCCGAAGCGGGCCAGCTCCACTTCGTCGCCGGGTCGCACCGCGGCTCGTCGCACCCGCTGAAGCCCGGTGAGGAGCAGACTCAACCGGTAGCCGCGATCGACGCCGAGCCCGGTGACGTGACCGTGCACTTCGGACACGTGCTGCACGTGGCCCCGCCGCCGACGGGCGAAGGACCGTTCCGGCGCGCGATGTACGTCACGTACACGCGGCCGGAGACCATGGAGTTCATCGGCGAGGGGAAGGGCTACAACGACGTGCTCTTCGAGCACGATGGCCAGGTGCACTCCGTCGAGGAGCTGACCGTCAGCACATGACGGCGCCAAGGTGGTTGGCTCGCGTTCGTCAGAGCGCGCGGGCCTCGTGGCGCGCCTGGCGGGCCAACCGTCAGCGGCGCCAAGGTGATTCGGATCGCTATGTGGGCCGGTTCTCGATCGACTACCCCGTGCGGCCGCGACCGCGATGGGGACACGGCTCACCGCCGCATCCGCGGCTGAGCGAGATCATCGGCCGGAACCGCACGCAGTACGCGGCGACGCTGCAAGGAGTCACCGAGCATCAGGCTCGGCTGTGTGCCATCCCGATGCACGCGCCGAAGGACTCGCCTGAACCCCGCTGGATCAACGGTGCGCTTCCCGGTCTCGACGCAGCCGTTCTGTACTCGTTTGTTGCGGACAAACGACCGGCCACGTACCTCGAGGTCGGCTCGGGTCACTCGACGAAGTTCGCCCGCCGCGCGTGCACGGATCACGACCTTGCGACCCGCATCGTGTCGATCGACCCCGCGCCGCACACCGAGATCGACGCACTGTGCGACGAGGTGATTCGAGCCGGTCTCGAAGACGTAGACCTCGCGATCTTCGATCGCTTGGATGGCGGCGACATCCTGTTCGTGGACAACTCGCACCGGTGCTTTCAGAACTCAGACGTCACCGTTGCGTTCCTGGATGTGCTCCCGCGCCTACGTCCGGGCGTGCTCGTCCACTTTCACGACATCTTCCTGCCCGACGACTACCCACCCGCCATCGTCCATCAGCTGTACTCGGAGCAGTATGTGCTCGCCGCGATCTTGCTGGCGGAGGGACTCAAGCTGGAGATCGCCCTCCCGGCTTGGTTCGTGAGCTCCGACGCGGAGCTCGCGGCGATCCTTGAACCGCTCTGGAGCCAGCCGGGGTTCGAAGGCGTTCAACGTCACGGCGCGTCGTTCTGGCTGCGCACCGGCCCAGCCGCCTGACCTGCCTCGCGCCCGTAGGCTCCCGGCATGGCCTCACGACCGAAGTACGCGGACCTCCCGAACGGCAGCGCCTGGGATCTTCTCGACCCCGCGATGGGATCGCTCGCACTGCTCACACCCGCGCGCGTCGCCGCCGCGGCGAAGCTGGTGCAGTCCGGGAAGCGCTTTCCACTCGACTTGATGCTCGATCAACCGTCGCCACCGCTCTTCGGGCGAGAGCCGTACCGGCACGATCTGTTCCCGTACGGGATTCCGAACGTCTTCGACGACAAGCTCGACAACTTCTACCCACAGGGCTCGACGCAGTGGGATGGCTTCGGTCACTTCGGGCACCCGCAGCTTGGGATGTTCGGCGGGCGTTCGGGTGACGACATCATGAATCGCTCGCTCGGCGTCGAAGCGTGGGCGCAGACCGGGATCGCAGGTCGCGGCGTGCTGCTCGATGCCGCGCGCCACCTCGACATCCCAGGGAACGAAGCATTCCTGATCACGCCGGACCACCTTGCACGGGTCGCGGAGGCGCAAGGGGTGGAGTTGCACGAAGGTGACGTGCTGTGCGTTCGCGTCGGCTGGCTCGCGCACTATCGGACGCTGGATCAGGCGGGACGCGAAGAGATATCTCGGGCCAGCCAAGGTGAGTACGACAAGTTCAAGATGCCCGGACTTGGTCCTGGCAAGGCGCTCGCCGAGTATCTGTGGGACCACGGCGTCGCCGCGATCGCGGTCGACAACCCCGCGGTCGAGTCGTTTGTCGGCGTCTCACTCGAGGGCGAGCCCGACATGGTGCACACCGCCGTGCTCGCGATGCTCGGCATCCCGCTCGGTGAGTTCTTCGACCTCGACGACCTCGCCGAGGACTGTGCAGCCGACGGCCGCTACGAGTTCCTCTTCACGAGCAAGCCTCTCGGCATCCCTGGCGGCGTCGGCTCACCCCCCAACGCCATGGCCATCAAGTAGCCGCACCGGGGGATCTCGGCACGCTGAACGTTGCTCAGCAACAACCATCGTTCCGAAAAGCCCGCGGGATGCGCTAGCGCCACCAGGGTTCGTGGAGGTTGCGCTCTTTCGCGACGCGCTGGGCGGTGAGCGTCTGACCGTTGAGCTCGTCGGCGTCGGGTGACGACGCCACCCACGCGATCACCGCGGCCGGCACACTCGGTGGCGCGCCGGGGTACACGCCTTCGAGGCCGAGTGCTTTCGCGTTGACCTCCATGCGCTCCGTCACGACATAGCCGGGTTCCACGTTGAAGAACCGCAGCGTGGGGTACTCGACGGCGAGGATGCCGACCATGCGGTGGAACGCGCCCTTCGACATCGCGTAGGCCGAGCCCCATCCGCCTTCGCCTGCTGGCGCTGGGGGATCGGTGATGGCGACAGCAGACGTGACGTTCACGATGGTGCCGTCGCCGCGTGTGAGCATGTGCGGTAGCACTGCCTTCACGAGCACGACTTGCGACACAACGTTGGCCGCAAGCTTCGTCTCGATCATCTCGATGGTGGTGTTCTCGAAGCGGACCATGCTGCCGGGTCCGGTATGCACCGCGTTGTTCACGTGAACGTCGATCCGACCCCAGTCTTCGATGACGCGCGCGACAGCTGCTTCGAGGGACGCGTGGTCCAGGAGATCCATCGGGACCTGGAGCGCGCGCCGTCCTTCCGCTCCGATCAATGCGGCGGTGGTCTCGAGACTCCCGGGTACGGATCGGCCTCCAGAGTCGGAGTCGTCGACCCCTTCACCTTCACGCACGGTGCGCGCCGTGATGGCGACGTCGAACCCGGCGCGCGCAAGCGCGATCGCCGTTGCCTTGCCGATTCCGCGGCTCGCGCCCGTCACCAGTGCGACGCGGTCGCTGCTCACGGGCTAGAACGTACCGCCACGCACCCACCGACTCGGGAGAGGACTGATGCCAGGACTGTTGGACGGCAAGGTCGCGATCGTCACGGGCGCCGGCCAGGGGCTCGGCCGCTCTCACGCGCTGACCTTCGCCAACGAGGGTGCCCGAGTCGTGATCAACGACTTCGCGCCCCCTGGCGCCAGCAACCCGGTCGATGCCGTGGTCGACGAGATCAAGGCCGCCGGCGGTGAAGCCGTCGCGCACGAGGGTGATGTCGCCGACTGGGATCAGTCCAAGGCGATGGTGCAGCTCGCGCTGGACACCTGGGGCCAGCTGGATGTGCTGGTGAACAACGCCGGCATCCTGCGCGACCGCATGGTGTTCAACATGAGCGAAGAGGAGTGGGACGCGGTGATCCGCGTCCATCTCAAGGGCCACTTCTGCCCGACGCGGCATGCGGTCGAACACTGGCGCAACCAGTCGAAGGCGATCGATGGTCCGGTGTTCGGCCGCATCATCAACACCAGCTCGGAGGCAGGCTTGTTCGCGGCGGTCGGGCAACCGAACTACGCCGCGGCCAAGGGCGGGATCATCCAGCTCACGTTGTCCACGGCGCAGGCGATGGCGCGTCACGGTGTCACAGCGAATGCGATCGCACCACGGGCCCTGACGCAGATGACCGAGCAGCTCGGTGGCTTCGACACCAAGGACGGCGACTTCGAGGTGTTCGCGCCCGAGAACGTGTCGCCGCTGGTGGCGTACCTCGGATCAGAAGCGTCGGCGAAGGTGTCGGGGCAGGTGTTCGTGGTGTGGGGCCGCCAGATCACCGTGCTCAAGGGACCGAGCGTCGACAAGCAGTTCGAGACGGCGGAGCAGTGGACGGCCGCCAACGTGAGCGACGCGCTCTCGCCGTTCTACGAGAGGCGCAAGCCGATCGCCGACGGGTTCCTGCTGAAGTACTGACATGAAGCTCGAGCAGTTCAAGGTCGACGTGCCGCAAGCGGCGCTCGACGACCTGCACGAGCGGCTTGCGAGAGCGCGGTTCCCCGAGCAGATCCCCGACGCGGCGTGGGACTACGGCACCGAGCTCGAGTACCTCCGCGACTTCGTGGCGTATTGGCGTGACGAGTACGACTGGCGTGCGACCGAGCAGCGGTTGAACAACTTCGAGCAGCTCACCACCGAGATCGACGGCGCCAACGTCCACTTCATCCACGCCCGATCGCCCGAGCCCGACGCGCTGCCGATCGTGCTCACGCACGGTTGGCCTGGGTCGGTGGTGGAGTTCCTCGACTGCATCGGCCCGTTGAGTGACCCCGTCGCGCACGGCGGCGACGCGGCTGATGCGTTTCATGTCGTCGTCCCGTCGTTGCCGGGGTACGCGTTCTCCGGTCCGACGCGGGAGCGGGGATGGCATCCGGGCCGCGTGGGCAAGGCGTGGGCCGAGCTCATGGCCGGCCTCGGCTACTCGCGGTACGTCGCGCAGGGTGGCGACTGGGGATCTTTCGTCACGACCCAGCTCGCGCTGGCCGACCCCGACCACTGTGCCGGGGTGCACGTGAACATGCTCGCTCCGATCCCGATGACCGAGGATCACACGCCGGAAGAGGACGACTGCCTCGCCGGCATGGCGTCGTACAACGAGCACGACTCCGGCTACTTCAAGGAGCAGAGCACGAAGCCGCAGACGATCGGGTACGCGCTCGACGACTCGCCGGTGGGGCTCGCGGCCTGGATCGTGGAGAAGTTCCGCACGTGGTCGGACTGTGAGGGCGATGTCGAGCGGTCGTTCACCAAGGACCAGCTGATCGACAATCTCATGCTCTACTGGCTCACCACGACCGCGCACTCGGCCGCGCGCATGTACTACGAGTTCGACAAGGGCCTGAAGGGCGGGTCGCTCGACCTGTTCTCGAAGCTCACGCAGCCCGTCGGGTACGCCCGCTATCCGAAGGAGATCATGCGCACCTCGCGTCGATGGGCCGAGGCGCAACACCAGATCTCGCACTTCGCCGACATGCCACGGGGTGGTCACTTCGCCGCATTCGAAGTCCCGGACTTGTTCATCCCTGACGTCCGCGAGTGGGCGAGGACACGGCGGTGATCGTCGATCTCGAGGGCAAGACGTGCGTCGTGACCGGCGCCGCGAGCGGCATCGGTCTCGGCTTGGCACACAAGGCGGCGCGCGAGGGCATGAACGTGGTCCTCGCCGATGTCGAGGAGGCCGCGCTCGATGCCGCGGTCGCCGAGGTGATGGCACTTGGTGCCCAGGCGATCGGTGTGCGCACCGACGTCACCGACGCATCGGCGGTCGAAGCGCTCGCGGTGGCAACCTTCGAGAAGTTCGGTGGCGCGCATCTCGTGTTCCTCAACGCGGGCGTGTTCCAAGCGGGAGTGTCCTGGCAGCGCACCGAAGCCGACTGGGCCTGGGTGATGGGCGTGAACTTCTGGGGTCCGCTCTACGGTGTGCGGGCGTTCATCCCGCGGCTGATCGAGCAAGGCGAACCAGCCCACCTCGTCATCACGTCGTCCATGGCCGGGTTGATGACCGTGGCGTACTCAGGTCCCTACGTGGTGTCGAAGTTCGCGGCCGCGTCGCTGGCCGAGTGCGTCGCTCACGATCTTCGGGCACAGGGCGTCGAGCAGGTCGGCGTGTCCTGCATCGTGCCGGGTGCGGTGGACACGAAGATCGCCGACTCCACCCGCAATCGGCCCGACGAACCGCCGTCAGAAGCGCAGGCGGCGGACCACTACTTCGTCGCTGACACCTTGCGCACCATGACCACGACCCAGGGCCGTCATCCCGACGAGGCTGGTGACTTGGTGTTCGAGGCTCTTCGTGCTGGACAGTTCTGGATCACCACGAGTGACACGTTCGACGAGATCCTGCAACCGCGCTTCGACGCGATCCACGCGCGCGAGCTGCCCTGTAGCGCTCAGTTCGACTGAGTCGCGATGGCGAACCTCGAGGTCGTGCCGTTCCGGATCGAGGTGAGAGACGCGATCCTGAACGATCTCCATGAGCGGCTCGACCGGACGCGCTTCCCGAACCAGATCGAGGGGATCGAATGGGGGCAGGGAGCTGAGCTCCAGTTCCTCAGTGAGCTCGTCGGCTATTGGCGGGCGAAGTACGACTGGCGCGCCACCGAGGCCCGACTCAACGCGTTCGATCAGGTGCTCACCGAGATCGACGGGCAACGCATCCACGCCATCCACGCGCGCTCACCAGAACCGGATGCTCTTCCTCTCCTTCTTGTCCACGGGTGGCCCGGCTCGGTGATGGAGTTCCTCGACGTCATTGGTCCGCTGACCGATCCCGTCGTGCACGGAGGCGAAGCGCGCGACGCCTTCCACGTGATCGCGCCTTCGTTGCCCGGCTTCGCGTGGTCGGGACCGACGCATGAGCTCGGCTGGCACCCACGGCGCATCGCCGGTGCGTTCCACCAGCTGATGGGCGCGCTCGGCTACGAGCGCTACGGCGCGCAAGGAGGTGATTGGGGCTCGGTGATCACGTCGAACGTCGCCGACCTCCATGCCGATGCCGTCGTCGGCCTGCACCTCAACTTCGTGGTCGTGAGTCGGCCCAAGGGCGACGACGTGCCGCCGCTGACCGCAGAGGAGGAAGCCGGCCTCGCCGCGCTCTCCGAGTGGCGCGCGAGCGGTGCGGGCTACCAGGAGATCCAGGGCACGAAGCCGCAGACGCTCGGCTACGCGCTCGAGGACTCGCCGGTCGGCCTGTGCGCGTGGATCGTCGAGAAGTTCGATGCATGGGGTGACGGCAGCCTCGCGATCAACAAGACGTTCACCTTCGACCGTCTGCTCGACAACATCACGACCTATTGGGTGACGGGCACGGCGACGTCGTCGGCGCGCATCTACTGGGAGATGCGCCAGGCGCGCCGGGACGCGATTCCTCAGGCGCGAGTCGAGGTGCCGACGGGCGTCGCGAACTATCCGGCCGAGGTCACCAAGATGCCGCGAGCGTGGGTCGAGCACCGATACAACGTGACGCACTGGGTCGACCAAGCCCGCGGCGGACACTTCGCCGCGATGGAGGTCCCGGATCTGTTCGTTCCCGACGTTCGCACGTTCTTCCGCACCGTGCGGTGACTGAGGACCGCCGCGGCCGCCATCGCCCGCTGACCTCTTGCCGTTTGGAACCACTCGACGAAGTCTTCGACGGGGCCCTGGAACGCACCATGATCATCGTGCGCCCCCGGCCAGTAGCACGAGCGCACGAGCTCGCCGTCCATGCGGTCGATCCCACGGGTGTAGCGGATGAGGACGTCGCGGATCTCCTGCTGGGCGACGAGTTCGTCAACATCCATGAACGCGTAGGGTACGCGCCCATCGCGCCAGCTGCGGAGCGAGCGGAGCGGATGGAGCGAACGCAGTGAGCGGAAGTAGCGGAGTGGGAGCGGAGCAATCGTGAAGATGCGAACACTGGGAAGAAGCGGTATCCAGGTCAGTGAGTTCTGTCTCGGGGCGATGATGTTCGGGCAGTGGGGCAACACCGACCACGACGACTGCATCCGGATCATCGACCGAGCCCTCGATGCTGGCATCAACTTCGTCGACACCGCCGACGTGTACTCGGCGGGGGAGTCGGAAGAGATCGTCGGCAAGGCGCTGGCGAACAAGCGCGACGACGTCGTCATCGCCACCAAGTTCTTCGCGCCGATGGGCGAAGGGCCAAACATGCGCGGTGGCTCGCGTCGCTGGATCCTCCAAGAGGTGGAGAACAGCCTGCGGCGGCTGGGGACTGACTACATCGACCTGTATCAGATCCACCGACCCGAGGACGCTGCTGATCTCGACGAGACGCTCGGTGCGCTGAGCGACCTCGTGCACGTCGGCAAGGTTCGCTACCTCGGTCACTCGACCTGGCCGGCGGAGCGCATCGTCGAAGCGCAGTGGGTGTCGCAGCGCCGCAATCGCGAGCGCTTCGTGTGCGAACAACCGCCGTACTCGATCTTCATGCGCGGCATCGAGAAGGCCGTCCTGCCAACGTGCCGCAAGTACAAGATCGGTGTCATCCCGTGGAGCCCGTTGGCGGGTGGTCTCCTCACCGGTCGCTATCGCAAGGACCAACCGATGCCGGAAGACGGTCGGATGGCGCGCGGCTTCGGCTCACAGCACATGAACGAACGGGCCAAGCAGGCACACGAGCAACGCCTCGACATCGTTGAGGAGCTCATCAAGGTGGCGGAAGACGCCGGTGTGAGCCTGACCCACCTGGCGCACGCCTTCGTACTCGAACACCCGGTCGTCACTTCGGCGATCATCGGACCGCGCACGATGGACCAGCTCGACGACGGGCTCGCGGGTGCTGACGTGCGGCTCGACGCCGACACGTTGGATGCGATCGACGCCATCGTGGCGCCGGGCGCCGACATCAGCGGTGGCGACCCGTGGCAGCCGCCGGGTCTCGCAAAGGAGAACCGCCGCCGGCAGGTGTAGCACTGGCTACGTAGTGAGTTGCTCGCGCTTGGTCTTCTGGATGCTGAACACGATCGCCGCCGTAAGGATCACGATGATCACGGCGAGCGAGATCTCCGTCGGCAGGTGGTACCAGTGCGACGCGGTCATCTTGATGCCGACGAAGATCAGGATCGCGCCGAGGGCGTGCGACAGGTAGTGGAACCGCTCCTTGGCGTCGCCGAGGAGGAAGTACAGCGCTCGTAGCCCCAGGATCGCGAACGCGTTCGACGCGAACACGAGGAACGGCTCGCGGGAGACAGCGAGCACGGCAGGCACGCTGTCGACGGCGAACACGACGTCCGTCACCTCGACGACAACGAGCGCGGCCAACAGGGGAGTAGCCACCCACTTCCCGGCCTTGCGGACCAGGAAGTGATGCCCGGAGAACTCCGACTGCACCGGGATGATCTTCCCGAGCAAGCGCACCGCACCCGTGCGCTCGTGCTTCCCTTCGTCGTCCCGGTGTCGAATGATCTTGACGCCCGACGCGATCAGGATCAGCCCGAAAGTCACCAAGAGCCACCAGAACCGGCTGATGAGTGTGGTGCCGGCGAGGATGAACGCGAGTCGCAGCACGAGCGCGCCGAAGATGCCCCAGAAGAGCACTCGGTGCTGGAAGCGCAGCGGGATCGCGAAGCTGGAGAAGATGATTGCCCAGACGAAGACGTTGTCGACGCTGAGCGACTTCTCGATCACGTAGCCGCTGAGGTACTCGCTGAACGCAGTGCTGCCCCAGCTCACGAGCACCACGACCGAGAACGCGAGACCGCACGCGACCCACACCGACGACTCGAGCAGGGCGCTCTTGGGCGTCGGCTCCTTGTCGTCGCGATGCCGCAGCAAGTCGACGGTCAGCATCGCGACAAGCACGACGACGAGGGCGCCCCAGTGCCAGGCCTCGATGTCGAGATCGACGAACCTTGCAGAGGAATCGCTTGTCGCAAGCACGTTCACAGTCGGGCATCCCCTCGGTCGACACGGTCATGTCGCCGAAGGTCTCTCCCACCTGCGATGGCAGGCACGATCGCCGGGCGCAGAGGCCGTACTGACGACGATCCGTCGGGCGGGGATACTCCCCTTCGAGCTAGGTCAGCGTACCCGGCGCGCTGCTCGTGGCAGGCAATCGACCTAGAGCTCGACGAGGTTCTCAGGGTCGCAATCGAGCACACCCGACTCGGTCGGGCTCACGCGCTCGAAGTCGTCACCGGTCACCTGGAGAAGCACGAAGCAGCTGCTCGGCGTACCGCTCGCCACGTTGGTGGGGCCGACGATGCCGCCGGCCGTGAAGTCGGTGAGCTCCGCGAGCGCTTCGAACAACCGGACGCGGGTGATCCCATTTCCACCGTGCTCGTTGATCACGCGCTTCGTGGCGGTCTCGAAGAGCATCCCAGCAACGAACGCTCGCAGGCCCTCGTACGACGGATCGCCGCCGGCGCGGGCCGTGATGCGGAGGTACGCGCGCAGCGCTCCGATGTCGGCGCGGTCCGAGAATGGAGCGGTCTGTATCCCGACGTACTGTCCCTCGACGTCCGGGCCGCCGTTCGCTGGGAGCGTGGGGTCGTAACACGACGCATCGCAGTACCAGGCGGTGACGTCCGGGGCGCGACCGGCTGCGGCTTGACGGAGCAGGGTCGTCGAGCTGGCGCCCTGGCCCGACCACGCCAGGGTGGCGCCATTGGCTTCGATCTCATCGACGATCTCGCCGTAGCGAGTGAGGTCGTCGCTGGACGAAACGTCTGTCGTCCCCGCGGTCGACAGCCCGGCGACTTCCAATGCCTCGACGAGGTCGAGCGTGCTGGCACGGAGCGGTTCCGCGTCTGGGACGAGCACGAACTGCGAGCAGCAACCCGAGACGTTCTCGATCATCCACTGGTAGGGGCCGATGGCGACGATGCCCGGTTGCCCTGGGAACGCCGCGAAGGTGTTGCTCGACGCTCCTCGACCGGGGTTGTTCACCTCGACGGGCAGGTCGGGGATCGCCGCACATCCCTGCGCTTCCACCGCGCCGTCGTAGACCGACATGCCGCCGACGAGCGCGAAGTCTTCGTCGCACGCTGACGCGACGGCGGAGGCGTATCCCTCGACCGAACCGCCATGGTCGAGGACGTCGATCACGATGTCGCGCCCGGCGAGCCCGCCGCGCCGGTTCATGTAGGTGCGCCACGCCTGGAGACCCTGCAGGGTCTCGGCGCGGTCGGCGACGACCGCGATGCGGATGGTGTCGTCGCCGATCCCCACGTCGGTGTTGCGGTCCGGCATCGTCGTCGTGGTGTCCAGCGGCTGGCTGGTCGTCGTGGTCGGTGGTTGGGTGGTCGTCGTCGTCGGGATCGTCGCGGCCGTCACCGTCGGCACGACCGCAGTCGTTCCCGGCGTGATCGTGCCTTGGGTCACCGGCGGTGCGGTCGTCGTCGGAGCGGTCGCGAGTGTCGTCGGCGCCAGACTCGTTGTCGTGGCCGCGAGGGTGCCCTGGGTCGACGACGTCGGGGTGACCTGGATCGACTCGTCCTTGCCCTCACCGGAGGTGATGAGCAGGGTGATCCCCGCTCCGATGAAGATCGACAAGGCGGTCACCACCGCAAGTGCCCAATGCTGCTTCGACGTCACGCCGGAAAGTCTGACTTACAGGACTCCCGAAGAAGCGTCGCGGGCGTGCTCGAGGAGCGCGTCGACCCGATCGGCGATCGCGGCGACGTTCGACCCTTCCGATGCGCCGGCGCGTGCCCCCTTCAGCCGTCGGACATAGGCGCCTTCGGCGATGCACGCCATCTTCCAGTAGGAGAAGACGACGAGCCACTGCAGCGCGTCGAGTGAGCGACCGGAGCGTTGCGCGTACATCTCGGCCACCTCGGCGCGGCGACGGAACACCGGCGCCAGCGTGGGCGACGAAGGGAGGAATCCGATCGAGTCGCCGGGGTCCTCCCAGTAGAGGAGTGACCAGACGAAGTCCGCAACCGCGTCACCGATCGTGCAGAGCTCCCAATCGAGGACGGCGATGATGCGATGGTCGGCGCCGAGCACCGTGTTGTCGAAGCGGTAGTCGCCGTGGGCGATCGTCGGCGTGCCGGACTCAGCGGGAACGCTGCCAGTGAGTCGCTCGTGGAGGTCGTCGAGCACCGGTGTGTCCCGGACGCGCGCTGCCTCGACCTGCTTGCGCCACCGGGCGAGCTGCCGCTCGGCGTAGCCCGTTCGGTGACGGGTCAGGTCGCCGAGACCAACTCGGTCGGGGTCGATCGCGTGCATGGCGACGTGCACGTCGACGAGGGAGTCGCTTGCGGCGTCTGCTTGGTCGGCGGTGAGCCGCTGACCGTCGGCCTCGGTTCGCAGGATCGTCCCGTCGGCGAACCCCATGACCGAGAAGGGTGCACCGGTGACGTCGGTGTCCTCGCAGAGCGCGACGGCGGCAGGCACTGGAACGGCTCCGTCGCGCGCCAAGGCGTCGAGGATCTTGAACTCGCGCGCCACGTCGTGTGCGGTGGCGAGCACGGCGGTCGCGGGTGGCCGCCGCAATGCCCAGGTGTGACCGCCCGCGTCATCCATACGGTAGGTGAGGTTCGACCCGCCGGCGGCGATGAGCGAGTACGTGATCGGTGGTTCTGCACCGATGTGCTCGTGCAGCCACGCCGACACCGCTTCTGGTTCCAAACCGGGAAGGTCTTCGGTCAAGTGCGGCAGGGTAGCGTCGCAGCGTCGTGCGTCTCCTTGTAGGTGTGGCGCTGCTGGGATCGCTGCTTGCAGGGCCCGCCAGCGCGCAGGCACCGACCCCTCCGCCAGATCCGCGCTTGTTGATCATCGGTGATCCATGGCGCGCAGCCCTGGGTGGTGAACCTGTTGAGTGCGCGGGGCTGGCGGGTGAACCAGACGTCGGGCGAGAACATGCACACCTGGCAAGCGCCGGCGATCGTCGATGCCAATCGGAGGGCGTTTGGTCTGGGTCGAGTTGTGATCATCCAGCTCGGCACGAACGACGGCATCAGCTCGGCCGAGCTCGCGTCCTACGTCGACACGCTGATGCAGCACTTGGCGACGGTTGAGCGCGTCTACTGGGTGAACATGCGCCAGTTCACGAGCTGGGTCCCGGCTGCGAATGCAACCCTTGCGGCTGCGGCTGCGGCTGCGGTGGTGGTGGCGGTGGCGGCTACGGCGGCGGCGCCGGGAGTGGCAGTTTCTTTGGTGGTGGTGGTGGCGGGTCGTCGTTCGTCGCGGCAGGTGGATCCATCACGGTGAACGCGGCGAACAACACCGGGGACGGTCAGGTGGTCATCACTTATGAGCCGAGCACCGACAGCTGTCCGGTGGCGACGCCGATCGTTGCCGAGCCGAAGACCACGGGCTGAGTTGGGGGGTATTGGGCGACTTTCGACACTCCTGAGACGAAGGATCCCGAGCAAGGGGTCGAGTGCTTCGGTCCGGAGGCGGCGGCGTTGTCCACTCTCCCCGCCTTTAGTCAGTCCTTCCCGATAGGGCGGGTTTTAGTGAACGTCACGGGCATGTGCTTGATGCCGTTGATGAAGTTCGAACGCAGGCGTTCCACTGGGCCGGCGAGCTCCATCTCGGGGATGCGGGTCAGGAGCTCCTCGAACATCACCTGGATCTCCAGTCGTGCGAGGTGCGAGCCCAGGCAGAAGTGAGGTCCGCCACCGCCGAAGGCGACGAAGTCGTCGGCCGGAGTGCGCGAGATGTCGAATGTGTGTGGGTTGTCGAACACATCAGGGTCATGGTCGGCGGCGATGTACCAGAGCGCGACCTTGTCGCCCTTCTTGATCGTCTCTCCGTGGAGCGTCATGTCGCTCTGCGCGGTGCGGCGCATGTACATCACGGGTGACGCGTAGCGCAGCATCTCGTCGACCGCGACGGGAAGCTGTGACATGTCGGCGAGCAGCTTGGCGCGCTGATCGGGGTGCTCGATGAGCGCCAACATTCCGTGCGAGATGAGGTTCCGGGTCGTCTCGTTGCCAGCCACGGCTAGGAGCTCGAAGAACACATCGAACTCGAGGTCGGTGAGTCGTTCCCCTTCGACGTCGGCATCCAGGAGCACGCTGATGATGTCGTCCCCGGGGTTCGCCCGCTTCTCGGTGGCGAGGTCGTTCGCGTAGGCGAACATCTCGACGAAAGCTTCTTGGACGTCGTCGTCGCTAACGGCGTACTCAGGGTCTTGGTTGCCGATCATCCGGTTGCTCCACTCGAAGACCTTGTGGCGGTCTTCTTGCGGCACGCCCATCATCTCGGCGATCACCTGCAACGGCAGCTCGGCCGCGACGTCGACCACGAAGTCGCATTCGCCCCGATCGGCGATCTTGTCGACGATGTCACTCGCGATCTCACGGATTCGCTCGTGCAGTCGCCCGATCATGCGCGGCGTGAAGCCTTTGTTCACGAGCAGGCGAAGCTTGGTGTGCTTTGGTGGGTCCATCATCAGCATCATCAGGCGTTGCTGCTCGAGCTGATCGTCGTCGACCTCGTCGATCGTGATGCCCCACTCGCTCGAGTACTGCTGCCAGTCGTGGCTCAGCTGCCGCAGGTCATCGCGCCGGGTGATGCACCAGAAGCCGGCTCCGTCGGCCTCGGGGTGGAAGTAGGCCGGGGCCTCTCGCCGGAGGAGGTCGAACTGGTCGTGGGGAACGCCCTCGACGAAGGTGTCGAGGTTCGTCAGGTCGACGTCGGTGAGGGTCGGCACGCTGCGCCTCCAGAGGGTCTCGGCGGCAGGACTGGAACACGTTACGATTCGCGCTCGACGCAAGCCAGATGGGGAGCGAGCGGCCGCGGGCGGGTATCCCGACCCGCAGCGAGCGAGCCGGTGAAGAGGACCTCTTCTATGCACGATCTCGTGATTCGCGGTGGGACGCTCGTCGACGGGACCGGCGCCGCACCGACGTCCGGTGACGTCGCGATCGACGACGCGAAGATCACCGTCGTCGGGAAGGTCGATGCCCAGGGTGAGCAGGAGATCGACGCGGCGGGGATGCTCGTCTCCCCGGGCTTCGTCGACGTGCACACCCACTATGACGGTCAGGTCACCTGGGACCCGATGCTCACCCCGTCCACCTGGCACGGCGTCACGACCGTCGTGATGGGGAACTGCGGGGTCGGTTTCGCGCCGGCGCGCCCAGACAAGCACGAGTGGCTCATCGGGCTGATGGAAGGCGTCGAGGACATTCCTGGTGCTGCACTGTCAGCCGGCATCAAGTGGGGTTGGGAGACCTTCCCCGAGTTCCTCGACTACCTCGACACGCTGGAGCTCTCCGTCGACATCGCGACGCAGGTTCCCCACGGTGCCGTGCGCGGCTACGTGATGGGGGAGCGCGGCGCGCGCAACGAGCCGGCAACGCCCGAGGACATCGAGCAGATGGCGCAGATCGTGCGCGAGGGGATCGAGGCCGGCGCGCTCGGGGTGTCGACGTCACGCACGATCGCGCACCGCGCGATCGACGGAGAGCCTGTGCCCGGCACGTACGCGGCCGAGGACGAGCTGTTCGCGATGGGCATGGCCCTCGCCGACGCCGGGACCGGAGTGTTCGAGCTCGCGCCCGCTGGTGTGATGGGTGAGGACCTGGCCGCGTCCGAGAAGGAGATGGATTGGATGCGGCGTCTCGCGGCCGAGACCGGACGTCCGGTCACGTTCGCGCTGCTCCAGCACGACTTCGATCCTGACCAGTGGAAGAAGATGCTTGACCTCGCGACCGAGGTCTACGACGAGGGTGTGCCGATCCGGCCGCAGGTTGCGGGTCGTCCGCTGGGGCTGCTGCTCGGGCTCCAGACGTTCCATCCGCTGCGGCAACGGCCGAGCTACGCCGAGATCGATGCGCTCCCGCTCGACGAGAAGGTCGCGGCGATGCGCGATCCGCAGCGACGCGCGCGGATCCTCGCCGAGAGCCCGGATGCCGACGACCGGATGGCGTTCATCGGCATGGGTCTCGACCGCATCTTCAAGCTCGGTGAGCCGCCCGACTACGAACCAGCACCGGACCAGAGCTTGGCGTCGCTCGCCGAACGCGCCGGCATCGATCCGTCGGAGTACCTGTACGACCTGCTGCTCGAGAACGACGGTCGTGAGCTCCTGCTCCGGCCGCTGCTCGGCTACAGCAACTTCACCCAGGATCCGATCCGCGAGATGGTGATGCATCCCGCGACCGCGCTGGGTCTGGGAGACGGCGGCGCACACGTCGGCGCGATCTGCGACGCGAGCATCGAGACCTACATGCTCACGCACTGGGCGCGTGACCGGTCGCGTGGGGAGAAGCTGCCGGTCGAGCTCGTCATCCGCAAGATGACGAGCGACACCGCATCGCTCTACGGGTTCGGCGACCGTGGCGTCCTCGCCGCGGGCAAGCGCGCCGACGTCAACGTCATCGACCACGCGAGGCTCGTGCTGCACCGACCGGAGATGGTCTATGACCTACCCGGTGGCGCGCGTCGCTTGCTCCAGCAGGCCGACGGCTACAAGGCCACGATCGTCGCTGGCGAGGTCGTCCGCCGTGACGGCGTCGACACGGGCGTTCGTCCCGGAAGACTCGTCCGGGGATCCCGGTAGCTCTCGAGAAGGAGACCAGCTGATGTCCAAGGTGTCCGCCGTCGCCAAGCTCGTCGTGAAGGACGGGACCGGTGATGAGTTCCCGGCCGCGTTCGACGACCTGTTCGAGCACATCGCCGAGCACGAGGATGGTACGCAGCACTACGTGCTGCACCGGTCCACCAAGGATCCCAACGTCTTCTACATGACCGAGATCTACCTGGATCAAGCTGCGCTCGACGAGCACTCCAAGAGCGAACCGTTCGCAGGCCTCGCCGGCGCGCTCGGTGCCTTCGTCGAGTCGGTCGACCTCGACTTCTGCACGCCGGTCAAGGTCGCCAAGGCCTGACGACTTCAGGGCTCACCCGGGGGGCCTCAGGAGGGGACTTCGATGAGCTCGAGCATCGTGCCGTCGGGGTCGGGGAAGAGCAGTGCGCGCAGGTCGGGGATCCCCGGTCCCATCGACAGGGTCGCGGGCGGTGACACGCACGTGATGCCTTCGGCGCGGAGTGCGCCGTAGGCCGCGTCGATGTCGTCGGTCTGGAACGCCATCCGGTAGATCCCGAGGTGGTTCGCCGAGTCGTAGGGCGTGCCCTTGGCCTTCGGCGTGTTCCAGTGCACGAGATCGACGGCGAACGCGAACTCGCCGCGTGGGTCATCGAGGTATGCCATCTCCCAGTCGACCTTTGGCCCGAGCCGTAGACCTTCACCGTCTCGTTCGCCGGAACCGAACCGGGCGAGCGTCTTGAAGCCGAGCACGCGCTCGTAGAAGTCGATTGAACGTTCGAAGTCGGACACGTTGACGATCGCCACGCCCACTCGATCAGTCGGCCCCGACATCAGCTCGATGAGTGTGCCGTCTGGGTCCTCGCACACGAATGCCTTCATCGCCGGCACGCCCTCGACGCCGACGTCGTGCGGCGCGCCGTAGCAGTCGACGCCAGCATCGATCAGCCGCTCGTACGCGGCATCGATGTCGGTGGTGGTGATGCCGATGCGCGCGAAACCGAGCTCGTTCGCCTTCGCGTATGGCTTCCCAGTGGGCGGTGGGACCTGCCACTCCAAGAGGTCGATCGCGACGCCGTCCAGGCCGCGACTGTCGGCGAGGATCCAGGCATCCCACTGCGTGCTCTCGAGCCCGAACGCTCCGCCCGGCTGCGGCTCCGCGGGTGTCGTGCGCACGACCGTCTGGAGGCCGAGCAGGTCGCGGTAGAAGTTCAGCGACCTCTCCAAGTTGGAGCAGTTCACGTTGAGGTGGAACACCCTCGACACGCCGATCGCCATGGGACCGGACGGTAACGCCTCGTCCGCTCTCGGCGCTGCGCGCCGGGCCGCTCGGGCCCCGGCTACCTGCGCCGCGGGGTACCTGCGGCGCGGTCGGTAGCCTCGCCTCGTCCGCTCTCGGCGCTGCGCGCCGGGCCGCTCGGGCCCCGGCTACCTGCGGCGCGGTCGGTAGCCTCGGCGACCGTGAGCGATGCCAGGAATGCGATCGAGCACATCGTGTACGGGTACGCGCAGCGGCTCGATGCTGGCGACTTCGAGGGTGTTGCCGAGCTCTTCGCGCACGCTCGGTACCGCGGTGGCGGCTACGACGACCCGGGCGAGACGGGCTCGGCGCACGTGATCGAGAAGATGCAGATGGTGCGGCGCTACGACGACGGAACGCCGCGCACCAAGCACGTGACGACGAACCTGGTGATCGACGCCGACGAGGACGCTGGCATCGCGACGGCACGGTCGTACTTCACGGTCTTCCAGCAGGTCGACGACTTCCCGCTTCAGGCGATCATCGCCGGCCGCTATCACGACACGTTCGCAAAGGTGGATGGCGAGTGGCGCCTGACCGAGCGCGTCTACCTGTGTGATCTCTTCGGGGACCTCAGTCGCCACCTCACGACGAACCCGTTCGAGGCCGTGTCCGAGTGATCAAGGTCGACGATGCCGACCGGGTGCGGCTGATCACCTTTGACCGGCCTGAAGCGCGCAACGCGTTCAACGCCGATCTGTACCTTGCGGTCGCCGACGCACTCGGCGAAGCCGACCAGCGCGACGACATCGCCGTGGTCGTGCTCACCGGGGAGGGGAGCGCCTACTCGGCCGGACAAGACCTCGCGGAGATGGGTCGACTCAGTGATCCGGCCACGCGCGCTGAGACGGCAGGCGAGCGGGCTCCACATGGCTTCCAACGGTTCATCGGAGCACTCGAGGTGTTCCCCAAGCCGCTCGTCGCCGCGGTCAACGGCGTCGCCGTGGGTCTGGGCACCACGATGCTCCCGTACTGCGATCTGGTGCTCGCGAGCACCTCCGCGCGATTCCGGCTGCCGTTCGCGTCGCTTGGCGTGGTCCCGGAAGCGGGGAGCACGTTCAACCTGCCCGCGGTGATGGGTCGTCAGGCCGCCGCGCACGTGTTCTTCACCGCCGACTGGATGGACGCGCGCGAAGCCGCCGAGTGTGGGCTCGTGTGGCGCCTGTGTGAGCCCGAGCAGCTGGTCGCGGAGGCGCTCGAGGTTGCGCGCGCGATCGCACGGATGCCGATCGCGTCACTCGTGGAGACCAAGCGCCTGCTGCTGGCGACGCGCCAGGACGCGGCGCACGCCGCCAGGATGCGTGAAGAAGAGGTCTTCAAGTCGCTCACCGGCGCACCCGCGAACCGAGAAGCGATCGCCGCGTTCCTGGAGAAGCGGGAGCCCGACTTCACCAATCTGTCCAAGGAGTAGTGCGAGGGATCAGGCCTGAGTAGGTAGGGTGGGCCCGAACCTGCAGGAGACCTCCGGGGAGGCGAACGGGATGGCGTGGAAGGTCGTGGTCGACTTCGACCTGTGCGAGAGCAATGCGATCTGCATGGGGATCGCGCCTGAGGTCTTCGAGGTGCGAGACGACGACTTCCTCTACATCCTCGATGAGGACCCGCCCGACGACCTGCGCCCGAAGGTGGAGCAGGCCGTGCGCCAGTGCCCCAAGCAGGCCATCTCCATCGCCGAAGACTGATCGTCCTGCGTGATGCCCGTGAGTGACCGGCGCGTCGCGCTCGAAGGACCGCTCAACTTCCGTGACGTCGGTGGGTACACCGGCGCCGACGGCCGCCACGTGCGGTGGGGCCGAGTGTTTCGCAGCGACTCGCTGCACCACCTGACCGAGGCCGACGGGCCTCGGCTCGCCAAGATCGGGATCAAGACGGCGCTGGACTTCCGCGCCCACGACGAGCTCGACCGCATCGGCATCGGTCACCTGGGCAACCTCGACATCAAGCACGTCCACGTGCCGACCGTCGACAAGGTGCTGCACGTCGTGCGGCCGCCCGACTGGAAGCCGCTGGAGACCGTCGGCGAGATCTACCTGCTGATGATGGAGTCGGGGGCGAGCGCCTACGCAGCGGCGCTCCGCACACTCGTCGAATCGGACTCACTGCCTGCCGTCTACTACTGCATGGCCGGCAAGGACCGCACCGGTGTGTTCTCGGCGGTGTTGCTCGGACTGCTCGGAGTGAGCGACCTCGACATCGTCGCCGACTACGCGCTCACGCACGAAGTGGTCGAGAAGATCCACGAACGCGGCCGCGCCGAGCTCCCCGAAGAGGGGGCCGCCGAACGGGCGGAGATCTGGAAGAACGTGCCCGAGGACCTGCTCGGCGCGCACGCCGCGAGCATGGAAGGCCTCATCGAGGGTATGCACGCGCGGTACGACAGCTGGGCCGGCTACGCAGCTGCGATCGGAGTCGAGGACGACGTGGTGCAGACGCTGCGCGACACGCTGCTCGAAGCGCAGCAATGACGCGCTTCGGGCTCCAGTTGGCGAGCTTCACGCTGGGAGCGCTCCTCACCACCACCTTCGGCTGACGCCCGACCCTCGCGATCGCGCGTTCCCGCAGGTCAGCGCGCTGCGGATGACTGTCACACCCCCATGGTTGAGTGAGGGCATGCACGACGCAGTGCTCACCGCCGACCCGAGTGCCAGCGAAGGGCCGTACGACTTCTCGGCGCGCCTCGACGACCTGCGCTGCCACCCGACCGATGTGCTGCGCAAGCTCCGTGGCGAAGCCCGAGGCGAGCAGCAGCGATGGCGCCTCGAAGAGGTGGCGATCACCAAGGTGCTCGACGAGCGCGCCGCACTCGAGGAGCACGACGCAGCGTTGTCGGCCCGGACTGCTCGATCGTTGCTGGAAGTCGGACGTGCCTTGGAGCAGCAGCCGGCGATCGCAGCTGCTGCCCACGCGGGCGATCTCACGTGGGACCAGCTCGAGCCGATCGTCGAGCTCGCCACACCCGACACCGACAAGGAGTGGGCGGAGCGCGGTGCCCGGTGCTCACCGTCGGAGCTCGGTCGCCTTGCGCGCCGTTCGCGCCCAGTGAGCACAGCGACATCCGACGCGCGGATCGAGGCTCGCCGGTTCTCGATCTGGCGCCGGCCCGCGGAGGGCCTGGTGTCGTTCCGGGGCGACCTCCCCGACATCGACGGCGTCCTTGCCGAAGCGGTGCTCGAGCGGATGATCGACCGCATGAAGCCCGCGCCCGGCCAGCCGTGGGACACCCGCGCCCACCGGATGGCGGACGCGTTCATGGACCTCGTGCGCAACTACGCCGACGCCGACCCCGCCACCAAGGGGAACTTCAAGCCCCTCGTGATGATGCAGGTGCGCGCCGACGAGCCCGATGCACTCGAGGCGAATGGCATGGCGGTCGCGAAGCGGCGGCTCGCTGAGTTCCTCGCCGACACGCCGCCGCGCACCACGCGTCAGGTGGTCGACGACTTGGGCGGCCTCGTGCCGAGCAGCGACATCGACCAGGAGAGCATCCCGGCTGAGGTCCGCCGCTTCGTGTTGGCGCGCGATCGGGAGTGCCGCACACCTGGGTGCGAGCGCCAAGCACGCGAGATCCACCACATGGACCCGCGCAGCTCCGGCGGCAACCACGACCCGAAGAAGCTGGTTGGCGTGTGCGTGCCCTGCCACCACGAGTATGAACCGCACGGGTCGTGGCGGCTGATCGGGGATCCCGACCTACCCGGCGATCTCGAACGGATCCACCGCAACGACTGTCCGCGCGACGGGCCCGATCCCTGACCGGCACGCGCCCGACGCGGTCACTTCCCCAACCGCTCTTTGACAACTGAAGAGGAATGACGCGCGGCCGATGCCCTGCCCCTTCGCGGGCTGGCACGGGATCGGTCGCGCGCGGCGGCGGCTCAGATCGCTCGCTCGCGGCCTTCCCAGTAGGGATCGCGGAGCTTGCGCTTGTAGAGCTTGCCATTGGGATCGCGCGGCATCTCGGTCGTGAAGTCGATCGAGCGCGGCGTCTTGAACTTGGCGAGCCGCTCACGGCACCACTCGAGGATCTCGGCCTCGAGCTCAGGACCGGCGTCGACGCCCTCGATGGGCTCGACGACGGCCTTGACCTCTTCACCCCAGTCCTCGTGGGGGATCCCGAAGATCGCGACGTCGGCAACCTTCGGGTGCATGATCAGCTCGCTCTCGATCTCTGCGGGATAGATGTTCGCCCCACCCGAGATGATCATGTCGATCTTGCGGTCCGACAGGAACAGCCAGCCGTCCTTGTCGAGGTAGCCAGCGTCACCGACGGTGAAGAACTTGCCGTGCCGGCTCTTGTCGGTCTTGTCCTTGTCTTTGAAGTACTCGAAGTTCCCCGTCTGCATGTGCATGTAGACGGTGCCGATCTCGCCGGCGGGGAGCTCGTTGCCATCGTCGTCGAGGATCGCGATCTCAGAGATCGGCCACGCCTGCCCGACGGTGCCGGGATGTTCGAGCCACTCGGCAGCCCTCACCATCGTCCCGCCGCCCTCGCTCGCCGCGTAGTACTCGTCGATCACCGGACCCCACCACTCGATCATCTGACGCTTCACTTCAGGCGGGCACGGCGCGGCAGCGTGCACCATCGAACGCAACGACGACACGTCGTACTTCTTCCGCTCGTCTTCGGGCACACCCAGCAGGCGCACGAACTGCGTCGGCACCATGTGCGTGTTGGTGACGTTGTACTCATCGATGAAGTGGAGCATCTGCTCTGGCGTCCACTTGTCCATGATCACGAGCGTGTGCCCGATGTGGATCGCGGAGCCGGAGAACACGAGCACTGCGGTGTGGTACAGCGGCGAACCGACGATGTGCACGTTGTCGTCGAACGGCTGAAGCCCGAACATGAAGAGCATCCCGCCGAAGTAGTTGCCGGCGGTCTCGGGATCGCTCCCCGGCAGTGGGCGACGCACCCCCTTCGGCCGCCCGGTCGTGCCCGACGTGTAGTTCATGACCAGTCCCGCTTGACGGTCGTCAGGCATCGACGTCGGCTGTCCCGCCTTCAGGTCTTCATAGGGACGGAAGCCGGGGATGTCGCCACCGACCGCGAAGCGACCTTCGGCGGGGAAGTTGATCTCGTCGGCGGCAGCCTGCGCGTCCTTCGCGAAGCGGCTGTGCGCGACGAACACCTTCGCTTCGGAGTCGTCCAGGATGTAGGCGATCTCCGGGCCGACGAGGTGCCAGTTGATCGGCACGAGGTAGAAGCCGGCTTGGCCCAGTGCGAGGTACAGCTCGAACACCTCGACAGAGTTCGGCAGGAGCATCGCTACCGCATCGCCGGGCTGGAGTCCCATGGCGCGCAAGCCATGCACGATCTGGTTGCACGACGCCAGCAGGTCACCGGCGAGCACGTGCTGCTCGTCGGGATCGACGATCGCGAGGTGGTCGGGCCGACCCTGGGCGATGCCCCAGAAGCCCAAGGTTGCTGGCACTTCGGTCGTGGTCACGCCGTTCCTTTCATGGCGAGGGCCTTCGCCCATCGGTAGTCGGGTTTGCCGACCGGTGTCCTCGGGATCTCTTGGGTGAGATGCAGCTCGCGCGGCACCTTGTAGCCAGCGATCCGATCGCGACAGAACGTGGCAAGCGAGTCGAGTGTGGGAGCGGCACCATCACGCGGCAGGACGACGGCGGCAACACGCTCCTGGAATCGCTCGTCGGGCACACCGATGACGACGACGTCGAACACATCGGGGTGCGCCTTCAGCGCCGCCTCGACCTCTTCCGGGTAGACCTTCTCGCCGCCGGTGTTGATGCACACCGAGCCGCGACCGAGCAGATGCAGGGTGCCGTCGGCGTCGATCGTCGCCGAGTCGCCTGGAACCACCCATCGTTCGCCATCGGGATCGATCAGGAACGTGGCCGCCGTCTTCTCGTCGTCCTTGAAGTACCCGAGCGGGATGTGACCACGACGGGCGAGCCGGCCAACCTGGCCGGAGCCCGGCTTCACCGGCCGGCCCTCGTCGTCGAGCACGTTCGTGGTCGGGTTCATCGTGAACTTCGGTCCACCGTGCTCGAGGTCGAGCACGGTGCCAGCGTGCCCGGTCTCCGACGCGCCGAAGCTGTCCATCACGACGGCATCAGGAAGGCGACGGGCGAGCTCTTCGCGTACCGCGCAAGAGAGGATCGCTCCGCCCGAGCCGATGACGGACACGCACGACAGCTCGTACTCGGCATCGGGGGCGGCGAGTGCGTCAGCCAGCGGTCGGGCCATCGCATCGCCGACCACCATGATCGTGGTGGCCCGTTCACCTTCGGCGAGGCGCAGCACGCGATCGCCGTCGTAGTGGTGATCGCAGTTCAACACGACGGTGTTCCCCCCGAAGAAGCTGATGAACGACGACCACTGCCCGCCACCGTGCATCATCGGAGCGTTCACGATCTGCACGGCGACGGCGTCGTCGGCAACGACGCGGGTCGCGAGCTCCTCGGCGCTGGTGATGGGCGGCTGACCGAAGCCGCCGCCGCCGAGCGCAGCGAAGAAGATGTCTTCCTGGCGCCAGAGCACACCCTTGGGGAGACCGGTGGTGCCGCCGGTATAGAGGATGTAGAGGTCGTCAGCCGAGCGGGGGCCGAAGTCCCGGGCAGGTGACCCAGCCGCGAGGGCGTCCTCGTAGTCGACAGCGCCCAGCTCGGCGACGGCCTTGGCGACCTTGGCGTCCTGGTCGGAGGGGGAGGAGCCGTCGTCGATGACCACGAAGTGGCGGAGCTTGGGCGCCCCCGCTCGCACCTCCTGCACCATCGGCGCGAACGAGCGCTCGAACACCAGCGCCACCGCGTCGGAGTTCTCGAGCATGTACCGCAGCTCGTCGGCGACGTAGCGGTAGTTGACGTTGATGACCGACGCCCGCGCCTTGTAGATGCCGAGCTCGGCCTCGATCCATTCGGCCCGGTTCCACGCCAGCACCGCCACCGGGTCACCCTTTGCGACGCCCGCATCCGCGAGATGGTGCGCGAAGCGGTTCGCACGCTCTTCGAGGTCCCGGTAGGTCCGCCGAGCGTCGCCCGCGACGAGTGCCAGCCGGTCGGGGCAGGTGTCGGCGACGACCTCGAAGAGGTCAGCCAGGTTGAACGGCATGGCGGGAAAAGTAGAACATGTTGCAATCTCGCCGAGCAACGCTGTGAGCCCCGTCGTCGACACCACCGGCCTGCTGGACGGCCGGGTCGCGATCGTGTCGGGGGTCGGTCCGGGGATGGGTCGCTCGATCGCAATGGCGCTCGCCAACGCCGGTGCTGACATTGCGCTCGCGGCGCGCCGAGAGACCTCGATGCGGGACGTCGCGCTCGAGGTCGAAGGGATCGGCCGTCGTGCGCTCTGCGTGCCCACTGACATCACCGAGCCGGATCACTGCCGGGTACTCGTCGAGACGACGGCGGCTGAGCTCGGACGGATCGATGTCCTCGTGAACAACGCGTATTCGGAGGAGGACTGGCATGACCCGTTCGACGGGTTCGATCCGGCCCGCTGGCGCGCACCGATCAACGTCAACGTGTTCGGAACTTTGCAGCTCTGCCAGGCGGCGATCCCACATCTCGCAGCGGCGTGCGGCGGATCGATCGTGATGATCACGACGCTGTCGGTGAAGAACCCAATCCCGCTGCTCGCCGGCTACGCGGCTTCCAAACGGGCGCTGACAACCGCCGCACAGGTGATGGCCACCGAGCTGGGCACGCAGAAGATCCGCGTGAACTGCGTGGCACCGGGCCACATCCAGAGCGAGACGCTCGACGAGTACTTCGCGTGGAACGCGGAGCAGCGAGGTGTCACCGCGGAAGTGATCGCCGACGAGATCAAGGCGATGAACCCACTGCACTACATCCCGACGTCGGACGAGATCGCGCGCGCCGTTCTCTTCTTCGCTTCCGATCTTTCGAAGGTGATCACCGGGCAGACGCTCGATGTGAACTGCGGCCGGACGATGGACTGACCATGAGTGCGCTCTTGACGGGAAAGACCGCGATCGTCTCGGGAGTAGGACCGGGTCTGGGCAAGGAGATCGCACTGGCGTTCGCGCGGGAGGGTGCCGACGTGGCGCTCGGCGCGCGCACCGAGTCGTATCTGAAGGAAGTTCGCGCCGAGATCGAAGGCATGGGACGGCGCGCCACCCATGCCGTCACCGACATCACCAAGGTCGACGACTGTGAGCGGTTGGTCCGGACGGCGCTCGACGATCTCGGGCGTGTCGACGTGCTGGTGCACAACGCGTTCGCCAGTGATGTGTTCCAGCCGTTCGCCGACGTTGACCTCGCCCACTGGCGTCGGATCATGGACGTGAACCTGTTCGGGAGCCTCCAGCTCACTCATGCCGTGATCCCGACGATGAAGGCGCAGGGTCGCGGATCGATCGTGTTCGTGAACTCGATGATCATCCGCAAGGTGCTGCCACTCCAGGGTGGGTACGCGACCTCGAAAGCAGCGTTGCTCACCGCTGCGCAAGCGCTGGCCAAGGAGCTCGGCCCGCACGGGATCAGGGTGAACTCGATCGTGCCGGGGTGGATGTGGGGCCCGAGCGTCGAGATGTACTTCGACATGATGAAGTCACAGACCGGCAAGTCGCCCGAGGAGAGCTACGCCGAGGTTGCGGCGCAGATCCCGCTCGGTGAGATCCCGGCGGACGACGAGTGTGCGAACGCCGCGGTGTTCTTCGCGTCCGATCTGTCGGCGGTGATCACCGGGCAGTCGTTGGACGTGAACGGCGGTGAGATCTTCCATTGAGCGTGCGTGCCGCGCAACGACTGCTCCACGAGGCGGCCAACGCGCTCGCCCAGCCGTTCGGCATGGATGGCGCTGCGCTGATGCGGGAGCGATCGGCGATCCTCGGCATTGCGCACGACGGGACGGTGTCGGCAGGCGGCACGTGTCAGCTCCTTCCTGCCGGTGACGGTCGATGGCTCGCGCTGAACCTTGCCCGTGCGAGCGACGTGGAGCTGCTCGCCGCGTGGATGCGGCACGAGTGGGATGGGCCGGAATGGGACGCGGTGGCCGCGCACCTGCTCACGGTCAACGCTGCGGATGCGGTGGATCGAGCTCAGATGCTCGGCATCCCCGCGGCCGTCGCCGTCGCACCCAACCCTGATCTCGAAGCCACGCATGTGACGGTCGGCGCGCTCCGGACCTTCGGTGCGACACCGGTCGTCATCGACCTCTCCGCGCTCTGGGCTGGTCCACTCTGTGCCCGACTCCTCGGTGCGCGCGGTGCGCGCGTGATCAAGGCCGAGCTCGTCGGGCGTCCCGACGGTGCTCGCGCGGGTGATCCCGTGTTCTGGCAACGGCTGAACGGCGGGAAGGAGGAGCGAGTCGTCGACCACTCAGCGCTCGGCGATCTCGTCGAGGCCGCCGATGTCGTCATCACCTCCGCCCGGGCGCGCGCACTCGAACAGCTGGGCCTCGATCTCGAGCGGCGTGTGCACGCCGACGGCCTGGTGTGGGTGGCGATCACGGGATACGGGCTGGCGAGCAAGTGGCGCGAGCGAGTGGCGTTCGGCGACGACGCCGCGGTGGCCGGCGGGCTCGCCGTCGCTGCAGGGGGAGAGGACGCACCGGTGTTCGTCGGCGATGCACCCGCCGATCCACTTGCCGGTCTCGCCGCAGCATCCGCTGCGGCCGACGTGGTCGAGTCCGGTTATGGCGCCGTCGTCGACGTCTCGATGCAGGGCTGCGTCGCGGCTGCTCTCACCGGGTCGAAGGATGGATCGCTGTACGCTCGCTCGCGTCTTGCCGAACAGGAGCTTGTCTGATGGCTCGGATCCAGATGCCCGAGGGGAACACCGACCAGCCGGAGATCGTCCAGGTCTGGGGCTTGCGTCCCGAGATGGGCGAGGCCGTGTCGAACCTGTCCTACGCGGTGTACTCGAAGAGCCAGCTGCCAGCCCGTGTGCGCGAAGCCGCACGCATGCGAATCGCGCAGATCAACGGTTGCACGGTCTGCCAGGGCTGGCGCATCCCTGAGCTCGCGGACCAGGGGGTCGACGAAGAGCTCTACGCACACGTCGAGAACACCGACCACCCGCAGTACTCCGAGCAGGAACGACTGGCCATCGAGTACGCCGAGAAGTTCTCGGTCGACCACCGATCGATCGACGACGCGTTCTTCGAGCGACTCCGTGCGAGCTTCACCGACGCGGAGATCCTCGACCTCACGATCTGCATCGGCAACTGGGTTGCGTTCGGTCGTCTCACGATGATCCTCGACCTCGACGAGGCCTGCGAGGTACGACCGCGCGTCACCGCGTGAGCGTCAAGACGCTCGACGTCAACCTCTTCGATCTCGGGCTGTTCGCCGACGGTCCACCGCACGAGGTCTTTCGGCAGCTCCGCGAGGAAGCGCCGGTCTGCTTCCTGCCCGAGCCCGACGGGCCGGGCTACTGGGCGGTGACCGGATACGAGGACGTGATGGAGGTCTCGCGGCACCCACAGCTGTTCGGCTCGCACCCGAACACGATGATCAAGGATCCATCACCCCGCGAAGGAGATGCTGGAGCGGGTGCGGGCGAGATCATGCTGAACCAGGATCCGCCGCGCCACACGCAGCTGCGCAAGCTGGTGAACAAGGGCTTCACGCCGCGCCAGATCGCGCTGCTCAAGCCGCGCATCCGCGAGATCGTGGCGCGTCTGGTGGACGCGGCGGCCGCCAAAGGCGCGTTTGACTTGGTCGAAGACGTTGCGGTCGAGCTGCCGTTGCAGGTCATCGCGGAGCTCGTGGGCGTTCCTGAGGACGAGCGCCACACGGTGTTCGCCTGGACCGAGACGATGATGAGCATCGGCGACCCCGACCTCGGTGGCACCGAAGCCGACGCCCGCGTCGCGATGGCGGAGATGTTCGCCTATGCCGATCGGCTCGCGGCCGAGCGGGCTGGCGGCGAGGGCAGCGATCTCCTGAGCGTGCTGTTGGCCGCCGAGGTCGACGGTGACCGGCTGACTCCCATGGACGTCGATCTCTTCTTCATGCTGCTCATGAACGCGGGAAGCGAGACCACCCGCAATCTCATCACCGGCGGGATGCTGACGCTGTTCGAGCATCGGGACGCGCGTGAGCAACTGCTCGCCGACATGTCGCTCGTTCCCTCCGCGATCGAGGAGTTGCTTCGGTTCGTCACGCCGGTGATGCACTTTCGTCGCACGTGTCGCGCTGACACCGAGCTCGGAGGGCAAGCCATCGCCGCGGGCGACAAAGTCTCGATGTGGTACGTGTCGGCGAACCGTGACGCCGCCGCGTTCGAAGATCCCGACCACTTCAACGTCGAGCGCACACCCAACGACCATGTGGCCTTCGGTGCCGGCGGCCCACACTTCTGCCTCGGCGCATCCCTCGCCCGTCTCGAAGCCAGAGTCATCTTCGAGGAGCTGCTGACACGCCTCCCGACGTTGGAAGCGGCCGGGCCGCCGCGTCGCCTGCGGTCGAACTTCATCAACGGCATCAAGGAGCTTCCCGTCCGCGTTCCCGCTCCCTGACCAGATCAGGATGCAAGTGTGAGGCTCGACGGCCGCATCGCCGCGGTCACCGGCGCGGAGCTGCCGCTAGCACGCGGACTCGCGCTGGCGCTCGGCAAGGCCGGCGCCGCGGTGGCGCTGTTCGGTGACGTGCAAGCGCTCGCCTCGGTGGTACGAGAGCTGGAGTCGGCGGATGTTCGGGCGGCGGCAATCGACGCGTCGTGGGACTCGCGCGAAGCCGCGGACGAAGCGCTTGTGGTCGCGGCCGAGAGCGTGGGACAGGTGGATGTGTTGGTGCACGCGTCTGTTCCTGAGATCGCGTTCGAGCACTGTGACTTCGTCGACGTCGACGATGAGCGCTTCGAGACGATCTGGGAAGGATCGTTGCGCGGGACGATGTTCCTGCTCCAAGCCGCGTACCCATACCTCCGTGATCGCTCCGGAAGCGTGATCCTCGTCGTACCGACGATCGCGATGTCGGGCGCGGCGCGGCTGGTGACGTACACGGTGGTCGAGGAGGCCCAACGCGTCCTCATCAAGGCGGTCGCGCGGCAGTGGGGCCCCGACGGCATCACTCTCAACTGCTTGGCGGTGGCGCCTGAGCAAGTGCCGATCGGGATCGAGTCCACCTCTGTGTCACTCGCGCCGCCAGCCCTCGGTGGCCGTGGCGAGCCTGAGCACGATCTCGGTCCGGTGGCCGTGTTCCTCGCCAGCGACGCCGCGGCGTTCGTCACCGGCGCCACCATCGGTGCCGACGGCGGGATCTGGATGGCCCCGTGAAGAGAGGAATGGCTCCGTGAGCGCCGCGGCGACCGAGTCGCGGCTCTCCGGACGCACGGCGATCGTCACCGGCGCTGGTCAGGGTGTCGGACTCGGCATCGCGCATGCCTTCGCCGCCGCAGGCGCGAACGTGGTGATCGCAGCACGGCGCGCAGAGACCGGCGAGCCCGCGGCGGGCGAGATTCGCGCTCGCGGCGGTAGCGCGACGTGCATCGTCACCGACGTCACGAGTCGTTCCGACATGGAGGCGTGCGTTGCTGCCACGGTGAACCAGTACGGCAGCCTCGAGATCATGGTGCACAACGCGTTCCGTGGCGGGACGGGTCACCGATTCGAAGACGCGACGCTCGACCTCTGGGAGCAGAACTCCCGCAGCGCAGTGTGGGGCTCGTACTACAGCGCCGTGCTCGCCTTCCCGCACCTGCAACGCGCGGGTTCACAGGGTCGACTGATCCTTCTCACTTCGCCGGCCGGTGTGGAAGGCAGCGTCAACATCCCGATGTACTCGGCCGTGAAGGCGGCCCAGCGGGCGATGACCAAGAGCCTCTCGAAAGAGTGGGGACCACTGGGGATCACGGTGAACGCGATCGCGCCGGTTGCGCAGACGCCCGCTCTGGCGGGTGCGTTCGCCGAGAACCCCGTCCTCAAGGAGCGCGTGGAAGCACGCGCGTCCTTGCGCCGCATCGGTGATCCCGAGCGCGACATCGGCGGAGTGGCGGTCTTCCTCGCGAGCGAAGAGGGTGGCTACGTGACCGGCCAGACCATCGTGTGTGACGGCGGCAGCTTCATGGGCCTCTGACCGCTCTGGCGCCGGTCAACGGGATTGACCGCGCCGCACCCGGAGTTGGTGCGACGATAGGTACATGCCGCGTTCGACTGGGCGTCCGAATCACGGCCGGGCGACGGTCATCGTAGTCGGCGTCCTGGCTGTGTTCCTCGTCGTGGTCTTTGTCGTGATGTTCGGCAGCGGGGGTGGCGACGACGAGGTCGCTGATTCCGGCCCGGTCGTGGCGGTCACGACCACGATCCCGCCGGTCACGACGTCGACCCGCGGGGAGGTCATGTACACGGTGGTCCAAGGCGACACCCTGCTGTCCATCGCCGATCAGTTCGGCTTGAGCACCGAAGCGATCCTCGACGCGAACGAGGCGATCACGTCGCCGGACAACCTCTTCGTGGGGCAGATCCTGACGATTCCGCCGATCGTGACGGCACACCTGGCAGTGGAGCCCCCGACGGTGAAGGTGGGAGGGAGCGTCAAGCTGCGCCTCACGGGCGCAAAGCCGGGTGAGAACGTCGCGTTCCAGATTCAAGGACCAGCCGGAACGTTCACCGGACAGTCACGTCGCGCGTCGGACGAGGGTGGCTACGTGACTTCCTACGAGCTCGGTGACGCCGACGTTCCCGGCACGTACACCGTGACCGCAACCGGTGACGAGAGCACGGTCGTGCAGGCGACCTTCACCGTGGTCGCGAAGCCCGCGAAGGGCTGAGGACCGCTTCAGTCAGAGGGCGCAGTCGGAGGACTCAGTCAGGGGACTCAGTCAGAGGACGGCAGCGGCTTGGCTTGCGCGACTTCCATCGCTTGGCCGTGGCACTCGAGGGCACCGTCGCCGGCTTTGGTGACGAGCACGGTCGCCTCACACTCGGCGCACTGGTAGCGCTTGCCCAAGAGGTTGCTCACGAGCTTGCCTTCTCCGCCATCGGCGCACCACAACACGCCACGTCGCCTTCGGTGGGCTTCACCACGATGATCTCGGTGCCGCACTGCCCGCACGCCAACCGAGCACCAACCTTCACTGCCATGACGGGCAGATTACCGGGCGCCGCGCGGCGAGTTCACACTCGCATCATTGCGCGCCGGCGTAGTTCGACAAGCCCGGACCGGGTTGCTCGAGGCCGAGCATGTCGGCGAGCACGCGCGTGACGGCGTTGTTCGTCGCGACGTCGTTGTCTGGCGGCAGGAGCTCGAACTCGACGAGCAGGTGGGCGATCCGCATCATGATCACCGCGAACCGGAACCCGCCGAACACCTCGTAGAAGTCGAGGTCGCGGGCGGTCACGCCGCGGACCTTCTCGTAGTGCGCCACCATCTCCTCGCGGGTCGGGAACCCCTCCATGCGCGGCGCGGGCATGCCCTCGTGGAAGTGCCGGTCGAGGAAGAGCCACCAGCCGAGATCCATCATCGGGTCAGCGAGCGTGACCATCTCCCAGTCGAGGACGGCGACCACGTCGTGATCCGGCCCGAACAGGATGTTGTTGATGCGGGCGTCGCCCCAACAGAGGCCGACCTCAGGATCCGAAGCCGGAGCGTTGGCTCGCACCCAGTCGAGCGCGGCCGCCGCGATCGGAGGGGCGGGCTGCTCTCGAGCAGCCCACTCGTACGACGCCTCGTAGTAGCGGAGCTGCTGCTCGAAGCCGGTCGCGCCGTACTGCGGCTTGTCGAGGAAGTCGAAGCCGAGGCCTTTCCAGTCGACGTCGTGGATCGACGCCATCGCGGCAAGGCCGTTTCCCACCAACGTGCGGCGTTGCGCGGGTGACGACTCGTCGAGGAGCCAACCGCTCATCGTGTACGGCGGAGCGTCCCCGGGCGCGCGGCCATCCATCTTCCCCATGACGAAAAAGCGCGAGCCGAGGATGCTGGTGTCGGTCTCGTACCACTTGATCGGCGGTACCGGCACGTTGGTCTGCTCGCCCAGTCCCGTGAGCACGCGGTACTGCGATTCGAAGTCCTGCTCCATGAAGACGGTGTGATGCACCGGCTCAGGGCGCACGACGAGGGACTCGGTGTGCGGCGCGCCGTCGGCGGTCCACGTTGCGTCGAAGATCAGGGTCTCGTTCGAGAAGCCGGTGGACGCCGGTCCACCGATCGGGCCGACCTCGATGTCGCTCGCGCCAGCGATCTTGGTGGCGAGCCAGCTCGCGAGGATGCCGCGGGTGGCTTCCAGATCTCGTTGCGCAGGGACCGGCATGGCTAGACCACTACACCGGACTCGATGAGCTTCGCCACCTCGTCGGGCCCGATGCCCCAGTCCGCCAACGTTGCTGCAGTCCCAGCACCGGGATGCTGCGGCGGGGTCGGTGAGGCAGCCGCCGAGCGAGAGAAGCGAGGTGCCGGTGCTGGCTGGGGCACGCCGCCCACGTCGAGGAACGTTCGGCGCGCCTGATTGTGAGGATGCTCGGGCGCCTCGACCGGGGTGAGCACCGGCGCGATGCACGCGTCACGACCATCTGCGAGCGCACACCACTCCTCGCGGCTGCGGGTCTTGAAGATGCCGGCGAAGCGCTCCTTGAGCGGAGCCCAGCTCGCGGGGTCGTCGCGGTCGGGGAGTGTGCTCGCGTCGAGCTCCAGCACGTCGAGCAATGCTGCGTAGAACTGCGGTTCGATCGCGCCGACCGCGAGCCACTTGCCGTCCGCGCACTCGTACACCTCGTAGAACGGCGAACCGGTGTCGAGGAGGTTCGTGCCGCGCTCACCCCAGAACCCGGACGCTCGCGCGGCGTAGAACGGCGTGAGCATGAGCGCGGCGCCGTCCACCATCGCAGCGTCGATCACTTGGCCGGTGCCGCTGTGCTCGCGCTCGAACAGCGCGGCGGCGATGCCCAGGGCGAGCAGCATGCCGCCACCGGCGAAGTCGCCGAGCACGTTGATCGGCGGTGTCGGAGGCTGCCCGGCGCGGCCAAGCGGCTCGAGCGCGCCCGCAACCGCGATGTAGTCGATGTCGTGACCGGCGGCATCAGCCAACGGACCGTCCTGGCCCCAACCGGTCAGCCGGCCGTATACGAGACGAGGGTTGCGTGCGCACGCCACACCGGGTCCGATGCCGAGCCGTTCGGCGACACCCGGTCGGAACACATCGATCAACGCGTCGGAGGTGTCGGTGATGCGGAGAAACGTGGCGACGCCCTCCTTGGACTTCAGGTCGATGCCGATCGCGCGCTTGGAACGGTGCATCGCATTCGTTGCCGGCCGGGAGTGATCCGTCGACCGGGCGACGTCAGCGCGGTCGACGCGTAGCACCTCGGCGCCGAGGTCGGCGAGGATCATCCCGCAGAGCGGTCCTGGTCCGAGGCCGACGAGCTCGACGACCTTCACCCCGGCGAGCGGCCCCGCCATCAGGCGACGTCGTTCGACATGGCTTCGTCCGACATCGCCTCGTGAAACGTCGACTCGGCAACCGTCACGAAGATGCCTTCGCATTCGGCAGTCACCTCGTCGCCGGCACGGAGGAGGCCGGTCGCGTGCAGCCGGCGGTCTTCGACCCGGTCCAACGTCGCCTCGTACACGAGCGGCACGTGCAACGGCGTCGGCGCGAAGAACTTGACGTTCAACGAACCGGTGAAGAACACCTGCCCTGACAGTGCGGCGGCAGCGCCCACCACCTGGTCGAACGCCGCGGCGATGAAGCCGCCATGCACGCGTCCCGGCGGGCCTTCGTACTGATGGCTGTACGTGACGGTTCCTCGCGCTTGGTTCGCATCGCGGGTGATCTTCATAGGCGGGGCGATGGCATTGGACGGTCCCATCATGGGGTGGGATTCGAGGATGCGTGAGTTGTCGCCTCCGAGTTTGATCCCGCCGATGCCTTCGTAGCGGGATGTGCGCGCATGCGGCTCGAGGTCGTCGGCGATCTGCTCCAGTGTGGTCGCCGCGGACTCGAGCTTCGCGACCGGTGCATCGTTGTTCGCAGCGGCCGCGATGATCCGCCGCACTGCGGCGGTGGCCCGACGCGTCGCGGCAACTTCCGGCGAGACCGCATCGTCCGGGTGCACGTAGAGCACCGGGTACGCCGTGGGATTCGAGTCTTTCGCCGTCAAAGTACCCGGGATCCTAAACTGCCTGCTCCACAGAACCTCTGGTGCCATCAGACATGCAACAGGCTGCGCGTCGTACGCGGCACGACGAAGGGAGCTACGAGATGGGACAGCCCGTCATCGTCGAGGCGGTGCGCACACCGATCGGGAAGCGCAACGGCTGGTTGTCGGGGCTGAAGGCCCCCGAGACGCTGCGGCACGCGCTCGAGCAGGTGATCGCCCGCGCGGGCATCGAGCCTGGGATGGTCGACGAGGTCATCGGTGGGTGCGTGACCCAAGCAGGGGAGCAGGGATCGAACGTCACTCGCAACGCGTGGCTGAGTGCCGGTCAGGACCGGCTTCCGTACTCGACCGCGTGCACGACAGTCGACACGCAGTGCGGCTCGGCCCAGCAGGCGAACCACCTGGCCGCGGGCCTCATCGCCGCGGGTGGCGCCGACATCACGATCGGGTGCGGCATCGAGCAGATGAGCCACGTCCAGCTCGGCGCGAACGTGATGAACGGGCCCGGCCACTACAAGACCGAGCCGTGGCCGTGGGACGACCCGCCCAACGGGCAGTTCGGCGCCGCCGACCGCATCGCCGACAACCGCGGCATCACCCGCGAAGACCTCGACGAGTGGGGGTTCCACTCGCAGCGCAAGGCGAAGGTGGCGTGGGACGAAGGTCGCTTCGAGCGCGAGGTCGCGCCGATCGAGACGCCGGTGCTGGGCGAGGACGGTCAGCCGACCGGTGAGACGCAGCTCATCTCGCAGGACCAAGGCTTGCGCGAGACCACGATGGAGGGGCTCGCCAAGCTCAAGCCCGTCTACGAAGGCTCGAAGCACACTGCGGGCACGTCGTCACAGATCTCTGACGGCGCGGCCGCGGTGCTCTGGATGGACGAGGACAAGGCGATGGCGCTCGGCGTGCGGCCGCGCGCCAAGCTGCTGCACCAGCTCGTGACAGGGTCCGATCCGTACTACTTGCTCGACGGACCGGTCGACGCCACCTCCAAGATGCTCGACCGCTCCGGCATGGCGATGAGCGACTTCGATGTGTTCGAGATCAACGAAGCGTTCGCAGCCGTGGTGCTGTCGTGGGCGCAGGTGCACAAGCCCGACCTCGACCATGTGAACATCAACGGTGGCGCGATCGCGCTCGGTCACCCGGTTGGGTCGACGGGTGCACGCCTGATCACCACCGCACTGCACGAGCTCGAGCGGTCCGACAAGGAGCTTGCGTTCGTCACGATGTGCTGCGGTGGTTCGATCGGCACCGCGAGCATCCTGCAGAGAATGTGACGGGCGGCGGGTCCCACAGGACCCGCCGCGCCACAACCGGTCCGCCGGCAGTGCTGGGTCGCGCGGCGGCCGCGGTTGCTGCTGGCGTGCGATCGATGTCCGGGTCGTAGGCGACCAGGACCGAGCCGTCGTCCGGTCGCTCAGGTGGTCGTGGTGGTGGTGCTGCTCGACGTCGACGTGGTCGGCGGCGGTGCCGGCTTGAGTGAGCCGTCGATGTCCGCGTCGTCGGCCGGTGGCACGTCGAACACGGTCAACGGGTCGAACGTCGAGAAGTCGATCGCGTCGAGCGAAGCCCGCTCGTAGACCAGGCGCACGACACGGATCGTCTCGCCCGGGTCGTCAGGGTCGGGGAGGTTCGCGCGCAGGACGACGCGTTCGTCGTTGTCGCCGTCGAAGGCCTTGATCGCGGCGAGGATCGCGGCCGCTTCTTCCCGAGCCTGGTACTTCTGCTCTTCCTCGGTGAGCGTGGCGTCGAGGTCCCAGGTCACTCGGATGAAGTCATCCTCGTTGTACGTGACCCGCACGCGAGGTGGCGTGTCGGGTGGAGGCGGTTCACCGCCGAAGAGCAGCGTCTCCTCGAGGATCGTTTCGAGCTGCTCCGCAACGGTTGGTGGGGCAGTCGTGGTCGTGGTCGGCCCGGGCGGACTCGTGGTGGGGACCACGACCACCGTGCCGGGCGTGACGGTCGCCGGTGGTGATGTGCCGATCGTTCCGGGCGGTGGCGGAAGCGTCGTGGGCGGCAACGTGGTCGGTGGCAACGTCGTGGGTGTCAACGTCGAGCTGGTGGTGCTCGGCTGGTTCGGCCCGACCGCGATCTTCTTGTCGTTGTCGTCACCGCCGCTCAACAGCGACACCAGCAGGAAGGTGAAGAGGAGCCCACCACCGAACACGCCGCCGAAGATGGCGAAGGCCCGCTGCTGCTGGGTCATTGGCACAGCATCGAGGGTAGTGAGCGCTGCGGCCGGCGCAGTGTCAGGGCGTCCGACGCCGCATCAGATGGCTGATCAGGCGGCGGATGCCCAGTGCTCGGTGAGCAGTCGTGCCGTCTCGGCGGGGTGCTCGAAGATCGCCCAGTGCCCGCCATCGATCAGCTGCAAGCTGGCCTTGAGTCGCGCCGCCACCGCCTCGCCGCGCTCGGCCTTTGCGAACGGGTCGTCGCGACCCCAGAGGATCAGGCCAGGTCGGTCGATGTCTTGTTCGCCCGGGTCCCACTCGGCTCCTACGTCGACGGCGGAGCGGTACAGAAGCAGGATCGACTGCTTCATCGTGTCGTCGACGTGCGCGGCGCAGGTGGCCGGGTCGGGGTGGCCGTTGTCGCGCATCACTGGCTCGACGAGGTCGGGCGTCATCATCTCCATCACTTGCTCACCGATCTCTGGCGTCTGCCACTGCTGCGCGAGCTCGTGCCACTTGAAGGGGCCGACGGCGCCGGAGTCGGCGAGCATGTAGGTGCGCACGAGGTTGGGGGTCGTTGTCGCGACGCGTTGCGCGATCAGCGCGCCCCAGTCGTGACTGACCAGATCGACCGGCTCGCCGAGCGCACGAAGCTGATCGGCAAGCCAGCCCGCGTACTCCTCCTTCGTGCATGAGAAGCCATCGGGGATCGGTGCGCCGAACCCCGGAAGTCGCACGGCGACCGCGTCGTCCCGACCGACCTCGGCGAGCACCCCATCCCAGAGCTCAGCCGTGTCGGGCACTCCGTGTACGAAGACGGCGGGCATGCTCGAGCGTCAGTCCGACTCGCGCAGTGTGTCGAGACGCTCGGTGACCTCGACGAACTCCTCGATGAGGTCGAACACGACGTCACGCACCGGGCGCACGCTGTTCATGCGACCGACGATCTGACCGACCGGCATGCCCGTGAGCTCACGGTTGCCAGCGCGTGAGATGCGGCGCTGCGCTTCGGACGTCGCCATGTACTGGAGCGGCATCGGGAGGTAGCCCGGCGAGTCGGGACCTTCCCATGCTTCGGTCCACGCCGTGCGCAGCTGACGAGCCGGCTTGCCGCTGATCACGCGGGAACGGATCGTGTCGCGTGAGTTCGCGGCGAGCAACTTCTCCATCACCATCGGTTGTGTGCCGCTCTCGGCCGTCGTGAGCCAGATCGAGCCGGTCCAGACACCCTCGGCGCCCAGTGCCATGGACGCCGCCATCTGCCGACCGCTACCCACTCCACCTGCGGCGAGCACGGGCACGCTGTCGCCGACCGCGTCGACCACTTCGGGCACGAGCACCATCACACCCACTTCACCGGTGTGACCGCCGGCTTCATAGCCCTGCGCCATGATCATGTCGACGCCCTGGTTCACCTGGCGCTCGGCTTGCTGCACCGACCCGATGAGCGCCGCGACCTTCACGCCGTGCTCATGCGCTTCGTCGACGATGTCCTTGGGCGGAGGCCCGAGCGCGTTGACGAGCAGCGAGATCGGGTGTGCGAGCGAGATGTCGACTTGTGGGCGCGCGCCTTCGTGCGTCCACCCGAGCAACCCCGAACCGATGTCCTCGTCGGGCGGCAGCGGCGGCACGTCGTGGTCCTTCAGCACCTTCTCGATGAAGTCCTTGTGCTGCTGGGGGATCATCTCGGCGAGCTGCTCGGCCATCCGGTCGGGATCGAGGTCGCCACCCTGGCCGGCGTAGCTCGCGGGCATCACGACGTCGACGCCGTATGGCTTGCCGTCGATGTTGTCGTCGATCCACTTGAGCTCCATCTCGAGCTCTTCCGGCGTGAACGCGAGCGCGCCGAGTACGCCTATGCCGCCCGCCTTGCTGACCGCAGCGACCACGTCACGACAGTGACTGAACGCGAAGATCGGCAGATCGATCCCGAACATCTCGGTCGCTCTGGTCTTCATCTCTCTTCGCTCACTCTCTGCGGGCCGGGATACTCGGCCCGCGGTCGTTTGTGGGCGAGCTCACTCGCTGACGCTCGTGTGCCGCGCCACATCGGCCGCCCAGCGATAGTCGGGCTTGCCGCTCGGGGAGCGGACGAACGTGTCAACGAGGTGCAGCTCGCGCGGGACCTTGTAACCCGCGATGAGTGTGCGGCAGTGCTCCTGGATCGATTCGAGCGTCGGGGTGGCACCTTCCCGTGCCTTCACGACCGCGACGACGCGCTGGCCCCATCGTTCGTCGGCAACCCCGACCACCGTGCAGTCGTACACCTCGGGGTGGCCCTTCACCGCACCCTCGACCTCTTCGGGGTAGATCTTCTCGCCGCCAGAGTTGATCGACACCGAGCCGCGCCCGAGCACGGTGATGCTGCCGTCGGCCTCGACGGTCGCGAAGTCGCCAGGGATCGAGTAGCGCGTGCCGTCCGGCGCGGTCACGAACGTCGCCGCGGTCTTCTCGGGGTCCTTGTAGTACTCGAGCGGGACGTTGCCTTTGCGCGCGAGCTTCCCGATGACGTCGCTGCCAGCCTCGACGACGTTCATTTCCTCGTCGAGCACGACCGTGTCGCGCACTGCGTTGATGGTCGGCCCACCCTTCATCGCGGTGCCGCCCTTCTGCACGATGGCGTAACCATTCGCGCCGCTTTCGGACGCGCCGACGGCTTCGGCAAGCACGACGTTCGGGAAACGTTCGAGGAACTCGTCCTTCACTGCAGGGGAGAACAGCGCGGCGGTGCTCCCGAGCGAGAACCAAGCCGAGAGGTCGAGGTCGTCGAAGCCGGGCTCGACGCACGCGTCGATCAACGGGCGCGCCATCGCGTCGCCGGTGATCATGAGTGAGTTCACCTTCTCTTGGGCCATGAAGCGCCAGACGTCCATCGGCTCGAACTTGGCGACCAGCACGATCTTGTTGCCACGGAACGCGCCGCTCATCACGCCCCACTGCGTTGCGCCGTGCATGAGCGGCGCGATCGGGAAAATCGTCTGCGGCCCGCCGGCGAGCGCCTGCTCGACGAGCGTGCCCGGGTTCTCGACTCGGTCACTGGTCACCGGGTCGATGCCGCCACCGAGCGCGAAGAACACGTCTTCTTGGCGCCAGACGACACCCTTGGGCATGCCGGTGGTGCCGCCCGTGTAGAGGATGTAGCGGTCGTCGGGGGAGCGAGGGCCGAAGTCGCGCGCCGGGGAGCCCTCGGCCATCGCCGCCTCGTACCCGACCGAGCCGAGACCCGTGACGTCGGCATCGGAGCCGTCCTCCATCACGACGGAGTGCGTGAGCATCGGCAGCCGGTGGAGCACACCGCGCACGCGAGGAGCGAACTCCCGTGCGTACACAAGAGCCTTCAGGTCGGCGTTGTCGAAGAGATAGGAGAGCTCCTCCTCGACGTAGCGGTAGTTGATGTTCACCCACACGGCGCGGAGCTTGAACACTGCCCAGAGCGTCTCGACCCACTCGACCGAGTTGTACGCGTAGATGCCGACGTGGTCGCCGGGCCCGATTCCGTGCTCGGCGAGATGGTGCGCGAGGCGGTTCGCCCGTTCCTCCATCTCGGCGTACGTGCGCCGCTTGCCCTCGCACACGAGGTACTCGCGGTCACCGAAGTTGTCGGCCGCGTGCTCGAACAGGTCAGCGAGGTTGTACTCAGGGAACGGCATGGCGTAGCGAATCTAGGTGACGATCTGACGACCCGTCAGACCCCGAAGAGGCCCGTTAGCGGGTGAGGTCGGCGAGGAAGCGCATCGTGTCCGGGTCGGTGCCGCCGACGAGGAGCGTGGTGACGGGCGTCGTGCGCCAGGGCTCGATGCGCTCCGCGATCCTCTCTTTCGGACCGACGAGTGAGATCTCGTCGGCGAACGCGTCGGGCACCGCCGCGATCGCCTCGTCCCGTTTGCCCTCGAAGAAGAGGTCCTGGATGTGGAACGCCTCTTCCTCGTAGCCCATACGCGCCATCAGCTCGGTGTGGAAGTTCTTGGTCTTCGCGCCCATGCCTCCGATGTAGAAGCCGAGCGCAGCCTTGATCGGCCAGAGCGCGGCGGCGACGTCGTCGTTTACGCTCACCGGCACATTGACCGCGATCTCAAAGGTCGATGGTGCGTTCGCCAGCTGCTGCTCGTACACCTCGGGACGAGCGGGCGAGTAGTAGAGCGGCACCCAACCGTCGGCGATCTCGACTGCGAGCGCGACGTTCTTCGGACCTTCGGCGCCGAGGAAGATCGGCACGTCGGAGCGCAACGGATGCGTGATCATCTTCAGCGGCTTTCCGAGTTCCATCGTGTCGTCACCGGTGTAGGGGAGCGGGTAGTGCGGTCCCGGTGCCGCGACCGGTGCTTTGCGCGCGAGCGCATCTCGGATGATCTGTACGTACTCGCGCGTGCGAGCCAACGGCTTGGAGAATGGCCGCCCGTACCAGCCTTCGACGACTTGTGGACCACTCACGCCGATGCCCAAGCACGCTCGGCCTTCGGACAACCCGTCCAGCGTCATCGCGTGCATTGCCATCGCTGTAGGGGTGCGCGCCGAGATCTGCGCGATGCCGGTGCACAGCTTCACCTTCGACGTTGCCGCAGCGATCGCGGCGAGCGGCGAGAACGCGTCGGAGCTCCAGGACTCGCCCGTCCACACCGAGTCGAACCCTGCATCCTCAGCGGTGGTCGCCAGCTCCACGAGCTCGCGTGCTGGCCGCGGCTGCGCAGTCCAGTACCCGAGTTGCAGTCCCAGCTTGAGGTCAGTCGCCATGCCGGGAGGCTACCGACCGATCCCGCTCTACATTGCGGGTGTGAGCGAGGACGGGTTCTCGACGGCACTCTCGGCGCGCATCCGGACGTTCGACGGCGAGACGCCTCTGCAAGCCATGGCGCGTCAGGGAGCACCCGCACCGAGCGCCATGTCGTCGCTCGAGCGGTTCCCGTACTACCGGGCCTTCCCGTTCGCGTGGTACTTCGCGGCGTACTCCGAGGATGTCGCCATCGGTGAGGTGCGCACGGCGCACTGGCTGGCACGCGACCTCGTCATCTGGCGGGACGAGGATGGTCACGCGCACGTCATGGACGCGTACTGCGCGCACATGGGCGCGCATCTCGGGTACGGCGGGCGAGTCGAGGGGTGCAACATCGTCTGCCCGTTCCATTGGTGGGAGTACGACGGTGACGGGGTCAACGTCCGAATCCCGTACGCGGACGAACCCAACCGCAAGGCGAAGATTCGGTCGTACCCCACGATCGATCGCAACGGCTTGATCATGTTCTGGTACCACCCGCGCGGCGACGCGCCGTTGTGGGAGATCCCGGAGCTGCCCGAGGCGACGGATCCAGGATGGACGCCCTACCTGCGCGGCGAGTGGGACGTGCAGTGCCCGTGGCAGGAGATGGCTGAGAACGGTCCCGACTACATCCACCTGCGCACGGTGCACGGCGCAGCCGACGTGCCCGAGGTCGAAAGCCTCGAATACGACGGCTACCTCTCCCGACTTCGCTCGAAGGTGAACTTCTCGACACCGCGCGGGCCGCAATCCGGGCGCATCGACACCGACTCGTGGGGTCCTGGGTTCGCGGTGGCGCGCTTCTCTGGGATCACACCCGTACTCTTCGTGAACCTCAGCACCCCAGTCGACTGGGAGACGACGCGGTCGATCAAGCTCTACAAGCTCGAGATGCTGGGTGACACGGATGACGCGCGCGCCAAGACCGAGCGCGTCGGCGATGCGCTCGTGCGCGATCTGCGCAAGCAGATGGACGAAGACGTCGTCATCTTCGACCACAAGATCTGGGTCGACCCGCCCGCACTGGCGCCCGATGACGGCCCGATCGTGCGGTTCCGGAAGTGGGTGAAGCAGTTCTACGTCGATGGTGACCCGGTCGCGGCCGGCCGCACCGCGAACAGATGACGGACGACACCACCATGAGTACGGACGCCACGTACACCATCGCGGCGGACGACGAGACGGCGCGTCGGGAGCACGAACGATTGCGAGTGCTTGGGCGATGGCGCGACCCGTTCACGATCGAATCGCTCGAAGCGACCGGTGTTGGGCCTGGATGGCGGTGCCTCGAGGTTGGCGCGGGTGCGGGCTCGATCTCCGAGTGGCTCGCGGGAGTGGTGGGACCGACTGGATCCGTCCTGTCCACCGACGTCGACCTGCGCTTCCACGAACCTCCATCGTCGGACGTGATCGAAGTGAAGCACCACGACATCACGAGCGATCTACTTCCGCCCGATCACTTCGACCTCGTGCACATCCGCGCCGTGCTCCAGCATGTCGCGGAACGCGAAGCGGTGCTCGACCGATTGGTCGCCGCGCTGCGACCCGGTGGTTGGCTCGTCGCCGAAGAAGCCGACATGCGTGCGTTCGAAGTGCAGCCGCTACCAGAGCCGCTTGGTGAGCTGCATCGAATGATGTGCGCCGCGTCGGCGAGCCAGGAGTACCGCGACGCGAACTACGGCACGAAGCTGCTTGCAGCCTTGCAGGACCGCGGCATGGTCGACCTCACGGCTGTCGGACACGCCGACACGATGCGCGGCGGCGAGGACAGCGCCGAATGGTGGTTCCTCGCCGTCGAGCACGTGCGAGATCGGTTGATCGAAGCCGGCGTGATGAGCGCGGAAGCACTCGATGCCGCACTCGCCCAGGCCCGCACGCCGGGCTTCGTGATGCTCGGACCGCTCTCGATCTCGGTCCGGGGGCGCAAGCCGTAGGTCTGGGCGCGGTTCGTCGGGATCGAATGGTGGACGAGACCGCACGCGTGACAACCTGACCGGCCCCATGGACCGCACCCCCGTCATCGTCGGCATCGGCCTCTCGGAGTACCCGGTCGCGCCCGACCTCGACGGCGTGCAGCACCACGTGCTCGCGGCGCGGCGCGCCATCGAGGACGCGGGCATCGACAAGTCCGAGATCGACGGCTACGTGAACGCCGGCGGCGGCGGCGGGATGATGGTGGACGACGTTGTCACGATGGCCGAGTACCTCCGCATCAACCACCGCTACATCGACGGCACGATGACCGGTGGGTCTTCGTTCGAGTTCCACGTGCAGCACCTGGCCGCCGCCATCCGCGACGGAGCCTGCGACACCGCGCTGGTCACGTATGGCTCCGACCAGCTCTCACGCATGGGGCGCCGGCTCGGGACCGGCGGCTTCACCCGTGCTGGTGCCCGGGTCTCGGGGCCGATCCAGTACGAGGCCGCCTACGGCAACTCGCTCGTCGGCAGCTACGCGATGTACGCGACCCGCCACATGCATGAGTTCGGGACGACCTCGGAGCAGCTCGCGGAGATCGCGGTGGGTGTGCGCGAGTACGCGATGCTCAATCCCAAGGCGATGTACCGCGATCCCATGACCGTCGACGACGTGTTGAGCTCGCGAATGATCGCTGACCCGCTCCACAAGCTCGACTGCTGCGCCATCACCGACGGCGGCGGCGCGTTCATCATGACGACAGCGGAACGTGCGAAGGATCTGCCGAAGCCGCCCGTCTACGTGCTCGGTGCCGCAGGCGCCCAGACGCACTGGAACATCTCGCAGCAGGTCGACTTCACAACCAGCGCGGGTGCGCAGGCCGGACCCGAGGCGCTCGGGCGCGCGGGCCTCACCCACGACGACGTCGACATGTTGATGTTCTACGACTCGTTCACGATCACCTGCCTCATCCTCCTGGAGAGCCTCGGCTTCGTGAAACAGGGCGAGGGTGGTCCGTTCGTCTCCGAGGGGAACCTCAAGCGCGGTGGCAAGCTGCCGCTCAACACCGACGGTGGAGGACTTTCGTCGTGCCATCCCGGCATGCGCGGCATCTTCTTGATCATCGAGGCGGCCCGTCAGCTGCGCGGCGAGGCCGGTGACGCTCAGGTGCCCGACTGCAAGGTCGCGCTCGCGGCGGGCTCGGGCGGTTGGCTTTCGTGCATCGGCGTCGCGGTGCTGGGGAATGAGCACCCGTGACTGCGCATGAAGTGAAGACGGTCGAAGAGTGGATCAAGCCGCTGCCCCAACCCGACGGCGTGAGCGGGGAGTACTGGCAAGCCGCATCTGAAGGCCGGCTGCTGATCCAGCAGTGCCCGAAGTGCGGACACAAGCAGTGGTACCCGCGGGCGCTGTGCACGGCGTGTGCCACCGAGCCCGAATGGCTCGAGTGCTCTGGTCGTGGTGTCGTCCACACCTTCACCGTCGTCCGGCAGTACGGGGCTCGGCCGTTCCGCGACGAGCTGCCGTACGTGATCGCGATGGTCGAGCTCGCAGAGGGCCCGATGATGCTGGGTTCGATCACCGACTGCGACCCCGACGACGTGCGAATCGACCTCCCGGTCGAGGTGTACTTCGTGAAGACCGCCGACGACGTCGGCATCCCGTACTGGCGACCCGCCGGCTCCTGATGGCCGCGCTGATAGTGTCTGGGCGGTGTCTTAGGCTCCAGGAACCGGGTGGGCCGACCTCATCGAAGAATCAGGAGCGACACATGCGCAAGCTCGCGATCCTCGCGGCCACGGCCGTCGGCTCGGCCGGCCTGCTGGCGGCAGCAGCCCCGGCCGGTGCTGCGACGCCCCGTGTCGGCAACGACGACTTCTGCGAAGCCTCCGTCGACTTCCAGGATTCCTTCGGTGTGTACACCGGCGAGTTCGACCCGGACTCAATCGAAGCGCTCGCTGACAGCCTCAGGAAAGCGTCGAGATTCGCACCGAAGAAGGTCAAGAAGGCGATGCGGCGAGTCGCGAAGCTCTACGAGCGGGTCGCCGACGACGAGGAGTACTTCTTGGAACTGCTCGACGTCACCGACTTGGCGCGCCCGGACCTGCGTTTCGTCCGTGACTCGGTCACGTACTCCACGTACTACCTGGAGACCTGCAGCGTCACGGTCACCCCGGCGCCACAACCCTGAGCAGAGGGACCGAGACCTTGCGACCCTCGCGGTGGTCGGCGCCGGCCTCGTAGCCGTCCGGCGGCAGGCCCAAGGGCGTGCGCGCGCACGTCAGGTGCTCGGCATCCCGGGGATCCCCGGGAACTCGTAGCGCTCGGCACCTCGGCCTGACATCACGGTGTAGACGTGACCGGTCTCGGAGCCGGCGAGGAGCATCGTGACGGCTTCGGCGATGTCATCGCCGATCATGAGCGGTCGGCGGCGCGCTTCGATCGCGTCGCGTCGGCCGGTGGCATCCAACAATGGTGTGTCGACCGCACCAGGGCACACCGCGTTGACGGTGATCCCATGCTCTTTGAAGGGGCAGCCGAGGCTGCGGACGAGCCCGATCACGAAGTGCTTGGTCGCGGCGTAGATCGGATCGTCCGGGTGCGGTCCTACACCCGCGAGTGACGAGGTCACGACGATGGCGCCTCCACCGCGGCGCTTCATCGACGGAACGACCGCACGGATCCCGTGGAACACACCATCGGCGTTCACGCTCATGATCCGCTCGTACTCGGCGTCGGTGAGCTCCTCGACGACCACGGGATACGCGCCGAGCGCAATCCCTGCGTTCAGGTGCGCGAGATCGATGCCACCCCGGGTCGACTCCACCTCGTCGACGACCTTGGCCCACTCGGCCGCGTTCCCGACGTCCAGGTGCACGAACTGACCACCGATGTTCGACGCGACTGCCTCTCCGGCATCGTCAGCGACGTCAGCAACCACCACGTACGCGCCCTCGAGAGCAAGGCGGCGCGCGGCCGCCTCACCGATGCCCGAGCCGCCACCAGTCACGATCGCGACCTTCCCGCGGAAACGTGCGCTGGATCGTCCGGCGCTCATCGGCTTGTCATCGGCTGGGTCGGTTTCGCGAGAGATGAGCGCCGTTGTCGGACAGCACCAGCTGTCCGGTGACGCCGCGACCGAGGTCGGATGCCAGCGCGACCACAAGCCGCGCAAGATCGTCGGGCTCGCTCATGCGTCGCAATGGGATCGACTCCACGAGCCGCGCAACGTAGTCCTCGTTCAGTGCCGCGCTCACCGATGGGGTGAGCGTGGTCCCGGGCGCGACGGCCAGCACCCGGATCCCGTGCGGGCCGAGCTCCGCGGCCATCGTCTCGGTGAGGTGGTTGATCGCGGCCTTGGCCGCTCCGTACGCGGCCAGATCGAGCGCGGGTCTCGTCGTCTCACCGGAGCTCACGTTCACGATCACGCCGCCAGACGCCGCGGAGATCATCGCGTTCGCCTCGGCGCGACAGCACCATGCGGTCACGAACAGATTCTGTTCCACCACGTCTCGCATCGAGTCGCCGTCTTGATCGACGAACGGCGCGGGCTGTGCTCCGGCGAGGCTGCCGACGTTGTTGACGGCAACATCCATGCCACCCAGTGCTTCGATCGTCGTCTCGATGAGGGTGGTGGCGTTCTCCTCGACCCGCAGATCGACGGTCACTCCGCGTGCTTTCACTCCTTCGGCCTCGACGTCGCCGCACGCACCTTCCAGGGCGGCGGCATCCTTGTCGGCGAGCACCACGTCGCAACCAGCACGCGCCAGCCACACTGCAATCCCACGTCCGATGCCGACAGCGGCGCCTGTCACGAGCGCGCGCTTGCCCTCGAGCCCCAGGTTGATGGGGCTCACGGCTCGAGAACGACCTTGATGGCTCCACTGGCGCGATCGGCGGCGACGCGGAACGCCTCGGCGGCGTCGTCCAACGGGAAGCGGTGGGTGATGAGCGTCGCGGCGATCTCGGGATCGGATGCGAGCAGGGCCGCGGCGTCATCGAGATCGTGGCCACCTTCGTGGGGCGAGTAGGTGTAGGACCACTGGAACCCGAGCTCCTTCATGAGTGCAGGAAGTCCGGGGATCGCCACTGGCTCCCAGTGCGTGCTCAGGAACACGATGGTGCCGTTCGGTGTGCACAGGTCGGCTGCCGTTGCCAACGCGCTCTCGGTGCCGGCGGCCTCGAACACCACGTCGTACTCGCCAGTTGCGACGTGGGTGCCAAGCCGTTCCCCGGCTGCAATCTGCGCGTGGTGGCGCGCCACCAGACCGACCTCGCTTGCCGAACCGCGTGCAGCCGCTACCGCCGCGAGCCCGATCGCGCCCGCACCCACGACCGCAACTCGCTCGTCGCTGGTCATCGACAGTCGAACGCCGTGCATGGCGACGCCGAGGGGCTCAACCAGGCACGCGTCCTGCATGGGAAGTCCCCGCGGAAGGTGGATGAGTCCGTGCTCGCGTGCGTCGACTGCGTCGGCCAGACCGCCGTCCGCTCCGATGCCGAGGGTCCGTTGCGCACCAGTCCGACAGAGGTGTCGCGCGCCACGGGTGCACTGATCGCATTCGCCGCATGGTGAGGACGGATCGATCGCGACGGCGGTGCCGTCGTCGAGCACGCCCGCGAACTCGTGGCCGAGAGTGAACGGACCCGGGCCGAGAGCCAGCATGTGGAGGTCGCTCCCGCAGATGCTCGACGCCTTCACGTGGACCGTGGTGGCGCCTGCTTCGGGATCGGGGACGTCGACCACCTCGATGCCGCGCTCGGTGTGCCGCACACCTCTCATCGAGCGGGAGCGTATCGTCGCTGCTTCGAGCGCTCTCCGGTGACGTCCTGGTACCGTCTGGGCTTCGTGAGCATCTTGACCGCGGAACAGCGCGACTCCTGGGATCGCAACGGGTACTTCATCCTCGAGCGCTTCGCGTCACCCGACACCTGCGCGTCGATGCTCACCCGAGCAGCCGAGCTCTGCCGACTCGACGCTGCCGGCAAGTCGATCGGCCATTCGCTCGTCGACCCTGAACGGAACCCGTGGGCCGACGCGGTCAACCCGGAGGATCGAGTCTCGAAGATCTTCGTGCTCCACGACTGGGACCCCGTCTTTGGCCCCTTCGCGCGGGATGAACGTCTGCTCGAGGTGATCAGCGACCTGCTCGGTCCCGACGTCGACTGCTTCTTGTCGCAGTTCATCTTCAAGAACCCCAGCGCGATCGGGCAGCCCTGGCACCAGGACTCTCTGTACTTCCCGTTCGAGCCGGATCGGCAGGTAGGTGTGTGGGTTGCGGTCACCGACGCGACTCCCGTGAACGGCCCGCTGTCCGTGCTACCGGGATCGCACCGAGAGCCGCTCCACGAGCACGTCCCGGATCGTCGGCCCGACGCCAACCTTGGCTACACCGAGATCGTCGACATGGACTTCGTTGACGCGCAGATGGTGTTGATGAACGCCGGTGACGTGCTGGTGTTCGACAGTCACCTCATGCACTGCTCGACGGACAACGAGTCGGACGGAGCACGCGCGGCGATGGTGTACCACTACGCGATCGCCGGGACGATCGACCGGACCTACCAGCACCTGCGCGAGCAGTCCGAGGCGATGGGTGCGATGCCCGACGACATCAAGGAGTCGGCGGCGGCGGGCGTCGAGGAGTCGCCGTACCACTGGATGCCGGTCTGGCGAGATGGGAGCGCAGTCCCATGAGCGTTCGGGCGGGTGTGTTCACGGGCGACGGCAAGTGGTCCGTGCGCGAGCTGACCGCGCCCGATCCACCGCCAGGCGGCGCGGTGTTGCGCGTCGAGGCAGTCGGGTTGTGCGGGAGCGATCTCGCTCAGCTGCACGGTGGCGTCGGCGTTCCCGGCGAGAAGTTCCCCGTCGTACCCGGCCACGAGACGGTTGGCCGCATTCAAGCGATCACGAGCGAAGCCGCGGCCGCGTGGAGTCTCAACGAAGGCGATCGCGTCTGCGTTGACGAGATCTTGCGCTGCGGGGAGTGCGCGGCGTGCCGTTCCGGCGATCCGGAATGCCTCGCGATGCAGGTGTACGGCTACACGCTCGGCGTAGACGACGGTGCCGGCCTATGGGGTGGCTACGGCGAGTGCATGGCGTTGCTCCCGCGCACGAACCTGCATCGTGTGCCCGACGACATCCCGGCCGAAGAGCTCACGATGTTCGAGCCACTGGCGAACGCGGTGCACTGGGTGACGCGCGCCGGAGTCCAGCTCGGCGACACGGTGGTCGTGCAGGGTCCCGGCCATCAGGGGCTTGCCTGCTTGGTCGCCGCGCGCGCGGCCGGTGCAGCCCAGGTGATCGTGACGGGCACCGCCGCTGACGCGTCTCGCTTCGCCGCGGCGCGGGCGCTCGGAGCTGACGCGGTCATCGACGTCGAGGCCGAGGATCCGGTCAGCCGCGTGGGTGAGCTCACCGGTGGCCGGATGGCCGACGTGGTGATGGACATCGCGGCCGTGGCAACCGCCACCGTGGCGCTCGCCGTCCAGCTCGTGCGCAATCGCGGCACGATTTTGCTGGCCGGCCTCAAGCACTTCCAGCCGGTCGAAGGCTTGATCTCCGACCTCATCGTGTTCCGACAGCTGACCCTCGTCGGTGGTGCCGGGTACACACCCGCGTCGATGCGGGTCGCGGTCGACCTCATCGTTCGGGACGCGTTCAACCGTCACGCGCTCGTAGGTGACACCGTCACGCTCGACACGCTCGACGAGGGTCTGGCGCTGCTGGCGCGGTCGGTCGCGGAGCGAGACAGCGTCCACGTGTCGCTCGTACACCCCTGACAGCTCCTACTCCGGGAAGCCGTCCTGGATCCCGAGGTAGCGCTCGAGGTTGCGGTGCAGGCTGATGATGCGGCGCTCCTCGCGTGAAAGCGTGAGGTGGGTCAGCCCCAGTTGGTGCAGTCCACGTTGGGCGCGCCGGAGGTTGGCGATGTCCTGGTTGAACACCGCACCCAGATCCGCGGTCTCGGCATCGAGCGTGACGTCGATCGGCCGCGGGCCGCGGTCGGTGGCGCCGGCGGGGAGGCGAGGGCACGAGATGATGTCGAGGTAGCAGTCGTCGGGCGTCGTTCCTGGACGCGTCCGGATGCACGACAGGCTCTCGGCGAGGAACACCGGCGAGATGTTCGGGAAGCAGTTGTACTGGTGCAGGTCGGTCACCTGCTCGTCGGTGAACGCGCCAAGGTCGACGCCCTCACTCGCGCTCTTCTCGCGGATGAGTCGCGCCAGGAGCGTGCGCATCGACTCGCCGTCGTGGCGCTCCGGAACGGGGCCGGGATTGTCGGGGTCTGGCGCGCCCGCGCGGGCACCCTGGGTCGCGACGAACGACGCCCAGATCTCGTCGTCGGTCGCGCCATCGCGCAAGCGCGGGCTGGGGATGCCGTAGGGCTGGCCGAGCTTCCCGTGCCTCGGCCAGTCAGCTTGCGGTGAGTTCACGTCGTCGGTCGAGCAGAGCATCTGCCGGTGGATTCCCTGCACGTGGTACGTCTCGCTGAACGCGTCGATGCCCGTCTTCCAGTTGCACGGAAGCGGGACCGTCACGATCGCGCGGCACGCGAGCTCATCAGGACGCAAGAACGCGGCATCGTCGATGACCGGTGAGAGGAACTCCTCGAGCGGCTCGGCATCGAGATCGAGGTTCACGAACACGAGCGGACCCCAGGTGCCGACCTGGGCCTCGAAGAGGGGATAGTCGTCGTTGCGGAGCGCGCCGAAGCCCTTGCGTGATGGCACCTCGCGCAGGCGTCCGCTGAGGTCCCAGCACCACCGGTGGTAGTTGCACCGGATCTCGGTCATCCCGGTGCCCGAGCCGGCGCACAGCTCGTTGCCGCGGTGGCGGCACACGTTCTGGAACGCCCGCAGCTTGCTGTCTTGGCCTCGCACGAGCAGCACCGAGAGGGGGCCGCAGGTGTACTCGTACCAATCGCCGGGGTCGCGTACGTGGTCGATGGTGCACGCGACCTGCCAGACGTGGGGCCAGAGTCGCTCCAGTTCGAGCGCTGCGAACTCCGGCGACGTGTAACGCGCCGCCGGCACCTTCGTCGGGCCGGGTGCCTTCGCGAGGTCGCCGATCGTGCTGCCCGCGGGCGTCTCGTCGGTGAGCTCGCCTGGCATCGCGGGGGCGTTCCGCAGATCCCGGATGTCGGTCACGGCAAGAACCCTAGATTCCGGTCGCGCTCGCTCGACGCCCGGGTATCGGGCGTCGGCCGTCGGCACGCTCGGCTGCTCGTGGATTCCGGTCGCGCTCGCTCGACGCCCGGGTATCGGGCGTCGGCCGTCGGCACGCTCGGCTGCTCCTAGATTCACCCACCTCGTTCGAGAGACGGAGGTTGTGATGGGTGCACTGGACGACCGGGTTGCGGTCATCACGGGCGCCGGGCGCGGCATGGGGCGCGAGCACGCCCGC
>Ga0194132_10000067_pt1 | contig 183662 bp, 151 predicted proteins | sample TA2KigOf80mmetaG_FD_148612 | JGI IMG/M metagenome (GOLD analysis project Ga0194132, IMG submission 148612) | Freshwater microbial communities from Lake Tanganyika, Tanzania - TA2015054 Kigoma Offshore 80m | ecosystem: Environmental > Aquatic > Freshwater > Lake | place: Tanzania: Lake...
AGATGACGCGGCGTGCGTTTTGGGGTATGGCGCTGGGAGCGCCGACCCTCGGAGGGGCCTTCCTGTGGCGCCACTCCACAACCATTCAGCTTTCCCGGCGCGAGTGCCGCCTGGCGGGCCTGCGTCCCCCGCGGCCCATCCGCCTCCTGCATCTCTCCGACCTGCATGCCTCGCCGGTTGTTCCCGACATTCTAATCGAGCAGGCAATCGACCAAGCCGTCGCCTTGAAGCCCGATCTATTCTGCCTTACCGGCGATTACGTCACCGCGCGGGCAGAGTTTGATTTCGGCTGGTACCAATCCCAGCTCCGGCGCCTTTCGGCCATTGCCCCGAGCTTTGCCGTAATGGGCAATCATGACGGAGGCGTCTGGGCCGCGCGCACCGGAGGCTTTGAGAGTCTGCGTCAGCTCAACGATCTGCTGCAATCGTCGGGGATCCAGCTTCTCCCGAACGCGAACACGGTGGTCGAGGCTGCCGGCGCCAGGCTGCAGCTGGCCGGCGTGGGGGATCTATGGGCACAGGAAGTCGATGGGCAGTCGGCCTTCCACGGCCTGGACCCGCGCCTGCCCTCGATCCTGCTGGCGCATAATCCCGACACCAAGGCCATCCTTCGCGATTACCCGTGGCAGTTGATGCTCTCCGGTCACACCCATGGCGGCCAGATTGTCGTTCCCGGTTTGGGCGCTCCGCTTGCCCCGGTAAAGGATCACCGCTACCTGTCCGGGGTGAAGCCCTGGGGCGAACGCTGGATTCACGTGACCACCGGCATCGGCAACGTCGGCGGGCTGCGCTTTAATTGCGCCCCGGAAATCGCCTTGCTTTCCATCGATGGGGCGTGAGCGGCGGTGCTAAAATGAAGAGGAAAGGGGGCGTAACGGATTCGACGGGATTGAATCGACGTGATGAAGGCGTGCCGGGTTCCGAGCTCCCGTTAAACGATCGGAAAACCAAAACTGCCAACACGCAGTTTGCTTACGCTGCCTAATTAATTAGGTAGCCGCTCCGGGTCACAGGCCCGCATGGGATCTAGTGAGCGTCATCTGGCGGGATAGGCCGCAGGCTTCTGCTCGTAGCCGAGGGCCGAGATCAATCGGGCTGGACCGCCGTGGTCTTGCCGGTTCCGTACCGGCGGTTAAGATTTAAGAACCGGACACGCACGTAGGCTTCTCATCTCGGGCTTTCTCGGACGCGGGTTCGACTCCCGCCGCCTCCACCAACTTTATCTCATTAACGATAAAGCACTTATCGGCAAGTGCTTCCATTGCGTGACTGATGCGTGACCTGTTCAATGCTATGATCGGGTCCTCGCCATCTCCCGCCGCCCGATGGCTGAATACCGGTAGAGGATCTCTTGCAGTACCTCGGTGCTCGTTACAGCATCCACCGCGCAGTCCCTCACCCTCTCCAGAAACCGCAGCGCCGGCTGCCGGTTCGGATGCTCAGCCCCCGCAACATACATAGGAATGTTGGAGTCGATGAAAACCTTCACCCGCGCCCTGCTTCAATCTCCGCCAGCACCTTACTGGTCAGGAGCACCAGCCATGAACCACACCCGCCGCCGCGGCTTTACCCTGATGGAACTCCTCATCGTCGTCTCCATCATCCTTATCCTGGCCGCCATCGCCATCCCTAACGTGCAATCCGCACGCATCCACACTCTCGAAACAGCAGCCACCCGCCACATCGGCGTCATGCACACCGCTCAAACACAGTACTTCTCCCAGTACGGCCGCTTCGCCGCCTCCCTGGCCGAACTCGGCCCGCCCTCCACCGCCGAGTCCGGACCCTCCGGCGCGAGCCTCATCCCCCCTGACCTCGCCCAAGGTGAAAAGGGTGGCTTCCGGTTCCACTTGCAGGCCACGCCCACCGGCTACTCCATTTCTGTCGCCCCCGTCACTTTCGATGTCACCGGCCGCCGGACTTTCTTCTCCGATCAAACCCTCATCATCCGTCAAAACCCCGGCCGTGAACCCGCCGGTCCGCAGAGCAAGGTGATCGGCTAGCGCCCGGCTCCGCTACAGCTTCACCGGGTGTCCGAGGTGGGTTTCGATGGCCTCCCCCATCAATTGCCGGAGGCTTTGCCCGGTGGAACCGAGGACGAACTCCCCTCGAGCATCCTCCCAGTCCAGCTTGTAACTCTTCACGTTGGCCGACACCCAGATCTGGCGCACCGGTGCGTTCGGGCTGACGACGAAGCGGCCCTCGGGCTCCTCGAACTGAATACTCAAGGCGCCGGCGTTGAAGTCGGCTTCGAAATCATGCTCTTCCCCGGCGTCACCCAGGACGCGATAGAGTTGCTGCAACTCCTCGTCGGCTCTTCTTCTGAATTCCTGTTCGTCCATTGCGTTAGGCCAGAAGTCCACACTAGCAGAATCGGAGGTGAGGAAAAATGTCGCGTTCTCCAGCCGGAATCCGCAAGAACAGGTTATGAAACTGCCCGGTGGCCACAACGGAGGCGGATTCTTTTACCCCCTGGAAACCATCGGCGATCCAGCGCCGGAACCGGCAACTGTGCTTCTGATGGGACCGGTTCTTGGCTGGCTTGCCTGGAAGCGCCGCCGGAGCGGGCAAACTGTTCCCAACTCGTAACCCGGTTGCCGGAATCCTCCGGGCCGTTGGAATCATCTGCTACTCTTGTGAGTGCCAGTCCGCCCTCACCTGACCGCTCATGAAGCCCGGTTGTCTACGTCAGACTGAACTTCCGAACACCTCGCCGCTGTTTGCCGACCTCGTCTATCACTTTGACCGCGTTGCCCCTTTTTACGAATACTGCCACCTCGATAAGGCATCCTACGCGCGGGCAGCGGCGAAGCTGCAGTTTCCCGATTCCCGCCGCCATGCATTGGTCGCGGCCCTGCGGGAGCAGAACGCGCCGAGCGGTGAGTTGGACCGCTTGGCGCAGCCGGGCACCGTGGCGGTGGTCACCGGTCAGCAGGTCGGGCTCTTTTCCGGGCCCTGCTACACCATCTACAAGGCCCTAACCGCCGCGCGGCTCACCGAGCAGCTGAACGCCCAGGGAATTCCCGCGGTGACGATCTTCTGGCTGGCGACCGAAGATCACGATTTTGACGAGATCAATCACGCCTGGGTCTTCGACGCCGCCAAGCAGCCCCACGGGTTGTGCGTCGATAGTCCGGTTGGCGACCACACCCCGGTCGGCGGGATTCAGGTTCCGCAGTACCCGGTGGAGCAGTTGCGCGCGGCGCTTAGCGGACACCCGTTCGGCGGCGAGATCGCCGCGATGGTCGAGCAGAGTTACCAGCCGGGGCAGACGCTGGGCCGCGCCTTCGCGGACTTATTGAAGCTTCTGCTGCCGAACCTCGGCCTGCTCTTCCTGGATCCCATGGCCCCGCCCGTGCGCAGTCTGGCCGCTCCGCTCATGCGGGAAGCGGTGAGTGGTGCGGGGCTGCTGACCGAAAAGTTGCTCGAGCGCAATCTTCAGCTGGAGCAGGCCGGCTATCACGCGCAGGTGCACGTGGAGGCGAGAACATCCCTGTTCTTTCTGCTGGAAAACGGCACGCGGCAGACCCTGCGCCGCGACGGCGATGTTTATGCGAATGGCAAGAAGCGCTACGCCGCGGCGGAGTTGGCCGCGCGCGCCGAGCATCTCTCCCCAAACGCACTGCTGCGGCCCGTCGTTCAGGATTATCTCCTGCCGACCGTGGCGCAAATCGGCGGCCCGGCGGAGCTGGCCTACCTGGCGCAGTCCCAAGTGATCTATCACACGCTGGGCCAGCCGGCGCCGGTTGTGCTGCCCCGCAACGGCTTCACGCTCCTAGACGCGCGCGCAGTGAAGCTGATTGAGCGCTACCTGCTGGCCCACCACGACTTCTTCGGCGGCCTCGACGGATTGCGTTCCCGGATCTCCGAATCACTCGTTCCCCCGTCGCTGAAGGAAAAGCTAACGTCGGCTCACCGGCAAGCGGAGCAGCTGCTCGATTCTCTGCAAGGCGAGCTGACAGGCTTCGACGCCACGCTCGGCCAGGCGGCCAGAAAAAGCCGCGCCAAGATCCTTTATCAGCTATCGAAGATCGAGGCCAAGACCGCGCGCCAGAGCATCCGCCGCGATCAGCGCGCCGGCGCCGAAGCCGACTACCTGTTCCACTTGATCTATCCGAACAAGCATTTGCAGGAGCGCCTGTACACCATCCTGCCTTTCCTCGCCCAGCACGGCCCCGGCGTCATTGATACGATACGCGAGTCGGTTCACTTGGACTGTCCCGACCACATCATCCTCGGCCTCTAACGAAACATGCGCATCAATCCCGTCAAACAAGCCCTCAAAGAGGGCAAGGTGCAATACGGCACCAACTTCGGCCAGCTGCGTTCCCAGGACGTCGTGAAGATCCTCGCCGCGGCCGGTTTCCACTGGGCCTTCGTCGATTGTGAGCACGGCGGCTTCGATCTGGAGACGGTGCAGGATATCTGCCGCATCGCCCCATCGGTGAACTTCGCGCCGCTTGTACGCGTGGCCGACTTGCAGTACTCCCTCGCGGCCCGCGCGCTTGATTGTGGAGCCGCCGGCATCATCTTCCCGCGCGTCGAATCGGTGGAGCTGCTGGAGCGCGCCATTAGCTGGACAAAGTTCCCGCCGCTCGGCGTGCGCGGCTTCGGTCTGACTACGTTCCATTACGATCACCGTCCGCTGAAGATGCCGGAGATGATCGAAGAGGGCAACAACTACTCGATGGTCGTCTTGCAGATCGAGACCAGGCGCGCCTTTGAGATGCGCGAGGAGCTGCTGTCGGTGCCGCACATCGACGCGGTGATGGTCGGCCCTGCGGATCTTTCGATTTCCCTCGGCGTGCCAGGCGAATTTCAGCACCCGAAGATGGTGGAGGCGATGGAAGCAATTCGCGACACCTGTGACCGCAGGGGCATCGCGCCGGGCACGCAGGCGCGCACGCCGGAACTGGCTAAGTTCTGGCGCGGGCGCGGGATGCGCTTCCTGGGTTGTTCGGGCGACGTAGCGATGCTGTACGAGCGGGCAAAGGAAATCATCCTAGGGCTGGAAACCTAGGAAAGTAAAGATTTTACCTACTTTTAACACTCCTTAGCGCACATTTAATTCTGCTTCCGGTATTCTGGCGTCAGACCAGCATATGAGCGCATTCCCGCTGGACACGGAACTGATGCTTCGGGTGAAGGCAGGCGAGCATGATTGCCTCGGCGACCTGCTGCACCGCCACCGCACCCCGGTGGTGAACTACCTGTACCGAATGGTGCAGAACGAAGCCATCGCCGAGGAGCTGGCGCAGGAGGCGTTCATCCGGGTCTACCAGGCGCGGGCGCGCTATGAGCCGGCGGCCAAGTTTTCCACCTGGCTCTACCGGATCGCGACGCACCTGGCGTTGAATTATCTGCGTGACACGCGGCGGGAACAACTGCACGAGAGTCTCGATGCAGTTCCCTCGGAGGGTCCGCGGCGCGAGATTGCCGATTCCACGGCGGGCGTGGATCAGGATCTCATCCACGAAGAAATGCTGGTCCGGCTGCGCGCCACGATCGCGGAATTGCCGGACCGTCAGCGCGCAGTAGTGCTGATGCACAAGTACCAGGACATGGACTACCGCCAGATCGCCGATGCGCTGGGCACGACGGTCTCATCGGTGAAGGCGCTGATGTTCCGCGCCTGCGCTTCCCTCCGCGCGCGCATGCTTCCCGGCGCAGCACCGGGACCGCCGGAGCAGGCGGTGTAGGCTTTATCGGCGCCGGGCCCGACGATGCGCACATCGTCGATGTCGAGGCCGCCAACCGGGGCAAGTCCCTCTATGCGGCCGAATGCATCACCTGCCACGGTCCGAAAGGCCGAGGCGGCGATCAGGGCGCCGACCTCGTACGCTCCCTTGTCGTGCTGGAAGACCGCTACGGCGCCACCATCGGCGACTTTCCTCAAGCGCGGCCACCCGACTCAAAGCGGCAAGCGCAGCGCCGGGATCACCTCTTCGATACTGACGACAAGCCGGAAGGCTGGGGCGGCAACGACACCCTGTACGGGTTCGTGATGAACACAAAGCCGTAAGGCTCGACAAGGGCTGCTTCACACGAAATCGATCTGGAAAATCCAGCCCGCGGTCGGACTGTCGTAGTTCGGCCAGCCGGGATGGATCCCCGCATCGCAGCTGATCAGCTTCCCCTCGTGAACCGCCAGCCCGTGCGGATCACTCGAGCCGGGCAGGAACTCCACTATTTCCAGAACCCGCCCCGTTTTCAGATCGTGCCGCACCAGGCCCGGCTTGAAGTCCTTGTGCCCCGTGCTGTTGTTGCCGATCACCTGCCACATCGCTCCGTCCTGAATGGCGATCCCGTGATACCGGATCCAGTCCGGGTGCGACTGGTAGAACGGGATCATGTATTCCGGCTGCCACGTCTTGGGATCGACGCGCAGATTCCCGCGCAACCGCAACGAGGAAATCCACAGCTTACCGTCATGCCACAGGCCGCCGTGTGATCCGCCGCCGTCTCCCCCCGCCGGCCCCAGCGGAATCTGGCGGTGGCTGATCAGCTTCGAATTCATGTCCACCTGGAACACCCCTTGCGGCGCCGCGTTGGCGATCATCCACACATAACCCCCGCCCACCGCCATGCCGCTGGTATTGCGCGACGGCGTCTTCACGGTCTTTAACAGCTTGCCGTTCCAATCCACCAGCCAGGCGCACTCCTCCAACGACTCCGGCTCCGGCAGCTTGTAAGCCTTGGCCTGATCGCCGGATAGCTTCTGCTCGCCGATCCACAGCCCTTCCGGCGTCACCGAGATCGCGTTCGGGAAACCCTGCGGGCTCTTGAACAGTTTCGTCGTCTTCGCCTTGCGTACCGGGACCCTTCCTCCCTGCGCGAAGGCAACGCCGCCATAGTTGAGAGCCAGACCGGCGCCAATCCCCGCGCCTAGGAATTCACGTTTCGTCATGAAACCTCCTTGTCGATGAGCAGCCGCCGCCATGGCGAGCGTCACCTTGCCAGAGATTAGCCTATCGCAACCGGGACCACCCGGAAGCAACCGGTGTTGCTGAAGTTCCCGATGAACAGCGTCCCGTCCCACCGCGCCCGGTAGTTGTCCTGCAGCCGCCGCCGTCACGCGATAGACGCCCGCCGGCAACGGTGCAACATAGCCGCACTTACTAAAACCCGGCAGGTGTTCAAGCCGGTCATAGACGACCCCCTTTGGGTGTCCATTGTGCACCCGATGCGAAGGTGCTGTCCCAACCTCCTGCTACCATATCTTTATCCACTGAAAACTTCATGGCACTGCGCTTCTACAATACCCTCAGCCAGCAGGTTGAACCCTTCGAACCCCAGGACGGCAAAACCGTCCGCATGTACACCTGCGGCCCCACCGTTTACCACTACGTCCACATCGGCAACCTCCGCACCTTCACGTTTCAGGACCTGCTGCGCCGCTGGCTCCTCTACCGGGGCTTCGAGCTCCAGCACGTCATGAACATCACCGACGTGGAAGACAAAATCATCCGCAAGGCGATGGAGGAGGGCAAGACCATCCAGCAGTACACCTCCCAATACGAAACCGCCTTCCTCGAAGACATGGACCGTCTGCGCATGCAGCGCCCCGAGCGCCTTGTCCGCGCCACCGAGCACATTCCCGAAATGGTTGAAGCCATTGAGAAGCTCGCCGCCGGCGGCTACACCTACACAAGCGATGGCTCCGTCTACTACCGCATCTCGAAGTTCCCCGATTACGGCAAGCTCTCCCACATCGACGTCTCCGGGAAACTTCGAGATGCACGCGTCGACGTCGACGAATACGACAAGGCCGATGCCCGCGACTTCGTCCTATGGAAAGGCCGCCGGGACGGCGAGCCTTACTGGGACTCCTCCCTCGGCGCCGGGCGCCCCGGCTGGCACATCGAGTGCTCCGCCATGGCGATGAAGTATCTCGGCGATACGCTCGACATCCACGCCGGCGGCATCGATCTCACTTTTCCCCATCACGAAAACGAAATCGCCCAAGCCGAGGCTGTCTCCGGCAAACCCTTCGCCCGCTATTGGCTCCACGCCGAGCACCTCATGGTCGAATCGCAGAAAATGGCCAAGTCTCTCGGCAATTTCTACACCCTCCGCGATCTGCTCGAAGGAGGCTATGAGCCGGAGGTCATCCGCTACCTCCTCGCCTCCGTGCCCTACCGCAAGAAGCTCAACTTTACCTTCGACGGCCTCCGCGCCGCCGCCACCGCGCTCGAGCGTCTGCGCAACTACAAGCTGCGCCTGGAAACGGGCAAGTTCTCTGGCGACGCCAATTCCGCGGCTCTTGATGCCACGCAAAAGGCCCGCGCTGCCTTTGATGAAGCTCTCGACGACGACCTGAACACCGCCGAAGCCCTTGGCGCCATCTTCGAGTTCGTCCGCGAAACCAACACCGCCATGGACGAAGGCAAGTTCGGCGCTGGGAACGCTAAGCCGGCCCAGGAGCTGCTCGACCACTTCGACTCCATCTTCGATGTCCTCCGCCCGAAGCAAAAGGAAGGAGCCATCTGCGACGCCGAAGTCGAAGCCCTCATCGCCGAACGCACCCAGGCCAAGAAGACCCGCAATTTCGCCCGCTCCGATGAAATCCGCGGCCTGCTCGCCGGGAAAGGAATTGTTCTGGAGGACACCAAGGACGGCGTCCGCTGGAAGCGGAAATAACAAGATGAAACTGCACACCAAAGCTGTTCACGCGGGAGACCGCAAGAAGCCGCCGCAGGCGATTCCGATGACCACCCCGATCGTCACCGCCTCCAGCTACCTCTACGAAAACACCGAGATGCTGGACCGCGTCTTCGCCGGTGAGATCGACGACTTCGCCTACGCCCGCTACGGTACCCCTACCGCGACCGCTCTCGAGGAGCTAGTCACCGCGCTGGAAAACGGCCATGGCTCCCTCGCCACCTCCTCCGGCATGGGCGCCCTGCAGATCGCCCTCCAGACCGCGCTCACCGACCGCCGCCACTCCGTCGTCGCCGCCACCGCCCTGTACGGCGCAACATTCCGGATGCTTACGAGCGTCTTCGAGCCAATGGGCGTTGAGGTGCGCTACGCCGATGTCTGCGACCTCGATGGCCTCAAACAGGCCATCGATGAGGCCAAGCCCGGCTGCGTGCTGATGGAAACCATCTCCAACCCCCTGCTCCGCGTCGGCCAGATCGACCGCATCGCCGAGATGAGCCGCGCCGCGGGCGCCGTCCTGCTCGTCGACAATACCTTCGCCACTCCGCTGCTGGTCCGCCCGATCGAACTCGGCGCGCACATGGTCGTCCATTCGCTCACCAAATACCTCGCCGGCCACGGCGACGTCCTCGGCGGCGCCGTCACCACCGATGAAGCCAACTTCCCCACGCTCCGCGCGCTGTCGAAAACCTGCGGCCCCAACCTCGGCGCCTTTGAGTCTTACCTCTCCATGCGCGGCATCAAGACCTTCCCCCTGCGCATGGAGCGCCAATGCGCCAACGCCTGCCGCATCGCCACCTCGCTTGCCTCGCACCCGAAAGTGGCCAAGGTCTACTTCCCCTCCGATCCCAACCACCCCGATGCGGAAACCATCCGCCGCCTCCTGCCGGAAGGCCTCTACGGCGCCATGGTCAGTTTCGAAATCAAGGACGCCGCGCGCCCGGAAGTCTTCGCCTTCATGGACAAGCTCAAGCTGGTCCTGAAAGGGACATCGCTCGGCGACGTCCAGTCTCTGCTGCTCTATCCGGCCATCAGTTCCCACCGCGACCTGTCGCCCAAGCAGCGCGAGCGGATGGGCATCCGCGACAGCCTCGTCCGCCTTTCGGCCGGCATCGAAGCCGCCGAGGACATCCTCGCCGACCTCGAACAGGCTCTCGGCTAATCCGTCGCCGGCTGCAGCCGCAACGAGTGCAGCCGCAGCGTCCCCTCCGCGCGGGTCGTGCCGGGCTCGGCCAGGGTGACCAGCTCCAGGTTCAGCGCGCTCGCCTCCGCCGGAGCAAGGAATTCCAGCTCGCCCTCCGGCCCAGCCAGCGCCGCGGTCCGATCGCCGATCCGCCAGCGCGGCGCGGCGCCGCTCAGCTCCGCCTCCGCCTTCCATCGCAGGCAATAGCGGCGGCCGCCCATGACAGGCAGAGTCTGTGAGGCCAGGACCGATTCCGCCGGCTGGCGCCCGCTGAACCGGATCTCCAATCCCGGACGGTAGCCGGGCCCCAGCCTCACCCCCTCGATCTCACGCAGCCGCCAATCAAAGGCCATGCCCGAAGGCTGAACCTGAAAGTCGGCGTTGGTTAGCGAGCGCCCACGCGGCGGATCAAGCTCTGCGTGGGGGATCAGCGAGGCGTGCGCAAGGCGGTTCCACAGATCCAGCGCCGCTTCGGTCTGGCCGATGGCCAGCAGACGGTCCGAAAGGTTAAGGATGAAGCGTGTGTCGCCGGCCCGGTGATGGGACAGCAACGCCAGCGCGGCAGGAATCGCATCGGGGTAGCGTTTGTCTTCGGTGAATACCACCAGCAGTTCGCGGTGCGCCTTTGGCCGGTCCGGGGCAACCTTGTCTAAGATCTCCTGCGCACTGCCGCCCGCTCGCACGCACACTTGATACAACGCGGTCAGATCCCCATGGTAAATCCGCGCCGCCCGGGCGGCCCACTCCCAGAAGGAATCCCATTTCTGTTGGCGGAAGTAGAAGTTCACCAGTGACCAGCGCGGAAGAAAGGAAGCGTCCAGACGTGCGGCGTGCAACAGATGGGACTCGGCTTCCTCGATCCTGCCCCTGCTCTCGGCCAGTAGCGCCAGCCCCACCCACGGCGCCGCATCCCGCGGCCTGAGTTCGGCGGCGCGACGGAGATCGGAGGAAGCCGTTTCCAGGGATAGTTCCGCGCGGCGCAGGTAGTATCCCGCATGGTCCGGGACGAGGGAGATTGCCCGGTTTAGCGAACCGAGATCGCCGCGCCGCGCCAGGTAATCGGCCAGCGACAGCCGCAACGTGACGAAAAGAGCGAGACCTAGTAGCGGAATCGATAAGACAGCAAGGATGCGAAATAGAACCGCAGGCGGGCCGGACATACCACTTAAGGGCAAACGGGGCCGGATTTTTCTCATACGAAAAAGCCATCACAAACCGCCCGACTCCGCCGATAAACAATTAGTGAAAGAGAAATGGGCGAGCCAGCACTAAGATAAGCGGGCGCGTGCAAGATCGCGCCGCGAACTCGCCAGGGATAAAGAATTTAGGAGGTTAACAGGCAAGGAATGAAACTACAGATGATGATGGCGCTGATGTTGGCGCTTCAGCTTTCGATGGGGATGGCCGCCAGCCCTGTAATCGGTGTGGTGACAGCCAAGGGCAGCTTCCGTTTGGACAATGCCGCCACCAAAGGCAACGGTACTTTATTTGAAGGTTCGTCCATTGAGACGGGCCAGAACTCCGGGCAACTTCAGCTTACTGGCGGCGTGCAGATGCAGCTGGGCGCCGACACCAAGGGCAAAGTCTATCGTGACCGCCTCGTGCTGGAACGCGGCAGCGGCGAAATCCGCAACGCCAGCAGATTCGGCGTGGAAGCCAGCACCTTGCGGGTGGTCAGCGACGATCACAACGCGGTCACTCGCATTGAAGTCAGGGAACCGCACCGCATCCAGGTCGCAGCCATGCGCGGCAATCTGCGCGTTGTCAATTCCAATGGCATTCTCATCGCCGCGCTCGCCGCGGGCCGTGCCCTGGAGTTTGAGACCAAGGGCGCAGGCGCCTCCGCACCCACCACCCTGTCCGGCTGTCTTACCAAGACCGACGGCCACTACTATCTCACCGATGACGTCTCCGGCGTTACCGTCGAGCTCAAGGGTTCATCGCTGGACAAGTACATCGGTTACAAAATCGAGGTCACAGGTGGGCATGTTCCTACCGCTAAGCCTGCCGGCAATGCCACCCAGGTCATCCAGGTGAGCAACCTCAAGGAGATCTCGAAGCGCTGCTCCAGCGGGGCTGCCGCAGCTGCCGCCGGTGGAGCGGCTGCCGGTGGGGCGGCTGCAGGCGGAGCTGCTGCCGGTGGAACTGCGGCTGGCGCCGCCGCCGGTACCGCGGTTGCCACTAAAGCTGTCATCGCCGGGGTTGTCGTTGCCGCCGCTGCCACCACTACGGCGGTTGCAGTCACCACCGACGAAGACAATATCAGCAAGTAAAAAGGGGAAAGCTGCGAGCCTATGGAATCAAGGCTCTCCTGTGCCGGCGGTGAATCGCAATCGATTCGCCGCCGGCTTTTTCTAATCACAAGCGGGGCTCAGCCCTGCAGTACAACAACTCCATAGTACAGTCCGCCGAACACCAGGATGGAAATCACCCCCACCGAGATCCATACCAGAATCCGTTCCCGCGGACTGGAAGCCTCTTTCGCATCTTGCTTGATTTGATCGTCGAGGCTATCAAACATGCTCGCACCTCCCGTCAAAGGTCAAAGACTACAAAACAAAAATAAAGCTGTACCAGCCCCATGTTACGCCCCCCGCGGTATTTTTGTCCAGGAGAATCCCTGCCCCCAACCGTTTGAGCACGATACGGGCCCTCTGCTATACTCCAAGTGGATGTCAGCGACCTTACCGCCTGCGCGGATTTTGTTGCGCCGGCTCTCGGTGCGGCTTGTCTGTGGCCCGGTTTTTCACGCTCGACGGATTCCAGCCGTAGGATGAAACTGAGCGTTAGAATCAGCCGCGGCATCGAATCTCTGTTTGGCACCAGAGACGAGAATATCAAGCTGCTTGAACAGACCCTCCGGATCACGACGCGCCTGCGTGAAGATTCCCTCGAGCTAGACGGAGAAGAAACCAACGTCCGCCGGGCCGAAAGCATCCTGCGCGATTACGTCGATCTGGTCAGTCAGGGGCAGCAGTTCTCCAACGGCGACCTGCACAACTACCTGCGTGTCGTCACCGGCGACGAGAGCTTGAGTCTGCGCGGCCTGGTGGAAAGCGGCCGTCAGCGCAGCTTCGGGAAGAAAGCCGTCACACCGAAGACGATGAACCAGCGCATCTATCTCGATGCCATTGAGAAGCACGATCTGGTCTTCGGCATCGGTCCGGCTGGCACAGGTAAGACTTATCTCGCCGTGGCCATGGCCGTCGCCGCCCTCCTCAACAAGGCCGTCATGCGGATCGTCTTGACACGGCCCGCCGTCGAGGCGGGTGAGCGGCTTGGCTTTCTTCCCGGCACGCTCCAGGAAAAGGTCGACCCGTACCTGCGCCCTCTCTACGATGCCTTGTTTGAGATGCTGGAAGCCGAAAAGGTGGAAAAACTGCTGGAGAGAAACGTCATTGAAGTGGCGCCGATCGCCTTCATGCGGGGCCGCACTCTCAATGACAGCTTTATCATTCTCGATGAAGCGCAGAACTCCACCCCGGAACAGATGATGATGGTCCTGACAAGGCAGGGATTCAACTCGAAAATGGTCGTCACCGGCGACATCACCCAGATCGATCTGCCCGCCGGCCGCTTGTCCGGACTGCTCAACGCGCGCGAGGTGCTGCGCGATATTCACGAAATCAAGTTCGTCACCTTCGACGAACGTGATGTCGTGCGCCACAGCCTGGTCCAGAAGATTATTAAGGCCTATGAAAAGCACCAGGAGACCACCGGCATCGGCCGCCAGCTGAGCTTGGGCTGGAGCGAAGCCGTGGAGAAACCCGAATCGGCCGCGGCTGATCTGCCCAATGGTCCGGCCGGCAAGGCCTGAGATTCAGAATGCATGTCTGACCCGGAACATTCCCTGATTTTCCAGCGTGCAGGCTTTGTCCGCCGGGCGAGAATCCGCGCCTTCTTTCGCCAGATGATGGCGGAAGTCGCCGAGGGCAGGCCGTTTGGCTGCCTCGTCACCGGAGACGAAAAGCTCCGCACCCTGAACCGCGATTTCCTCGGCAAGGACGATCCCACCGACGTGCTGTCGTTCCCCTCCGGTTCCAACCGCGGCTTTCTCGGCGATGTGGCGATTTCCGCGGACCGCGCCCGCGAACAGGCATCCCGCTACGGCCACGATCTGGAGGACGAAATCTGCGTCCTGATGCTCCACGGCTTGCTCCATCTGCTCGGCATGGATCATCAGCGGGACCGAGGCCGCATGCGCAGGGCGGAAACCGCCTGGCGCAAGCGCCTGAACCTGCCCGTCGGGGTGATGGAAAGGGTCCACGCATGAGCACCGCGCTGTTCGGCATCGGTTTCCTGCTGGGTCTGCTGCTGGTCCCTGTCTGCTTCCTTCAACTGCTTTATCTCGAAGCACTGCGCCTTCGCTCCCGCGAGATGCCCGCGCTGGAACTATTCAAGGACTCCCTGGAAGCCCGCTTCGGATACAAGCTGGAGCATGGCGCAATGGGCTTTTCCCTCATCAAGCAGGCCATGCTGCTCGCCATGGCCATCCTCATCTTCGCCGGGATGGAAACAAGCGGCATGAAGATCCTCGGCGCCGGCCTCCCCTTGTGGCAAGTGATGCTGGAGTCCATCGTCGTCTCTTTTGTCTGCATGCTCGCCGTCGCTCACCTTGCGCCTCAGCTCCTCTACCGCCGCACGAGCGGCCGCTGGATGCTCCCGTTTCTTCCGCTGATGAGAGTCCTGTTTGCCGTCATCCGTCCCCTGTTGGCTCTCTTCCTGTTCCTGCAGTCGCTGGCCGATATCGGCGCGCCGGAGGAGGCGGCCGAGGAAAACGGCGGCCAGAACGAGAACATCGACGCCCTCATCGCCGCCGGCGCCGAAGAAGGCCTCATCGAAGAAGAAGACCGCAAGCTCATTCACTCCGTTGTCGCCTTCGGTGACAAGACCGTGCGCGAAGTGATGACAGCGCGCCCGCAAATGGTCACCGTCCAGGCCGAAGCAACCTTGGAAGATCTGCGCAGGCTCGTACTGAGGGAACAATACAGCCGCATCCCCGTCTACGATAACGACATTGACCGCATCACCGGCTTTGTCCACGTCCGCGACATGTTTGAGCTGGAGGAGGGAGAGCGCTCGCGCCGCACCGTCGACGAGCTCAAGCGCCGTATTGAATTTGTGCCCGAGACCAAGCCCGTCGATGACCTGCTCCGGCTGATGCAGTCCCAGAGCATGCACATGGTGATCGTCGTTGACGAATACGGGCAGACCGCCGGACTCGCCACCATGGAAGACCTCGTCGAAGAGATCGTCGGCGAAATCCACGATGAGCACGATCCCGGCAAGGATGTCAGCCAGGACTCCGAAGGCGGCTACATCGTCTCCGGCAACCTTGACCTCGACCGCCTCGAGGAGCTGCTCGAATTCCGCCCCGATGAGGAGACCCAGTCCACCACCGTCGGCGGCCTGGTCACCGAATGGCTCGGCCACGTGCCCGCCGCCGGCGAGGTCATCACCAGAAACGGCATCCGCATCGAGGTGCTCTCGGCCGACGATCGCCGCGTTTCCCAGGTCCGGCTTACCAGGGCCGAAATCAAAACTCATGCCTTCGAACAAAACTGAGAAGTCTGTCTCCGGTTTCGTCTCCATCCTCGGCCGCCCCAATGCGGGTAAATCCACGCTTCTGAATTCGCTAGTCGGCTCCAAAGTCGCCATCGTCTCCAGCAAGCCGCAGACAACGCAGCAGGCCATTCAAGCTGTCGTCACGCTCGGCCACGCCCAGGTGGTTTTCCTCGATACCCCCGGCATTCATCAGGGCGATCTGCTGATTCATAAGCGGATGATGATGGCCGTCCACGCCGCCCTCGATCAGCGCGACCTGCTTCTCTGGATCGCCGACGCCACGCAAAACATCGACGAAGAGGAAAAGCGCGCGTTGCAGTTGCTCAAGGACCGCGACGCCCCGGCCTTCCTGCTCCTCAATAAGGTCGACCGGCTGAGGAACAAGCAGCAGCTCCTTCCGTTGATGGAAGGTTTCACCCAGGAGATTCCCTTCCGGGAATGCCTCCCCGTCTCCGCCCTCACCGGCGAGGGGCTGGATGAACTCCTGGGGCTCATCGTCGCCGCCATGCCCGAAGGCCCCCGCTATTTCCCCGAGGACTATCTCACCGACCAGCCAGAACGCCATCTGGCGGCCGAGCTGATCCGCGAAAAGATCCTCGATGCTACGCACCAGGAAGTGCCACACTCGGTCGCCGTGCTCATCGAAAACTGGGAAGAAGCGGGGGGGCTGACCCGAATACATGCGCAAATCGTGGTCGAGCGTGAAGGGCACAAGAAGATCATCATCGGTTCCCGGGGCGCCATGCTGAAACAGATCGGCACGCTCGCCCGCCAGGAGATGGAATCCATCCTCGGCCGCAAGCTCTTTCTCCAACTCTTCGTGAAGACTCGCTCCAAGTGGCGGCAGAGTGCGGAATTCCTCAATGAGTTAGACTGGCGGTATATGGCAGGAGGTTCGCAATCTTGAGACGAACGCTGTTGCGATGGCTGTTGGCTTCGCTGGCGCTGGCCGCCGTGCCGGCCCTCGCTCAGGAAATCTCCGACGACGAGATTCACGATCAGGTCTTGCTCAAGCTGGCCCGCGACACCACCGTGCAAGGCGGCGCCATCGAAGTGGAAGTGAAAATGGGAGCGGTCACGCTCCGCGGCAAGGTCCGCACCACCAAAGCCCGGGACAAGGCCGAAAAGCTCGCCAAAAGCGTCAAGGGCGTCAAGTCGGTGGACAACAAGCTGACCATATCGCCCTCGGCTCATTAGCCGCCTCTTCTCCCGCCCGTCGCTTGCCAGCCCCCTCCAGGCCCTTAGATAATCACTGCATGTTCCGCTATCTCCTTCTGCTCGCCCTCGCCGCAGCTCTCCCCGCGCAAGAGTGGCCGTACTACGGCGGCGACGCCGGCGGCATGAAGTATTCCTCCCTCAAACAAATCACCCCCGCCAACGTCTCCAAACTCCGCGTCGCATGGACCTTCAACACCGGCGAAATCAGCGACGGCTCCAAATACCCCGTCCGCAGCACCTTTGAATGCACGCCGCTCATCGAAGACGGTGTCATGTACGTCACCACCCCCTTCGGCCGCCTTGTCGCGCTCGACCCGGAGACCGGCCGCCAGATCTGGTCCTTCGATCCCAAGATCGATCTCAACCGCCCTTCCAATCTCTTCATCAATCGCGGCGCAGCTATATGGAAGGACGGCGCAAAGAAGCGCCTGTTCCTGGGCACGCTCGATGGCCGCCTCTTCCAAATCGACGCCGTCACCGGCGAGCCCGTCAAGGAGTTCGGCGCAGGAGGCTACATCGATCTTAAAGATGGCGTCGCCGACAAGTTCCCCGGCAAGGCCTACGGGATCACTTCTCCCGTCGCCGTCTACAAGAACATCGTCATCACCGGCTCGATGGTCGCCGACGGCGAGCCGCAAGGTCCTTCCGGCGATGTCCGCGGATTCGACGCGCGCACCGGCAAGCTGCTCTGGCGCTTCCACGTCGTGCCGCACGCGGGCGAGTTCGGCAACGACACCTGGCAGGGCGATTCCTGGAAGGACCGCGGCGGAGCAAACGCATGGTCCATCCTCAGCGTCGATCAGCAGCGGGGCATTGTTTACCTGCCGCTCACCTCGCCAGCCACCGACTACTTCGGCGGCGACCGTCCCGGCGCCAACCTCTTCGGCGATTCGCTCGTCGCGCTCGACGCAACCACCGGCAAGCGGCTCTGGCATTTCCAAACCATTCACCACAACATCTGGGACTACGACCTGCCCGCCCAGCCCAATCTTGTCAGCGTGCTCCGCGTTGGCAAGCCCGTCGACGCCGTCGTCCAGATCACCAAGACCGGCTTCACTTACTTATTTGACCGCGTCACCGGCAAGCCGCTGTTCGATATCGAAGAACGTCCCGTCCCAAAAAGCGAAGTCCCCGGCGAGTACACTCACCCCACGCAACCCTACCCGCTCAAACCGGCGCCCTTCACCCGCCAGAGCTTCTCGCGCAATGATCTGACGGAGGTTACGCCCGAATCCCGCGCCTACTGTGAAAAACTGATCGAGGGCGCAGTATTCGGCAATCTCTACACCCCCATCGGCCTCAACAAAACCGTCCTTTTCCCCTCCACCAACGGCGGCGCCAACTGGGGCGGCGCTTCGTTCGATCCAGAGACACACACTCTCTACGTCAACTCCATGGAGATCGGCTTCATCGTGCAGATGCAAGAGCGGCCGGAGGGCTCCATCATTCCCTACCGCATGCGCGGCTTCGGTTCGCCCAGCTCGCGCTTCTGGGACCCCAAGCTCAACCCCTGCCAGAAACCGCCATGGGGCTTTCTCACCGCCATTGATTTGAACACCGGCGAATTCCGCTGGCGCTCCGTCCTTGGCGTCGTCGATGAACTTCTCGCCAAGGGCATCGCGCCCACCGGCACCTCCAATCTCGGCGGCAGCATCGTTACCGCCGGCGGCCTGATCTTCATAGGCGCCACCAACGACAGCCGCTTCCGCGCCTTCGATAAGAAGACCGGAAAGGAGGTGTGGGTGACGCGCCTGCCGGCCAGCGCACACGCCACCCCGGCGACATATATTGGCAAGAGGACGAAGAAGCAGTTCGTCGTCATCGCCGCGGGAGGCGGAAACAAATACAACGACACCTACTCGGATGCCTTGGTTGCCTACTCGCTGCCCTGATGATCGCCTTTCTTAGAGCACGAACAAACTCGTCAACTTAGCCGTCACGGGCACATCAGACGGAATTTTCTGGCTTCGTGGAGAGGATTATTCGATGGCGTAGGGGCCGGGCTTGTCGACGCGGAGGTAGCGGCCGTCCTTGTCCTCGGCTTCGACGCGGATGTGGACGGCGCGGGCTTGATCGGGGGTTTGGGTGATGAACTCGGTGTCATCGCCGGGAGCCATGGGGTTGGAGGTGACCAGCGTGTTCTTGCGCGAGATCATCTTGCCGTCGGATTCCAGGAATTCGAAGAACAGGACGAGGCCCTTGAAGCTTCTATCGGAGTTGTTGCGGACCCGTCCCTCGACCGCTACAATCCGTGGCTCGCGGTGAACCCTGATCTCGACTAGCTGGACTTCCGGCGGCTTGGGGCCGGGGACCGGCCTGGGCCGGCCCTTCTGAGCGGGTATGGCAATGGCCAGCAGCAGAGCGGCCAGAAACAGCTTCATCCAGGCATAGTGTATCGAATGGCGGGCCCGGCTGGTTATTTCTTGCGCCGGAAGATGCCCTTAAGCTTGTCGACGGTCTGGCCGAGGTCCTGGGTGTTGGTGGCGCCGGGGGCGACGCCGCTGACGGGGTTGGCGGCGGTGAGATCGGGGAAGTTGAGGCTGTACTCGCGCAGGGTGCGGAGCTGGTTGCCGGGGAGAGGCTCAAACTGCTCGACGGCAACGTCCCAAGTGAAGCCGGTGCCGATCTGCGTCCTGGCGATGACGCGCATGACTTCAAAGGAGGCATCGCGGGATTGGCCGGGCTGGACGATGAATTCCGCGCTGATCTGGCCGTGGCCGGAGACGCCGATGCCGCGGGCGTAGTTGGTGCGGGTTTGAGAGTATCGATTGCCGAGATTGTCGATGGCGACGCTGGTTCCGTTCTTGTAGGCGAGGATAAGCGGCTGCGCGCTGACGTTCTGAAAACGGACACGGAAGGAGAGCACGTGGAAGCTGGTGACCTGCGAGGTGGTGACCTGCTGGACCTGGGCGGTGAAGGTTCCGGCGTTATAGCAGCGCTGGAGGCCCTGGCAGTGATCGACAGGGGCAACGACGGCAACGGCGGGCTCGGCGGCGGGAGCAACGGCGGCGGGGGCGGGCGCGGCGGAGACTTCCGGGCGGCCGAGTTCGGTCCAGCGGAGAGGGTGCTCGAGGCCGACTCTGAACTGCGTTGGGGAGACGGGGACGATTTCGCGGACGGAGAACTCCATGTTGTATTCGGTGCCGAAGATCTCATTGGCGCGGGGGTACCAGGTGAATTCGACGCGGGCGTCGGCGGTCTGGCCGGCGGCGAGGATGAACTTGGGATCGACCTGGTTGGCGCGGAGGAAGCCCATGCCGCGGAGGCCGGTGTTCTCATTCATGGTGAAGCGGTTGCCGCGATCGTCGGTGGCGACACCGGAGCCGGACAGATAACCGAGAATGAGCGGGCGCGCGAGTTTGTTCTGGAAGCGGATGGTGGCGGTGACGAGGCGGTAGCCGCCGGTAGTGGAGGTGCGGAAATCGGTGATGGTGGAGGCGAAAGAGTTCACCTCCGTGCAGCCGGGCGCTCCGTTGCAGACGGGGGGCGGGGGAGGCGGCGCAGGCGGCCGGGCCGCGGCTTGGGCCGAGGGAGCTTGGGAAGCGGCGGGGCGCTGGCTGATCTTGAGCGGTCCGGGGCAGAGGACTTCCCATTGCTGGGAAAGGCTGAGGCCGTCGCTGGCATTATCGCGGCCCACCACCTTGCCCGTTGACAGGTCGAGCCACTTGGTGCGGCCGCCGCCGATGTCGTCATTGGACCAGATGCCGGCGAAGCGGTACTGTTTGCCGTCGATGGGGGAGAGGGTTCCCGCGAAGCAATCGGCCTGGGCGCGGTAGATCTTGTTTGTCGCCGTTTGTTCCCTGATGCAATTGGCGAGGGCCGCGCCCGTATTTCCCAATTCTTCACATTCGCTCCGGATGGCGGAAGGGGTCATTCTGGCTTCGGCGACGGAGTTGGCGGTGCCGGTTCCGGTTTTGCGGAAAACGGTGGGGGAGGCGCAACGGCTGCAAATGGCGAGTAATTCGCGCTCCTGGGCTTGAAGCATGCAGAGCAGAAATCCGAAAGCAAGGATTCGAGTGGTCATGGCAGTCCTCGACTGTTAGAGTGTGGCGACGCTCGTTTCGCGTACCCACTTCGCATTGCGCGGATTGCCGCCGAAAACCGTCATCGGCGGTTTTCCTCCAACCTCACCCGAGAGCCCCCGCTCCCTTACACAACATAAACAGTTGTGATGAGTCTTCCCAAACTGCTCACGCCGCGTCTGGTAAAACGATACGATAACGACGGTATCCTTACCATCCCCTTACCCCCATCCCTCCGTAAGCTCCAAAGTGCTTATTTTCAGGAGGTTGCAGACTGGCTTAAGCTCGTCGCCAACATCTCCGTCTCCCCCAATACGATCCCCGAAACTCTCCCACAAATCGCCGCCGCCAACAGGCCCCTCATCGCGAAGCTCTACAAAATCTCCCGCCGCTTCCCTTCTGTGAAGCGAATGTCCGTCGACCCCTGGCTCACCAAGGTCTCCATGCAGCTCATGCGAACCCGCCTTGCCTCGGCCTGCCACTTCGTCAACATCCGCATTGATCTCCCCGGCGAGGAGAAATACCTCCTTCCGCCCCACCAGGACTTCCCCTACATACAGGGCAGCCTCAACGCCCTTACCTGGTGGATCCCCTTTCTGGACACGAGCTTGGAAATGGGTCCGCCCTCATGGATTCCAGGGAGCCACCGCCACGGGGTCCAAAAGGTGAAGTATCTCGACTACGAAGCCACAGGCCAAAGCGGCGGCCGCTCCTTTGAAATCGTCGATCTCGCCCAATACCGCGACAACGAGTACACCCGCAAGCCCGTTCGCAGGGGCCACGCGCTTGTCTTTCACACTCTGCTCATTCACCGCTCCGAGCACAACCACACCGACAAGGCCCGTATCAATATTCAGATCCGCTTCGATGACTCCACTGCGCGCGAGTCATTCGACCGCAACTACCCCGAAGGCCTCTACCTCGGCGACGCCTTCTCGAAATCCTATCCGGAGTACATCGCATGACCGTAGCCAACCCCTATCAAGCCGACCCCACCCGCATCGGGCTCGGCCACTGCTTTGACCAGCAAATATGGGAGGAGACCGTTCAAGTCATCCGCGACGGTGGCATCAGCCAGCATGACGTCATCGAGAACTTCATGCTCTTCCTCCGGCGAGTCAATTTCGCCAAATTCCTTACTCACATGGAGCTGTTCAAGCACACCATCACCCTGCCCGGCTCCATTGTCGAATGCGGCGTCTTCAAGGGAATGTCCCTGCTCACCTTTGCCAAGCTGATGGAGATCTACTGCCCAGGCGACACTCTCAAGCGCGTCATCGGCTTTGATACGTTTTCCGGCTTCGTCTCGCTCGACCCCAGCGACGGCCTGCCCGACACACGCCGCGGCAAGGTCGCCGGCGGCTGGAACTCCGGTCAGTTCAAACCCAGCCTGGAGCAGCTCATCTCCATCACCAAACGCGACAGCATGATTCCACGCTTCCACCGCGTCGAACTGGTTGAAGGCGACGTCTCGAAAACAGTCCCCGAATACGTCGCCGCCAACCCCGGCCTCCGCATCTCCCTGCTTCACCTCGATCTCGATCTCTATCAGCCCACCCTGGACGCCTTGCGAGCCCTATACCCGCTGGTCGTCTCCGGCGGCGTCATTCTGCTCGACGAATACGGAATGGAAGGCTTCCCCGGAGAAACGAAGGCCTTCGATGAATACTTCGCCGGCAAGCGTCCCAAGCTAACCAAGTTCCCCTTCATCTCCACCCCCGGCGGCTACTTCATCAAGGACGAGTAGCCGGAGCTGCCAGGAGGGCTTCTCTCCGCTCCGACTGTTAGAATGTGTCGACCAGGAGAGAATACTGATGCGCTGGCTGATTTGGATCGCGATGGCAGCGGCGATGTGGGGCCAGGGGACGGCAAAGAAGGTCTACATTTCCGTGGACATGGAAGGCGTGGCGGGGGTGGTGACGGGAGATCAGCTATCGCCTTCGGGATTTGAGTACGCGCGGTTCCGCGAGTTCATGACGGACGAGGCGGTGTCGGCGGTGAGGGCGGCCAAGCGTGCGGGGGCGACGGAGGTGCTGGTGAGCGATTCGCACGGCAATGGGGAGAATCTGTTGATCGAGAAGTTCCCCGAGGATGTGCGGGTGATCCGGTCATGGCCGCGGCGGCAGGGGATGATGGCAGGCATCGACGGGAGCTTCGCGGCGGCAGTGTTCATTGCGTACCACTCCTCGGCGAGTAATTCGCAAGGAGTGCGGGCGCATACGATATCGAGCGCGCTGCTGACGCGTGTTGCGCTGAACGGAAAGCCCGTGTCGGAAGGCGTGCTGAACGCGGCGATCGCGGGCCATTACGGGGTTCCGGTGATTTTTATTTCGGGCGATGATGCGGTGATCGCGGAGGTTCGCGGGGAGATCGGGCCGGTGGAAGCGGTGGAGACGAAGAAGAGCCTGGGGTTTCATGCGGCGAACAGCTTGACGCCGGTGGAGGCGCAGAAGCGGATTCACGATGGGGTGGGGGCGGCGATGGCCAAGATCGGGCAGGGGAAGCCGTATCGTGTGCAGACGCCGGTGACGGTGGAACTGGACATGAAGCATTACACGGCGGTGGAGATGCTGAGCTACTTGCGGGTGATCGAGAGGCCGGGTCCGCATACGGTGCGGTTTCAGGCACGGGATGTGCTGGAGGCATCTGATTTTATCCAGTTTGTGACGAAGTACAGCGCGGACATGCAGCCGTAATTGCTATATTTGGCGCATGGTGAACCGTAGAAACTGGCTTTTGGGAACAGGTGCGCTTGCGGCGCAGGCGGCCTTGGCGCAGGGCTCGGGCAAGACGATCGCGATTGCGAGCTCGAACGGCGGACGCGCGGTGACGCGTGCGGTGGAGTTGATGAAGGGCGGCGGCGATACCTTGGACGCGGTGGTTGCCGGGGTGAACATCAACGAAGAGGATCCGGAAGATAGTTCGGTGGGCTACGGCGGGCTGCCGAACGAGGAAGGCGTGGTGGAGCTGGACGCGAGCGTGATGCACGGGCCGACGCGGCGCGCCGGGTCGGTGGCGAGCCTGCGCGGGATCAAGTATCCCTCCAAGGTGGCGAAGGTGGTGATGGAAGAGACCGACCACATTATGCTGGTCGGCGAGGGTGCGCTGAAGTTCGCGCGCGCGCACGGGTTCCGGGAAGAGAATCTGCTGAGCGAAAAGTCGCGGCTGGCGTGGCTGACCTGGAAGCGCGGACTGCGCGATCGCAACGGGCACAGTAATTGGAGCGATGGACTGGATGCGCCTCCGGGGAAGGCGGAGGCGGCCAAGCCAACGGCCGATCTGCGGCGGCTGTTCCCTGGTGTGGACGAGGAGACGCTGGCCTGGGCGCTGGAGGTGGCGACGCATCCGCCGACGGGCACCATCAACTGCCTGAGTTTGAACGCGAAGGGCGAGATGTCGGGCGTGACGACGACGAGCGGCCTGGGCTGGAAGATCGCCGGGCGCGTCGGCGATTCCCCGATTATCGGCGCCGGGCTGTACGTGGATCAGGAGGTGGGCGCGGCCGGCTCGACCGGGCGCGGCGAGGAGAACATCCGGGTGGCCGGGGCGCACACGATCGTCGAGAACATGCGGCACGGGATGGCGCCGAAGGAAGCGGTGCTCGATTGCCTGAAGCGGATCGCGCGGAATTACGATAACGATCAGGCGCGGCTGGCGAAGTTCGACATCAAGTTCTATGCGCTGCGCAAGGACGGCGTCTATGCGGGCGGCGCGTTGTGGAACGGCGCAGTGCGGCAGGGGAAGGTGGCGCGGTCGCAGTTCGCGGTAAGCGATGGGGGGAAGGGGCGGCTGGAGGATTGCGTGTATTTGCTGGAACGGAAGGTGTGATTACTGCTGCTCCAACTAGATCGAGTCGTACTTCTAAACAAGTATCCGGGAGAGGCAGCTGAGCGGAACCTGCTCAGTTGAGCTTAACATGGAGTTTCGTTTCGCCTGCTTGGCACTGCCGGCCAAAAGTAACGGTACGTTGCGGCCGGCCGCCTCACAATCCGTTGCGTTTTCCCCGGTAATGCGCCAACCCCTGCTCAAACAACCCCTTGGCCCGCGCGCGATCGGCCGGCTTGGAGAAGTTGTCGCGTTCTTCCAAATAGGCCCACAGCCGTTCCAGCCAGCGGATCATCAAATCCACGTCCTGCTTGACCAACACCGGCTCGCCGCCCAGCTCGACATAGACGGGAGCCGAATGCGCTTGGGGGATTCCGCCCACAACGCCGCGGGCCGCGGGGCCGGAGACACGGACGGCAAACCAGGCGCTGCGGCTTACGGTGACCTCGCGTTCCAGGCGCGGCCCTGAGCCCGCGGCAATCACCTCGCCATTTTGAATCAGCTCCAGTTTGTCGACGGGCATCCGCCCCCACACTTCCGCCGCGATCCTCGCCGTGTACGGCGTGCCCTTCGCCGCGCGGATCACGGTACCCATCGGGTTGCCATTCACCGTGAAGCTTAGCAACGGCCCGTTGGTAACAAAGGCGCGGCCTTCGCGGTAGCGCTCAATCCACCGCTGCCAGCTCATCCCGGGTCCGGTCTCGACATATTGGCGCGACCCGCCGGGAATGTTGTTAATGCCGCGCCAGTTGGTGAACACGTCGGTCCCGGCGCCTGGCGCGATGCGGAAGCCGGAATTCAGCAGCCGGTACCACATCTCGAACGCGGTTCCGCCGCGCGGCAGAATATCGATCGCGTCCATGCCACCGAGGGCTGCCGTCAGCGGAGCCTCCTTGGCTCCGAGGTTGGTGTCGAACACGTCCGCCGAGGCGCCCATCGGATGGACATAACTCACCACGCCGCCCTGCTTACGGGCCTCCAGCGCGGCCATGCTGTTCAGCGGAAAATCGTAGGGGGAATCGCTGCCGATGACGCTGGTATAGGAAGGGGGCACCTGCTTCTTTATGTTCAGGAACGCCATGTGGCCCAGGGGGTCCGAGTTGCGGAACTCCTGCCCCCAATACAGCACGTAGCGCGGCTTCGAGAGTGTGCTGACGCTACCGGTAAAGAACTCCTTGTCGTGGATAAACGATCCCTCCGCATTGGCGACGATCATGTTCGCGGCGTTGAGATCCTCCGCTTCCAGCCAGGCGAGCGAATCCGGCGGCCGCTGATAGTAGCTGCCGTTATAGTTGGCATGAAAGTGATTCTCGCCGGTGTGCCAGCCGCGCTGATTCCAATTGGCCCACCGCTCCAGTTGCACGGTTACTTCGCTGGTCTGGCCCGCTGCCACCTCCACCGATCGATCACTGATGCGGTATTCGAACCCTTTCAGTAACGCTAGCCGCATCCGTCCGGCCGGCGCGGGGAACTCATCGTCTCCGGACCCAATAAAGAAACCCTCGCGTCCCGCGCCCGGCTCCAATGTCTGGTAGAAGACGGGCGCTCCCTGCGGCGTGTAGGCCTTTCCGTCGGCGGCGGTGACAAAAACCCGCGCCGCCGTTGGCTGGCCCGTCTCATCCACTACCTTAAGCCGCACGCGTCCGGAAGGCGTTCGGAACTTCAACCCGCTGATACGCACATGCCGCTTCTCTCCGCCCGCCACCGGCATCACGAACAGATCGATGTTACCCAGGTGATTGGAGACATGCGCGATCAGCCGCCCATCGGGCGATACCGCCGGCGAGAACTCGTCGCGAGCAGTATTGGTCAACGCGCGCGCCTGACCTCCTGAGGCGCCGATGAGGTACAGCTCATGATCGCCCTTTCCGTTAACATGCACGCCGGAATAGATCACGCCGCTGCCATCCGGAAGCGCGGCGAGGGAGGTGATTTGGAAAATATCCTCGCGGCGGTAGCGAGTAAGCGGCATTTGGACGAGGATCGGTTTCTTCACCGAAGGCATGGACCAGATTTGCGGAGGCGCATTGCGGGTGGCGGCCAGAAACAGCGTCTCGCCCGCGAGCGTGGCGCCGGTCCAAGGCCCCGACGTTCCGCGTTGCATTCCTACCTGCAGCGCACGAGCCGCGCCGCCGGCGGGCTCCAACTCAAACACTTGCGAGCCCTGGTGCGTCTCCAGAGCACACAGCAGCCGCCGGCCATCCGGCGACCACACCGGATTCCCGGCCGTGGGAAACGGCGTTCGGATTTCGCGCTCCGCCCCCGTAGCTGTGTCCGCCACCATCAGCCGTCCGGTAATGAAGGGCAGACGGCCGGCCGGCATGTTGCCGGAAATGTAGCTGATGCGAGTGCCGTCGGGCGACCAGGCCGGATGCGCGTGATAGCCGGCGCCGCTGGTCACCTGCCGCGCCTCGCCGCCGGAAGCATCCACTTCCCAAATGCTGCCAAATAGCGAAAACGCCAGCCGGCGGCCGTCCGGGTGCCAGGCGGGATCCGTCGCGCCCCAGGCGGTGCGGTCGCCGTCGGCAGCGCCGCTACTCCAATCATGCAATGCAGCCACCAACACCACGGCTGCCACGGCCACTGCTGCTCGCTTTCCCATGTCCGGCATTGTACTTCCTACGGGCTTGGTCAGTGAAGCGTCGAGGGCCAGGTTAGTGGTGATCCAGCCGGTTTCTTTGGGTTTGCTCGTGGTAGCTTGGAGCGGACATGCTGCAAGTCTTCTGTTCCCCTAGCCGCTACACCCAAGGCAAGAACGCCACAGAGCACCTCGGGCAGGAGATGAAGACACTTGGCCTTCAAGGCCCGGCGCTGATCGTCGCTGGAGGCAGCGCGCAGCGATTGCTGGAGCCCGTCTGGAGCCGCACGCTCAAGGAAGCCGGAATTGTCCCGCATCTCCATGCCTTCGGCGGCGAATGCTCGAAAGCGGAGATCGAACGCGTGAAAGAGAGCGCCGTCTCGGCGGGCGCGCGCGTGCTGATCGGCGCCGGCGGAGGCAAAGTGCTTGACACCACCCGCGCCGCCGCCGCGGACCTGGAGTTGCCCATTGTCAGCTGCCCCACCGTCGCCTCCAGCGACGCCCCTTGCAGCGCGCTATCGGTGGTCTACACAGAAGACGGCGCTTTTGAGGAATACCGCATCTACCGGCGCAATCCTGACCTTGTCCTGGTCGACACGCAGGTGATCGCGCACAGTCCGCCGCGCCTGCTGGTGGCCGGCATGGGGGACGCGCTGGCCACCTGGTTTGAAGCCAAAACCTGTGCCGAGGGCAATGTCCGCAACATGCGCGGCGGAGCCTCCACGCGAAGCGCATTGGCGCTGGCAGAGCTATGCTACCGCACGCTTCTCGAAGACGGCTTCACCGCCCTGCTGTCTCTCAAGCAACACAGCGTCACGCCTTCCCTGGAACGTCTCGTCGAGGCTAACACGCTGCTTTCCGGGCTCGGATTCGAGTCCTCCGGTCTGGCCGCCGCGCATGCCGTCCACAACGGCCTCACCGCCGCGCCCGCTACTCACCACTACCTTCACGGGGAGAAAGTCGCCTTCGGCGTGTTGGTGCAACTTGTGTTGGAAGGCAAACCGCGCGGACTCATCGAAGAAGTTCTCCGTTTCGCCAACGAGGTCGGTCTGCCCATCACCCTGGCCGGGGTCGGCTTGGCGAACATCTCCCCCGACACCTTGAACCAAGTCGCCTCTCGAACCTGCGCGGAAGGCGAAACTATACATAACGAACCCTTCCCCGTCACTGCACCCATGGTGGCGGACGCGATTCGCACCGCCGATGCCACCGGCCGCAACTGGGAACCCTAGCGCAACCCCGCAATCACCGCCGCCGAGAAAAGCATGGAAACCGCCAGCGCCCGCAGGCCGACCTTGGTCAACGGAGTGTCGAGGGCGCGGCCTCCCCGGAGCTGAGCAAGCGTCCCAAAACCGGTGATCCAACTGACCGCGAAAGCGGCCGCCAGCAGCCATTTGCCCTGCATCGCCAGCCATGCGCAGCCGGCAACCAGGAAGAGCTGCGCCATCAAGGCCTGCCTAAGCAGCTGTTCGGCGGTCTCCTTCTTCCCGGTCCGCGCCGCAATCTTCGCCTCGATGCGCGCATGCACCGTCAAGACGCCCGCGGTTGCGTGCGCCGTATGCATTGCCCACAACCACCATCCCCACGGAGCAATTTGGCCAAGTGCTGTGAGCGAGCCGGCCAAAGCCGACGCGCTCAAGCCCGCCGCACCGACAATCTGGAACCACACCTCCCGCTGCCTGTTCCGCACGGTCATCCACGCCGCAAGGAAAGTGAAGGCGAGGGCGATCGCGCCGAACGAGGTGAGCATTGCCCATCCCCAGCGCGGACCCAGCAACAGCCCACTCAAAGCCATCGCCGCCGCTTCCACCCATAACGACCGCACCGCCAGTGACGTCTCCTCGTGCCGGTCTTTCCAGACCAGCCACTGCCGCCCGACGACAATCAGCGGCGCTCGGGCAAGGAAAAGCGCCGCGACCGCCACCATCGAGGGAACGAACTGCCACGGCAGCGCGTCTGCCACAACGAACGCCGACAGGAAGGGCATGCTGACCATGCCCCAGGCGCCGTGTTCGCGCGGCCAAAGTAACCACGGTGAATCGCTCTTCATGCTCGACTTATAATTGTCCTCGAATGCAACGCCGCCAATGGTTCCTTCTTGCCTGCCTGCTGCTGCCCTGCCTCGGCCGATCCGCCTCGCCCGATGTCTGGAGCGGTGTCGACCGCATCGTCGCGATCGGCGATGTTCACGGCGACTACACCCGGTTTGTCAAGATCCTCAAGGCAACCGGGTTGGTGGATGAAAGGCTGCGCTGGTCTGGCGGCAAGACACATCTCGTGCAGACCGGCGACGTTACCGACCGCGGCCCGGATTCCCGCAAGGCGATGGACCTGCTGATGAAGCTGGAGCGCGAAGCACAACGCGCCGGCGGCCGCGTACACGCTCTCATCGGCAACCATGAGGCGATGAACGTCTACGGCGACCTCCGCTACGTTTCCGAAGAAGAGTATGCCGCCTTCCGTACGAAAGAATCCGAACGGCTTCGCAACCGATACTACGAACATCACGTCGAGGAGGCCAAGTCCGCCGGCAAGGAGCCGGAGCCGCGCGCGGCATGGGAGCAGAAGAATCCCCTTGGTTTCATTGAGCACCGCCTGGCCTTCAATTCCTCAGGCGACTATGGCCGCTGGATCCGCAACCTCAACGCGATTGTCCAGATTAACGACACCGTTTTTCTCCATGGCGGAATCAGTCCGAAGTTCGCCGGTGAAACCATACGTTCCCTCAACGACCGCATCCGCGCGGAGCTGAAAGATTTCTCGAAACTCGAAAAAGGCGTCACCACGGATCAGGAAGGCCCGCTCTGGTACCGTGGCTGGGCCGACGGCCAGGAGAATGAGATGGCGGAATCGCTCGTCAAGGTGCTCGGCGCTCTCTCCGTGCGCCGCATGGTCATCGGCCACACGATTACGCCCACCCGCGCCGTGATGTCCCGCTTCGGCGGACGCGTCATCATGATCGATGTCGGGCTCAGCGCGGTCTACAATGGGCGGATCGGCTATCTCGTCTACGAGGACAAAAAGTGGCAGGCTTTCGACGAACAGACGCGGCTCCCCATCCCCGCCCTGGCGGATGCGCCCTGATATGAAGCTTTCCCGCGGACTTCTTTGGCGATGCGCGGCGCTTGCCGCCATTTCCCTGCTCGCACTGGTCTTCCAAACCTATGTGGCCATCGATCTGGTTCGCAATTGGGATAAGGGTCAGGTTTTCTATTCCTTTCCGCTGCGCTTTGCAAAGGATTCCCGGCTTGTTCAATCACTGGCAAAGGAAGCGGAAGGATCCGGCATCCGGCCAGGCGATGAGGTTATAGCGATTGACGACATGGAAATGCGGGGTCTATCGACCCTGGCGCGTTTGGGCCCCAAGCAAGCTACCCTCACCCTCCGGCGTGAGGAGCCAGGCAAACCACCTGTGCGGTTCCAGGCTACGCTTCCTACGAAAAAGGAGGGGTTTCCTTTTTCAGCCCTGGAACAGAAGCTTCTCTCCGCCGTATTGATGGGCGCGATGCCGTGGCTGTGCCTTGGACTGGGAGTTTGGGCCTGCGCAATCCGGATACGTGATTCGCAAGCGTGGCTTCTGCTGGCTTTGATGACCAGTTTCCCGCATATGGTCAATGCCGGCGTCATGCACTGGCCGGATGGCCTGCGGCAGGCTGCCATTGCCTACAAGACCGCAAATATCACGCTGCTGGCCGTTGCCATGCCGCTGTTCGCGCTCTACTTCGCGGAGCGCTCCTCCATTGACCGCCGCTTGCCGTGGCTGAAGTGGCTCCTGATTGTGCCGGCCGTGGTTTCCGGACTGGCCATTGCCGGGCGCGGAGTGCTGCTCAGTGATTACGTTTCCGCTGCTCCCCGGCTGCTTGCCCTGCTGGAGCCTCCCGCCGACATTTTCGGCGCCGTCCTTTTCATCTCCATCGGGTTCTTCTTTTTCGCGATGGGATTGAAGTTCGGGTTCTGTCAGAAGCCCGATGCAAGGCGCCGGCTCAAGCTTCTGCTGTACGGTACGCAGGTAGCGATGACGCCGATGTTCGTGCTCATCCTGATTTCGCTTTTCACCGGCAAGAACGTCGTGAATGTTGTCCCGGCCTGGGTCTTGACGGGCGCGCTGCTGCTCATCATACTGTTCCCTCTCACCATCACCTACGTCATCGTCGTCCACCGCGCGCTGGACGTCCGCGTCGTGCTGCGGCAGGGAATCCAGTACACGCTTGCCCGCGGCGGAGCGCGCATCCTGATCGGCTTGATCGTCGTCGCGTTGATCGTGTTCCTCAGTTTCGCCATCGACGAGCAGACCTCGACGGCGCGCCGCATGGGCATCATTGGCCAGGGTGTGTTGATCGTTGTCCTGCTTCAGCGCGTGCGCGTCCGGCTTGCCTCCTGGATCGACCGCAGGTTCTTCCGCGAGGCATACGATGCCGAGCGCATCCTGAACGAGTTGAGCGAAGAAGTCCGGACCATGGTCGACACCGACACGCTGCTCAAGCGCGTCGGCCACTCCATCGCCGGCTCACTCTTCGTCTCCCGCATCAGCTTCCTCCTCGCCGATGGGCAAGTCTACCGGCCCGCGTATGCGCTTGGCTTCGATGCGCCGCCAGACATCCACTTCCCCGAAACCGCCGCCACCATTCAGTGGCTGAAGCGCGAAAGTGAGCCCGCCAAGGTCTACTTCGACGACGCCGCCAGTTGGGTCTATCAGACCCCCGACATGACGGACGCTGAGCGGGAGAACCTACGCCGGCTGGAATCCCAGCTCATTCTTCCGCTTGCCGTTAAGGAGAAACTGCTCGGCTTCCTCTGCCTCGGGCAAAAGAAAAGCGAGGAGCCCTATTCCGGCTCCGACCTCCGCCTTCTACGCTCGCTTGCCACGCAAACCGGACTGGCGCTCGAAAACAGCCGCCTCACCGCCGCCATCGCCACCGAGGCTGCCCAGCGCGAGCGCCTGAACCGCGAACTGGAAATCGCGCGCGAAGTGCAAGAGCGGCTCTTCCCGCAAAAGACCCCTTCCATCCCGGGCATCGATTGCGCCGGCGGTTGCCGTCCCGCGCTCGGCGTCGGCGGCGACTATTACGACTTCCTGCAACTCCCCGAGGACCGCCTTGGCCTCGTCATCGGCGACGTTTCCGGCAAAGGCATCGCCGCCGCGCTGCTCATGGCCAGTCTACAGGCCTCCGTCCGAGGGCAGATGATGCATGGGCTGGACGGGCTGGCCACCATCGTCACCCACGTCAATACGCTGATCTACGAGGCGTCCTCCTCCAGCCGTTACGCCACGCTGTTCTACGCGCAGCTTGACGCGCACACGCGGCAGCTCGATTACGTCAACGCTGGCCATAATCCGCCGCTGTTAATGCGCGCCTCTGGTCAAGTGGAATCGCTGAATCTCGGCGGCACGGTGGTCGGCCTGCTCCCGCGCTTCCCCTATCAGCAGGGCAGCGTCACGCTGCATCCCGGCGACCTGCTCGTTTGTTTCACCGACGGAATCAGTGAAGCGCAGAACGCCGCTGAGGAGGAGTTCGGGGAGGATCGCTTGATCGACGCCATCCGCCGCGCCGGCAATCTGCCTGCCGCTGAATTGATCCCGTTCCTCATCCGGGAAACCGACACGTTCGTCGACGGCGCGCCGCAGCACGACGACATGACGCTGGTTGTGCTGCGCATGCTTCCTCAATCATCAAGGAGCGTTCCGCATGGAACTGACCATCACGGAACTGTCCAAAAGCTACCCTAACGGAGTCCAGGCGCTTGACCATGTCTCGCTCCGCATCGGGCGGGGCATGTATGGGCTGCTCGGCCCCAACGGCGCCGGCAAGTCCACCTTGATGCGGATTCTGGCCACGCTGCTTGAGCCGGACTCCGGGCAGGCGCGGCTCGGCGATACGGACATGCTGCGTGAGAAGGATTCCGTCCGAAGGTTACTTGGCTACCTGCCCCAGGACTTCGGCGTTTACCCGAAAGTCTCCGCCCAGGAAATGCTCGATCATCTTGCGCTGCTCAAAGGCATCACCCGCACAACGGAACGCAAGCAAGTGGTGGAAGCGCTGCTGGAACGCGTCAACCTGCAGGACCAGCGCAAGAAGGCCCTTGCCGGCTTTTCCGGCGGCATGCGCCAGCGCTTCGGCATCGCGCAGGCCCTGATCGGCGATCCGAAGCTGATCATTGTCGATGAGCCCACGGCCGGCCTCGACCCCGGCGAGCGCAACCGCTTCTACAACCTGCTATCGGAAATCGGCGAGAACGTCATCGTCATCCTCTCCACCCACATCGTCGAGGACGTCAAGGAACTCTGCCCCAACATGGCCATTCTCCATCAAGGCAGGCTCCGCTACGCCGGGCCCACCGCCGATGGCATCGCCTCCATTCAAGGCCGCATCTGGCAGCGCTCCATCGACAAGGGCCTCGTGAACGACTACGAACAGCGCCACCGCGTTATTTCGAGCAAACTCATCGCCGGCCGTCCGCTCATTCACGTCTACAGCGACACCGACCCCGGCGATGGTTTCACCGCCGTCGAGCCGGATCTTGAGGATCTGTTCTTCAGCACCATTCACGGAGTGCGTGAATGCTGACCCGCATCCTCGCCTTTGAGCTGAAGTTCTGGTTGCGCGGCTGGATGGTTTGGATCTTCCTGTTCGTCATCGCCGCGATGCTGTTCGGCGCCGCCACATCGGACAACGTGCGGGTGGGCGGCGCGCTGGAAAACACAAACCGCAACGCGCCGTTCGTCATCCTCAACTACTACTCGATGATCTGCATCATCACCCTGCTGATGACCACTGCGTTCATCAACGGCGCCGCCACGCGGGACTCTCATCACCGCACGCACGAAATCATCTTTTCCACTCCATTGCGCAAATGGGATTACCTTGTGGGCCGCTTCTCGGGAGCGACACTCGTCTCCCTCCTCCCACCGGCCGGCGTCACCACCGGCATGCTGGCCGGGTTTGCAGCTCCCTGGCTCGACGCCAGCCGCTGGGGGCCCGTCTACTGGGGCGCCCACGTGGCCGGCTTTCTCCTCTTCGCCGTTCCCAACACGATCTTTTCCGGTGCGGTGATGTTCGCTGTGGCGTCGCTTACTCGAAGCACCGTCGCCTCCTTCCTCGGTGCGCTGCTCCTGCTGGTTGCCTATGAAGTATCGGGCGCCTTCACCAACAAGCTCGAAACCGAATCGATTGCCGCCATGCTCGATCCCTTCGGCATCCAGGCATTCACGCTGATGACCAAGTACTGGACCGTGGCCGAGAAAAACACGCTGGCCGCGGAAGCCTCCGCGCTGCTTCTCTGGAACCGTCTGTTGTGGACGTCGGCGGGCCTCGCGGTTTTCCTCCTCACCGGTTGGCGTTTCCGGACTCAGGAACGCTCTGGCCGCCGCAAGAAGTTTTTCATCGAAACCATCAAGGCGCCCAGCAAGGCCGTCGCGCTGCCGGAGGTCAAGCGTAGCTTCACCTCCGCGGCGCGGTGGAGCCAGTTTCGAGGGCTGCTGAAAACCGAGGTCCGCGGCGTCATCCGCACCACTTCCTTCCTGGTTCTTCTTGCCGCCGCCCTGCTCAATACCATCCCCAGCCTGATCTTCAACGCCAGTGAGGGCTACGGCGTCTCCACTTTTCCGGTCACCTACCAGGTGCTTTCCATCCTGCGCGGCAATCTTTATGTGTTCCTGGTCGTCATCGTCACCTACTTCGCCGGCGTGCTGGTCTGGCGCGAACGCGACGCGCGTTGCGATGAAATCCATGACGCCCTGCCCGTCCCCGCCTGGCTCTATTACGCCGCTAAACTCTGCGCACTGGCCGCGGTGATTGCGGCTATTCAAATGGTGGCGATCGCATCCGGTATTGGTGTGCAGCTCTACAAGGATTACTCCCGTATCCAGCTTGACCTCTACGCCAAGGAGCTGCTCCTGGCAGACTACGCCGCTTTCTTTTATCTCGCCGTCCTCGCGTTCTTTATCCACTGCGTTTCTCCCAACAAGTACCTCGGCTACTTCGGCTACGTCTCTTTTCTGTTGCTCAACTTTTTCCTGTGGATTCCGCTCGACGTGGAAACACGCATGGTGAAGTTCGCTTCCCTGCCGAATTACACGCTTTCGGACTTTTATGGGTACGCGCCGTTCCTCGGCGGGCTCCTCTGGTTCGGGCTCTATTGGGGTGGGGTCAGTGTGTTGCTCGCACTGGCCACCGTCGTGTTCTGGCCGCGCGGGCAAGGCCAGGGAGTCCGGCATGCTCTCCATGAGGCACGCTTGCGTTTCCGTGGCCGCCTCGCCGCCGGCGCCGCGTTTGTCTCAGTAGCATGGCTGCCGATCGCCGGGTGGGTCTTCTACAACACCAAGGTGGAGAATCGTCTCATCACGCGCGACCAAGGCGAGCAACTGCAGGCCGACTACGAAAAACAGTACAAGAAATACGAGGGGCTTCTCCAGCCCCGCGTTGCCGCCGTAAAGTACGGGATCGCGCTTTATCCGGAGCGCCGCGCCTTCACCATTCGCGGGGAGGAGGTGCTGGAGAACCGTGGCTCGGCGCCCATCCCCCAACTTCACTTCAGCCTCCAGCGTCTCTACGACTACGAGATTGATTTACCCGGCGCGCGCCTGATCCACAACGACACGCGGCTGCTGTACCGCATCTATGAGCTTGCCTCCCCGCTTCCCCCTGGCGCACGTATGAACTTGCGCTACAAGGTCGGCTACGAGGCTCGCGGCTTTGAAAACGACGTCTCGCTCATCCAAGTCGTACAGAACGGCACCTTCTTTAACGTACGCGTCGTACCGCAGCTGGGTTATCAGCCCGATTCCGAACTGACCGATAGAGGGGACCGCAGGAAACTCGGACTCCCCTGGCGTCCGCCCATGCCTTATCTCCTGGGCAGGTGCATAGCTGCCTGCGGGAACAGCTATCTCAGCAATCACTCCGACCTGGTCAGCGTCGATACCGTCGTCAGCACCAGCGCGGATCAGATCGCCATCGCTCCCGGTTCGCTGCTCCGCGAATGGAATCAGGACGGCCGCCGCTATTTCCACTACAAGCTTGACCGCGATTCGCTTAACTTCTACTCCTTCATCTCCGCGGATTATGCCGTGGCGCGCCAGAACTGGAACGGCGTGAAGCTGGAGGTCTACTATCACCCGGAGCACAAATGGAACGTGGACAAGATGCTGAACGGCATGGCTCGAACACTCGATTACTGCACGCGGAACTTCTCGCCCTACCACCACCGCCAGGCGCGGATCTTGGAATTCCCGCGCCATTCCACTTTCGCGCAGGCCTACCCTGGCACCATGCCTTACTCGGAGGCGATCGGCTTTATCGCCAATCTCGAGGACCCCGAAGACATCGATCATGTCTTCTACATCACCGCCCATGAAGTGGCGCATCAGTGGTGGGCGTATCAGGTGATCGGGGCGCGGATGGAAGGCGCCACGCTGCTTTCCGAGACCATGGCGCAGTACACCGCCCTCATGGTGATGGAAAGGCAGTACGGCCGCGACATGATGCGCAAGTTCCTCGCCTACGAGATGGATAAATACCTGAGCAGCCGGGGGCAGGAGAAGTTCAACGAGCAGCCTCTACAGAAGGTGCACTCCGAACAAGGCTACGTGCACTACCGCAAAGGCAGCGTCGTCATGTACTACCTGAAGGAGATGATCGGCGAAGAGGCCGTCAACCGCGCGCTCGCGAGGTTCCTGGCGCGGTTCGCGCATAAGGGCCCGCCTTATCCCACTTCAAACCACCTGCTCGACGAACTGCGCGCGGAAACCCCGCGCCATCTTCCATACCTGATCCGCGATCTGTTTGAGGAGATCACCCTCTTTGCCAACCGCGCCATCGAGGCGAAAGCGCGAAAGCTCGCCTCCGGCAAGTACGAAGTCACCCTCGACCTGGAAAGCAAGAAGCTGAAAGCCGATCCGAACGGCAACGAAAGAGAAGTCGCGTTAAACGACTGGATCGAGATTGGCGCCTTCGCCAAGCCCGCCGAAGGCAAGAAGTACGGCCGGACACTCTATCGGCAACGCATTCTGATGAACCAGAACAGGAGCCGGCACACATTCCTCGTCGATCGGGAACCCGACCAGGCCGGCATTGACCCATTTGCTTTGTTGATCGACCGTGTCCCCAAGGACAATCTGAAAAAGGTGGAGCTGGTTCAGTGAGCTGCGGTCTTGCCCGGTTCGGCCTGCCCGCCGGTCTTGTTCAGCAACACAATGTCGACACGCCGGTTTCGTTTGCGCCCTTCCTCGGAGGCGTTATCGGCCAACGGCGCGTTCTCCGCGTACCCGGCCACCGACATCCGCTCCGGAGGAACCCCGCAGCACTGTGTCAACGCCTCCATCATGGCGATGCTCCGCGCCGCCGACAATTCCCAGTTGCTGCGGAACATCCCGCCGCGGATCGGCACCGAGTCGGTGTGACCCTCCAGCCGCACCGGGTTGGGCAGCTTCAGGATCACGTTGGCTACTTTCTCCACCGTCGGTAACGTTTCCCTCGGGATCTCATCGGTCCCGGAGGGAAAGAACGCTGCCTGCTGAAAACTCACCACCAGCCCGCGTGGCTGCATGCTCACTTGCATCGTCCCCTTGGCGATTTCCTGCTCCAGTTCCTTGGTGAGAAACTCCATCGCCGGCAGCAGCTCCGCGAATCGGGCTCCTTCGTTCTCCTCCAGGCTCGATAGCGGCTTCGCCCCGCCCGGGCCCTTCATCTGCGCGTTTCCCTTCCCTTTATCGTCCACGACACCGCCGAGGATCCCCGCGATCGCCGAGGCGATTTGCCCTTTTTCGAGGGCCCGCCTCACCGACTCCTGCATTTGATGCGTTTTGCCTTTGTCTGTTTGCGAGGTCGCGAACATCACCACAAAGAAGGCAAACAGCAACGTGATGAAGTCGGCATAGGAAACCAGCCACCGCTCGTGGTTCTCATGCGTGGCATGTTTCTTGCGCCTGGCCATCCCGCTATGCCTCCGCCTGTACGGGCGCGCCTTTGCCCCGTGTCGTTGGTGGCAGATAGGCGGAGAGTTTCGCGCGGATCAGCTTCGGGTTCATCCCTTCCACGATCCCGGTGATTCCCTCCAGGATGAGCTCCTTCAACTGAGCCTCCTGAGCCGCGCGCGCCTTGATCTTGTTTGCCATCGGCAGGAACAGGATGTTGGCGATCGCCACCCCGTATACCGTCGCCACAAACGCCACCGCGATCCCGTGCCCCACCTTGTCGATGTCTGACAGGTTTTTCATCACCTGGATCAGTCCCATCACAGCGCCAATGATGCCGATCGTTGGTGCATACCCGCCGGCCGACTCAAACACCTTCGCGCACTGCTCGGCGTACTGCTCCTCCATCGCGATTTCCAACTCCAGCATTTTCCTGATCTCTTGCAAGTCCGTCCCGTCCACGGCCAGAATCAACGCCTTTTTCATGAACGGGTCTTGCACCCCGTTGGCGTCGTTCTCCAGGCTCACCACCCCGTTCTTGCGAGCCTTGGTCGCGTACTCGATCAATTCGTCCGCAACCCCGCCGGATCCATCCGCCCGCTCGAAAAACACCTGCCCCATGTACTTCATCGCGCCCTTCACGATACCCATCGGCGTGTTGATCAGAACCGCCCCCAGCGTACCTCCCAATACGATCACCGCCGCCGTGTACTGCGAGATGTCCTTCATCTCGCCCCCTTCCAGCAGCAGCCCGCCCACAATCCCCAATAGGGCTAACGCCAGCCCACCGAGGGTGGCAAAATCCGGCTTCTTTTTTGGTCCCTTCGCCTTGGCCATCGTTTTTTCTAGTCACACTCCGCTTCCAGACTCTGCTCCACCAAGGCCTTTCCCACAGCCGCCGGACCGCTCATCCCACTCAGTCCAATCGCTCTGCGGAACGCGATCACACGCTCCACTACCTCATCGGCTGATTCGCTCACGATTAACTTTTGTCCCGTGATCAGAGTCACAATCGTGTCCGGCATCGCTTCCACCTGCTCAATCAGGTCGGAATTCAACACGAAGGGCTTGTGATTGAGGCGTGTCAGCCAGATCATCGAGGGAGTCTCCCCTCCCTTATCGGCCCACCCCGCACCGGCTTGAATTAAAACAGCTTTGCCGCTTTCCTTCTTATTCCCCCACTCCCGCACCGATAAGCCTTTTGGTGCCTCTCACTGGCTGCCCTCGGGCACAACAACTGTCGGCTTACCTGGCCAGCCTCCTGCTGGAGGCTCTCCAGACCGGCGACGCTCATCTGCTTGATTCCGCGTTGCGGAAGACCGACTCCCTGCTCCTTCAGCAAACGGCCCTCGACCCGGTGTCCGCTGAGCGTCTGGAGCTGCTGGAAGCTCTCTCCTCCGTCCTGCGTGCCCGCGCTAACACCGCAGTCCACACACGCCTTCTCGAACACCTCGCCCAGCCGCTTCTCCAGTTCCAGCCGCTTTCTAGGTGAACTTATACACGCCTGGCACCGGCACCGGCGTCACCTCGAATTTCTCGTCATAGCCGGACTTCTTCGGCTGCAGGTCCAGCTTCGAATTCATGATCATGTCCCAGGTGACCTCCATCCCGGAATAGGCCGACTCCCGCGCCATGATGCACGTCATCGTTGATTCGGCCACCGCCATCGCGTGGTTGATGTATGGCCCGTCTCCTCGGATACTGTTCACCAACGCCGTGTGCTCGGCCACGTAGTCGCGCTCTCCCTTGCTCCCCAGATCATGGCAATTGCTGCGCCCGCGCTGACCCACAACAAGCTCGCTCACGTTCCGGTACAACGCGCCCGGATACTGCCGGCAGTAGCTCGACATGCGCATTCCATTTGCATAAACGAAATCCGAGCTCACATGGTCATAGATGTTGCCGTGGATCTCGTCCTTCGGCCTCCAGGCCACGCCTCCGGCCGCCACCACGCTGATCGGATGTGTCCCCATCACCCAGTTGATCACGTCGATATTATGCAAATGCTGCTCCACGATCTGGTCCCCGCAGATCCACACATGCGAATACCAGGCCCGGTGCTGCCACGTCATGTCGCCCCACTGCGGATTGCGCGAACGCTGCTGGATCACCGGCGTGCCGACCCAATAGGCATAAGCCGCCACCACTTCCCCGATCACACCCTTCTTGATCTTCTCGATTGTCTCCACGTATTCCCGGTTGAACCGGCGCTGCGCTCCGCTCACCACCGTGAGTTTCTTTTCCTCTGACTTCTTCGCCGCCTCCATGAACCGCCTCACCCCCACCGGGTCGGTCCCGAACGGCTTCTCGCAAAACACATGCTTGCCGGCCTCGATCGCCGCTTCGAAATGCTCCGGCCGGTAGCCCGGCGGCGTGCACAGCATTACGATATCGAGATCGGAGGCGACCAGTTTCTTATAGGCGTCAAAGCCGACAAAGCGATGCTCCGGCCCCACCTTCACGCGTTCGGCGATCCGCGCATTTCTCTGATCGTTCTTGAGCCAGGCCAGGTTCTTCTCCAACTGGTCTTCGAACACATCGGCCATCGCCACCACTTCCACGTTTTCTGAGCCGGTCAGCAGATCGTTCACCGCCTGCCGGCCACGTCCGCCTACGCCAATGAGACCCGCCTTCAGCTTCGTCTTTACTTGGCCGCGCAACACTTCGGGCCGCACGATGGTGAACGCCGCCGCACCTCCCGTACCCGCCGACGCTGTCAGGAATGACCGCCGCGAGACGGCATCTTGCGATATGTTATTCGTGGAATTGCTCATGTCAGGCTCCTTATCCGCTCCTCATTCTATATCCGCCCGCGGGCCCGTCGCCGGCCTGTTTGCCGCCGCCGTCACCGCCCGCGTACCCGGCGCCCGGCGCATCGATTTTCAAGCCACTCTCGAACTGGCCGCAGCCTTTCCCCCATCCTGTATCAGAGGAATCACTTTGCTCGGCGCCACCGGCGAGTTCCCCCACTTCTCGATCGAAGACCGCCAGCGGCTGGCCGAAACCATCATCGCCGGCACACGGCTTCCCGTGATGGTCAATGTCTCCCATTCCTCGCTGGATGGCGCGCTGGAGCTTGCGCAAGCCGCCAAACAGGCCGGCGCCGCCGCTCTGCTGCTGATGCCGCCCTATTTTTACCGTTATGGCGAGCCCGAAACCGGTGAGTTCCTCCGCCGGTTTGCCGCGGCCGCGCCCGCCGGTATTCCACGATTCCTCTACAACATCCCCTTCTTCACCTCCCCCATCCCTATAGAACTGGCTCTCGACCTGCTCCGATCGCAAGCCTACGCCGGCATCAAGGACTCCAGCGGTGACTGGCAATCCATGAGCCGGTTGCTTGAAGTCCGCGAAACAGCCACCATCGTTGTAGGCAACGACTCCATTTTCACCCGCGCCCGCAGCGACGGTGCGCACGGCTCCATCTCCGGCGTCGCCTGCGCTCTGCCGGAACTGGTCGGGGCCCTGGATGCCGCCATCTGCTCCGGCGACACGGCCCGGCAGCAGACCCTCGACGCACGGCTACATGAGTTCATCGCCTGGATCGACACTATGCCTGTTCCGGTGGGCATAAGGCTTGCTCTCGCCGCACGGGGCGCCGCTCCAGGCGAGCACCCCGTACCTTTTTCCCGGGAAACTGCGGCTCGCGCCGCGGCTTTCCGCGCCTGGTTTTCTTCCTGGTGGCCGGCGGTCCAGCTTGAAATTGACCAACATTAACGCCGCCCTTGGAAGAAAGCGGCCGTTTCGCCCGTCATCTCAGGCAGGAAGGGGAGTATGGCGAGCCCGGCAACTGGAACACTCTCAGATCAGGTGATGCTGCCACCAGGATTTCACGACCTTTACGAGCAGTACTCGGACGCGGTCTTCCGCGCCGCTCTCCGTGTCACCGGCAATCCAGCCGATGCCGAAGATGTGCTTCAAACGGTATTCCTGAAACTGCTCGACAGCAGGCTTCCTCTCGATCCGATACGCTCCCCGGAACCTTACCTCCGCCGCGCCGCCACCAACGCCTCCATTGATTTGCTCCGCAAACGCTCCTCCCAGGCCGAAACCGCCATCGAGGAGGCCAGGGATTACGGCGGCCGCGAAGCCGACCTGCTCGAAAAGGAGCGCGTCCGGCGTGCCCTGGCAAAGCTGGCTCAGGAAGACGCCGAGTTGTTCGTGCTCTGCTACCTGGAAGGCTACTCCTACGACGAGCTGGCCGAACAGTTCGGTATCGCCAAAGGCACCGTCGCCAGCCGCTTGTACCGGATCCGGGAAGAGCTTCAGAAATCTTTCAGACGATGAAGGGAGAATCGCAAATGCAAGAAGACCGCCTCGATACCCTGCTTCAGCAAATGCGCGAGGAGACCGTATCCCCCGGCCAGTTGGCCGAAGCAAAGGAGCGTGTCTGGAACAAGATCGCCGGCCCGGCCTCGGCCGCTTGCGCCTCCTTCCTTCCTGACTTCCCCGCCTACCACGCCGGCCAGTTGGCCGGACCGCGCCGCTTGCTTGTCGAAGACCATCTCAGCCGCTGCGCCTCCTGCCGCCGCCAGCTCGCCGAATCCACCGGGGAGCGCAAAGTCATCCCCCTTCCACAGGCCCGCCGCTCCCGCTTCGCCGGATGGACCAAGTGGGCCGTCGCCGCCGGGGTAGCCGCCGCCGCGCTCTACCTTGGCGCGGACCGCATCGATACGGCGCTGGCGCCCTCCGGCCCACGGGCCACCGTTGCCAGCACCAGCGGGCAGCTCTACCTGGTCTCCGGCGGCGCTCTCGCCAAGGGCGCCGAAATCGGCGAAGGGCAGCTTGTCCGCACCGCCGCCGGGTCGCGCGCCGTTCTTCGCCTTGCCGACGGCTCGCTCATGGAAATGAATGAGCGCACCGAGCTCGCCATACACTCCGCCTGGAGCGGGCAGACCGTCGCGCTCGGCACCGGCGATCTGGTCATTGAGGCCGCCAAACAACGCAATGGCCGCCTCCGCGTCCGCACCCGCGATTCTCTCGCCTCGGTCAAGGGCACCGTGTTTGCCGTTTCCAGCGGCGCCGCCGGATCGCTGGTGGCCGTCGTCGAAGGCTCCGTCGAAGTCTCCCAGCCCGGCGCAACCAAGCTGCTCTCAGCCGGCCAGATCGCCTCCACCGATTCCAGGCTCGAATCAGTTTCCGCACGCAATGCCGTCAGCTGGAGTTCGAACGCCGACAAGTACTACGCCCTGCTCGCCGAGTTCATGCAAATCGAGAAGCAGCTGGCCGCACTGCCCGCTCCCGCCCTCCGCACGCAGTCCGCGCTGCTACGCCAGCTTCCCGAAGGCGCTTTCGTCTACGCCGCCATTCCCAACCTGAACGGAACGATCCGCGAGGCGCTTCGCATGATCGATTCCCGCGCACAGGACAGCCCCGTGCTCAAGGAGTGGTGGACTTCGCGCTCCGGCCAAGAGGCCAAGAAGCTGTTTGAAGGTCTCCAGGATGTCACTCCGCTGCTCGGCGACGAACTCGTCATGACCGCCGTGCACCTGCCCGGCGGCCGCCAGATCCCGGCCTTCCTCGCCACCGTACAGCCTGGCCGCCGCGCCAACCTCGATCAGGCGCTCCAGCGCCTCCAGCAGTCCTCACAGGAGACCTTTCCGTACCGGCTGACGGAAGATCTGCTCCTCATCTCCCACTCGGCGCCCAACCTCGCCTCCATCGCCGCCTTGCTCGGCCGCGGAACAGCGACGCCGTTCGCCGCCGAGATTCAGAGCCGCTACTCCCGCGGCGTCGGCTGGATGCTTGGGCTGGACATACAGGCCATCGGCCTCAGCCCCAATGCCGCCTCGGAAGTTTCCCTCCTCGGCTTCTCCAACATGAAGCACCTGTTCTTTGAGTGGCGCAACGTCCACGGAGCCGACGACAACCGCGCCTCGCTCACCTTCTCCGGAGCCCGCACCGGCCTCGCCTCCTGGCTCGCCACGCCCGGCCCGGCCGCCTCCGCCGAATACATCTCCGCGGAAGCTGCCGCCGTTCTTTCCGCCTCCACGCGCGACCCGCGCCAGGCCTTCACCGAGCTGCTCGCCTCGCTTGGCAATCTCGCCGGCGGAATCAGCCAATTCGAGCAGAAGTCCGGCATCAGTATCGCCTCCGACATTGCTCCCGCTTTCGGCACCAACTTCACGCTCGCCATGGAACGGCCCGCGATTCCGCTACCCGGCTGGGTAGCCGCGCTCGAGGTGCATCATCCGGCTATGCTCGACGCCGCCGTCCGCCGCCTCGCCGACAGCTTCAACCGCGAAGCCGCCAACAGCGGCATACAGGTCTCCTACAGCACGGAGACCGTGAACGGCAGAACCTGGATGTCGCTCAAGATCAGCTCCAGCCCGATCACTCTCTTCTGGACGTATGACCGCGGCTACATGATCGCCTCCACCGACCGCGCCCTGGCCGCCCGCGCCATCACCATCAGGGATACCGGCCCGCAACTGGTCCGGTCCGCCCGCTTCCGCAGCCAGCAGCCCTCCACCGGCGGCCTGCATTATTCCGGCTTCTTCTGGCTCAACACCGAGGGAGCCATCGCCGACGTCGCCGCTTTCTTCACCAGCGGGGCGTTGAAAAACCTGCTTGCCAACCGCGAGCCAACACTTGTGGTTTTCGACGGCGAAACGGAACGAATTCACGCCGCAAGCCGTACCCGCTTAACGAGCCTGATAATGGACTTGATGCTCTTCGCCGGACCGGATATCCATCCTTCCACGGCAGCCGCCGGAAAAGCCGCCGGCGCGCGGGTCCAGAAAAGCGTCGCGAAACGGGTTCGGAAAAGGTGAATGAGCGCAGTCATCGAACTTGACGATCTCCGGGTAAGGCTGGGCCGCCGCGAAGTGCTGGAGGGAATCTCCTGCCGCCTTGGCGTCGCCGGAGCCGGCAAGGCCATCGGCCTGCTCAGACCCAACGGCGCCGGTAAGTCCACCCTCATCCAAACTCTGCTCGGCTTTCACCAGCCGTCGGCGGGCCGCGCCCGCGTGCTTGGCGTCGATTGCCACAGCCAATCCCGCCAAGTCAAAGCCCGCATCGGGTACATGCCGGAAAACGACGCCTTCATCGCCGACCTCACCGCCGTCTCTTTCCTGCGCCTGATGGGCGAAATCACCGGCCTGCCGCGCGATGTCGCGCTGGAAAAGGCCCACGAGGTCCTCTTTCACGTCGGCCTCGGTGAGGCGCGATACCGCGCCATCGGCACCTACTCGCTCGGCATGAAGCAGATGGCCAAGCTCGCCCAGGCCATTCTCCACGGCCCCGAGCTCGTCATCCTCGACGAACCCACCAACGGCCTCGACCCCGCCGCCCGCTCCCGCATGCTTAAACTCATCCGCGAAATGAAGGACAACCACGGCATGAGCGTCGTGCTCTGCTCTCACCTGCTCCGCGATGTCGAAGAGGTTTGCGACGAAGCCGTCATTCTCAAGGCCGGCAAGATCGTTCACCATGCCGATCTGGAAGCCGAGCGCAGAACCAACCGCCGGTTCGTCGAACTCGAAGTCACCGGCGACGACTCCGGCCTTTTCGAAGTGCTCAAGGAACATGGCGCCGAAGGCGTCAACGAAGGCGGCGGCCACTGGCGCATCGTCCTGCCGCCGGGCGTCGAGATCGATTCCCTCTGGCGTCTCATTGCACGCCTGGACTTGAGCGTTCACCGCCTCACGCATCGCCGCGATTCGCTCGAGGAGATCTTCCTGAAGGCCGTCGGCCACCTGCAAGCATCCCCGGGCCAGGAGCCCGCCGTCCAGGAGGTTGCCGCCGATGGCCGTCTATAAACGCGGATACCGCCGTTACCAAGGTCACCTCACCGGCTACTGGTCGCGCCTTCTCGCACTCCCGCGATTTGCCTGGAGCCGCCTCATGGCACAGCGCCTGGTTGTCATCGTCATGATGGTCTCCCTGTTCTGGCCGCTGGCGTGCGGCGTTTTTATCTACGTCTCCAACCACACCGAACTTTGGCAGGGTTTGGACAGGGGCTTCACCCGTTTCCTCGAGATCAACCCGCGCTTCTTTGTCATCTTCATGAACTTCCAGGCGGTCTTCGCCGTCCTGCTGGCCGCCTTCGCCGGTCCCAGCCTCATCGCTCCGGATCTCGCTAACAACGCTCTCCCGCTCTATTTCAGCCGCCCCATGTCCCGCGCCGACTATGTCCTTGCGCGCATGCTCGTGCTGCTCGGCCTGCTCTCCCCCGTCACCTGGGTCCCCGGCGTCCTGCTGTTCGGCATGCAGACCGGCATGGCCGGCTGGGACTGGTTCCAGCTCAACTGGAAGATCGGCCTCGGCATTCTCGGCGGCTTCCTGCTCTGGATCACCTTCGTCAGCATGGTCGCCATGGCCAGCTCCGCTTATGTGAAATGGCGCATCGTCGCCGGCGGCCTTGTGCTCGCTTTCTTTTTCGTGCTCGCCGGAGCGGGCGCCATGATCGACAACATCCTTCGCGTCGAGTGGGGTTCGCTTCTCAACCCCACTCTCGCCGTCAATAAGATCTGGCGCTGGCTGCTGGGCGCGGAAGCCCTGCCCGGACCCGAGGCCTATGAGCACGCCATCGCTCTGGCCGTGATGGCCGCCGGCCTGCTGTGGGTTCTCAACCGCAAGTTGCGCCCCGTCGAGGTGGTCTCATGATTACTCCGGAAATCCGCCTCGACGAAGTCTCCAAGTTCTACGGCGAAGTGCTCGGCGTCAACCGGGTCACCCTTCGCATCCCGCCAGGCATCACCAGCCTCGTCGGCCCCAATGGCTCCGGTAAAACCACGCTCATGAACCTGATCACCGGCCTCGTTCACCCCGACCGAGGCACGATCGAGGTTCGCGGCATCTCCCCGCGCAATCCAGAACAGCTCATGCGCTTCACTGGCTACGCCACGCAGTACGACGCCGCCCCGCGTGGTGCCACCGGCTACGAGTTTGTCTCGGCCGGCCTCCTGCTTTATGGCTGCTCATCCGAGGAAGCCCGCCGCATGGCCTGGAAAGCGCTCGAGCGCGTCAGCCTTACCGATGCCGCCAACCGCAAAGTCGCCGCCTACTCCAAGGGCATGCGTCAGCGTGTCCGCCTTGCCCAAGCCATCGCTCACGATCCCGAGGTGCTGGTGCTCGATGAGCCCTTGAACGGCCTCGATCCGCTGGTGCGCGCCGAGACCATCGCCCTGTTCCGCGAGTTCGCCAACCGCGGCCGCCACGTCGTTCTCTCCAGCCACGTACTCCAGGAGGTGGACGTCATCTCCGACCAAGTCATCCTGATCGCCAACGGCATGATCATCGCCGAAGGCCAGATCCGTGGTGTCCGCGACGAGATGCATGAGCATCCCAGCCAGTTCCTCATCCGCTGCCGCGACGCCTCCCGCATCGCCTCCATCCTGTTTGAAATGGATCACGTCACTGAAATCAAGCTCCACGAGGACCGCCTCGGCATGCTCGTCTGGACACGCAGCCGCCAGGAATTCTCCCGCGCCCTCACCCGCATCGCCGGCAACGGCTCGCCCATCGACAGCGTCATGGCCGCCGATGAAAACGTCGATGCCCTCTATGAATATCTGATCGGAGGCGGCCGATGATTAACAATTCCTTCCGTCTGCGCCAGGTCTGGATGATCGCCCGCCTACAGCTGCGCCGCGTCTTTTTCGCCCGCCGCTCCCTGTGGGTCTACCTGCTCGCCTTCTTCCCCGCCATTATCTTCATCGGCCACGGCATTGAGGTGAAGATCAAGCGCGAGCGCTGGGGCGGGCACGCCGTGACCACACCCGCCAAGCTGGACTCCGTCCGCGAGGGCGACACCGAAGAAGAAGTGATCGCCAAAGCCGGCACCCCCATTACCGACCAGCGCTTCCGCCGCAGGGACGAAGAGGAACCCGAGCGCCGCTACATGCGGTACTACGACGGCACACGTCAGGTGAACCTATGGTTCCGCTCCGGCTTGCTGGTTCAGAAAAGCACTTCCAACCTCATCGATTTCGAAGAGGACCGCCAGGTCTACGCCGGCGTCTTTCAATATTTCTACCTGCGCCTCGCCATCTTCTTCGGTTGCCTCGGCATTTTCATGAACCTGTTCCGGGGCGAGATGATGGATAAAACCCTCCACTTCTGGATGCTCACGCCCGTCCGCCGCGAAGTGCTGCTGGCCGGCAAATACCTGGCCGGCCTCATTGCCGCCGTGGTCATCTTCACTGGCGGCGCGCTCTTCTGTTTCGCCGCCATGCTGTGGCCCCAGGAGACCGCCGAAGTCCAGGCCTTCTGGCGCGACGGCGGCGCCTCCCACGCTTTCTGGTACGCCGCCGCCGCGGCTCTAGCCTCGCTCGGCTACGGCAGCGTCTTCCTCGCCGCTGGCCTGCTGGTCCGCAACCCCATCATCCCCGCCGCCGTGCTATTGCTTTGGGAAGGCATCAACGGCTTCCTGCCCGCCGTTCTGCAAAAACTGAGCGTCCTGTACTACGTCCAGTCGCTCTGCCCCGTTCCCGCCCCGATGGACTCCGACACCCCAGCCTTGGCCCGCATGCTGCTTGCCCCCGCCGAGCCGGCCCCCGCCGCCACCGCCGTGCTCGGCCTGCTCGCCGTCACCGCCTTGGTTCTGTGGTTCGCCTCCCGCGCCGTCACGCGCCTGGAGATAAATTACAGCACCGATTAACGCTGCTGACCGATAATAGCGGCTAGGGGCGCATCCCAAATTGCAGAAAACCATCCGCCTTGCATCCGGTATCGGCCTGTCCATTCTGGGCGTCATTGGGCTCATCCTGCCCATCATGCCGGGCTGGATCTTCCTCATCCCCGGCCTCATCATCCTTGCCGATTTCTTCCCCCCCGTGAAGCGGCTCCTCGAGTGGGCCAAAAGCAAGGACCCGCGCAAGCAGTAGGCTTCCCTAAGGCAGCTGATACAACTCCAGACCTTTCATCGGAAAATCCTTGACGTTATCGGTCATCAGAGTCAACCGGTTGGTAATCGCCACGGCGGCGATGACGGCATCGGCCAGGTGGAGCGTCGTCCCGGACTTCCGGTGGTCACGCTTCCACTCCCCGGCCAGCCGCGCCGCTTCGCGGCTGATGGCATGGTACTCCAGGCTCTCCAGGAGTCGTTTCGTCGGCTCCTCTTCCTGAGGCCGCATCCCGGCATAAACCTCGGCCACGTTGATCGGACAGCAGCCAAGCACGTGTCCCGCCTCAAGCAGGCTCCGCAACAGTTCCGCCCGGCCGCGCTTGCCGTTCAGCACGTCCACAATCACGCTTGTATCCAGCAGGAAACGGGCCATCGAAACCTAATTGTTCACCCGGTCCAAGTGCTGCTCGTATTCCCGGCGCATTTTCCGAACCCACTTGTCGGCCCCCTGCTTGAGTTCCGGGTGATCCTTATCTTTCCAGGCTCCCGTGGCAGCCTCCAGCGCCTGTATCTGCTTGAGCCGTAACAATTCTTTCTCGGCAGCCTGAACCAGAAAAGCGCTCCTGCCTCTCTTGCCGACAAGGGCATCGATCTCGGTGGCAAGCGTCTCGGGGATCACGATATGGGTACGGCGTGTGCTCATATAGGCCCACTTAAATTTTAACAGACTGTGGGATTTATTAACTCTTCCCGACACAACTCGGCATTCCTCGACACGATACCGCAAAGGGGCGCGGCTTCCCGACTCGCCAACAAAATTCCCTATTGACTCCCTCCTGGGTTAAAGTACAATTTGATAGGTCCCGATATTTAAACGGAAGCGGTGGTTCATGTTCAAAACAAAAAGAGGCAGGCCTGATCCCGTCCCCCAAGAGCGGACCTGCTCCAGTAGCGAAGTTGCCCGCATCGCCGGCGTCAGTTTGCGGCAGCTCCAGTGGTGGGACGAACAAAAAGTGGTGTCCCCGCGGCATGAGGGCCACAAACGCGTCTATTCTCCGGCCGAGGTGCTGGAGATTACCGTGATTGCCGAATTGCGGCGCAAGGGCTTCTCGTTGCAGAAGATCCGCCGCGTGCTGAGGTTCCTTCAGCGCGAAATGGGCAAACGCATCGGCGAGGTCCTCTCCGGAGCTTCCGACATGCACCTGCTTACCGACGGCAAGTCGATCTACCTGGAAGACAGCCAATCCCGGGTGATCGATGTCCTGAAGAACGCGCACCAGCCCATGTTCCTGGTCTGTGTCAGCGATCAGGCCAAGCGCCTGAACCTGGCCCAGAAAAAGCCCGCCCGCGCCGAAACCAGCACCGCTTTGGCCAAACGCTCCCGGGCCCTCTAGGAAACGGTTTGCCCGGTTCGCGCGTCTGTTTAGGCTATACTGGTTAAAGCCTGGGAGGTGCGGGCCATTGCGTAAAAATTGGCGACTGTTTCTTTTCACTCCAGCCGTGATCGTGCTGTGTGCGTTGCTTGGCGGAGTGTTCGGTCCCGGCCTGAGCGATGTCGAAGCCGCCACCCAGGAAGAAGACTACAAGCTCTCCGTAAAGTCCTTCTCCAGCGTCTACGATCTGGTCGAAAAGAACTTCGCCGACAAGGTCAACCCTGACCGCACCATCTACCGCGGCGCCATTCCCGGCATGTTGCGGACCCTGGATCCCCACTCCAGCTTCCTTGATCCGCGTGACTTCCAGCTCATGCGCGAGGATCAGAAGGGCCATTACTACGGCGTCGGCATGACCGTCGCCCCCAAGAACAACAAAACGATGGTGATCGCGCCCTTCCCGGGCTCGCCCGCCTACAAGGCCGGCATCCGCCCCGGCGACATCATCATCTCGGTCAACGACAAGCCAACGGACAATCTCCGCAGCGACGAAGTCGCCGACATGCTGAAGGGGCCCAAGGGTACCCCGGTGCAGGTCGTAGTCGCTCGCGAGGGCAGCCCGCTGCCGCTCACCTTCAACATCGTCCGCGACGAGATTTCCCGCAAGAGCGTCAAGGATGCCTCCTGGCTGAAGCCCGGCATCGCCTATCTCGACATTGAGCTATTTAACGAAAACACTTCCCGCGAAGTGGAGGAAACCCTCAAGAAGCTCGGTGAGAACAACGTCAAGGGTCTCGTTCTCGACCTTCGCGACAATCCCGGTGGCCTGCTGAATGAGGGCGTCGCCGTCGCCGACCGCTTCCTCCAACGCGGCCAGACCGTCGTCAAGCACAGTGGCCGGGCCGCTCCGGAGAAACCCTACGTCGCGCGCAATGGCAGCGGCGGCCGCGAATACCCTATCGTCGTGCTGGTCAACCGCTTCTCGGCCTCCGCCGCCGAAATCGTGGCCGGCGCTCTCCAGGATCACGACCGGGCCTGGATTTACGGCGAGAACACCTTCGGCAAGGGCTTGGTGCAGACCGTCTACCACCTGGCCGAAAACACGGGCCTCGCCCTCACAACCGCCCGATACTACACACCCAGCGGCAGGCTCATCCAGCGCGACTACGCCAACACGAGCTTCTTCGACTACTACTACCGCAAGAACCTGGAAGCAAAGAATCCCCAGGACGTCAAAATGACAGACAGCGGCCGCACCGTCTACGGCGGCGGCGGCATCGCCCCGGACGAGAAGTACGAAACGCCCAAGGGCAACCGTATGCAGGCTGTCATGTTCCGCAACTACGCCTTCCTCAACTTCACCGCCCAGTACTTCAGCTCCCATGACCGGTCCAAAATCAGCAAGGACTGGCAGCCGGACCAGGGCGTCATGGCCGAATTCCGCCAGTACCTGTCCAGGGAAGGCATCCAGTTCACCGAGGTCGAGTTCACGGAAAACGAAGAGTGGATCAAGCAGCAGCTCCGGCGCGAAGTCTTCATCAATGTGTTCAACATTGAAGACTCCCAGCGCATCATGGTCGAATCCGACCCGATGGTCCTGAAGGCCATCGAGTCGCTCCCCAAGGCCAAGGAACTGATCGAGAACGCCAAAAAGATGATTGTGCAACGCCTGAACCGCGGCGGAAGGGACTAGCCGCGGACGGACCGGGGGAATGAGGGAAGACGCCCCGCCGCCACAAATCACCGTTCTCGACGCCGGCGGCCAATACTGCCATCTCATCGCCAGACGCGTGCGCCAGTTGGGCGTCTACGCGGAAGTCAGGCCCTCGGACGCCACGGCGGAAACCCTGACCGGCCGCAAGGGCATCATCATCTCCGGAGGCCCCAATAGCGTCTACGAACCGGGCAGCCCCTCGGTCGACAAGGCGCTGTTCGATCTGGGCGCCGGCGTCCTTGGAATCTGTTACGGCCAGCAGTTGATGGCCTACCTGCTGAACGGCTCTGTCCGAAAAGGCGACAAGGGCGAATATGGCCATGCCACGCTGCAAGTCTCCGTCCGCGACGGGCTGTTCCAGGGCCTCGGCGCCGATGAGCCTGTCTGGATGAGCCATCGCGACCAGGTGGAGAAGCCACCGCCCGGCTTCGACGTGCTGGCCAGCACCGACACGTGTGCCATCGCCGCCATCGGCGACCCGGCCCGCCGGCTTTATGGAGTCCAGTTCCATCCTGAGGTTGTCCACACCCCGCGCGGCATGCAGGTGCTCGAGAATTTCCTCTTCTCGATTTGCGAATGCAGGAAGGACTGGGACCCGCGCGGCAGACTCGACTTGCTGGAGGAGAAAATCCGCGAGACCACGGGCGCCCGCAACGTCTTCTTTTTCGTCAGCGGTGGCGTCGACTCCTCGGTCGCCTACCGCCTCTGCCTCCGCGCCCTCGGTCCCGAGCGTGTCCGCGGCGCTTACGTCGACACCGGGCTTATGCGCGAGGCCGAGACCGAGTTTGTGCGCGACTCGCTTGGTGTCGAAATCGTCGACGCCGGCGCCCAATTCCTCGACGCCCTGCAAGGCGTCTGGGACCCGGAACAGAAGCGCCACATCATCGGCGAGCAGTTTGTCCGCGTCCAGGAGACCGTGCTGCAGTCAGGTCATTACCTGGACGGCGACTGGATACTCGGGCAGGGAACCATCTATCCCGATACCATCGAATCCGGCGGCACCGCGCAGGCCGACCTCATCAAGACTCATCACAACCGCGTCGCCGGCATTCAGAAGCTCATCGAATCCAACCGTATCATTGAGCCTCTTACCTCTTTCTACAAGGACGAAGTGCGCGAAATCGGCCGCGAACTCGGCCTGCCCGACGAACTGCTGGACCGCCATCCCTTCCCCGGCCCGGCGCTCGCCATCCGCCTTCTCTGCGCCGAACAGACCGCCCCGGTCGAGAAACTCCCAGAAGGCTGGATGATCCCGGTCCAGACCGTGGGCGTGCAGGGCGACTCGCGCACCTACCGCGCCGTTCTCGTGCTCGATAACCCCGGATGGAACGAGGAGATGTTTGCGCGAGCTACGGTCACCGTCAACCGCCTCCAGAACATCAACCGCGTAGTCGCTCAATCGGGCGCCCATGCGCCGATCCAGCGGATGAGCGTCGTTGCGGCCGGCCTGACTCCGGAGCGGCTTCACCGCCTGCGCCGCGCCGACGCCATCGTGCGCCGCCTCAGTCACGAGGCCGGCTTCGACTCCAAAGTCTGGCAATTCCCCGTGATCCTGATTCCCTGCGGCACGCTCGACCGGCCTGACTCCGTTGTCCTGCGCCCTATACACTCCGTCGATGGAATGACCGCGCAGGCGGTCAAGATTGAGGAGCCTTTGCGTAGCCGCATGACCTCCGAGCTTCTGAACGCGGAAGGCCTTTGCGCCGTCTTCCATGACCTCACGCACAAGCCGCCCGCCACCATCGAATGGGAATAAGTCAGATGCGGTGGAACGCCTTCAGAATCTCCCTCGTCGCATAGCGCAGCGCGATCGGCCGCCCATGCGGGCAGCTCATCGGAAACTGGCATGCCGACAGCGCATCCACCAGCCATTGCATCTTATGTGCATCGAGCGGCGTATTGATCTTGATTGCCGCCCGGCATGCAATGGAGGCCGCCATCTGCTGCCGGACCTCCTCAAAGCTGGCGTTGCGCAGCTCCTTATCGGCGATCTCGAGGATCTCGAACAGCACCCGTTCAATCTCGCCCAGGCTCACATCGGCCGGAGCTGCCTTCACCGCGATCGTCCGCGGCCCGTACGGCTCCACTTCAAAGCCCGCCGCCGCCAGCTCCGCGGCGATCCGTGAGAACTCCACCTGCTGCGGGGCCGTCAGCTCCACCAGGATCGGCATCAGCAGCTGCTGCCGCTCCACCATCCCCGCAGCCATCTGGCGCAGCACCTTCTCGAACAGGATGCGCTCATGCGCCACATGCTGATCGATAATCCACAGCCCGTCGCGCCCGGCCGCCACGATGAAGCTGTCATGCAGTTGGCCGATCGGCCGCAGGTCCTGGAGAACTTCCAGGCTCGGCGATGGCTCCTCGGCCAGCCCTGGAGGCAATGGCCCGTGCGTGTCGGGAATCCTAGTCTGCCGCACCGGCGGCGGCACGGGCTCTACCAGCGGCGCGCCGAAATCGAGGCGGGGATTGTGCGGGGCAGGCTGACGCAGCGTGAACTGCGGCAGCTGTTCCACCGGCGCCTCCCGGGGCGCCTCCGCATCTGATTGCCGGAAGTGAAGATTCTCAATCCCCTGCGTGAATTCCGAATACGGCAACCCGGCGCCCGGCTGCGCCGGCGCGCGCGCCGCGGATGAGGTTGGAACCGCCGCCACCGGCCGTTGCCTCATCAGAACGTCGCGGATGGAATCGCGGACAAAATCGTGGACCCAGGAGCCGCGCCGGAACCGGACCTCCGTCTTCGACGGATGCACGTTCACGTCCACCTCTTCGCAGGGGCATTCGACAAACAGCAGGGCGAATGGATAGGCGCTCGGCGGGATCAGGTTGTGGTAGGCGGCATTCAGCGCGTGCTGCAGCAGCCGGTCCTTGATCAGCCGTCCGTTGACGAAAAGGAAGATGGCATTGCGGTTGTTCTTTTGCACTTGCGGACCAGAAACAAAGCCACGCAAAATGATGCGACGGTTCCCGGCATCATCATCGGACGGCATTTCTCTCCTCAGCTCGCCCAGTTCCACCAACTCATCGAGCGTCTGCGAGCCGAACACCTGAAATACACGCTCCCGCATCGTGCCCGCCGGGGTAACGCTGATCAGCTCATTGTCGTTATGCCGCAACTCAAAGGCCTTGTCCGGATAGGCCAGACTATAGTGCGTGGCCAGCGAGGCGATATGCGCCAGCTCGGTCTGTTCCGATCGCAGGAACTTCTTCCGCGCCGGAACGTTGAAGAAAAGGTCGCGCACGGTGATGATGGTGCCGTTTGCCAGTGCCGCCTCATCGCAGCGCAGGATCTTCCCGCCGGCGATCTCGACGCGCGAGCCGGTGGTCTCCTCAGGCGCCCTCGTCTCCAGCGTGAGCCGCGACACGGAGGCGATCGACGGCAGCGCCTCGCCGCGAAACCCGAGTGTCGAAATCGACAGCAGGTCCTTGACGTCGCTCAGCTTGCTGGTGGCGTGCCTCTCAAATGCCAGCAGCGCGTCATCGCGCAGCATTCCGCAGCCGTTGTCGGTGATGCGGATCAGGCGGCGTCCGCCTGCTTCCGCCTCAATGCGCACACTCGTCGCGCCGGCATCAAGGGAATTTTCCAATAGCTCCTTGACGACGGAGGCGGGACGTTCGACGACTTCCCCGGCTGCGATCTTGTTGGCGACTACGTCGGAAAGGACACGGATACGGCCCATCGGCGGGAGACCACTCCCATTATCGCCTAAGAGCGGGCTTTACTCGATCACCACGCCGCGCTCTTCCAGCAGCTGTCCCGTCGTGCGAAGCAGATTGAGGAGGTTGCGGCGGTACTGCACCGATTGGGTAACCAGATTCGATTCGGAGTTGGTCAGCGCCGTCTGCGCGTCCAGCAGGAAGAAGATCGTCGTGACGCCCAGGTCATACCGCTTCTGTTCGGCCTCTTCGTTCTTCTTCGAGAAATCAAGCGCCACCTGCGCCAGCCGTACGCTGGCCCGGCTGTTCTCCACCTGAGTGACCGCGTTCAGAACTTCCTGCCGGATCTGTTGCTCCACGCTCCGCGCGCGCAGGCTGTTTAGCCGCTTGCTAATTTGTGCGTCGGCCAGGTCCGCGGCCGCGCGCCGGTCGCGCAAGGGCAGCCGCAGCGTGAGGCTGAAACCGTAGATCGGAAAGTCAAACCCGAACACCTGGCTCAGCGCATCTCCGAAACCGCCGGGGATAATGCTCGTCACCGTGCTACGCGAACCGTCACCGGCAAACACGTTGGTCCGCTGGGTGAACACGCCGCCGCGGCCCGTGGCCGTGTAATTCCCGGTCAGCGACAGGTCCGGTTGGTAGGCGTTCTTCGCCTGCTTGTAGTTAAGGTCGTCGATGTCGAGAGCCTGCAACGTGGACCTCAAATCCGGCCGGCTGCGGTAGGCAGTCTCTACCTGACTTTCCTTGTCGATGGGACGGTCATCCGCGGGCGGCAGCACGGTCTCTGTCAGCTGCAACGGCATATTCCGGGAATCGGGATTCAAGTCCGCGCCCATCTGCCTGCGCAGCACGTCCTCGGCCTGCTGCAACCGATAGCGGGCCTGCGTCACTTGAATCTCTGAGCTCGCATAGCTCTGCTGCGGACGATAGATTTCCAATGCGGATATGGCGCCCAATTGCAGTTCGCGCTGCGACCGCTCCAGCAGCGCCTGCTGCAATGCCAGACCTTTCTCCTGAACCACCAACGCCTCACGCGCCTCGATCACGCTCCAATACGCAAGCTCGGCCTGCTGCAAAAGGCGCATTACCTGGTCCTGCATCTGGTACTGGCTCTGCCGGAAGCGGCTGCGCGCCACCATCACCGGCAGCTTCTGGATGTACCCTCCGCGGTCCCGCAGCAGCGGCTGCGTGAAGTTGAAAGCGAAGTTGCCCGTCAGCGACGGGTTGAATGTGGCGAACGAGTTGTTCGTGGTCTGCCGCACGCCGTTGAAACCGACGTTTACCGTGGTCCCGTTTTCCAGAATCTGCTGGTAGCCCAGGTTGTAGGGCTGCGTCAACTGGCTCAGCGTGGCCGCTCCGGCCAGCACGTCGTTGGTCGGCGTCGTCGTGCGCGTGGCGCGAAAGCCGGCGGTAAGGACCGGATCGAACCGCGCAAAAGCACGCGTGATCGCGTTCCGTTGAATCTCAATGGAAAGCTTCTGGATTTGGATTTCGGTGTTATTGGCAAGAACCAGTTCCAGGTAGGAACGCAGCGAGATTTCCAGCTTGCCGTCCACCACGAAGTCAGAGAGGCGGACCGGTGGCTGCAACTCCACTCTCGGCGTGGAAGGGCCGGAAAAACCCGCCCGGAAATAGTCGCCCTTGGGAAAACTGGGCACTGGCAATAGCTGCTGAGCCGCCAGTGGCGCGCACGCCAAGGCAAGGATGGCAAAATGTCGGTTACGCATGGTTGATTTGATTACTCGTAGCGAATCGCTTCGATGGGATCGAGTTTAGCAGCCTGAACGGCGGGGTAGATGCCGAACATCAGCCCGATTCCGACCGAGACTGTAAAGGCGACCGCGATGGATGAGGTGGTTACCACCGTCGACCATCCCGCGGCGGCGGCAATCACCCAGGAAAGGCTGAATCCGAAGGCGATTCCGATGGAGCCGCCGAGAATCGAAATCAGCACCGCTTCGGTCAGGAACTGCCGGACAATGTCGGCCTGCCGCGCGCCGATGGCGCGGCGGATTCCGATCTCGCGAGTCCGCTCCAGCACGGTGGCCAGCATGATGTTCATGATACCGATGCCTCCCACCAGCAGCGAAATACCCGCGATACAAATCATGACGACGTTGAAGATGTTCAAGGTCCGGCGTTTTTGTTCCAGGAGTCCGGCCGGAACCACCACGGTGAAATCGCCGGCATCCTTATGCGTGGCGGCCAGAATCGCCGTTACCACGCCCGCTGTCTCCACCGAATCGGTCCCGTTGTTGACCTTGATATAGATGCCGTCGATCTCGTCCTTGAGGTAGCTGTTGTTGTCCTCAAACCGCCGCATCACGGTGTTCAGAGGGCTGATCACCAGGTTGTTCCGGTTCACCACCTCCAGGCCTTCCACCTCCGAGTCGGCCGTTGCCTGGGGCGCCAGAACCCCGATCACTTCCAGCCACGTGTCGTTGACCTTGACGAATTTTCCCACCGCCGGGTCGTAGCCCAGCAGGTTCACCTTTGCCGTTTCACCCAGCACGCAGACCGGAATCGAATCCCGGTTCTCCTGTTCGGTAAAAAATCGGCCTTCCACAATCTTCAAACTCTGGATCTCCAGGTAAGAAGGTTCGACGCCGATCAGCGTCGGCGCCTCATTCGCGGTCTTCGGGATCACCTTCAGCGGCTTGAACCGCTTGCGTGGTGTCAGCGCCGCCAAGCCCGGAACGTTCTCCGCAATCGCGCGGAAGTCGCGGAAGGTCAGCCCCGGGGAAATCGTGCGCCGCGCCTGCAGTTCATTACGGTCCACGGCCTCCTTGGCTTCGATCAGAATATTGTTGACACCTAGCAGATCGATGGAAGCGATGATGTCCTTCTGCGCGCCCGCGGTGATCGACAACATGGCCACCACGGCGCCGACGCCGAAGATCATTCCCAGCATCGTCAGCAGGCTGCGGAGCTTATGCACCAGCAGGCTGGTGAGCCCCATGTAAATTTCAGGCAGTACGCCGGACAGTCCACCCGCCATTGGTCAGCCTCCCTTCCTTCCGCCGCCGGGCATGCTCATCGGCATTCCGCCGCCACCGCCACCGCTGCTTCCGCCCTTTTCGCCGCCCTTCTTGTCGCCGGGTTTGGCGTCGGGATCCATCAGCGCCACCTCTTCTCCCGGTTTTACCCCTTCGGAGACGATCATCACCGACTCACTCCGCTTCACCGGCTTGATGGTTCTGGCCGCCAGCCGCGTACCTTCTTTGACGTACACAATGCTCTTTCCGTCTTTTTCGAACACGGCCTGGACAGGCACGTGAATGGCGTTCGGTATTTTCTCGACGATGATCTCGACATCGGCGAGAAGGCCTGGCCGCAACAGCACTTCCAGTTGATCGTCCTCTTCCGGAGGGGGAGGCAGTTTGGCGTTTTCGATGTCCTTCGACGTAAACTGTTGGCCGCCGCCGCCCATACCCATCAACATGCCAGGGCCGCCCATGCCGGGGCCGCCGCCCTGCGGACCCTCACCACCACCGCGACGCCCTCCACCTTCTCCGGCGAATTCACCTTTCTGCTGGCCTTCACCGCGTTGGCGCCGGCCTTCTCCGCCTTCACCGCCTCTGCCTTCACCGGCCTTGCCTTCGCCGCCCTTACGCTCGCCGCGCCCGGGCATCGTGATGCCGGCCTTCTGCAATTCCGCCTGCATCTTCGTGAAAACGTCCTGCCGCTCTTCCGGTGACAGGTCTTGCATGTTCTTGCCGCCGAGGGCTTTCTGCATGGCTTCACGCATTTTGGTGCGCTGCTCGTCGGTCATCCCGCCGAAACCGCCTCCGGCTCCGCCTTGGCCACCGCCTCCCATCCGGAAGCCGCCGCCACCACCGGGGCCGCCTTGGCCACCACCTTGACCGCCCTGACCGCCGCCTTCACCGCCGCCGGGACCGCCGCGAAACTGAATCATCGCGCCAGCTGCTCCACTGCCGCCACCGGCGCCACCCATCGCCATCATGGCGGCGCCACCCGGCAATCCGCCGCCCATCGCTCCCATCATCGCCATCGCCGGATTAGCCCCGGCGATGGGCCCGCGTTTGCGGTTGGCTTCCGCGGTGGCGAGAACTCTTGCAATCTGCACCTCGCTGGCGCCCAGTGCGCTCAACAATTGCTTCATGTCGATCGAAAAGACGACGTCAAATTTTTTCGCCGGATCCGAAGAGAAAATGTTGGCGCTGGCAGTGCCGCTCATCGACTTGATCTTGCCTTGCAAGGTCTTGTCAGCCATCGCGTCCAACGAGATCACCACGTCCTGGCCTTCGGTCAGATTCGCGCGGTCCAACTCACCCACGCGGGCCACAACCTCCAGCTCCGACAGGTCCAGAATATCGGCCACAGGCATGCCCGGCTGCAGCTGATCACCTTCCCGGATGTCGGGCTGCTGCTGGCCCATCATCATGAAGCCAGACCCGCGGTTCTGGCGGATCGCCACCAGCCCGCTCATCGGGGAGAGCAGCTTCACCTGGCTCAGCCGCTGCTTTTCCCGGTTCAACTCCTGCACGGCTTTGTTGCGCCGCTCCTGCAATACGGCCAGTTCAGCCTCGGCAGACTGCCGGCGGCTGATGATGTCGCTTTCCAGCTGCTTCAGCCTCCGCTGCGACTCCTCGAGCGTCAGCAGGTTGCGCTTGGCATCGATCGCCGAGATCAGCTCATTGCGCTTCACCTCGAGCTCCGCTCTCCGGACCGAGTACTTCGTCGTCATCAGCTCCACCTGGTCCTGGTTGTTGCGGATAGCCAGGTCGGCGCGTGCCTTCTTGATCTGCTCGTCGATCTGCTCGATCTCGAGCTCCTTCTCCTCCAGCCGGCTGAGCAGCTCGGAATCGTCGAATTCGGCCACCAGGTCCTTCTCCCGCGCGAAGGAGCCCAGCGAGGCCAGCTTGGTCACTTGCACGGTGCCGAACAGGTTGGGAGCAAACAGCGACGCCGAACGCACGGCGCGCAGTTCGCCGCGCGCGAATGTCTTGACGATCACGTCGCCCTGCCGGACCTTGGTGGTGGGAATCTGCTGCTGGCGCGCCTGAGGGATTTTCTTGTAGGCCGTGTAGCCTCCCCAGGCCACCGCGGCGATGACCAGCACGATGGAAATGCGGAGAAGTATCTTCTTCATGGGATTCTCAACTCTGATGCCGGGCCCGTATGCCGAGCCCTGTTTTCACTAAATCTTCTTGGCGCGCTTGGCTGCCTCGACAGGATTCTCCATCGCAACCGCGTCGCCTTCCTTTAATCCTTTGACCACAACCAGATCGTTTTCGTTACGCTTGCCCACTTCAATTTCGATCATTTGGAATTGAGCGCCGCGTTGGATATATACGGCCGGCTTGCCCCGATTCACGACACTGGCCCGCACCGGAATCAGCAGCACGTTCGGCTGCGTCTCGATCAGTATCTCCACGCTCGCGCTCATACCGGGCCGCAGCCGTGGGTCCAGATTCTTCAGGGTGGCGCGGGCCGGAAACGTCTTTTCCGTAAGGCCCATGCCGCGCCAGCTGATGGCCGCGATTGGGCTGATCCAATCCAGCTCGGCGATCAGTTCCTTTTCCGGCAGCGCATCGACACGTACGCGCACCTGCTGGCCGATCTGGAGCTTGCCGCGGTCCACCTCATCCAGTTTCAGCTCGACGCGCATCTGCGTCAGGTCCGGAATCTCCGCGATGGCGGCGCCGGTCCATGCGCGGTCGCCTTCCTTGAACGGAGGCGGCGAGGAACCGAAGCTGCCGGAAGCGCGGAAATTCGGCAGGATATTCACGATCCCGTCAATCGGTGCGCGGATCACCATCTTCGACAGATAGTCTTTGGCCCGATCCAGGTCTCGCACCGTCTTGTCCTTCTTTTGCTGCAGGCGTTCCAGATCTGCGCCCTGGGAAACCTTGTGCGAGTCGATCGTGGTCTTCACCAGTCCCAACTCACCTTCCCTCACGCCGACGTCGATGCGGCTCTTTTCCCCTTCAATCTCGCTGACCACCTCGGCCTTGCTCGCCTCCAGCTGTGCGCGCTGCACGTTGTACTGCGAGGTCATCAGGTTCATGCCGTCCATCTCGTCGGTGATCTTGTGCGACGCCTTCATCTGCACCATTTCGCTGTCCACCGTGCGCACGCTGGTGGAACGTTCCAAGTAGTACTGATCCTGCTGCGCGGCGTCGAACTCCACCACCACGTCGCCCTTCTTCACCGGCTTGCCGGATTCGGCCAGCTTCGTGATCTTCTGCTCGGGCACCTGGGGTGCGGCCAGAACCACGGAATTGGAGCTGCGTATCTCTCCGCGCGTCTTGACGCTGATCACAAACTCGCCTTTGCGCACGCGCACCACGGGCACTTCCACCGTTGTGGTGCCCGTATAGCGATAAGCCGCCCAGGCGCCGCCGCCGGCCAGCGCCACAAGCACCGCCCAGCCTATGATCTTCCGCACGCGGCTGGCCGGAACCTGCCCCAGCCGCTGTTTCGGTTTAATATCCTTCGACATACTGCATCCACTCCGTAATGAATTACGTGCCGGCCGGGACCGGTTTGCTACTGCGGGGCAGTTCCAATGCCACGCGCTCATTCTCCTTCAAGCCACTGGCAATGGCCGCGCCGATGTTGTTGGAAAGACCCAATTCCACGTAGCGCTTCTCCCAGCCGCCCTTGTTGGCGACGTGCACATAGGTGCGTCCGGGCTTGCCCTCAGAGGGACTTTCCTGATGCACGGCCTCCAACGGTACCGTTACCGCTTCTTCAGCCGACTCGAGAATCACATCGGCTGCCACCGACAAGTCCGGAATCACTCGCGGGTCCATCTTGTCCAGCTTCAGTACCACCGCCATTTCCTTCACCCAATCCGGACGATACCGGCTGGACTTGGCCACCGTGCCGATGGCGAAAACATGCGCCGGCAACTCCAGATCCGCGAACGCGTCAAATTTCACCCGCGCCTTTTGCCCGATCCGCAGCTTCTCGGCATCCACCTGGTTCACCGTCGCGTTCACCACCATCGAGCCGGACTCGACAATTTGCATGAACATCTGGCCGGAAAACAACTGGTCTCCCACCTTGATCTGGTCGAACTCCGTGCCCCGGAACGTGTTTTGCATCACCACGATCCCATCGAGGGGAGCCTTGATCAGCATCCGGTCCGCGTTCGCTTCGGCGCGCTTCAACTCCACTCGCGCCTGCTGCAGTTCCAGATCCGCCCGCCGCGTATCCGCCTTGATCCCCACTTCGACGAACTGAACCTCCTGCTTCAGCTGTTTCAGCCGCGCCTCGGCTTCCTCCAGCGTCAGCCGCAGCCTTTCGGCGTCGATATCGGATCGCACCGGAGTGGTTCGCATATCCAGCTTCGCCTTTTCGTAATCGGCCTCCGCGGAACGGATGGTCTGCTGATGATTCTTCCGGCTGACTTCCAGGTCCGCCAGCATCTTCTTATAACTGGATTCGGTCTGCGTAACGCTGGCCCGGTAGTCGTCCAGCCGTGTGAGCATGTACTGCCGGTCAAACTCGGCAACCACGTCGCCCTTTCTTACCCTGCTGCCCGGCTTTGCCGCGTCTTGCAGCACCAGAGTGAACTCACCCCCGCCGCCACCCGGGCCGCCGCCGCGCCCGCCCATCGACATTCCACCGCCGCCACCACCGCTGAATCCACCGCCGCCACCGCCCGGCAAGCCCGCCGTGTTACCCACACCTTCCGAACCCATCGTGGCGCTCCCGCCGCCGCGGCTGCCGCCGCTGGACCTGCTGGATGAGCGCGAGCTGCTGCTGACGCGGCTGGTTGCCGATCGCATCGCCGACGCGCCTCGTGATTCCGACCCCGCCGTGGCGCCGCCACCAGCGGAAGCCCCACTCGAGCCTCCGGCCATCGCCGCTGCCGTCGTGGAAGATGCGGAGGAACCACCTGAGCTGCTTCGCCCCGATGAACCTGTGGAGCCTCGCGAACCGCCCGCATTGAAGGTCCCGGAAGGGCCGCCACGGCCGGAACTGCCCCGGCTGCCGCGCAATTGCGGCGTCATTACTGTCACGAACTTCTCGGCCGATGTAGAGCCCGTGATGCGAACTGTCCTGTGCAGAGTTCGCTTGGCCGCAGCCGTCGACCGGATTGTGGCGGCCGCCGCCTGATTGGCGTTCCGCGCGACGTTGGAACGGTTCCATTGCCAGCCCGCCACCGTGGCGGCAAGCAGCAGAATGGCTGCGATCAATAGGCCTTTGAGTTTTCGCGGCTCAGCCTGCTTCGGGCTGACCAGTTTCGGTGCAGCATGCTCCTTCTGGGGAGCGGATACCGGTTTCTGGAGCTGCATTTTGGAGTCCTCTTCAAGTTGGTCCCTGACGGGTTGAGGCAAGGTCGGCGACCTGTCGCTCTCTCCCCACGTAACAGACGATATTTTAATCGATTAGGTTATCCTTGCGCATCAACATTTCCCAGGGTTGAACGGCAGGGATACACTGGCCGCTATAATTAGGAGGAAAAAGGGAGTTGCCATGTCAATGACCGACTCAATGCCCGGCCGCCGCAAGTTCCTCCAAACGGGAGCCCTAGCTCTGCAAGCCGGCTTCCCCGCCGTCCTTTCCGCGCAATCCGCCCAGCCCATTAAGGTGGGCGTGGTGGGCTGCGGAGGGCGAGGCACGGGAGCCGCCGCCCAGGCGCTTAAAGCCGATGATTATGCAGAACTTACAGCCGTCGCCGACGTCTATCAGGAGCGCATCGACAGCTCCCTTGAGCGCCTCCGCCGCGCCGCCGGCCCCAAGGTTAAGGTGGAGAAGGAAAAGCAGTTCGTCGGCCTTCACTCCTATCAGGACCTCATTGCCTCCGGCGTCGATGTCGTTCTGCTGGCCACCCCGCCCGGCTTCCGGCCCCAGCATCTCCGCGCCTGCATCGAGGCCGGCAAGCATGTCTTTTGCGAAAAACCAGTCGCTGTGGACTCCCCCGGCGTCCGCAACGTGCTGGAATCGGCCGCCCTGGCCAAACAGAAAAACCTCTCCCTGGTCTCCGGCTTCTGCTGGCGTTACAGCAACCAGATCCGCGCCACCATGGACCAGCTGCGCAACGGCGCCATCGGGGCTATCGTCGGCTACTACGCCACCTACTACACCAGCCCCGTCAAACCCATGCCGCCAGCCGACACCCGGCCCGCCGGCATCAGCGACGTCGAGTGGCAGATCTCCCACTGGTACAACTTCTCCTGGCTTTCCGGGGACGGGCTCGTTGAGCAGGCCGTCCACAGCGTCGACAAGATCGCCTGGGCCTTTCAGGACGCCGACCCCGTCAGCTGCGTCGCCGTTGGTGGCCGCCAGATCCCCGCACACGGCGGCAACATCTTCGACCACTTCGAGGTCAATTACCTGTTCCCCAACGGCGCGCGCGCCTTCATGGGCTGCCGGCAAATCGAAAACTGCTACAACGAAAACGCCGACTACATCATGGGCTCAAAAGGCCAGATCACCATCGGCCGGGGTCCCCTGCCTCGCATCACCGGGGAGAAGACCTGGAGCTTCGAAGGCGCCCGCAACGACATGTACCAGGCCGAGCACGACGCTCTGTTCGCCTCCATCCGCCAGGGCAAGCCGCTGAACGACGGAGTCTGGATGGCCCATTCCACCCTGCTCGCCATCATGGGCCGCATGGCCGCCTACACCGGACAGCAGGTCACCTGGGAGCAGGCTCTCCACAGCAACGAACTCCTTACACCCCTCAGCTTGGCCTGGGACGGCAGTCTCACTGTCCCCGGTTTGCCGCGCCCCGGAGTCACGCAGCTGCTGTGATGCGCGCAGCCATTTTCTTACTCACCCTTGCCGCGGCCTCGCACGCCAGGATCGACTTCGTCCGCCAGATCAAACCGATACTGGAAACGGCATGCCTGGACTGCCACGGCGAAAAGCGCTCCTACGGCGGCCTGCAGATGCATACGCGCAAGCACGTCGAAGAAGGCGCATTCAAGGGCAAGGTGCTCGTGCCGGGCAAGCCCGACTCCAGCCTCCTCTACACGCTCACCCTGCTGCCCTCCAACGTGGCGCGCGCCATGCCGCCCGGCGGTCCCGCCCTCACTCCGGAACAAAAGGGCCTCATCCGCCAGTGGATCATCGAAGGCGCCGACTGGCCGGTCACCCTCGAACTCGGCCCGCCCAAGACCGATTTTCAGGACGACAAGGAGTTGGTGCGCGAACTCCACCGCCGCATCTCCGAGCGCCAGCCGCCTCATCATATGGAGCCGTACCGGGAAACCATCGCCGGAACCAACGTCGGCTTCGACATGGTTCCCATCCCCGGCGGCGAATTCACCATGGGTTCGCCAGCCTCAGAGCCGGGACGCCGCAACGATGAAGGCCCTCGGCACACCGTGAAAATCGCCCCCTTCTGGATGGGCAAGCACGAGGTCACCTGGGATGAGTACCGCCTGTTCCAATTCGCCAAGGCCGGCGTCGACCCCGCTGTCGATGCCGTCGCGCACCCCACGCGCCCATACGTCGAAATGAGCTTCGGCATGGGCATGCATGGCTTCCCCGCGATCTCCATGACTCATCACGCCGCCAGCAAATACGCGCAGTGGCTCAGCGCGCGCACCGGCAGCTTCTACCGTCTGCCCACGGAAGCCGAATGGGAATACGCATGCCGCGCTGGGACCAACACGGCCTACTCCTTCGGCGACGATCCCTCCCAGCTCGGCGAATACGCCTGGTTTGAAGCCAACTCGAACGGCAAATACCAGAAGGTGGGCGCAAAGAACCCCAATCCTTGGGGCCTGCACGACATGCTAGGCAACGTCATGGAGTGGACGCTCGATCAGTATGCCGCCGATTTCTACGGCCGCCGCGGCCAGCTTGCCTTTGCGCCTTCCACCACACCGTATCCGCACTCGGTTCGCGGCGGCTCCTGGAACGATGATCCGTCGCCGTGCCGCTGCGCCGCCCGCGCCTCCTCTGATCCTTCCTGGAAAATGCAGGACCCGCAGCTGCCGAAAAGCATCTGGTATCACACCGACGCCCAATGGCTGGGCTTCCGCCTGGTCCGCCCCTTGCAAACACCCTCGCCGGAAGAAATGTATGCCTACTGGAACAACGGGGTCGAAAAAGAGTAGATTCAAACTGTCATGACACGTTCCCCGTTTCTCCTGATTCTGTGCGCCGCCTGCCTCCCGGCGCAGGACTTCTCCGACATCAAGATTGAAAAGGTCGCCGGCGGTTACACCTTCACCGAAGGCCCCGTCTGGAGCCGCGAAGGTTTTCTCCTGTTCTCCGACGTGCCCAATCAGAACGTCTGGAAACTGGTGCCCGGCGAAAAGCCCGAACTCTACCGCGGCAATTCCAACCGCACCAACGGCAACACCTTCGATGCCAGGGGCAACCTCTATTCCTGTGAAGGCGGCGCGCGCCGGCTCACACGCATCGACAAAAAGGGAAACCTGGAAGTGGTCGCCGCCGACTATCAGGGCAAACACTTCAACGCGCCCAACGATGTCGTCGTCCGCAAGGACGGCCACATCTATTTCACGGACCCCGCCTTCGGCAATCAGGCCGAGGGACGCCAGCTCGATTTCTACGGCGTCTATCACATCCCCCCCAAAGGACCCGTCGAACTGATCGCCAAACCCGAGGGCCGCCCCAACGGAATCGCCATCTCGCCGGACGGCAAGATTCTCTACGTCGCCAACTCCGACGAGCGCAATATCCGCGCCTATGATCTCGACAGCCGCGGGCGGGCCACGAAGGAACGCGTGCTGATCTCCGGCATCGACGGCCCGCCAGACGGCATCCGCGTCGACGAGAAAGGCAACCTTTGGATCACCTGCAAGGGCGTGGCCGTCTATACCGCCGCTGGAAAATTCCTCCACAGGATCGAATTGCCGGAGACGCCCGCCAATTGCACCTTCGGCGATCCGGACCTGATGACGCTCTACGTCACCGCCCGCACCTCCGTCTATCGCATCCGCCTCGACGTCAAGGGAGCGCTGCAGTATTAGCCGCCGCGATCAGGACGCGCGCCGCTACCCGCTGCGCCCCATCCTCGGCGTCGGCGCGCTGATCTTTCAGCGCGGCTCCATCCTGCTGGTCGAGCGCGGCAAGCAGCCGCTGAAGGGCTACTGGTCGCTGCCCGGTGGCGTGCTCGAAGCCGGCGAGCAGCTCTCCGACGCCATCCGGCGCGAAGTGCTCGAAGAGACCGGTCTCGAAGTAAAGCCCCTCTCCGTCTTCGAAATCTTCGAGCGCATCATGCGCGACAACAACGGCGCGGCCGAATACCACTACGTGTTGATCGATTACCTCTGCAAGATCACCGGCGGCGAAATGAAGGCTTCCGACGATGCCAGCAACGTGCGCTGGGTCAAGCGTCGCGAACTGGCCGGATACAAGCTCACCGACGGCACTCTTGCCGTCATCGAGCGCGCCTTCGACAAGCGCAACAACAAGGGTTGAGCCGATGGAACGCTGGAGCGCCTCGCTGCTGGAGTTCGGTCCACTCAAGTCGCTCATCGCCCGCTACCTCTCCAGCCCCGCCGGCCACACCTTGCTCGAAGACGTGCACCCGGACGACAACCGCGCCGCCATCGAAGCCTCGCTCCGGGAAACCACCGAAGCGATCGCCTACTGGCAGGCCTGCCTGGAACCGCAGACCGCCGCCCGCGGCGCAGCCATCCGTCTCCGCTTCGATGGACTGCCTGATGTCACTCCTCACACCGGCAAGCTGGGCATGGAAGGCGCCGTGCTGGAAGGCAAAGAGATCCTCGATCTGACCGGGTTGCTCGATCGAGCCTCCGGCGTCCGCTCTATTCTCAACGCCGCCTCCACGCGTTACCCTCTGCTCGGCGCCCATGCCTCCCGCATCGGGGAATTCCGTCCCTTGCTGAACGATCTCACCGGAAAGATCCTGCCCGATGGCTCCGTTGCAGATCATGCCAGCGTCGCGCTCGGACGCATCCGCCGGGACCTGGAGCGACAGCAACGCCTCATTCAGGAGTCGCTCGAACGCTTCCTACGCTCTCACCGCGACGACGGTGTACTGCAGGAAGATTTCGTCACTATCCGCAATGAGCGCTTCGTCGTCCCCGTCGTCTCCGGCCAGAAAAAAAAGATCGACGGCGTCATCCACGCCGCCAGCGGCACCGGCCACACCCTATTCATCGAGCCTTTTGAAACTGTCGGCTTGAATAACGACCTGGTCAGGCTGCGCGAACAGGAGCTCCGCGAGGTCCACCGCATTCTGGCCGAAATGACCTCGAAGCTCCGCGAAGCGGCAGCGGAAATCGCCATCGCCCGCGAAGTGCTCGCGCTGCTCGACTTCCTGTTCGCCAAGGCCCGCTTCGCCGCCGATTTCCGCTGTGTCGTCCCTCGCTTCAGCCCGGAGAACTCCCCACGCCTTGCTCTGGCCCGCGCCCGTCACCCGCTTCTTGAAGACGTCCTCCACCGCCAGAGCAAGTCCGTCGTGCCGCTCTCGCTGACGCTCGAATCCTCCACACGCACGCTCCTCATCAGCGGACCCAACACCGGCGGCAAAACCGTCGCCCTGAAGACCATCGGCCTGTTTGCCCTCATGGCCCAGTCTGCACTGCCCGTGCCGTGCGAGGTCGCCGAACTGCCGCTGTTTGAGCAGGTGCTCGCCGACATCGGCGACAACCAATCCATCGAGCACAGCCTCAGCACCTTCTCCGCCCACATCGCCCGCGTCAAGGAGATGCTGGAGCTGGCCGGTCCGCATTCCCTCGTTCTCCTCGACGAGCTCGGCCGCGCCACCGATCCCGACGAAGGCGGAGCGCTGGGCGTGGCCATCGTCGATCACTGCCGCCGCTGGGGCGCCTTTACGCTCGCCTCCACCCACCTGGTCGCTCCCAAGATCTACGGCGCAAACACCGAAGGCGTCCTCAACGGCTCCATGAGCTTCAACGAAGCCACGCTCGAGCCCACCTATCACCTGCGCACCGGCGCTCCTGGCTCCTCCGCCGGACTCGACATCGCCCACCGCTTGGGGCTTCCTTCTGCCTTGATCGACAAGGCGCGCCAGTCGCTCTCCTCCTCCCAGCGCGACCTGGCTCGCTTTCTCCAGTTGATGGAGCAGCGCCTGGATGAGGTGACCGCCCGCGAGCGCGAACTCAGCACCGAAATGGCCGCCCTGGAAACCGAGCGCGCCGGACTGAAACAGCTTTGGGAAAAGCGGGAGAAAGCCAAGCTCGAGGAGTTGGAAACACGCGCCGACAAGCTGCTGGCCGAGTTTCAGAAGCGCGCCGGCGAGACGATCGATGCGCTGGAAACCTCCGCCCGCGCCCGCCAAAAGGCCGCCCGCGAACGCCGCGAATTCAAGGAGGAGTTCCAGCGCGAAATTACCGCCGCCGGCCGTCCCGAACCGCCTCAGCTCAGTATTCGGGAGGGCGCACGCGTGCGCCTGAAAGGCGTCAGCCAGCCCGCAACCGTCCGCCGTCTGCTCGGCGAAGAGGCCGTCGAAGTCGAGGCCGGTTTCATGAAGCTGCAAGTGGAGCGCGCCGATATCGTCGAGGTTCTGCCCGAGACCGCCACACCCTCACGCCTCCCGAAAAACGTCACGCTCAAGGCGGGTCCGGACTGGAATGTGTTGACACGCGAAATCAACATCATCGGCAAACGCGCCGAAGAGGCGTGCGGGGAAGTCGACAAGTTCCTCGACAAGGCAATGCTGGCCGGTGTTGGCCGCGTCCGCATCGTGCACGGCCACGGCATGGGAATCCTCAAGCGCGCCGTTGCGGAACTGCTCTCAGGCCACGCACACGTCGAAAGTTTTCAGGAAGCCGGACCGGAAGAAGGCGGCGCAGGTGCAACCATCGCCCTACTCCGCCAGTAACTACAGCTTCTCCAGAACCTCGGCCGCATGGCCCGCCGGCTTCACCTTCGAAAAGATCTCCTGAACGACTCCGTCAGGCCCGATCACGAACGTCGTCCGCTCCGTCCCCATGTACTTCCTGCCGTAGAGTTTCTTTTCCTTCCAAACCCCGTACGCCTTGGCCACCTTATGGTCCGTGTCGCAGAGCAGCGTGTAGGGAAGACCGTGCTTGCCGCGGAAGCGCGCCTGCGCGGCCTGCTTGTCCGCCGATATCCCGACAACCACCGTCTTTTTCTGCTTGAACGAATCGAGTTCATCCCGGAACTCGCAGGCCTCCTTCGTTCAACCCGGCGTGTCCGCTTTCGGATAAAAGAATAAGACCACTTTGGAGCCGCGCAACTCCGACAGCCGGAACGGCTCCCCGCTATCGGTTCCCACATCGATCTCCGGAGCCGTATCGCCTGATCTCAATCCCATATCTCAGATTCTCCCTCTCTCCAGCCCGCCGCGCAAAGCCTCGCCAAGTCTTCCGGTGAATCCACATCAAACCATACCGGCCCCAACTCCACGCTCAACCCGCACGCCTCAGCCGCTGCCACCGTCTGCTCCAGCGTCCGCCGCGTCGACCATTCCACACCTGCGAACATCCGCTGGTGAATCCGCCGGCACGAGATCGCATAGTAGCCGCCGTCCTCGGCCGGCCCCAGCGCCACATCCGCGCTCGACGCAAGCAACCACTCCAAGTGCCCCAGCGGCAGCGTCGGCGCATCGCTGCCCACGATCATCACCTGCCGGCCCGCCTCCAGCGCCGCCAGCATTCGCGCGCCCAGATCCCCCGCCGCTTGCAGCTTTCGCGGAACGGCGAACTCCGCCCAGGCGTCTGTAGCAACATCGGTGTGCAGCTCCAGCTCCGCATCAAGCGCGCGCAGCATCGCCAGCGTATCGCGCACCATCGCCTCATGCAGACGCGCCGCGCGCGAAGCCTCCAGCCCCAGCCGCGTCTTCACGCGCCCGGCGACGGGAGCTTTCGCGAACAGGATCACCAGTGGGGCCATATAGCGCAACTATGCCGCAAAATTGTAAACTATTTCTTCTGGGAGGTTCACCGTTAACAGTATGAGCATTCGCAACGTTTTCGCATCCGGTCTGTGTTTGGCACTCTTTGTCGCCCTTGCCCCGGCGCCCGCGCAAAAAGCCGGCGACGCCGCCAAAGGCAAGGAAGTATTCGAACAGTGCGGTGTCTGCCATAACGCCGACAGCGAAGAGAAGAAAATGGGCCCCGGCCTCAAGGGACTCTTCAAGAAGGCCACTCTCGCCGACGGCAAGACCAAGATCTCGGAAGCCGCCGTTCGTAAGGTGGTCGACCAAGGCGGCAACGGCATGCCCGCCTACGAAGAGATGCTCGAAAAGAAGGAAAAGGACGACCTCATCGCCTACCTGAAGACCCTCTAGTTCCGTGCTACATTAGAGAAGGTAGTTGGTTCTTCCTGCCTGAAAACGTCCCCATCGTCTAGCCCGGCCTAGGACACCGCCCTTTCACGGCGATAACGCGGGTTCGAATCCCGCTGGGGACGCCATTTCTTTATAATACTTCCTGCCCCGCTGGGCGAGAATTTGCGAGAAGCGGCGGCGCTCGCCGGCGGCGCCTTCGGTGGCGGCCTGGCCGGGACCGCCGACCAGGACGGCGAGCGGGTCGGGCAGGGCGGGTTGGGTGAGCGAGGGCAGGACGACAATGTTGAGCGCGATCCTGCGGCCTTGGCGTGTTGCGCGGTTTTCGAAGACTTCATGGGTACCGCAGAGGTCGGTGGGGGTGTTGGGGCAGGGCTTCAGCTTCTCGTGGATGGCGGAGGCTTGGAGGATGCTGGCGAGGGTGAGGGCACACAGCCAGCGGGTCATGTGGGGGTGACGGATGGGGGGAGAAGTTTCTTCCTATCCCGGCATGTACATTATATGGTACAGTGTTCTGCAGAAGGTTCATGGCGGATGACCCAAAGCAGCAGAAGATACCGCTGCACTTCTACCGCACCGCGGCAGGCAGCGAACCGGTGCTCGGAGAAGGGTTGTGGGAGATCCGTACAGCCTTGCCCGGGAACCCGGCGGCACGAGTACTGATTTGCCTCCATGAGGAAAGGCTTGTGGCCCTGCACGGGTTCATCAAGAAGACGAGGACAACTTTAGTGTCGTTTTCGACGTTGCTGTGCTTGCACCAGCCGTCATGCTCGCCGAGCTTCCAGCCGTGATCGCCCCAAAGCGCGATTACCGTGTTTTGGGCGAGGCCGGTGCGCTCCCGCTCGTCGAGCACGCGGCCGAGCTGGGCGTCCATGTAGCTGATCGAGGCGTAGTAGCCGTGCTTGAGCGTGCGGGCGAAATCGTCGGGGATGCGGCCGGGCGGGACGCCCCAATAGTTGCGCAACTCGCCGCCGGGCTGTACGGCGTAGCTGGGGGCGTCCTTGGGCGGAAACGGATTCCGGGCAAGCTGGATCTCGCGCGGGTCGTACATGTCCCAGTACTTTTTCGGGGCGACGAAGGGTAGGTGGGGCTTGACGAAGCCGACGCCGAGCCAGAAAGGTTTGTCGGGCTGGGCGGCGCGCTCGCGGAGGGCGGCGATGGCGAGGTCGGCGACGGCGCCGTCTGGATAGGAATTGTCGGGGACGTCTGCGCTTTCGTATGCGGGGCCGTTGGTGCGTACTCTGGCGGCTCCTTTCTTCTTGGCGGCGGCGCCGGCTTCGGCCGCGCGCTTGGCGACGATGGCGCGGTTTTGCTCGAGCGCGTAAGGGCGATGGACGGGCTGGCCGGCGGTCCAGGGGACGGACCAGGATGCTTCGTCGTTGAAGCCGCCGTGATAGAGCTTGCCCATGCCTTGCGCGTGATAGCCGTGGTTCTTGAAATGCTGCGGCAAGGTGACGACGCCGGGCAGCGCGGCGCGGAAGTGGGTTTCCAGATCCCAGACCTTGGTGGTGTCGGGGCGCGTGCCGGTGAGGAGGCTGGAGCGCGAGGGCGAGCAGACGGCCTGCTGGCAATAGGCGCGGCGGAAGAGGATGCCGGAGCGGGCCAGCCGGTCGAGGTTCGGGCTGCGGACGATCTTGCTGCCGTAGGCTCCGAACTCGGGACGCAGATCATCGACAGCGAACATCAGGACGTTGAGGCGCTGGGCGGGCTGGGCCTGGAGCGCCAGTGGGGCGGCGAGGAAACTGCGTCTGGTTAGGAGCGGCACCGGGTCAGGCTATCAGTTGGAGGAATGCTGGTGCAAGGAGCGAGGCTTCTCAAAAGCTGAACGTGAACTCCGCGGCGGTGTTGACCCAGCTGTCGGAGGAACGGACGGGCGGAAGGAGGCCGAAGGCGTCGCCGGTGGTGTCGGCGCGGTAGAGGCGCGTGGTGACGCCGAGCCGGAAATGCTGGGCGCGATCGAGGGCGACGCTGCCGCCGATCAGGCCGTAGTAGCCCCAACCGGAGCGGGAGCGGCAGACGGGACATTCAAACCGGAAGCCGGAGTCGCCGAAGGGCTGGCGGATGGATTCCTGGTAGCGGAGGTAGGCGGCGCCGCCGCCGAAGCTGAGCAGAACGCGGTTGGAGGCGATGGGGAGAATGGCGCGTCCGCCAAGGGGGACCATGTACTGGAAGTCGCGAATGCGCAGGTCGCCGATTTCGCTTTGAAAGAAATCGCGGACCTTGGCGGCGTGGAAGACGGCGTCAAAGCCGGCGTCGATTTGGAAGTATTCGTGGAAGCGGTAACCGTAGTGGAAACCGACAACGGGGCTGGCGGAGAAGAAGGGCGAAAGGTCGTTGGCGGGGACGCCGCCACCGCCGCCGGCGGAGATGTAGTGCTTGCGGAAAGCGTACGGTTGCGCGAGTAGGGGCGCGGCGGCCAGCACGAGGATGAGGGCTCGTTTCATCTGTGAACTTGGACGGAGCCCCTGGCGGGGCGGTTACCAGATAAGTTTGAGGGCGAACTGGATTTCGCGCGGGTCGTTAGTGGTCTTGACGGGGCGCGTGGCGGCGAGGTTGGCCCGGCCGGAGGTATCGGTGAAGATGAAGCGGGCCGAGGTCGCGTTCTGGGCGTTACCGGGCAGGTCGAAGTTGGCAAACGGCGGGCCGATCAAAGTGTTGCGGCCAAGATTGCCGAAGAAGCCGGCTTGGGGAAGCTCGAAGGCGTTGGGATCGTACCAGCGGTCCATGTCGCCGGTAACGGGATTGCCGGAGGTCAGGATGGCGACGGGCGCCTGATCGATGGCTTTCGAGAATGTGTAGCCGAGGTCGAGCGTGAAGCTGTTGCGGAAGCGCTGGCGGAAGCTGGTTTGCAGACCGTCGTACCAGGCCTTCGAGTCGGTGGCGAACAGGGTCATGCTGCCGACGGCGGGGTTCCACTTGGGCGCGGTTGTGGGGAAGAATTTGCGGCCGTCGGGCAGGATCTGCGGAATGCGCGCGTTGAGTTCGCGGCGGGAGACGAAAAGGAGGCGCGACGACAGCGGGGTCGATGAGGTCGCCGTTGTAGGGCGTGTCGAAGAAGAGGCCGAAGCCGCCTCGGATGGAAGTTTTGCCAGTGCGGAAGGGATCCCAGGCGAAGCCGAAGCGCGGAGCGAAGTTGGAGGTGGAGGCGTTGTTGAGGAAAAGACCGTCGCTGATTTGATAGGAGGAGGCTCCGGTGGCCTGGTAGGGATTGCGCAGGATGGGCAGCTTGCCGTTGACTTCGGGGCCACTCCTCCAACGGTCAAATATTGCACGTTAAGGAGAAGGGTGCGTTTCTGGCGACCACATAAGCTCATCACCATCAGAGGAGTGACCCTCCGAGAGCGCGCGGCACTGTTTCCTCTACGCTGGGCGACAAGGCAAGGGCTATCCAAGGAACCACTTGGCCAGGTCTGACAGGAGAGGTCATCGTCGCGTGAGACTGCGCACCCACGCCACCATCGTTTCGAGGTACCCCGGCGACAACACAGGCATTAACCCGGTGGTGTCCGCTTTGGGCACGACCAACATGAAATGGTCGGCACCTTTGAACACCTTCACAGTTCGGCGCTCCTTCCCCGGCAGGGAAGCCAGAATCCGCGCGCTCTCATTGGTGGGGACGTCATCATCCAGTGATCCGAAGAGATGCAAACTGGGGCAGGTAAGCCCGGCTGTGAGCTTCGCCGGATCAAATCCCCGCATCCGCATCCACCACGTCAGATCCTTCAACGAGGAAGGCAACTGGACGAACGATGCCCAGCGGGAATTACGGGCTCGCTTTGTTGAAGCTTCCAGCGAATCCCAGCCCGCTTTCTCGTCGACAACGGCGAAGAAAAGCCTCATGTGGTGCTCCGCCGCCGTTACTTCATCTGATGTGAAGCCTTCTTTCCTCAGCCAATTGACAACGCGATAGATCTCCTGCTCACCGGTGCCCACCGCGGGGCCAGAAACGGGAACAATGAACGCCACGTCGCTGGAACGTGATGCCGCGAGCGGCGCTAACCATCCGCCCTGACTGATTCCCCAGAGCCCGATGCGCTTGGAGTCGATGTCGGCTTGTGATTTCAGAAACTCAATCGCCTTCAACCCGTCTCCCGCCAGATCATCAAATGAAGCAGTAGCCCACTCGCCGGTCGACTCACCGACTCCACGCTTGTCGTAGATCAGAGTGGCGATCCCTTGCGCTGCGAAAAAGTTCGCAAGAAGCCTGAAATATGCCACCGGGCCGTTGCGCGACTGGTGCCCGGAGCTGTGGAGGACCACGATCGCCGGGTGTGGCGGGTGACTGGCCGGCTTGATTAGCGTACCTGACAGCACTACACCCTCGCCGGGGAAGCGGACTGCGTGCTCCCGGTAGGGTTCAACGCGGCTTGCCACGGCAACGACCTTACCCTTGTCGATGAGGCGAACCGTATGCGCAGCCGATGATGCGTCCAGTGTGAACTCCACCTGCATGGTTGCCGGAAAGGGGGCGTACCTGGCTGGCATGAACGAGAAACGATTACCCGTCTGGTGCAGCAGCATTCCCCAAGAACCGATCTTCGAGTCAAGCAGCGAAAGCCGTTCGACGTCATCGCCGAATCCGAACTTCGCAACAGATATGAGTCGGCCATCGCCGGCCCGGTAGGTGCCCAAAACATCTGCGAGTCGTCGAAACTGGCGGTCTGCCACCCTCCTCAACTGGAACGCGCCATGCGACGACTGGACTTCAATAGCTCCAACGATCCAGTCGTCGCGCAGCGTTCCCCGGCAATTCAGTTCGGACGAGCCGCGCTGCAAAGTGAACTCCAACACGCCGTTTCCCTGCTTGAAGTTCTTTAGCTCGTGACGTTGCTGGGGCAGATCGATCTTGGCCCGGACTTGAGGGCTTTCCGAGAACTCGGCTTCCATGAAGCGCCACTGCCCGCGAAAGAGTGCGGAGCCTTGCCAATACCCGTCGAGGCAGAGCACCTGCGTCGGCAGCAGGAACGGTATCAGTGGCAGAAGCGCGAGCTTCCGAGATTCAGCCATACGGCTACCCCCAGCCAGCGATACTACCACTCGAGGCCGCTTTGTGCCGATTCTCCTGAGTAACGGCGCAGTGTAGAGTTTCCCTCCCGCCAGGACCTGCGCAAACCCACTCGGTGCCCGCCATGGCCTCAGGCGTTGCCCCTGCGACCCTACGAGAGAGGAGTTCCCCTCTCTCGACTCTCCCCGACTCGCCGTCTGGCAGGGGATCAGGTGTTATTGCCCTACGGGGCGCTCCCGCTGGTCGCTCAAAACGCCTGTTCCCCAGGCCTCCAGTCTATGCGCTCATCCTCGCCGTCAAGGCCAAGCCGCTACGCGGTGCGCCGAAGACGGCGCAGCCTTGACCGCTGCGGTGAGCTTCTCCAGTACGTTGAAATGCGGCTCCCGATTGCAAGCGGATGAGCGGTGATGATAGCATCACTAGTCCGATTCTTTTCCCCTGATGTTCGGGAGATCACACGGTACGGGAGATTGCCCGGTAGTTCGTTGAAAGTTGCGACTCTCGCCCAGAGGCGTGGTAGCCTCTGGGCAATGTTTTCAACCATTGAAAGGAGAGTCGCTAATGAAGAAACCATACCAGATTGCAGCCGGCCGCGCCGTGCAAAGAGTGAGGCAGTGGGCTGAGGAAAACAACCCTACCGTGCCACTCGGTGCCCGCCATGGCCTCAGTCCCTTAACGTGCAATATTTGACCAATGGGGGAGTGACCCCTTTGTTGCGCGGGCGATCCACCGATTGTAGAGTTGCAATAGTGCTCATTTTACTGGTTCTGGCGGCAGGGGCGCTGTACGCGCAGGGTGATGAGTTCGGGCTGCATATCAAGCCTGCGCTGGCGGCCAATTGCATGGCATGCCACAATCCGGCGAACGCGAAGAACCGGTTTGATTTTCTGAGGGCGCAAGAGGCGGCCGACATCGAAACGAAGCGCGGGTTGTGGCGCAGCGTGGCGGCGCAATTGCGCAACCGGACTATGCCGCCGGGCGAATCGAAGCTGAGCGAGGATGACCGGTTCCGGATTGTGAGCTGGGTGGAGGAGCGGCTGCGGCAGACGGCGTGCAGCGGAGGGGATTACGCGGGTCCGGCGATGGCGCGGCGGCTGAACCGGCGCGAGTATCACGCGACATTACGGGATTTGCTGGGTGTGGATTTGCCCGTGTCGGACCTGTTTCCGGTGGACGAGGCGGGCGGGGAGGGGTTCGATACGAATGCGGAGACCTTGTTTATTCCGCCGATGATGATGGAGCGGTATCTGGAGGCCGCGCAGCAGGCGGTGGACAGGGCGATCATCACGCCGCCGTTGAACAAGGTATTCCGGTCGGCGGAGATGGCGCCCGCCGCGCCGCGCGAGAAGGCAGCGCGCGTGCTGGGGCCGAATGAAGAGGTGTCGGCCAGCTTTGCGATATACATCGAGGGCGACTACAGCCTGCGCGTTTCGATTGAACGGCCGCGGGACCGCGAGCGGAAGATGTTCGTGAAGGTGGATGGGGGCGCCGCGGCGGCTTTGCAGTACCAGAAGGATGCCAACGGCGGTGCCACGGCGCGTATTCACCTTGCACGGCTGACACGCGGATCGCATACGGTGACGGTGATGACGGACGATTCGCCGGCCGATTTTTACAGCCTGACGGTGGAGCACCGGCAGGCCGACCCAACGCCGGAAAAGCGCGTGCTGCATTACCGGTTGTTCGGGATGGAGCCGGGGCAAGCGCCGTTCGAGCCGCGCAAGGCAGCAGAGCGGCTGCTGGGGCGGTTTTTGCGGCGTGCGTTCCGCCGGCCGGTACAGACGCAGGAGGTGGCGCGCTACTTAGCCCTTTACGATCAGGCGGCCGAGCGGGGCGATCCGTATGAGGAAAGGATCAAGCTGGCGCTGAAGTCGGCGCTGCTGTCACCACATTTTCTGTTCCGGATTGAGAAGGAGCTGGCGGGGCCGGGGATACATCCGGTGTCAAGTCATGAGCTGGCGTCGCGATTGTCCTATTTCCTGTGGTCGTCGATGCCGGATGAGGAATTGTTGCGGCTGGCCGATGAAGGGCGGCTGCAGGATGAGCTGGTGCTGGCGGCGCAGGTGGAGCGGATGCTGGATGATCCACGGTCGCGCGGTTTCGCCGATAGTTTCGTGGGGCAGTGGCTGGGGACAAAGGATGTCGGCGGACGCGTGGTGCCAATGCTGACGGAACTGCAACATTACTATACGCCGGAGGTGTCGGCGGATCTGCGGCAGGAGCCGGTGCTGCTGTTCCATCACTTGATCGGCGAGAACCGGAGTTTGCTGGAACTGCTGACGGCGAACTACTCGTTCCTGACGGAGCGGCTTGTGCGGTTTTATGAGCTGGAGGGAAAGGTAACGGCGGGGGCGGAGTTTCAAAAGGTGATGTGGCCGGACGCGCGGCGCGGCGGCGTGCTGGGACTGGGTTCGGTTCTGGCGATGACGTCACACTATAAGCAGAGCAGTCCGGTGCTGCGCGGGGCGTGGGTGCTGGAGACGCTGTTCGGGACTCCGGTGCCGTCGCCGCCGCCGGATGTGCCGGGACTCGAGACCGGCGGAAAGCAGGACGCGGGGAAGACGATGCGCGAGAAGCTGGCGCGGCATCGCGCCGATCCGTCCTGCTCGGCGTGCCACAACGTGATGGACCCGATCGGGCTGGGACTGGAGAATTTCGACTGGATGGGGCGTTGGCGGGATAGCGAGAGCGGGCGTCCGGTGGACGCGACGGGGATGCTGCCGTCGGGTGAGAAGTTCGACGGGCCGGCGGAGTTGCGGGAGATTCTGGTGAAGCGGAAAGAGGAGTTTCTCAGGCACATGGCGGGCAAGGTGCTTGGGTATGCGCTGGGGCGCGGGTTGCAGGACGGCGATCATTGCACGGTGCACCGGCTGGTGACGGCGCTTGAAAAAGACGGGTATCGCGCGCGGAGGCTGGTGCGGGATGTGGCGCTGAGCGTGCCGTTCCGCAACAGTCAAAGTGAAGGATTGCAGACTGAACATTCCGCGCCGGCGAAGAAAAGAGAGCGCCAGAAGGCTGTGAGGTAGTGATAGGCTGAGGTAAGGCAGGAAACTGGGATGAAAAAAGAGATATCGCGCAGGACGGTATTGCGGGGATTGGGAGCGGCGATGTCGCTGCCGTGGCTGGAGTCGCTTGGCGCTGCCACTGCGAAGCGGAGTGAGCCGCCGCTGCGTATGGCATTTCTGTTCATGCCGAACGGGGTGCGGCCGGATCACTGGACCCCGGCGGGAGACGGCGAGGATTACGAGTTCACGCCGCACTTGAAGCCGCTCGAGAATTTGAAGAGCGAATTCCTGCTGCTTGAGAATCTTTGGAATAAGAATACGGTCGGGCGCAACGGGCACTGGCCGAAGGTTCCGGCGTGGCTGTCGGGCGGTTACGTGGAGCGGACTTCGGGGAATGATCTCGATTCCGGCGGAACCAGCGCGGATCAGCTGGCGGCGCAGCATATCGGATCGCAGACGCCGCTGCCGTCGTTTGAGTTGGGCATTGATGTGCCGCGGACGGGTATTGATACGGCGGGCGGCGGCTTTGCGCGGATGTACGGTTCGTTCATCTGCTGGCGCGATCCGCACACGCCGGTTCCCAAGGAAGTGAACCCGCAACTGGCCTTTGACCGCTTGTTCCGGACTTCGAAGTCGCCGGTGGAGTCGAGCGTGCTGGACCTCGTGCAGGAAGAGGCGAAGGCGCTGCGGCGCGAGCGCAGCCGCGGCGATCAGAACAGGCTGGACGAATACTTCGAATCGCTACGCGCGGTGGAGAAGCGCCTGGAGGCGGCAAAGCAGCCGCAGAAGCGCTGGGTGAACGAAGGCAAGTTCCCGTTGGAGCGGCCTTCCGGGATTCCGAGCACGCACCAGGAGCACGTGCGGCTGATGATGGATATTCTGCTGCTGGCCTTCTGGACGGACACGACGCGGATCGCGACGTTCATGATGGGCGATGCGCAGACGCAGCAGGATTATTCGTTCCTGCCGGGGGTGAAGGGCGGGTTCCATTCGCTGTCGCACCACAGGAACGAGGAGGAGAAGCGGTCGCAGTACGAGAAGATTGTGACCTGGCACGTGGAGCAGGTGGCCTATTTCCTGAACAAGGCGCGGAGCCTGGATGAAGGCGGACGGTCGCTGCTGGACAATTCGATGATCTTGTTTGGATCGTCGCTGAAGGACGGGAACCGGCATCTGGAGGAGAATCTGCCGCTGATTCTGGCGGGGCGCGGCAAGGGGACGCTGCGGCCCGGCAGGAGGCTGCGGGCTCCGCTAAAGACGCCGCTGTGCAACCTGCACCTGGCGTTGCTGAACCGGATGGGTGTGATGGAGAAGAGCTTCGGCGACAGCACGGGGGCGCTGGAAGGGCTGGCGTGAAGACGAGCCGCAGGATCATGCTTGCGGCGGCGGCAATGCTGCCGTTCGGGAAAGTGGGGGTGGCCGCGCGCAAGCGCGGGAGCATTTACCAAGAGCTGGGTATCCGGCCGCTGATCAACTTCCAGGGGACGCACACGACGATCGGCGCGTCGAAGATCCGCGAGGGGTTGCACGAGGCGATGGAGGAGGCTTCGCGCGAGTACGTTTCGCTCGAGGAGTTGCAGGAGAAGATCGGGGAGCGGCTGTCGCGGCTGTGCGGGACCGAGTCAGCTATGGTGACCACCGGTGCGGCGGGCGCGATTTGCCTGGGAACCTGCGCGTGCCTTACGGGCGAGGATACGGCGAAGGTGCGGCGGCTGCCGGATCTGTTGGGGATGAAGACGCAGGTTGTGATCCAGAAGCGGCATCGCAACGGATATGACCATGCGGTGCGGAACACGGGCGTCAAGATTGTCGAGGTGGAGACGCGCGCGGAACTGGAGGCTGCGGTTCGCGGGCCGGTGGCGATGATGTATTTCCTGGGCGGCTCCAGCCACGACTGGGAATGGGAGACGCCGATTCCGCTGGCCGAGTGCCTGGAGGTGACGAAGAAGGCGGGTGTGCCGCTGATGGTGGATGCGGCGAACATGCTGCCGCCGTGGGGCAACATTCCGAAACTGGGGGCGCAGGGTGTGGAGCTGATCGCAATCAGCGGCGGCAAGCATATGCGGGGGCCGCAGTGTTCCGGGATTCTGGCGGGGCGGAAGGATCTAATCCGGGCGTCGTGGCTGAACTCCAATCCGCATTCGGACTCACTCGGGCGTCCGATGAAGGTGGGCCGTGAGGAGATGGTGGGCGTGTGGCTGGCGTGCGAGCAGTACGCGAAGCTGGATTTCGAGGCGCTGGACCGTGAAAGCGCGCGGCAGGCCGATTTTCTGATCGCGGAGTTCAACAAGTTGAAGGGCGTGAAAGCGGAACGGACGCCGTTTGACCTCACGCGCCGTGTGCATCGTGTGAAGGTGAGCTGGGATGAGACAGGGCGCGGACTGACAGTGGCGGATGTGGAGAAGCAGCTTCGCGCCGGGGAACCGAGGATCTGCGTGATTCGCGGCAAGCAGTGGCTGGAATTCACGGTGTTCATGAACGAGCCGGGCGATGAGAAGCTGGCGGCGAAGCGGATGCGCGAGATCTTCCGCGGGTAGTTATTCGTAGCGCAGCGCTCGCAGAGGATCGACGCGGGCGGCGCGTCGAGCGGGGATGTAGCAAGCCACGAGACAGACGGAGGCGAGCACGGCGGCGGCTCCCAGGAAGCTGGCGGGATCGAGCCCACGGATGCCGTGCAGGAAGCCGGAGACGAGGCGCGCCAGCGGAATGGCGGCGGCGATACCGATGGCAAGTCCGATCATGGTGAGGCGCATGCCTTGCGAGAGCACGAGGCCGAGCGTTTCCCTCCTTCCCGCGCCAAGCGCGATACGGATACCGATTTCGCGCGTGCGGCGGCTCACGGAAAATGCCATAACGCCGTAGAGGCCGATGGCGGCCAGCAGCAGCGCAAGCAGGCTAAAGCCGCCAAGTAGTGAAGCCGCGAGGCGCGCGGGAAGACGCGAGGCAGCCAAGTGCTCATTCATCGTTTTGACGTCGAAGACGGGCACGGTCTTATCTACTTCCGAGAGCCGGCGCCGGAGCGATTCGATCAGAGCGGGCGAGATGGCGGAGGCGGCACGCACGTGGAAGACGCCGATGCCGCCTGCGTTTTGAAGCAGAGGGAGGTAGACGAACGGCGTGGGCGATTCCGACAGGCTGTTGTACTTGGAGTCCCGCGTGACGCCGACAATGGTCATGGGATTCAGGAAATCACGCCCAACGCCGATGCCTTTGCCGAGGGGGTTTTGCGAAGGCCAGAAGCGTGCGGCGAAGGCTTCATTGACAACTGCTACGCGTGGGGCGCCTTCGCGGTCTTGCCCGGTGAAGCCGCGTCCGCGCAGGACGGGGATGGACATGGCCTTGAAGTAGTCGGGCCCGACGATGTTGTAGTAGTGTTCGCTGTCTTCATTGGGCGCGGGCTTGTAATCTTCCATGGTGAAGCTGCGGCGTGAACCGCCGCCCACTCCGAGCGGGAGACTGAGGGAGACATCTACGGAATCGACTCCGGGAACAGCGGCGAGGGCTTGCACGGCTCCCGAAAGGAACTCCAGCTGCCGCGGCCTGGAGTAGCCTTGCGTGTCGAGATCGGTGGAAAGGAGTATGAGTCGGTCGGGCTGAAATCCGAGGTCGATCGCACCGGCATGGATAAGGCTGCGCACGAACAGGCCCGCGCCGGTGAGCAAAAGCATGGAAGCCGCGGCTTGCACAACCACAAGAGATCCACGGAGAGAGAAGCGGCCCGGACGCTTGGAATCGAGACTGCCTGTGTCCTTGAGGCCGCCGACCATATCCACGCGGCGCGCCTGGAGCGCGGGCCCAAGCCCAAAGGCTACGGAGGTGAGCAGGGCGATACAGCCGGTAAAAAGGAGCACGCGCCAGTCGAAGGCGGCATCGAGAGCGACGGAGATTTCCAGTGGCGGCTGGAAGCTCATCAGCAGGTCGACTGTCCAGAGCGCGAAGAGCAGGCCGGCCAAGCCGCCGAGCAGCGACAAGACCAGGTTCTCGGCTAGAAGCTGGCGCAGCAGATGCGCGCGTCCGGCGCCGAGCGCCAGGCGGACGGCGATCTCCCGGCGGCGTTCCATGGCGCGCGCGAGCAGGAGATTGGCGAGGTTGGCGCAGGCGATGAGCAGCACCAATGCGACGACGGCGAGCAGGACGCCGAGGAAGGCGGTCACGGTCAGGCGCATGTCGGGCGGCACGCGGGAATCTTTTTCCGGGACTAGAGAGATTGTCCGGGGCTGCTGGCGGAGGTTGGACCACTCATCGGGGAATTGACTGTAGAGCTGAGAGCCGAGTACGGAATAGCGGGCGCGAGCCTGCTCGACGGTTGCCTCCGGGCGAAGCCGGCCCAGGACGAAATAGCCTCGATTGCCGCGGCTGGCGGCGTCCTCGGCGGAGAGTTCCGACATCGCCGGGAGAAAAACGTCGACGCGGATGACCCGCATGATGCGGGCGGCTTCATCGGGGACCACCCCGGCGATAGGGGAGAGGCTTTTGCCGAGGCGAATGGTCTTGCCCTCGGTGAATGACTCACCGGGAAAGTGGCGGCGGAAGAAGCTTTCACTGACGATGGCGACGGGCGAAACGCCGGGCTTGGAGTCTTCTTCGGGAAGAAAGAGCCTTCCGAGAAGCGGTTTGAAGCCGAGCATGGAGAAGTAGTTGCCGCTGACGACGGCAGAGAGGATGCGCTCGGTGTGATCGCCGGTTTCCAGCCGCTTCGGCTGAAGAGTGAAGGCGGCGACACCGGCCATGACATCGGTGGTTCTGGAGCGGAAGTCGAGGAAGTCGGCGTAGGAGGATGCGCGGTAGAGAGGGCCGCTGTAATCGCTGGTGTAGATAGAAACGATTTGATGCGGGTCGGCGACGGGCATGGGCCGGAGGAGGATAGCGTTGACGAGGCTGAAGATGGCGGTGTTGGTTCCGATGCCGAGACCTAGGGAGAGCACGGCGGCGGCGAGCAGCCCGGGGCGGCGGGCGATCATGCGCGCGCCATGGCGGACGTCTTGAAGAAAGGAGCGCATGCGGTGGAGAGAGCAATTCCGGGGCCATGGTAAGTGACTGAAAACGGGAGGGGGTGGGGCGGTAGTTGTCCGCTGGCGGGATGGAGGTGTTCGGATTCGGACAGTGAACATCGGCGAGGCTGAAGCCTCGCGCAAACTGAAGTTTGCCCCACACGGGGCGCTAAGCGAGGACGCCCGGGAGCGGGCCGGTGCTGTCGGCGAAACGGTCGACAGGGGTACCGAAAGCCTCCAGCATGGAAACGTAGAGGTTCGAGAGCGGCGAATCGGGGCCGTAGGTGAGGTGCTGGCCGGAGTCGAGGCGCCCGCCGGCGCGGCCCGCGACAACGATGGGCAGGTTGTGCGGGTCGTGCTTGTTGCCGTCGCGGAGGCCGGAGCCGAACAGGATCATCGAATTGTCGAGCACATGGGAGTCGCCTTCGCGCATGGAGCGGAGGAGGCCGAGGAGGTAGGCGTACTGCTGAATATGCCAGCGGTTGATGAGCTGGTACTGGCGCAGCTTGTCGGCGTCGTTTTCGTGGTGCGAAGTATTGTGGTGGCCGCCGCTGACGCCAGGCAGGAACGAGAAGTTCTGGTTGCTGACCTCGTTGCCGAACATGAAGGTGGCGATGCGCGTCGAGTCGGTCTGGAAGGCAAGAGCGATCATGTCGAACATGAGCTTGACGTGATCGGCGTGCTCCTTGGGGATTCCTTCGGGCTTGGCGGCGGGATCCAGCGCGGCGCGGGGCTTCCAGTCGGACGGCTCGGGGCTGGAGGCGCGATCGATGCGGTCTTCGAGCGAACGGACGACGGAGAGGTATTCGTCGAGGCGAATGCGGTCGTTTATGCCCAAGCGGCCGCGGAGCTGGCGGGCGTCTTCCAGAACGCGGTCAAGCAGCGGCTTGTCGTGGCTGACGGTGGAGGCGTTGGGATCGTTGGCGCGGAACAGGCGCTCAAAAACCAGGCGCGGATTGATCTCGCGGGCGAGCGGGGAGGTGGGGCCGCTCCAGGCGACGTGCGCGCCATAGACGCGCGTGTAGCCGACGTTCTTGTCGACGCCGGTGGAAACGGGCGCGATGCCGAGTTCGAGCGAAGGCAGCGGCGTGCGTTTGCCGACGCGCTGCGCGGCCACCTGGTCCATCGAAATGCCGTTGCAGTTGATGTCGACGCCGAGCGTTTTGGTGACGGTGGTGCAGGTGAGGAAGCCGGAGATCTTGACGTAGTGGCCTTCCCCGCCCCGGCTACCCTGGTTCCACAGGTTGGTGAGGACGACGATATCGTCCTTGAAATCGTTGAGAGGTTCGAGCGTGGGCGAGAGCGTGAAGTTGCGGCCCGTGCCTTCCGGGGTCCACATGTTCTCGTGAACACCGTTCGGCATGTAGAGGAAGGCCATGCGGACTGGCCCCTTACCGGCGGCTGCGTGGGCCTTGGGGGTCATCGCCTCCAGCCACGGCAGGCCGAGTGCGGCGCCTGCGCCTCGCAGAAGTGTTCGCCGGGAAATAGGGAATCGGCTCATGGTTGGCCCTCTCGCTTCCTCTCATAATACCTGAACGGGATGCTTAACACGATCTCCCGGATGAGGGTATGGGAGGAGTAGTTTTCGGCCTCGAGCTTGGCGGTGATCTGGTCGACCGAGCAGTAGTCTTCCAGCGTCAGTCCGCGGCCGAGCGCGTAGGCAAGCAGCTTGGCGGTGAGGTTGCGCATGAGCAGCTGCTTGCGTTCGAGCAGCAGTGCTTTGAGCTCGTCAGGGCCGTCGAAAGTTTCCCCGTCAGGCAGCTGGCCCTTAGCGTCGATGGGCTTACCGGCATCTTCGGTGCGCCAGCGGCCGAGCACATCGTAGTTCTCGAGAGCAAAGCCCATGGGATCGATGCGATTGTGGCATGTGGCGCAGCCGGGGTTGCGGCGATGCAGTGTGAGGCGTTCGCGGAGGGTGAGCGAGGCGGTCTCGCCGTGCGCTTCGGGAAGCTCGGGGACGTTGGGCGGAGGCGGAGGCGGCGGAGTGCCGAGCAGCGATTCCAGCACCCACTTGCCGCGCAAGACAGGGCTGGTGCGGGTGGGGTAAGAGGAGACGGCGAGCACGGCGGCCATGGAGAGGAGTCCCCCGCGGCGCGTGCCCTCGGGCAGATCAACTCTAACGGGCTGCTGGCGGAGACGCTCCTTCAATTGGATGCCGTAGTGGCGTTGCAGCTTGTTGTTAAGGACGGTGAACTTGGAATCGATCAGGTTCAGCAGGGAGAGGTTGCCGGCGAGGATCTCCTGAAAGAAAATGATGGGCTCATAGCGAATGGCGGCCTGCGTTTCCGCGTCCCAGTATTCGGGGAAGAGCTTGGCGTCGGGCTTGATATCGCGGCCGAGCTCGCGCGTGCCCAGCCATTGTTCGGTGAAGTTCTCGGCGAACTCGAGCGTGCGGGCGTCCTTGAGCATGCGCTCGATCTGCGCGGTGAGCGCGGCGGGATTCTGCAGCTCGCCCTTGGCGGCCAGCTCGAACAGCGGCTGATCGGGCATGGAGCCCCAGAGGAAATAGGAGAGCCGCTGAGCGATCTCGTAATCGCCGATAAGCTTGGGTTCGGTGGTGGGAGTCTGATCGCCGATGCGGAACAGGAAGTGTGGAGAGATGAGAACGGCCTGCAAGGCGTATTGGACAGAGCGGTCGAAATCCTCGCCACGGCGGGCGGCGCTGTCAAACAGCGCGAGGTAGGAGGCGGTTTCGGCGGGATCGACCGGGCGGCGGAAGGCGCGGGGGAGGAAGGTCTCGAGAATCTTGCGGGCCGCTTGATCTGGAGTGATTTCGGATGACGGCGCGGCGATCATGAAGCGGGAGCGCGAGCGCGGATCGGCAAAGGCATATTCCAGCGCCGTGCGCGCGGCTTCGAGATACTTCTCGGCGTGAATGGGGGAAAGGAACAGCGTCTCGGCGGCATTGTCGAAGCCTTCACCGCCGGCGCCGTCGGCGGGAAGATCGTGTCCGGCGTTGAAATGGATGTTGAGCAGGTCGCGGACTGTGGCGGCATATTCGGCGCGATTAAGACGGCGCATGGGAGCGGGGCCGGGCGTGATGCCATCGGCGCAAGCGGCGGTGCGAAGCCTGTGATCGGCCCAGGAAAGGAACTGATCGCGCATTTCCAGGGGGATGGCAGGCGCGTTGGACGGCGGCATCTCTCCGTTGTTGATGCGGGCGAGCATGCGCGTCCAGGCGCGTGGGTTCTGCTGGATGCTTTGTGGGGAACGGACGCGCGCGATGTCGAAATTGCCGGATGGCGTCTTGCCTTGATGGCAGGCAAGGCAGTACTTCGTGAGCACGGCCTGCGCCTGCGGGAATGAATACTGCTGGGCGGCGGCAAGCCAGGCAACGGCTAGGAGGATGGCGCTGCGCACTACTGACATGGACCCTGGCACCTGGAGGCGATCAGCATGTGCAGCGTCGCCATGTAGTCGAGTGAATTCACGGCACGGCGGCCGGCAGGGTCGGTTTTGTGAGCGATAACCATGTTGAGTTGCGGAAGCACGGTGATGTATTGGCCGATGGCTCCCATGCCGGTGTAGGCGCCGCGGAAGGCGCCGGAGGCATTGGCCGGCGCGTCCCAAACCCACCACATGTAGCCGTAACCCCAGCGTGAGGGTTGGCCTGTCGAACGGAGAGACGGCGGGTTCATGTCGGCGAAGGGAGTGACGAGACTGATGATGCGGCGTGCCCATGCGCGCGGGATCACCTGCTTGCCCCCCCAGTCGCCTTCGCGCTGCATGAGCAAGCCGATGCGAGCCATATCGCGCGTGGAGAGCCACATGTGATAGGCCATGTGCTGGCTGCGCTTGGGGTCGCCGGATTTCTGCTGCTTGGAGCGGTCGAAATCCTGCATCCCGATGGGACGGGCCAGGTCTTTTTCGACCGCATCATGGATGTCGATGCCGGTGAGGTTCTCGAAGGCGGCTCCGGCGGCGTTGAAATCCCAGTTGTTGTAGAGATAGTAAGCGCCGGGGCGCTGGGAGTTGCGTGGTGGAGCGCTGTCGGTGTTATCGCCGGGATTGGAGGCCGGATGGTAGACGCCGGAGCGTGCCGAGATGAGGTGTTCGACGGTGGCTTCCAGCTCGCGCGATTGGAGGCCCTGAATGTCGTTGAGGCCGATCTCCTTGAGCGTTTTATCAAGGTCGATGACGCCACGCTCGACGTAGTTGCCGTAGAGCATGGCGAGGATGGATTTGCGCACCGATGCGAGGTAACTCAGGTGCGAGAGATCGCCGTACTCGAACAGGGACTTGCCGTCGACGGCAACCATCATTGCGGTGGTGGGCAGCGATTGCAGCCAACCGCGGACGGCTTCCAGGCGTTTGGAGGAATAGCCGGCCGCTTCCGGGTTCGGCCAGCGCTCCCATTCCTTTCCAGGGACCGCACTCTGCTGCGCCGGCAGCAGCGCGGCCAAGGCGAGAAGGAGCAGAGTGCGAAGAACGAGTTTCATGAGGTCACTTTCCGGCGCATGATTTTGCGGGTTTTCGATCCCGATAAACTGACGCCAAGCCATGCATCAGCAGCCGCCGCAACCGCCGCGCGCGCCGAAGAGGGTCTCGAAATCGTCCCAGGCTTGCGGGGTAAGCGGGCGCCAGTGAATTTCCGGCGGGACATCCCACTTATCCTATAATGAGTGGCCATGCCTGGACGAGTGATTGAAACGGTGGGGGAGCTGCGCAGCCTTGTCGGCGAAGAGGTGGGCGTCAGCGGCTGGTACGAGATCCCGCAGGAGAAGATCGACGGCTTCGCGGAGCTGACCGAGGACCGGCAGTGGATTCACATCGACCGGGAGCGGGCAAACATGGAGTCGCCGTACCAGACGACGATCGGGCACGGGTTCCTGACGCTATCGATGCTGTCGCACCTGAGCCGGGAGGCGGTGGAGCTGCGGGGGGCGTTCAAGATGCGGATCAACTACGGGCTGAACAAGGTGCGGTTTCCGGCGGCCGTCCCGGCGGGAGCGAAGATCCGCGCGCGATTCGCGGTGGGGGCGGTGGAGGATGTCGAGGGTGGCGTGCAGGTGATCTGGAAAGTGACGGTGGAGACCGAAGGCGGCGGCAAGCCGGTGTGCGCGGCGGAGTGGGTGGTGCGGGCGTACTATTGACACAACCGCTGATGCAACAGGTCAGCGATCAGTCGGTGTCCTTTTTCGTTCGGATGGCCGTCGCCGGGGGCGGTGTTAACGAACCCGCTGAGATACACCTGGTTCTTGACGGCGTAATCGCCCATAGGTTTTGTCAGGCTGAAGTAGTCGATCTTGGCTCGCGAGGTTAGCTCCTCCAAGCGGCGATCAGGGTAGTAGAGATCCGGGACACCCATATGCTCCTGCAAGCGGCGCCGAACTTCCAGATCGGGGTGGATCTGGCCGTTCAACGGAAGCACAATCAGCTGAAACCCGGTTCCGCGCGAGGTAACCTCGCGGTGGAATTCCTCGATGAGGGCCTCGGTCACTGCCCAGGCTTGTTCCATAGCCGGGATCTGTGGCGGCAGGTAAGGATAGATGCTCGGGAAGTTTTTCGGCGGGCCTTCCGATGCCGGCAGGGTTTGGCCGGGTACAGCCTGCTGCGCGCGGACCCGGACCAGCTTGTACAGCATCAGCGCGAGATGTGAACTGTTCATCAAGTTTGCCGCGAAGTTCTTCCGCCGGATGGCCGCCTCCTGGTGGCTGGGCCTCTCCCGGAAAGAGTTGTCCGCGACGAGCTTGCCGTCCTTCAGCAGGAAGTAGGGCGACGAATCGGCATCGGAGACGTTCAGCTCGCGGATGTTGTTGAACATATCATTACCGGCGTAGAACTGAAGAATCACCAGGTCAGGCGAGTAAGCGGCGGCCGTGTGGCGGAACTGAAGCAATTCCTGTGCCGTGCCATAACCTGGCACGCCGAAGTTGAGCACCTCGACCTTGCGGCCGCGATAGGCCGGGCAGTCGTTCAACTTTCTCTCCAGAACCGCGGTAAATACATCTTCGAGGGCAACGCCGCGCCCCTCCGCTATCGAGTCGCCGAGTACCGCAATGCGGTAGGTTCCACTTGGTTTCTGGATTGTCCGCTCACGGTCGCGGAAGCCATGGCTGTTGATGACGTTCCAGGCGATCCCTTCCTCCGCCTCCCAGCACTCCGAGCCGGGACGCAGCGACCATCCCAAAACCGGGTCCTTCTGGTAATTGGAGCCGGAGAAGCGATATCCCCATAGCCGGAGCAGCACCTCAGCCATTCCGATGGAAACAACGATGCTCACGGTGAGCAGAAGCAGGGACCATCTGAACCTTTTCCACATCTCGCTCAAGTATCCGCTAACAGCCGGGCTCTCTGCTCGACTACTTACAGTGGTCGTGCAATGGGCCGGCTGAGGTATAGACACCAGTCGCGGCGTCGACCCTCCCGATGGCGGCCAGGATGTGTTTGCGGATTATGCCCTTCCAGCCGCTGCCCATGAAGTAGCTGATCATGAGAGCCTTGGCGCCCCGGAATCCGGTTTGTTCCAGTCGTAGCTGTGTTCCGGAGGCCACCGGTTCCAGGGTCCAGCGGACGGTGGTGTTGACCGAGCCGTTGCCGCTGTTCCAGGAGTAAACCAGGCGGCGTGGGGGATCGACTTCCAGCACCTCGCAATGCACGATGCCGTCCCAGCCGGGCATGGGTTTGGAAACGAAGCGGAAGCGGTGACCGACCACAGGCTGAAAGTCGTTCGGCATGAGCCAGTCGGCGATGGCCGCGGAATCGGTGATGGCGCGCCAGACGCGCTCGGGCGGGAAGGGGTAAGTTTCTTCGAATTCCAGGTCGCGTGTCATGGGTTCTTGTCCAGATGTTCACCGAGCTTCTTGAGCCTGGCCGGCCAGAACTTTTCGTAGTGGGTCAGCCAGTCGGCCACTTCGCGGAGCGGCGTGGCCTCCAGCCGGTACAGGCGCTGCCGTCCCAGGCGGCGTTCGCTGACCAGGCCGGCTTCACGAAGTACCTTCAGGTGCTGGCTGACGGCGGGTAGGGTCATCTGGAAGGTCTGGGCGAGCTCCATCACGGGAAGCTCGCCCTCCAGAAGACGGTCCATCAGTTGGCGCCTGCTTGGATCGGCCAGTGCTCTGAAGACGTCGCTCAGTGTTTCTTCCTTTCCACCAGGGCGAACGGGTTGCCGTAGAGGTCGGCGAACGTCGCCTGAATGCCATAGGATGCCACGGCGGGTTCGGTTAAGAACTTCACGCCGCGGTTTTTCAGAATGGCATATGCCTTGCGGCAGTCGTCGGTGTCGATGACCCAGGTGGGGTTCTTGCCCACCAGGTGTTGTTTGTCAGAATCGGCCTTCAGAAGGATGAGCTCGGGCAGTGGCTGGCCTTTGGGCGCGACGGTGAGGAAGCGCATGCCATTGGCGGTTTGATCGAAGCGTTTCTCCATGCCGAGCATCTCCGTGTAGAACTTGAGGGCCTCATCCTGATCGTGGACGAGGATGGTGACCTTGGCCAGGGAGGTGGAAAACGGGGCCTCGACGCCCGCGGTGAAGGCGCAGGCGGCAAGCAGAAAACCAGTGAGCAGGCGAATAGATCGCATATAGGGTCCTTTCTTGTCGATAGATGTCGAAAAGTGTCGAACCGCGCGGTTGAGACCATAATACTTAAGTATTCTCTTAAGTGTCAAGAGCTATTTTGAGGTTTTTTCAGACCAGGAACCTTTTGGGCAGATTCGCCGTCCAAGGCGTCATGAGGCTCGTGCGGGTGCTGACGTGTCTTGTGGCGGGACTGGCTTCCGGGCAGGAGCTGCTGGAGCAGGGGCGGGCCAGCTACTTGAAGGGGGAATACGCACGAAGCGCGGAATTGCTGGGGAAGGCGCTGACGGATTGCGAGCAGGATGCAGTTTGCAAGGAGAATCCGTACGAGATTCTGAAGGCGCTGTCGCGGACGATGGGGGTGATGGGCAGGCTGGCGGAAGCGGAGGAGTTTCTGCAGCGGGCGATTGAGGTGCGTGAATCGCGGGGAGAAACGGGGGCAGAACTGGCGGACGATTTGACGGAGTGGGCGATGCTCTGCCGGAAGCAGAAGAAATACGAGCGGGGACTGGAGCGATTGCACCGGGTGATGAGCCTGCAGCACCGGAAAGCGTATGACAGCCTGGAAGGACACGCGGCGCTGGCGGATACTTTCAGCCGGATGGCGCTTTTCCATGTCGACCAGGAGCAGCCGGACCTGGCGGCGAACGCGCTGGGGATGGCAGTGGAGTTCCGGAAACGAGTGCATGGGGAGAATCACGTGGCGCTGCTGCCGGAACTGGACCGTCTGGGAACTGTGCTGATCGCGAAACAAAGATATGAAGACGGGGAACGCGTGTTCCGGCACTCGCTGCGGATCAAGGAACAGTCGATGGGATTGAGCGAAGCGGATTTGATTTCCTCGCTCGACGGGCTGGGTTACGTGCTGTTCGGACAGAAGAAATACGCGGAAGCGGAGCCGGTTTACCTGCGGCTGCTTTCGGTGTGGAAGGACTCCGTGGGCAAGGAGCATCCGATGGTATCGATGATCCTGGACAAGCTGGCGCTTTTTTACCGGGAGCAGGAGGGCCGGCAGGAAGGGGAGGCGGCCAGCGCGGAGGCGAACTCGATCCGGGCGCTGTTTTTCGCAACGGGATTGAGACGGGAGGCGGGTGTGCTGCGCGGCCGCGGCGACAGGGAGGGAGCGGCGAAGCTATACAAAGATGCGCTACAAGTGCTGTCGGTGGATCGTGCCGAGCATGCGGAGCTAAAAACGCAACTGGAGAACCACCTGCGCCAGATGCGGGTGGCGGAGCGGCCGAGCCCCAAGAAAAGCGTCAAGGGTGTGGCTGCGAAGAAGGCGGAGGAGTAGAGTTTTCCGGACCGCCGTTCTTGAGCCGGACAATATCGTCAGCGGATAGATTGGTGTGTCCGTTGGCTTGGAGGCGTTGAATGTCGAAGCTGGTGACGCCGTGCGTCTGGAGTTTGAGCATGTCGGAGACGGAGAGGTTGTCGCGGCCGGAGAGCTTCATCTGGCGGAGCAGGTCGGGCGAGACGTTGTGGAAATGAAGCTGCTGTGCTTCCTCGGAAGAAAGAAGGTAGCCGGACTCCGAGAGGCGGTGCAAATAGCTGGAGGGGACTTGAAACGAGCGCAGCCGGGCGAGGTTTTCCGCGGTGGCGTCGAGCAGCGGCGGCTGCGCGGGATGGCGGAGCAGAATATCGAAGGCGGATTTGGCCTTGTAGCCGGAGGCGTGCAGCGACTTCAAGTAATCGATGGGGACATCGCGCAGGGTCATGGCGAAGAGTCTCTCGTCGTTCCACCAATCGGGCGCGACCAGGCGCAGGGCATCACGAAAGGAAGAACTGCGCTCGAAACGGAAGGTTCCCTGGCCGCGGCGGTCCTTGAGCGTGCCGGTGAAGTGCAATGTACCGGCGCCGCGGACGAGGCGGAATGAACTCTCTTCCTGGAGCAGATCGCCGGTCTTGACGACGATCCAATCGCGGCCGCCGATGAGGATTTCGCGGCGAAGCTGGATTTGGACGGAGCCGGGATCTTCGGCGGGGTAGGCGGTCCAGGAACCGCCGATGTTTGCCGCGGAAGCGGCGGCAAGAGCCGCCATGACGCAGAATGTGAGTCGCGCAGACACGGCGAAGGCTTTCCGTGCTCAGGATAGCATCAACCGCGGGACAGGAGCCGCTGAAGGTTCTCGCCCAAAATGGCGCGGGCATCGGGCTCGGTGACGCCGAGATTGTGGAGAATCTCCACCTGTTGATCGAAAAGGGGCTTCTGCCAGCCGCGTGGGAAGAAGCTGGAGTCGGAGCCAAACAGAAGACGCTGGGGCCCTGCAATCTCCAGAGAGCGGCGGAAGACGGTGGTGAGATCGCAGCCCGGTTCCTGGTATTTGACCCAGCTATTGGTGGAGGAAGTGTCGAGGTAGGCGTTGGGGCAGAGATCACAGAGCATGAGGGCTTCGCGGAACATGCCGCCGCCGAAATGAGGAATGACAAAGGAGAGAGTGGGAAAGCGGTGGGCGAGATAGGCGATATCGAGCGGGTTGGAGAAGCGCATGTCGAACGGAGAGGGAAGGCCTAGCTTGCGGCGAATGCCGACGGTCAGCACGCCGCAGTGGACAAAGATCACGGTGCCCGGCTTTGAGGAGGCCATCTCGAGCAGCGGCAGCACGCGCTCATCATGCATGGAGTAGCGATGCATGGCGGGGAAGAAACAGATGCCCTGAAGGAAGGGGCCGGCCAGCGCTTTCTCGACGGCGGGCGTGGCTTCGCCGGTCGTCGGGTTGATCATGAAGTAGCCGTAGAAGCGCTTAGGATAGGCGCGGACGGCCGCATCGACGGAGGATTCATCGGTGGGGATGGAGGCGATGATGGCGGCGCGGGCGACGCCGTGGGTGATCATTTCCTGGACCCAGTCATTGGCGAGCTGCTCGGGCTGTTCGGGCGGCATGGTCCAACCGAGGATAGGCTCCAGGTCGGCGAAGGAGCAATTGCGCTGCGCGGCGAGCAAGGAGAAGTAGCGGTGCGAAAAGAAATGGACGTGAGCATCGGAGACGGGAATATCTCCCCAGGGTGTCTGCACGATCAAAGCTCCTTGGGTTCGGTGGCGTGTGACCCGGTTAGACCAGTAGATATAGCGAGCTGCGTGAGGCTGGCGACGTTGTTGACGCCGAGCTTGCGCATCATCGTTTTGCGGTAGCTGCGGATTGTTTCCAGGCCGAGCTGAAGAGTGACGGCGATCTCCTTGCTGCTTTTTCCTTCGGCGACAAGCTTCAGCACCTGGAGCTCGCGCGGGGAGAGCTGGCGCAAGGGCTGGGGGGGTTCGGCAGAATCGTCAAGGTCGCCGACCTGGAAACGGCGGACGAGCTTGGTCGAGACTTCGGGAGAAAAATAGAGGCCGCCGCGGGCGACAGTGCGGAGCGCATCGATGAGGTCAAGCAGGGAGGCTTTCTTGACAAGAAAGCCATGGGCTCCGGCACGGATGGCGGACAACACATGCTTGTCATCGTCGAACGCGGACAGCACGACGACGTGCGTGGACGGGCAGTGGCGCAGCACCTCGGCGGTTGTTTCGATTCCATTCAAACCGGGAAGAGAAAGATCCATGACAACAAGGTCGGGGGGAGTCCGGCGGCAGAAGAGAATGGCTTCGGTACCGGTGTCGACTCCGCCGATTACCTGAAAATCCTCACATCGTTCCAGGATTGCCTTTATTCCGTCACGAACAATTTGATGATCTTCAACCAGCAACACACTAAACGGCATGTGGGTTATCTCTCAGCGGAAATCTGAATCATTGTATCCTGCGAAGCGTCTGCTGGCGAGACAAAAAGCGAGAGTCCCGCCGAGCGCGCCGCCAGCGTCATTCGTGTATGCGCAAGAAGCCAGGCGAGGTCATCGGAGGCGGTGGCCGGCGCGTTAGTGGAAACGGTGAGCCGGGAGCCGTCGAGTTCAACGGAGATGCGCGCATCCTGGCAGCGGCGAAGCGATTCCTCGATGGAGAGCTCGGCGATTGCATAGAATGCGGCGGCACGCGCGGTGTCGAGAGCCGGGCCGGACTCGGCGGCGGTGATCGTGACGCAGGGATGCAGGGCGGCGAGCCGCTCCAGGGCAACCTTCAAGCCCAGCCGCGCGGCGGGAGAAGGCATGACGTCGTAGGAAAGAGAGCGAACCTGTTCGAAGGAGGTTTCCAGCGAGGCGCGCACGGCGGCAAGGCGTTCGGCCAACTGGGGGACGTGGGAGAAATCCATCGCGATCAGATCGAGTTCGATGCCGACGACGTTGAGCGACTGGCAGATGGAATCGTGGAGAATGGCGGCCAGACGAGCGCGCTCCCGGTTGCGGGCCTGGCCTGCGGCCAGCGCCAGCCCTTCCACAACCGGAAGCGGAGGCTCGGGCATAAGAGAGTATCAGCGGGCGCGCTTGCGATCGAGCGCGCGGCGCGCGGCGGCGATGACATCGCGCGCCAGCAGGCCGTACTTGTCGAGCAGGCCTTCCGGCGAACCAGACTCAGCGTACGTGCCGCGAATGCCGACGAACTCCATCAGACAGGGATGCGTTTCGGCGGCGGCTTGAGCAACCTTTACGCCGAGCCCGCCGTCGGTGAGATGCTCTTCGGCAACGACGATGGCGCCGGTTTCCGAGGCCGCCTTGGCGACGGCATCACGGTCGAGCGGCTTGATCGTGTGCATGTCAATGACACGCGCGGAAATGCCTTCGGCCTCCAGCGCTTCGGAGGCGCGGATGGCTTCGGCAACCAGCAAGCCGTGGGCGATGATCGTGAGATCCTTGCCGGGGATGAGTTCGACGGCCTTGCCGATTGCAAATTTCCGGTCGGCGGCGTAGACGATCGGCGCCTTGGCTCGCCCGGCACGGATGAATACCGGGGCCGGGTAAGCGGCGGCGGCGTGGACGAGCGCCTTCATCGAAACCTCATCGCAGGGGCTGAGGACGACAAAGCCGGGAAGCGCGGTGGCGAGGCTGAGATCCTCGATGCTCATCTGCGACGGGCCGTCTTCACCGATGGAGATGCCGCTGTGGGTGCCGACCACCTTGACATTGTTGATCTGCGGGTAGGCGACCGTTACGCGCAACTGCTCGAAACCCTTGTTCAGCACGAAGCAGGAGAAGCTGGAGACAAAGGCGATCTTGCCGGAGGAAGCCAGTCCCGCGCCGATGGCGACCATGTTGGCCTCGGCGATGCCGCAGGAGAAAAAGCGGTCCGGAAACTCCTTGGCGAAGGGAGCGGTGAAGGTGGACTTGGAAAGGTCGGCGTCGCAGGCGACTACGTCCTTGTTGGCGTGGCCGAGATCGACCAGCGCTTTGCCGAAAGCTTCGCGCGTGGCGGCGCCGGGCTTGAGTTCAAATCGTGTCTGTGCCGGCATCAGGCAAGCTCCTTGAGGGCCATAGCGACTTCATCGGGCGACGGGGCGACGCCGTGCCACTTGGGATTGTTTTCCATGAAACTGACGCCCTTGCCTTTGATGGTATGGGCGATGACGGCGGTTGGTTTGCCCTTGGTGGCCCTGGCCTCGTCCCAGGCGGCGCCCAGAGCGGCAAGGTTGTGGCCGTCGATTTCGATGACGTGCCAGCCGAAGGCGCGCCACTTATCGGCGAGCGGCTCCAGCTCCATGATGTCCTTGACGAAGCCGTCGAGCTGAATCTTGTTGTAGTCGACGATGGCGACGACGTTGTCGACCTTGTGATAGGCGCCGAACATGGCGGCCTCCCAGATCTGGCCCTCCTGAATCTCACCGTCGCCGAGCACAACATAGGCGCGCGCGGGAGAGTTGTCGAGGCGCGCCGCCAGTCCCATTCCAATGGCGAGGGAGAGCCCCTGGCCGAGCGAGCCGGTGGAACCTTCCAGCGATGGGATGAAGCGGCGGTCGGGATGGCCCTGATAGATGGAGCCGAGCTTGCGCAGGGTGTTCAGCTGATCAATGGGGGTGTAGCCGCATTCGGCCATGACGGCGTAGAGCACGGGACAGGCGTGGCCCTTGGAGAGGAGAAAACGGTCGCGATCGGCCCTATCAGGTTTGGCGGGATCGTGGCGGAGATGGCCTCCGAAATACAGGCTGACGAGGATTTCCACGGCGGAAAGCGAACCGCCCGGATGCCCCGATTTGGCGGCTCCCGTCATTTCTATGATGTGCCTGCGGATGGTCTTGCAGATGGCCTGGAGCTGCTCCAGCCCAGCTGTCTGAGTCAGTGTTGCCATGTTCACTCCAGGATAGCAATAAGGAGGCTCGGGGCTATGTGGCTGCCGGGCTATCATAAATGGATGCCCAAGTTTGCGCTGCTGGCGCTCGTATTGTCTCTTAGCGCGGGTCCGGCGTGGCCGGCCGGAACCGGAGGCCACGCGGCGGAGATCGTCAACGTGCTGCTGGGCGTGGTTGTGGTGCTGCTGGCGGCAAAGCTGGGCGGCGAGGTGACCGAGCGTATGGGGCAGCCCGCGGTGCTGGGAGAGCTGGCGGCAGGGATGCTACTGGGGAATCTGGACCTGCTGGCGGGGATCACGATCCTGGAGCCGCTGAAGACAAACTCCGGATTGATGCTGATGGCCGAGATCGGCGTGATCCTGCTGCTGTTTGAAGTGGGCCTGGATTCCAACATGCATGAACTGTTCAAGGTGGGCGGCTCGGCGATGCTGGTGGCAGTAATCGGCGTGGCGGCGCCGATGGGGCTGGGTTACGCGACATCGGCGATGTTTCTGCCGCAGGCGGGCTGGTGGGTCCACCTGTTCGCGGGGGCGACGCTGGCGGCCACCAGCGTGGGAATCACGGCGCGCGTGATGCAGGACCTGGGCAAGACGCACACCAAGGAGGCGAGGATCATCTTGGGCGCGGCGGTGGTGGACGACGTGCTGGGGCTGATCATTCTGGCCGTGGTGACGGGGATGGTGACGTCGATGGGGGCGAGCGGCAGCGCGAAGATCGAGTTTGGGCCGGTGGTGCTGATTATCGGGAAGTCGGTGGCGTTTCTCGTGGGAGCCATCATCATCGGACGCCGCGTTCACTTGAACGCGCTGCGCGTGGCGAAGTACTTCAAGGTTCACGGCCTGCCGTTGGCGCTGGCGATCTGTTACTGCTTCGCGCTGTCGGCGCTTGCGGGCGTGCTGGGACTGGCTCCGATTGTCGGCGCGTTCGCGGCCGGGCTGGTGCTGGAGGAGTCCGACTACGAGGTGTTCCTGCGGCGCGGGCACCCGCCGGTGGGAACGCTGATCAAACCGATCGCGACCGTGTTTGTGCCGATGTTTTTCGTGTTCATGGGGCTGCGGGTGGATTTGCGGGCCTTCGGGTCATGGTCCGTGCTGGGTTTTGCGGCGGCGCTTTCGCTGGTCGCCATCGCGGGCAAACAGGTCTGCTCGTTGGGAGTGACCGAACGGGGATTGAACCGGCTGGCGGTGGGGGTAGGCATGATTCCGCGTGGTGAGGTGGGGCTGATCTTCACGGGCATGGCCTCTTCGCTTCTGGTGAGCGGCAAGCCGGTGTTCGACATGGGCACGGTGTCGGCAATGGTGGTCATGGTGATGCTGACCACGGTGATGACGCCGCCGCTGCTGAAAAAGGTGTTCGAGCGCGAGCCTGCCGCGGTTGCGTAGGCCGCCCGGAAATTGTACGCTCAGGCGGATGAGCGCAAAAAAGCACCAGCCGTACGTACCGATCACGGTACAAATGACCGAGTTCACGTTCCGCGCCGTGGCGGTGGGGATCGTGCTGACGCTGATACTGGGGGCAGCGAATGCGTACCTGGGGCTGCGGGCGGGAATCACGGTGGCCGCCACCTATCCTGCGGCGGTGGTGGGGATGGCGATTCTGCGGCTGTGGCGGGCGTCGATTCTCGAGGAGAACATCTGCCGGACGGCGGGCTCGATCGGCGAATCAGTGGCGGCCGGGGCGATTTTCACGCTGCCGGCCTTCGTGATCGCGCGGGCATGGCCGTCGTTCAGCGTCGCCGACGCGTATTGGAAATCGACGGCGCTGATGATGGTGGGCAGCATCATCGGCGTGCTGTTCATTTCGCTGGTGCGGCGGGTGATGGTGGAGGATCCCGAGCTGCCGTTTCCGGAATCAACCGCGGCGGCGGAGATCCACAAAGCCGGGCGGCGCGGCGCCGAAGCGGTGAAGTTTCTCTTCTACAACATCGCCATCGGCGGCGTCGCGTACCTGGCGGGCAAATTCAACCTCTACGCGCCCGAGCATCGGTTCCAGGACATCGCGATCGGTACGCTGGGAACCAGCCGCGTAAGGCTGAGCGCCACCGACCCCAACCAGGCGGCTTCGGTAGGCGGGTTTACTTCGCTATCCGGACCTGAGGTGAGCCCGGCCTACATCGGCGTCGGCTACATCATTGGGCCGAAGCTGGCGGCGCTGAACTTCGCCGGCGGCGTGATGGCCTGGGGCGTCTTTGTGCCGCTGCTGGTCTATTTCATGGGACCGCAGCTGCAAACGCTGTTCCCGGCCGACACGCCGACGCAGAGCTGGGATCAGATGTCGGGCGCCATCTGGCGCTATATCGTGCGGCCGATTGCGGTAGGCGGCATGCTGGTGGGCGCGGCTTTCACGATGTTCCGGATGCGCAAAAGCCTGAAGGAAGGCTTGCGCAGGGCGGTGGGCGAGGTTCGCGGACAAGGCGGCACGGAGGAGGTTGGGCGAACCGAGCAATACATGAGTTCGAAGGTGGTCTTCGCGCTGATCGGGGTGATGTTCGCGGCGATGATCGCGCTTTATGTCTACCTGTCGGGCAATGTGACGGCGGGGCTGATCGCGGCGCTGGTCATGCTGATTGTCGGGTTCGTGTTCGCGACGGTTTCCGGCAGCCTGGTGGGACTGATTGGCTCGACGAACAACCCGATTTCGGGCATCACGCTATCTACCTTGCTCATCGCGGCGCTGCTGATGGTGGCCTTGGGCGCGACGGGGATGAGCGGTGTAGCGGTGGTGTTGGGCGTGGCGGCAGTGGTCTGCGTGTCGTCGGCGGTGGCAGGCGAACTGCTTCAGGATTTCAAGGTCGGCTACATTCTGGGCGGCACGCCGCGAACGATTCAAATTGTGGAGTTGATCGCCGTGGTCGTGGCGAGCGCGCTGATGTTCTTCCCGCTATGGCTGCTGAATGAAGGGGACCTGCGGGCGGGCGGGACCGGGTTCGGCGGTACGGCGCTGGCGGCGCCGCAGGCGGGGTTGATGGCGATGCTGGCGGAGGGGATCGTGGGCGGCGACATGGCGTGGCCGCTGGTGGTGGCGGGCATGCTGATGGGCGTGGTGATGATCATGGCGCAGGTGCGCAGCCCGATGCTGGTGGCGGTGGGAATGTATTTGCCGTTCCAGACGACGTTTGCGATCTTCGTCGGCGGTATCATCCGCTGGATCGCCGATTCGATGGCGACAAAGCGCCGGTACAACGATGCGCAGAAGGCCCGCGTGGAGAATGCCGGCGTGCTGACCGCGTCAGGTTTAATCGCCGGCGAGGCACTGCTGGGGCTGGTTTGGTCGGGCATGCAGTTTCTGCCGGCTGGCACAATTCCTAATTTCGGGAATGAATCGTACCTGCTGGGGATGGGAGTGATGGGTGTGCTGACACTGGTGCTCATCCTTTTGCCGTTGAGAAATGCCGGCAGTCCGGACGAGCCGGCCCCGCCGACGGCGATGATGTAGTCATGGGGAGGCGTGTGATGAGAAAGATCAGTTGGTTTGCGGCATCCGCAGCGCTTGCCGTAGCGGGCTTCCTGCTCTATCCACAGGGCGGCCGTCAGAGCGAACTGACCGTGCCCGCTTCGGTTAGTTTCCGTATACTGCTGGGCATCACCGATGCGGAGCCTGCCAATTGGGACGGGGAGATCAGCGTGACCGGCGGAACCGTACGCAGCATCCAGGGGTGGCGTTTTGCGGGCAACGATTCCACCGACTACCGCTCCAGCTGGAAGATCTCGACACGGCGCGGGCGTGCTGGCAACGCGCAGCAGACCGGGCCGATGGAAGACAACGGGGTGATCGTCACCGTGGCGCTTGAGAATCCGCACGCCGATTTTCAGGTGCGCACGCCGCACGGCAGTTTCAGTTTCACCTCGCTGGAGCTGCCCTATGGAGAAACCAAGACGGTGCTGAGCGGGCGCGCGCGAGTGGACCGGGTGCCAGCGACGACCCAACTGACCACCTCGGCCGAAGAACAGGATTATCCGGCCCTGGCGCAGTCAGGCGACAACGTCTACCTTGTCTATGTCGACTTCACCCATGGAGACCGGTCGAAGGTCGTAACAGGGCAGTTCCGCCAGGAACCCGGCGATTTCGATTTCCTGGCGCGGCCGGTGGGCGGCGATCAGGTGAAGCTGATGCATTATTCCAAGTCCAAGCGGACATGGAGCGCCGGCCAGCCGGTTTCGGCCACGGGCCAGGACGTGATGCGGACGGCGGTTGCCGTGGATGGCGGCAAACGCGTGTGGGTGATCTGGTCGTCGAACCGGGAATCCAATTTCGACCTTTTCGCCAAGTATCAGGCCGACGGGAAGTGGTCATCGGAAATGCGGCTGACCACCGATGCCGGCATGGACGTCAATCCTGTGGCGGTGGCCGATTCCAACGGCCGGGTTTGGGTGGCGTGGCAGGCCTTCCGGAACGGGAACCTGGAAGTGCTGGCGGCGGTGCAGGAGGGCGACCGGTTCAGCCGGGAGCAGCGAGTGAGCGTGTCGGGCGCAAGCGATTGGGACCCGGCGATCGCGGCCGCGGCCTCCGGCGGCGAAGTGGCTGTGGCCTGGGACACCTATGACAAGGGGGACTACGACGTCTTCCTGCGGCGGATGAAGTTCGACCGAGGCTTGAAGATGGAGGCGCCGGAGGCGGTGGCGGCGGCAGAGACGTTTGAGGCACGGCCGAGTGTGGCCTACGATCCCCAGGGGCGGATCTGGGTGGCCTACGAGGCATCGGAGGTGAAGTGGGGGAAGGATTTCGGCGCCTATGAGACCACCGGAATCGGGCTGTACCAGGGCCACAACCTGCAGTTGAAATGTCTGGACCGCGGCACGGTCTTTGTCACCGAGGATGCCGTGACCGACACGCTGCCCGGCGGGCGGACCGACGTGAGGCGCAGGCGCGCGCGGCAGCAGGAAGGGATGACGGGCATGCCGTTTCCCAATCCGCAACTGGCGGCGCGCCGGCAGCCGAACGCGGCGGCGCAGGCGCCGCCTCTTCCACGAAACAGTTTTCCGCGCATCGCGGTGGATTCCACCGGCTTGGTATTTCTTGCCTACCGTGTGGCGACCGGCGTCAGATCGCCCGTGGGCTCCGTTTGGTCGGAGCAGGTGGCCTACTTCGACGGCCAAAGGTGGCACGGTCCGGTGGATGCGCACCACAGCGACGGCCTGCTGGACGTGCGTCCGGCGCTGGCGGCCGTCGCGCCCGGAACGCTCCTGATGGTTTCCACCACCGATCACCGGCAGGCGCTGGTGCCTGGGGGCGGCAGGCGCGGGCTGGAGGGCATCAACTCGGACTTGTACGCCTCCGAGATCGCGATCGAGGCAAAGCCCGGCGTGGCCAGGCTGAAGGCGGCGCCGCTCGAGAAAGCCGGGATGCCGGGCGCAATCGTGAAGGCGGAATGGGAGCAGGTGGCGCGGATGAGGCAGTACCGCGCGCGGGCCGGTGGCAGCGCCGTTCAGCTTTTGCGCGGCGAATTCCACAGGCACACGGAAATGTCCGGCGACGGCGGCAATGACGGACCGCTGATCGATGCCTACCGCTACATGATCGATGCCGCCTACATGGATTGGGGAGGCTGCTGCGATCACGACAACGGCGCCGGCTATGAGTACTACTGGTGGACGCAGCAGAAGCTGACCGACGCCTATCATCTGCACGGCAAATACACGCCGATGTTCAGCTTTGAGCGCAGCGTCCGGTATCCGGAAGGCCACCGCAACACGGTGATGGCGCGCCGCGGCGTCCGGCCGCTGCCGCGTCTTGCGAAGCTGCCCGACGATGCGCCCTTTGCTCCGGCGCCGGACACTCTCATGCTCTATAAGTACCTGCGGAAGTTCGATGGCATCGTCGCCTCGCACACGTCGGGCACGAACATGGGCACCGACTGGCGCGACTCTGACCCCATCGTCGAGCCGGTGGTGGAGATTTACCAGGGCCACCGGCAGAACTACGAGATTCCGGACGGGCCGCGATCCAACAACGAAATGGACTCTATCGGCGGTTGGCGGCCGCTTGGTTTCGTGAGCCTGGCCTTGCAGAAAGGTTACCGGCTGGGCTTCCAGGCATCGAGCGACCACATCTCGACGCACATGTCCTATTGCAACCTGTGGGTGACCGAGCCTACGCGCGCGGCCGTGATGGAAGCATTCAAGAAGCGGCGCGTTTACGGAGCTACGGAGAACATCCTGGCCGATGTGCGCAGCGGGGAGCACTTCATGGGCGAAGAATGGACGCAATCGGAGCCTCCCTCGATCCATGTAAAGCTGTGGGGGACGGCGGAATTCACTAAGGTGCATATCGTAAAGGACAACCAGTATGTATACTCGGGGGAGCCGAAAACCAAGAATGTGGATTTTGTCTGGAAGGATGGCAACGCGGAGAAGGGCAAGACGAGTTATTACTACGTGCGCGGCGAGCAGGCCGATGGGGAATTAGTGTGGGTGAGCCCGATGTGGATCACGCTGCGGTGAAACTCATGCTTAGAGGAGGGCGAAACTTGCACTGGAGCGGTGAAAACGGCTAGAATCAATCCCTTTAGTGGACCAGATGGAGGATCCATGTCGGTTGAACAGAAGATAAAGCAGATCATTGTCGAGCAGTTGGGCGTGGATGAAGCGCAAGTGGATGGCACCGCGTCGTTCGTCGACGACCTTGGCGCCGACTCCCTGGACATTGTGGAGCTTGTGATGGCGTTTGAGGAAGCGTTCGATCTGGACATCCCCGATGAAGACGCCGAGAAGATCGCCACGGTAAAAGACGCGATCGACTACATTAAGGCCAAAAGCGGCAAATAGCGCCGCAGGCGCCCGGGCGCAAGCGCGCGCCCCCGTTGCAGTCTGCTTCACGGAGCTTGAAATTTGTCTCGAAGAGTCGTAGTCACCGGAGTAGGTTTGTTGTCCCCGCTTGCCGTAGGGACCGAAGAGACGTGGGCGTGCCTGAAGGCGGGCCGCAGCGGCATCGGGCCGATCACGCAATTTGACGCTGCGGAATTCAATTCCCGTATCGCCGGGGAAGTGCGCGGCTTTGACCCGCTGAACTGGATCGACAAAAAGGAAGTGCGCAAGATGGCGCGCTTCATCCAGTTCGCCATCGCCGCCTCCGAGTTCGCCATGAAAGCAGCCGATCTGAAGGTCACACCGGAAAACGACGAGCGCACAGGCGTCTACATCGGCAGCGGCATCGGCGGATTCGAGATCATCGAGCGCGAGCATAAGAATTTCCTTGAAAAAGGGCCGGGCCGGATTTCGCCGTTCTTCATTCCGGCGACGATCATCAACCTGGCTTCCGGACATGTCTCCATGCGCATGGGGGCAAAAGGGCCGAACTCGGCGACGGCGACAGCTTGCACCACCAGCGCGCATGCTATCGGCGACTCCTTCAAGATCATTCAGCGCGGCGACGCCGACGTAATGCTTTGCGGCGGCGCTGAGGCTTGCATCACGACGCTGGGCGTAGGCGGCTTTGCGGCGATGCGCGCCCTATCGCAGCGCAACGATGAACCGGTGAAGGCCAGCCGCCCTTGGGACGCGGACCGGGATGGATTTGTGGTGGGAGAAGGCGCGGGAATTCTCGTGCTGGAAGAGCTGGAGACGGCGCGAAATCGGGGCGCGCCGATCCTGGCGGAGCTGGCTGGCTACGGAATGAGCGCCGACGCGTTCCACATCACCTCCCCGCCGGACGACGGCGACGGGGCCTACCGCGTCATGCGCAACTGCCTGCGCGACGCGAATATCGAGCCCGGATCGGTTGATTACATCAATGCCCACGGAACCTCCACCGACGTCGGCGACAAGATCGAGACACTGGCCATCAAGAGAACCTTCGGCGAGCATGCCCACAAGCTGGCGGTCAGTTCCACCAAGTCGATGACCGGCCACCTGCTGGGTGGCGCCGGCGGATTGGAAGCCGGCATCACGGTGCTGGCGGTGCGAGATCAGATTGCGCCGCCGACCATCAACCATGACCAGCCCGGCGAAGGCTGCGATCTGGATTACGTGCCCAATACGGCCCGTCCGATGAAGATTGATCATGCGCTCACGAATTCTTTCGGCTTCGGAGGCACCAACGGCTGCCTCATTTTCAAGCGCATCACAGATTAGCCCGCGGAGAGTGTCATGAAGATCCTGGTTGCCATCAAGCAGGTTCCCTCGCGCGATTCCCAGCTCAAGGTCAGCAGCTCCGGCCGTTGGATGGAAGACGCGGACCTGTCGGCGGAGATCAACGAACCCGATGCCTATGCGCTGGAGGAGGCTCTCCAGCTCAAGGAGAAGCATGGCGGCGAGGTAGTCGCCTTGTGCGCGGGCCCGGCGCGCGCTTCCCAAACCATACGCGAGGCGCTGGCCAAGGGCGCCGATCGAGCCGTTCACGTGGAAGAAGAGGATCTCGGCCGGTTTGACCTGCTGGGTGTGGCGCAGTTGCTGGCAAAGGCTGCCGCCGAGGTGAAGCCGGACCTGATTCTGACAGGCCTGCAATCCGATGATCTTGGCTACGGACAGACGGGCGTGATCCTGGCGGAGCTGCTCGGGCTGCCGCACTCGACCATCATCATGCAAGTGGAGAAGACCGAAGCCGGTATCCGCGTGAAGCGCGAACTGGAGGACGGCTGGTTCCAGCACATGACTATGCCGCTCCCTGCTGTCCTGACGATTCAGAGCGGAATCAACAAATTGCGTTACGCCACGCTGATGGGTATCAAAAAAGCCAAGACGAAGGAAGTGAAGCAGCTTTCGGCGGACGGGCTCGGCGTGACCGCGGCGCCGAAAGTGAGCCTGGAACGGGTTTACATGCCGCAGCGGGCTAAGCAGACCACGCTGCTGCCGGGCACCGCCAAGGAGCAGGCGGCGAAGCTGGCCGAGATTCTCAAGTTCGAAGTGAGGGTGCTATGAGCGTACTTGTGGTGATGGAGCAATCCCGCCTCGCCTGGCACCGGATGAGCTGGGAGGCATTGGCGGCGGGCCAGCAGATGGGCCCCGCGCTGGGAATTCCGGTTGCGGCCGCGGTGCTCGGCCACGGCGCAGCGGCGCTCGCCGGGGAACTGGGTGGCAAGAAGCTCGATAAGGTCTACCACGTCGAACACGAGTTGCTCGACCACTACACCGCCGATGCCTACACGGTGGCGCTGGCCGAACTCGTCGACATGGCCAAGCCGTCGATGGTCCTGTTCCCGCACACGTATCGGGTTCGCGACTTCGCGCCCCGGCTTGCCACCCGGCTGGGCGGCCTGCTGGTAAGCGACGTGCTGCGCATCGAAGTGAAGGACGGCGCGGCGGTGGCGGTGCGCCAGATGTTCCAGGGAAAACTAAACGCGGACTACCGCGCCGCGGGCGGCGGAACGCAGTATATCTCCATACAGGCCGGCGCCTACCGCGCCGAGCACGTGGAGGCCGGTTCGGCGGAGGTGGAGGTTCTTACGCCTGCGCTGGAAGCCGCTCAAATCCGCATCAAGGTGGAAGAACCGTTCCGGGAATCGGCACGCGCGGTTGACCTGACGGCCGCCGACCTGATTGTTTCCGCGGGCCGTGGGATCAAGGAGCAGGAGAACCTTTCGCTCATCCAGGAACTGGCCGCCGCGATGGGCGCGGAAGTGGCCGCCTCGCGGCCGATCTGCGATAACGGCTGGCTTCCCATGGAGCGCCAAGTCGGCAGCTCCGGGCAGACCGTGGCGCCGAAGGTCTACTTCGCGGTGGGTATCTCCGGCGCGATTCAGCACTTGGTGGGCATGAAAGGCTCCAAGTGCGTCGTGGCGATCAACAAGGACCCCAACGCGCCGATCTTCGAGGTTGCCGACTACGGCATCGTCGGCGACTTGTTCGAGGTGGTCCCTGCTTTGATCGAGGAAATCAAAAAGGCGAAAGGCTGACCTGGCTCAGCGCACCGCCTCCACTTCCCCGCTGCGTCCGTCGCCGCGGGTGTAGGTTCCCTTCATGCCGGCGCCGGCCATGGCCAGCTTCACGGTGAAGGAACCCTCCTCGGTGCCCACCTTGAAGCTGACGCCGTCGCCTTCCTTGGTAAGGCTTGTCAGCGGCAGCACGGGGCCGTCGGGAACAACCAGCGCGCCGGTGAGCACGCCATCTTTTTCTTCCAGCTTCAGCTTGACCGTGTGCTGCATGCCGTCGCTCATCTTGGCGGTCACATTCCACAGCCCGAGCAGCGAAGGCTTCTCTTTCTCCACCGCGCGGGAAGCGGTGAGCGTTCCCGTGATTCCTTCGGGCGAATCGAAGTCGCCTTTGAGGGTTTCCGCCTCGCGCTTCAGCTTCACCTTAATCAGGCTGGCGCCGGCGGTGAAGGAGTAGCGCAGATCGTCGCCTTCCACCTGAATCTCCTCGAGCGGCATCGAGCCGCGCTCGTTGGACATCGAGCCGCTCCATTTGCCTTCTTTTTCGACGAGCTCCATAACCAGCTTGTATTCGCGCCCATTGGATGCCTGGGCCGTTACATCCCATTTCCCGGCTACGTTGGCCGCCATGGCGGCCGGCAGCAGAGTACACAAAACAACCGTTAGTTTCATACCGGCGAGTAACCTCTTGGTGAATTATCCCGCCGCCGCGGGCCGAAGCGCAAGCGGATCAGCGGCCACGGAAAGCGCGCATCCACTCCATGACGCCATTCCATTTCCGGTGCACCAGCTCGGCCAGGCTCAGCAGAATCGCCAGCGCAAGCAAGCCGGGCCAAAGGTTCATCGAGGTGGGAATGGCCCTGCCGCCGGCATCGAAGACGCCGGCGATGGATGGCTGAAAACGTCCGCCGGTGAACTCCGAAACGCGGCGCAGAAGGGGCTCGTCGGCGCCGAACTCGCTGAGTTCAGGCTCCTGGCGGTAATAGCCGATCTCCGGGAAAGCGCGGGATTCCTCCAGTGGCCGGACGCGGAACAGGCCGCGCCGGTCGCCGATTTCCACCGTGCCGCGGTAGGTTCCCTGCGCCAGCTTGCGCAGTTCAACCGGCTTGCGGAATCCGTCTGGTCCGATAACGAAAATATCCGGGGGCCGGGCCGGCTCCGGAAACTGGCGGCCAAGCTTGTAGCCGGCGATCAATTCGCCGGTGGAGCTGTCGAAGTCGAGCGAAGCCTGCGCGGGTTGCGTATGCGGCAGCAGATCGCGCAACAGGTTTGCCCAGAATTTGTCGTAGCCGGGCCACCCCACCCAGTCGGCCGCCCAGCGGCTTTTGGCGTCCGAGGCAAAGACGGCCGAGCGGCCCAGCCCGAACTGCCAGCGTGTCAGCAGCGGGTCCTTGCCGTCCATCGAAAGCAGCGTCTCGGCCGACGGCTTGGCGATGAAACGAACATAGCCTTTGAGGGGCGGCGCCGTTTCCATCCCGACCTTGTCGAGTATCTCGGCCTGCTTTACCACCTTCGGGGAAATGGGCCTTTCCACCGCGGTTGAGCCGGTATGCTCCAGCACGTCGCGCAGCAGAATCTGTTCCAGCCCCACCGGATCGCTCAGGAAGTAGGATTTTCCCTTCGCGAACGAGGCAACCTTCTCCAAATAAGCACGGTTGACGTCCTGGCCAAGACCGACGGTGGAGATGGTGACCTTCTGGCCGGCCGCTTCCTTGGAGAGGGCGATGCTGTCGCCTTCCTCGGATATGCCGTCAGTGAGCAGCACAATGTGCTTGAAGGTGGCGGGCATGCTGACGATACGGCGGTAGGATTCTGAAAGCGCCGGGGCGATCTGCGTACCGCCATCGGGCGTGATGCCGGCCACCAGGCGCTTCATCTGCCCCTTATCCTCGGTCCTGCGGATGGGAATCGCCCATTGGAACGAGTTGTCGAAGATGAGCACGCCCACCATGTCGATGGGGCGCAGGTTGTCGACGACGCCGATCGCCGCAAGCCTGGCCAACTGCATCTTCTTGCCTTCCATCGAGGAGGACTTGTCGATGATGAGCACGACACAGGTGCCTTCGGGCGATCGGGGCGGCGCGAGCTTGGCAGGCAGCGCGCGATCCAGGGCGTCTTCAATCTGCTTGTTCTCGGCATAGATATTGCGCTCTCCGCCGATGACCAACAGGCCCCCGCCCTGCTGCGTGAAGTTCTCGAGATCGGCTTTGCGCGCCGGCGGAATCGATTCCAGGTCGAGGTTGTTGAGCACCGCAATCTGGAACTCATCCAAACGGCCGTCACCAAGCTGAGTCCTTTGCTGTATCTCGAACTGCGCCGCGGCCAGTGCCCTGATGAGGTGCGTCTCCGTGCCCGGCGGGTCCTGGCTGACGTAGAGTAGCCGGGGCTTGCGCAGGGAAACCGCGCGGGCAAAGCTGGCTTCCCCGTAGCCATCGGCGCGCAGGCTGCCGGAAAGTTCAATCGCCCCTTGCGAGCCGACGCTCGCATGCAGGCGAACCAGGTTCATGCCGGCCTCCAGCGGCGCCTGGCTCTCCCCGAGCATGCGTCCTTCCGCCATCAGGGAAACAGTGGCCGTTACCGGCGCCGGGCTGGCCACCTCCAGATCCATGGCGAAGCGCTCACCGCTGAAGACCAGCGATGGCAGGCGCACGGCCTCCAGCCTCAGCGCCGGGCGCGGCTTGCCTTGCAGAAGAAACGTGTCGATGGGAATGCCGAGAAGGCTGGCCTGGTATGCGGCGCGCACCAGGCTGCCGCGATTCTCGCGGCCATCGGTCGCCAGCACCAGGCGTGGCACCATCCCGGCAGGCAGCGAGCCGGCTGCCTCGCGAACCGCCGCTTCCAGGTCGCTGATGCGTCCCGCTTCACCAGCCGTCGGCTGGAGCATGAGTTCTCCGGCCATTTCCGCGGGCGTCAATTCCCGCGTCTGCCGCGCGAACGGCGCCACGCGCAGCCAGTGCCGGCCGCGCTGATTCTCAAGCGAGCCGGCAATGGCGCTGGCTCGATGGAGATCGGCCTCGGTCAGGCTGGCGGAGGTGTCGGCAAGATAGACCACCGCCACTTTGGTTTCCCAAGTGGGCAGCACGGGTTCGGCCAGCGCCAGCAGTACGCAAAACAGCGCCAGCGCCTTCAGGAGGAAACCGATGCGCAGCCCGTATTTCCTCAGCCCCCAGAACAGCCAAATCAAAGGCGCGGGCGTCAGCAGCAGCACCCACCAGCGTTCGAAGCTCATGAGGCCCTCCGCATGGAGGTCTGCTCCACGCCTTTACCCGGAAACCGCACCGGGAAACCCGGCCACCGCGTTCCGGAAGGGCCGGGCGCGAACAGCAACCACTCGGCCAGCAGAAGCAGGCCGCCCAGCAGGGCCAGCCAGCGCCACAAGTCGCGGCTGGAAGCGCTCGATAGGACGCGGCCGGGCAGGCCGCGCCGGAGCTGGGCCGGGGCGTCCCAGACCTGTTCGGGAATCTCCGGCAGGACCAGCGAATGGATGCTTTCGCGGTTCGCCTCCTTTACCCGCACTTTGCCTGCCCGCGCGGAAAGGAAGCGCACCGCCCCGTTATGGACCGAGAAGGGAAGTGCCGCGCCATCCTCGGCGGTGACAGACAGCCGGGCCGGGTCGGCATCGGAGGAAACTGGCACACTCACGTGGCCGACGCCGGAGGCCACCAACTCAGATGGCGGAAATCCCTGGGGCTGCATCCAGCGTAGGATGTTCGCGAAGATAAGCGGCACCGCCAACTCATAGCGGAGCGACGCGCTCATCGGATGAAAACCCAGGACCACGCGCTTGGGCTGGTCCGCCGGGGAGCAAGCCACCAGCACCGGACCTTGCTCGGTTTCAGCGACCGCGGCGCAGCCGGCCGGCGCTTCAAAGACGCGGGCCGAGTCAAGCAGCAGATCCTGCCGCCGCATCCCCGCGGCGATGGCATGGCCCGCCAGCCATTTTTCCAGGCGGGTATTGGAGACGGAGGCGCGTACAGGCGCCGGAGAGCCGGCCGATGGCGGGTTCAGATAGACGGCGCCGGCCTGAGGAGCAGCGGAAGGAATGAACTGGTCATAGATGACAATGCCGCCCTCCTGTCCGTTGCGGCATTCGAAGGGAGATCGGAATTGCATTTGGAGGTTTGGATGTGCGTCAAGAAGAGGCCGCAGTTGTTGCGGCTGATCCGAGCAGACCTCGACCGGAATCCATGCAAGCGCGGGAAGTTCCAGAACGGCCCGGTCGTCGGATACCAGTCCATTGCCGCCGGAGCGAAGGCGGGCCTCCAGCAGCCCGGCGGCGCGGGTGCGCAACTCAAAGGAGGCTTCACGTTCCTCCCCGGGCGCAAGCGGAATGCGGCGGAATCCGGCGGGCGCCCTGCCAAACTGGATGGCGACTTCAGCCTCCTGCGGCCTGCCGCCGTAGTTGCGCACCGAGACCAGCACGTGCCACAGCTCGGCATCGGTCGCCGAACGGCGCAACCCGATGCGGCGCATTCCGACGTTATCGGGCCGCGTCTTGACGGGCAGCAGGCGAAGATTTGTGGGAGCCGAGAGCGCCTCGGCTGCCTGCGTGCGGCCGGCGCCGGCGTAGATAATCTCGCCCGGCGGCCTGCCGGAGCGCTGCTGTAGCAGGCGGGCGTAGTCCAGCGCTTGCGACAGGTCCAAGCCAGACTCGCCTGGCTGCGCGCTCCGCAAAGCCTGCTCGAGCTTTGCATGATCCGTGTCGAACGAGGTGAGCGGGGTGGCCAGCGCATCGGCGCGGAGGATCAGCAGCCGGTCGGAAGCCGGGATGACTCGCAGATAAGCAAGCGCCTGCGCGCGCGCCTGTTCAAACAGCGGAACGCCATCGGCGCCGCGCGCCGACATCCAGGCCGACGTGTCCAGGATCAGCACATGGTCGCGGCCAACCGCGTCACGGCTTCCCCAGCGCAGCTGCGCGATGGCCAGCAGCAGACAGCCCAGCGCCGCCAACTGCATCAGCAGGCTCGGCCACTGACGGATGCGCCGCTGCGTGGGCGAATTCACCGGACGCCGGGCGGCAGACCAAAAGCGCAGCGTGGCGACGATCACCTTGCGTCGCGAACGGTCCAGCAGGTAGAGCGCGATGACGACGGAGCTGGCGATGGAAAACAGCGCCATGAATTCGGCCAGGCTGAGGTTGAACAGAAACATCTACCGAAGCCCCTGCGCCGAATGAATGGGCCCGAAGATGGCATCCTCCACGGGCATCGAGGTGGGAATGCCGACGTAGCGGCCGCCGTTGCGCAGCGCCACTTTCTGCACCTGATCGCCATGCGTGTCGAACTCCTCGGTGTAGCGCAGGCGGGCCTCGGCGTCGAAATCCAGATTCAGCCGCTGGCCGGTCTCCACATCCAGCAGCTCGAGCTCGCCGTCCCAGGGCGGTGTGCGGTCCTCCTCCGCCCACAGTTGCACCAGGAAAAGTTCATGGCCGAATTCTGCCAGGTACTGAAGCGGCTTCTCGCAATCCTGCGCAGAAAGAAAATCGGAAACAATTACCAGCAGGCCTCGCTGCATATAACGGTTGACGAACTGGCGCGCCACCTGCAAGAAATCGGTCTGGCCATGCGGCGTGAGCGCGGTGAGAAAATCGGCCACCGGAGAGAACCGGTGCCGCCCGCCGGAGCAGGTGTGCGGTTCACCGAGCGTGCCGGAAAAGGGGACGATCACCATCGTGTCCAGCCGCACCAGTCCGACATAGGCGAGCGCCGCGGCCAGACGCCGCGCATAAGCGAATTTGGATGCCGAGCCGGTGGTCATCGAGAGGCTGGTGTCCAGCAGCAGCCGCACCGGCACGCGCGGCTCGATCTGGAACATCTTCAGGAATAGCTTCTCCAGACGCAGATAGGCGCGCCAGTTCACCGCGCGCAAGTCGTCGCCGTGGTGGAAATGGCGGTGATCGAGAAACTCCTGCCCGGGGCCCGCGAAACGGGAGCTGTTATGTCCGCCGACGAGACCCGGAAACGATTTCCGCCAGCGGATCGTCAGCCGTTCCAGTTTTTCAAGAAACTTGCGGTCAATGAGCGCCTGCGTGGCCAAGGTGATGCTTTCTCCGGGCGGGCTTCGCGCCCCTTTTCAGTATATGTTGGCGTTAGGTGGCAACCGGGGTGCGCTCCGCGATCACCTCCGTGAGCAGGTTGTCGGGAGTAAGCCCGTCGGCGTGAGCGTCGAAATTGAGAATGATGCGGTGGCGCAACACGGCCGGAGCCACGGTGCGGATGTCGTCGATGCTGAGCTGGAAGCGCCCGTTCATCAAAGCCAGCACGCGGCCGCACTCCACCAGTGCTTGCGCGCCGCGCGGCGAACTGCCGTAGCGGATGTACTTCTGCGCCAGCTTGTGGGAATGAGGCGACCCGGCTTGCGTGGCCATGACCAGATCAATCGCGTATTCCTGCACGTGCGGAGCAACCAGCACTTGGTGGCAGACGGCGCGCAACTGGAGGATGGAGTCCCGCTCGGCTTGAATCCCCACTTCGGCCTCTTCCAGCTGGATCGTCCGCTCGACGATCCGGTTCAGCTCCTCCCGCGACGGGTAGTTCACCAGCACCTTCATCAGGAAGCGGTCCAGTTGCGCCTCCGGCAATGGATAGGTGCCTTCCATTTCGATGGGATTCTGAGTCGCCATCACCAGGAACGGGGCCTCCAGCTGATGCGTCGTATTGCCGGAGGTGACCGTCCGCTCCTGCATCGCCTCCAGCAATGCCGATTGCGTCTTCGGCGTGGCGCGGTTGATCTCATCGGCTAGCACCAGATGCGCGAAGATCGGACCCGGCTGAAACCGCAGCGCCTTCGACCCGCGTTCATCGGTCTCCATGATCATGCTGCCGACAATGTCGGCGGGCATCAGGTCCGGCGTGAACTGGATGCGGGAATACTTCAAGTGCAGGACCCGGGACAGCGTGCGTAGCAGCGTGGTCTTGCCCAACCCGGGGACGCCTTCCAGCAGCACGTGGCCGCCGGCCAGCAGGCAGATCAGGACGCCGTCGACGACGTCGCGCTGGCCGACTATGATCTTCGAGATTTCCTGGCGGATGAGATCGAGCAGTTCGATCGACTGTTGCGGGTTCAACTCCTGCGGCACTACACCATTCTATGACGATCCCGAATTGACAGGCGGGATTTTCCGGTGTGGCTTGAGCTCAAGCCCTGGTGGCCGCTGCCCGTTCTGCGAAGGAGTTCGCGAAATGGCCGACGATCAGCGACATTTCCTCCAATGCCCTCTTGGCGGAGGATGGCGCCAGCCGCCTTCCAATCCAGCACCACATTTTGAGACTTTGATAGTCGATACGCAGCATCAATTCCTCCGGAGAGCCGCTGCGCTCCAATGCTTCGCTATGCCGTAACAGGCACTTCACGATCTCGAAATCCCGGTCCAACTTGGATTGCAGCTCACCGAGCTGTTCCTGCGGCGCCTCCGCCAGTTCCTTTCGTACAGACAGGAAACTCAATCGGTTCGCCGCTGCCACCTCCGTGGTGTAGTCTTGGCCCGATTCCGTGCGCAGGATTAGCGAGCAAGTGTAGCGGAACCAGTAGCAAAACATCAAGGCGGATATGCCAATGATGACGATGCTGGTTAGCATTTATGGGTCTCCCATCCGATGAATTCCCAAGTATCCTGGAACCGGATTGCGTTTCAGTTCCTAACTCAGAGTAGCATCAGGAAACCACGTAAACAACTGAATTTTAAGGTACTAAGTGTTTTTACTGAGGGTACTACTAGTGTGGGAAGGGGGGAATGCCATACCCTTTCCCGTCAATTTTCCCGCCTCTTCGCACTGCTCCCCCCAAAGTGTCGCATAAGACTTGGTGATGTAGTCGCTCCGGCGGAATCCTAGGCTCTTTGCGGCCTTATCGATCCAGGATGGACTTCCTTCCAGCTCGAAGAAGACCCCGACTGGCGTCTCGTCCAGTGTCGCCACGCCGGCTTCGCTTGAGCGCCGGTACTCGCTGCGGTACTTTTCATAACGATAGGAGGGGAGGAATCCAAGCTGCTCGAGGATCACCTGCATCGCCTTGCCGTCACCGACGTCGACTTCGATCTCCTGCCGGCTCTTGTGCCGGCCGGACTTGGGGGGGCCTTTGTAAGTAAGGAGACATGCGCCGGCAGTCCACCGCAGCCGGATCAGGCGGCCGTCGCGCCTCAGCCGGCCATCGGAGGTGTCCAGCAGTACGTTGCTTTCCAGAGCCCGTTTCCTGGTGCACGCGAAGCCGGCCGCTTTCAGCAGCTTCCTGCCGATGGCTGCGTCCGCAAGCGCGAGCTTGATCTCCGTTTCTCTGTATCGTGGTGCCGGCATGGGATAACAGATATGATGTTAACAGCGCGCCCGTAGCTCAGTTGGATAGAGCGTCTGGCTTCGAACCAGCAGGTCGGGAGTTCGAGTCTCTCCGGGCGCGCCAGCCACGCACACCTCTAGCAGACTGGCACCACCGCCCTCTTGTGATCGATGTTGCACGACCTTGTCCGTCGAACGATCTCTGGACCAACTGTCCGGCACAAAAGGTCCAGTTTCCAACCGCCCTCGAGGAGCTGCATGTCTGGCCTCTCAGTCTTCAAGGGGCCGGGATGCAATGCGCCGCACCCCGACTCCGGGACGCGCCTTAATCGAGGCAACCCACCGTCACATCGGGACTACAATCCGTCGGCTCACCATTCTACTACGGGAGTGCTTGCAGGAGGGGGACGCAACTCTGGCCTATCTGAAGAGTGCCGCGCCCCTTTTGCACACCAACGCCGCCCCTTCGGGCCGAGGGGACCGAACCTCACTGGTGGCGCCTCCCGGCAGGGTGACCCCGATCCCTTGAGCCGCTTGGTCTGACACAATCCGGCGTCTAAAGATCGGTCGGGAATGGGTCGATACCTCCAGCAGGAGGCCTCCTCATCGGAAGCTGTCTGTCGGACAGCGCGTCGCCTCTAAGCTTAAACGTTCGCGCAGTCCGGGCTCCCTGGTCGAGAGAGCTATGAGGGAGGCGCACTCCTCTTTAGGTGGCGGCGGGATGTCGCGCGAATGTTATCTAAAAGCCGCGAACATTGACGAGCTCAAGCGGAGAATCCGGGCGAGCGCTGTTCAACTCGGCTACGAGTATGCGGTCCGGGAACCTGTCGCGCGAAATGTCAGATTAGATTAGACCTGCTTGGAACCACAAGACTCGATGGTTATACCGTCTGGCATTGCAGTGTCAAGGTCGAAGCATGCGGGGTTCGCTACCGAATAAGCCTGGAGGACCTGCCGACGGGGACGTGGCTTCGAAAAAAAGCGAGGCTTCGTGAGCGGGAGAAGCGGCGGTTCATCGAATATCTCTCATCTGCGGAAGAGTTTCAGCCAACGATGTGGCAGCCTGCCGGTTAGCAAAGGCGGAGAAGGTTGGCTCCGGAAGAGCGGGTTCGTATTCTGGTCTGAGGCCGAGGCGCAGGAGCCGCTGGGAGGATCTGTGCCACCCTCCCCAGCTAGTCGGGCGTAGGAGAGAGGCTGGAGCGGCCGCTGGAACCTCAATGGGGCTAACCGGTAGGCCCAAGGGCGCGCCCAGACCCAAACCTGGTTTTATGGTTGATGGAACTGATCCCGAACCCGAAGAACTTGCGGAACCCTTGGCGAATCAATACATCGCCGCTGGGGTCCGTCGATTCGTTCGCCCTGTTAACGAATCCAAACCCCGTCGAGTCCCCTTCATGTAGCCCCTTGGGAGCTAGTTTACCGAACCCTATGGAGAACCAACAACTTACGAGCGTCTCCAGCCCCCAAAAACACCCTCTGTTCCTATCGTGTAGCGTTCGGGGAGCCAAAGCTCTTCCCCGCAACATTCCCGCCGCGGTTTGTTGACGGCATCGCTTAGCCCGCAAGTCCCCAACTGGCCGTGGTTTGGCCGCTTCCGGCTTGGCGCACCAAGGGTGCGCCCCAACCGGTTTGCCGGAGGCCGTTTGCTCTGGCCACGGGGTTAGTGCTTGCGCAGCCACACGGCTATGGTGCCAACGCGGGGGTCGGCCGCCCGCGCGGCAGCAGTCTCATCGCGCCAGCTCCATCAACAAAATGTCGGAATTATCTCGCACCCGATCGAATAGGATCTGCTTGCCATCCGCTGTAATGTCAAAGCTCTGGATGCCAAATTCCCGCTTCAGGTCCGTTAACTGGCGCTGCTGTCCCGTCTCAAGATCCACCCAGAAAAAGTTCTGTTCCTGGAACCTTCCGGGCTTCAGGTAGATGAGCGCTTTGCGGTTGGGAACAAAGCGGTAGGGGGCTCCCGGGATATAGGAGACCAGGATATCGGGGATGGAGATGGCCGCCTTCTCCGGAGTGATCGCTTTCAGCCTGAGGTGCGCGGCGCCTTCCTGTGCGGAGTAGACAATGGATCGGCCGTCCGGCGACCAGACGGGGTTGTAGGAGAGGACATCTAGCAGCGGGACCGGCTGGCCGCCGTCCGCCAGCACCTTGAAGACGCGCGTACCCTCGCCCTGGTTGGCCGCGACCGCCAACCACTTGCCATCCGGCGACCAGGAAGCAGCGCCCCGTACATCGAGGGACTCGGCCAAAGCGCGAATACCGGTGCCGTCGGCGTTCATCAAATAGAGACCCGCGCGGCCCTGCCTCCGGTAGGAGAAGCAGATCTGGCCGCCCTCCGGTGAAATGGCAGCCGGGGCTGCCACGCCTCCCTCGCTGCCTTTCCATAGCTCCCTAGCCGAGCCGTTTTCCAGCTTCCATAGCCCGTCCCCGCCGCTTTTCGACGAAAGGAAGAGAAGATAGCCGCGGGCGAAGCGCGGGCCAAGGGCTCGCGTATTGGGAACCGGAAACGGCTGTATGGCCGCCTCGGTCTGAATCCGGTCCGATATGGGAACGGTCCACAAGCCGGCGCTGGGATGGCTGACGGTGGCCACCAGCCGGCGCGGGCGAGTTGCGCTGGCGGCGACCGAAAGGTACTGTTCCGTGATTCCGGAGCTCACCCAGCGCGGGATTCGCCGCTCTACATCCACTGTGTAGAGCCACTGCCCGGAGCCGTCTTCGGCCGTGGCGGAGTAGATCAACGTGCGGGAATCCAGCCAGCTTAGGTACGCCACCCGCGCGTTGTGGCGGGTGATCCGCTCTGGTAGCGCAGCCATCCCGCTCGCGCTGACCGGGATTCGCCAGATATCCGTTTCTTCGGTGGTGGTCGTGCCCCTGACGAAGTAAATGAAGCGGCCGTCCGGCGACCAGGTGAGATAGTGGCAATGGCCTCCGGGTGGCTCTGCGAAGATCCGCTTGGGATTGCCGCCATTCCGGTCGGCGATAAAGATGGGATCGCCGGGCTCTGGGGTATGGTAGGCGATCCTGCTCCCATCGGGAGACCAGGCAGGATTCAGCGCCTTGAGAAACGGCTGAGGAGTCCCGCCCAGAGCCGGCGCCAGAAAAGTCGTAACGGGCGTCACCGGCGCCAATCCCTCCGCAATCCAAATCTGAGTGCCGTCGGCGGAGAAGCCGACCCTGGGGATCCCGCTCGGCCTGATTCTTGCTAATTGACCCTTGGTGACGTTGATGAACTGCCCGTTACCGATTTGGCTGACCCAGGCGTCCAACTGCCCGTCGCGGTCGGAGAGAAACACAGTGAACTTTCCATCCCGAGAGATCGCCGCATCCATCTCGTTCCCCTCGAAATCGGTGAGCCGCTCGACCCGGGCCCCGGCCAGCGGGTTTTCCCAGAAATAATACTTCTGCCAGAAATACCAGAGTGAGGCTGCTGCGGCGAGAAGGATGGCGCCCGCCACGGACGCCGCCAATACCCACCGGCGGCGGGCCTTCGGGGCGGGAACTGCCGCCGAGGCTTGACTGGTTCTTTGGCGCTGGAGACGCTTGAGATCGACGACCAGGTCGCGGGTCGATTGGTAGCGGTCGGCGGGATCCTTTTCGAGCGCCTTCTCCACAATCGGGGCCAGGCGGGGATCGTCCAGCGGGGCCGGTTCGCTGTCCAGGATGGCCTGCAGCGTCATTAGATCCGACTCCCCGGCAAATGGCCGGCGGCCGGCCGAAAGCTCGTAGAGCACGACACCGAACGAGAAGATATCGCTGCGGGCATCAACTGGCTTCCCTGCCGCCTGCTCCGGCGACATGTAGGCGAGTGTTCCCATGATGACGCCGGCTCGCGTCGCCAGGGCGCTGACCGTTCTCGTTTCGGATTCGGCGGATACTGGCTCCAGCACCTTCGCCAGGCCGAAATCCACCAGCTTGGCGTAGCCGTGCTTCGACACCAGGATGTTCTCCGGCTTGATGTCGCGGTGGATGATCCCGGCCTGGTGCGCAGTGGCCAGGCCGTCTGCTACCCCGATGAGCAGATCGATGATTTGTCGCGTGGAGAGTCGCTCCCGCCGCGCCCCAGTTGAGGGTCGCTCCCGCCGCGCCCACTCGCGCAAGCTCCAGCCATCGATGAATTCAGTGACCAGGTACTGCTGGCTTTCGTGCGTGCCGGCCTCGAAGACGGTGAGGATGTGCGGATGATTCAGTGACGAGGCGGTTTGAGCTTCCTTTTGGAACCGGCGGCGGCGCTCTTCGTCGGCGACGTCGGAGGAAAGAAACTTGATGGCGACGGGACGGTTTAGGCTGAGGTCGGTGGCGCGGTACACCACACCCATGCCGCCTTTGCCGAGCTTGGACTCAATCCGATAATGGCCGGGCGTTTGACCGATCATATGCGCCTTGCCTTTGCCGTCGATTGTAACCGATATTAGAAGACGGGGGCGATCGCTGTATAGCAGCCACATTCGCATTGATGCCCAACGCTGATCGGCCCAAATCCTGGCGGCTCAGTATGGGCACCGTGCAAGACCGCTGATGCTAGGTGTCTCTCTTGGGGCCCAAGCGCAACGCAAGGCGATATAACAATGATGCTCAGGTATTGCTCTGCTGCGCAGCGACAATTTACCGAACCCTATGGAGAACCAACGACTTACAAGCGTCTCCTGCCCTGCCAAAGTGCCTCTGTTCCTATCGTGTAGCGCTCGGGGACCCGCTCGTTTCGTTGCTGGAGCTTCACAAGCTTATGTACTCATGCAGGAAGCCGGCGTGCCCTTGAATCTACGATTCGAAAAGGGTCCGTACGGACCGTATGCGAAGAACTTGCGTCACGTGCTGAGCTTGATTGAAGGACACCTTGTCAGCGGATATGGTGACGCTGACGATAAACCCTGGCGTCCCATCGAATTGCTTCCTGGAGTTTCTCAGAACTCCTCATCGGTCATCGCTGCCCATCCGGAAACCCAGCAGCGGTTCGAACGAGTTGCTCGCCTCATACATGGGTTCGAGACTCCATTCGGGTTGGAATTGCTCTCTACAGTACACTGGGTTGCTACTCGTGAGGGCGCGTGCTCGATCGATGAGGTCGTCACGGAGACGTACGAATGGATTGATCGAAAGAAGATCTTCCAGAGCGATCAACTACGCCTCGCTTGGCGAGTCCTGAAGGAGCAGGGCTGGCTGCCCACTACTTTAATTCTGGCGCGACGTTCCGAGGCAACTTCTCCTTCACGTGGCCCACAAGACATACCTTGACAAAATATCATTTTAGACTTAATCTAAATTATGATGGACGCCGAAGCCATCAAGCGCTCGCTGGAAACTAGCGGCCTGCGGTGCACTCCGCAGCGCTACGCCGTGATGCAATTCCTGATGGACCACTCCGGGCATCCGACCGCCGCCGAAATCTACGCAGCCGTGAATCGCGCCGATCCCCGTTCCTCCAGGGCAACGACCTATAACAACCTCCGGGACCTGGTGCAAGCCGGTTTGGTGCGCGAAGTGGCCATCGAGGGACGCGCCGCGCGATTCGACGCCAAAGGCAAGCGGCATCATCACTTCATCTGCGACCGCTGCGGCAATGTCGAAGACCTGGACTGGTACGACGTGCCCAAGCCCGCCACAGGCTCGCTCGGCAAGCGCGTTCTGCGCGAAACCGAACTGATTTTTCGGGGACTCTGCGCCAGGTGCGCTCCGCGCCGCGCTTCGGGCTGAATCCCGCCGCTCATTTCTCATAACCGATTGGAAGGACGATCTAAATGGAACAACCAACCGCAACAACCGATAGCAAATGCCCGCTGACGGGCGGGGCTCCCCGCCACACGTCTTCGGGCGCCCGCACCAACGCCGACTGGTGGCCAAACCAGCTGAACCTGAAGATCCTGCATCAGAACTCGCCTCCATGCGATCCGATGGGCAAGGAGTATAACTACGCCGAGGAGTTCAAAAGCCTGGACCTGAACGCCGTAATCAAGGATCTGCATGCCTTGATGACCAATTCCCAGCCTTGGTGGCCGGCCGACTATGGCCATTACGGACCCTTCTTCATCCGCATGGCTTGGCACAGCGCCGGCACCTACCGCATCGGCGACGGCCGCGGCGGCGCGGCCTCCGGCACGCTGCGCTTTGCGCCGCTCAACAGTTGGCCCGACAATGCGAACCTCGACAAGGCGCGCCGGCTGCTCTGGCCCATCAAGCAGAAGTATGGCCGGAAGCTCTCCTGGGGCGACCTCATGATTCTCACCGGCAACGTTGCCCTGGAGTCGATGGGTTTCAAAACCTTCGGATTCGGCGGCGGGCGCGTGGACGTCTGGCAGCCGGAAGAAGATATCTACTGGGGCCCCGAGGGCAAGTGGCTCGGGGACGAGCGCTACACCGGCGACCGCGATCTCCAGAAACCCCTCGGCGCCGTGCAGATGGGCTTGATCTACGTGAATCCTCAGGGCCCGAATGCCAACCCCGACCCCGTGGCCGCGGCGCGTGACATCCGGGAGACATTCGCCCGCATGGCGATGAACGACGAAGAGACGGTGGCCCTCATTGCCGGCGGCCACACGTTCGGAAAGACGCACGGCGCCGCCGATGCCGATAAGTATGTAGGACCCGAGCCCGAAGGCGCCCCCATCGAGGAACAAGGCCTCGGCTGGAAGAACACCTACGGCAACGGCAACGGAACGCAAACCATCACCAGCGGCCTCGAGGGCGCTTGGACAACAACTCCGGCGAAATGGAGCAACAACTTCCTGGAGAACCTGTTCGGCTACGAGTGGGAGCTGGTGAAAAGCCCCGCCGGCGCGCACCAGTGGGCGCCGAAGGGCGGGGCCGGTGCTGGCACCGTTCCCGACGCGCATGATCCTTCCAAACGCCACGCCCCGTTCATGCTTACGACAGACCTCTCGCTCCGCATGGACCCGATCTATGAGCCGATTGCACGGCGCTTCCTCAACAATCCTGACCAATTTGCCCGCGCGTTCGCCAGGGCCTGGTTCAAGCTGACGCACCGCGACATGGGGCCGATCGCCCGTTACCTTGGCCCGCTGGTCCCGAAGGAAACGCTCATCTGGCAGGATCCCGTTCCCGCCGTGGATCATCCGCTGGTCGACGACAAGGACGTTGCCGCGTTGAAGGCGAAAATCCTCGCCTCCGGACTTTCGATCTCCCAGTTGGTGACCACAGCCTGGGCCTCGGCGTCCACCTTCCGCGGTTCCGACAAGCGCGGTGGCGCCAACGGCGCTCGCATTCGCTTCTCCCCGCAGAAGGACTGGGAAGTCAACCAGCCGGCTCTACTGACGAAGGCGCTTCAGACGCTGGAAGGAATCCAGAAGGAGTTCAACTCTTCACAGAAGAGTGGCAAGAAGGTCTCCCTCGCCGACCTGATCGTCCTCGGCGGCTGCGCGGCGGTCGAGGCGGCCGCCAAGAAAGCCGGCTTCGGCATAAAGGTGCCTTTCACGCCCGGACGCACCGATGCGTCAGCGGAACAGACCGACGCCCATTCCTTCGCGCCGCTCGAACCCATTGCGGACGGGTTCCGCAACTACATGCGCAACGGACAGCCCTTCACGGCCGAAGAGTTGCTTCTCGACCGGGCGCAGTTGCTGACACTGACGGCTCCTGAGATGACCGTTCTGGTGGGCGGCATGCGCGCTCTGAATGCAAACTATGGCCAGTCCAAGCACGGCATCTTCACGAAGCATCCCGAGACGCTGACCAACGACTTCTTCGTCAACCTGCTCGACATGAGCACGAAGTGGCAGCCCTCGGCCGAGGAAGGAGTCTACGAAGGGCGCGATCGCACCACGGGGCAGGTCAAGTGGACCGCTACCCGCGCTGATCTGGTCTTCGGTTCCAACTCCCAAATGCGCGCCGTAGCCGAAGTTTATGCATGCGACGACTCGAAAGAGAAGTTCGTGAAGGACTTCGCGGCTGCCTGGAACAAAGTCATGAACCTGGATCGCTACGACCTCGCCTAGGCGCCTCTGATTTCCGAGAAGACGGCCCGCAGCCGCAGAACGAACCTCTCGATGCTAAAGAGGTCAGCGGCCTGCCGGGCCGTTTCCGAGGAAATCTGATGTTCTGGAAACACCTCTCCGGAGGCGATCGCCAACATGCAGCGGGTGAGCGCTTCCTGATCATTGTTGGGAAACAAGAGGCCGTTCACTCCATGCTGCACGAATTCCGATAGACCGCCACAGGCACTGGCGATCACGGGGATGCGCCGAACCATGGCTTCCACGGCAACCATTCCCTGAGGCTCGGGCCATAGGGAGGGAATCAATGAGGCCCAGGCATTCACAAGGTGCGATTCCACCTCCGCCGGCGAAAGCCACCCTAGGAAATCGACGGCCCCGCCAATGCCGAGGTCGTGAGTCATCTGCTCCAGTGATTCCCGCAACGGACCCTGACCGAGAATACGAAGCCGTGCATTCGCGTGCTGCTGGTGCATGCTTGCGAATGCGCGCAGCAACAATTCCACTCCCTTCTCCTTGTCCAGCCGCCCGCAGAACAGGAAGTCTGGATGGGTGGAAGGCTTGCGCAGGAACGCGCTACCGGGTGCAGGAACGGGGGAAGGAAGAACGCCTGCTGAGTAGCCGGAGGCGCCTAGCTCCTTCTGCACCCATTGGCTGCATGCCAGAATGCGCTGCACACCGGTGACAGCGGCATGGATCAGCGCATAGCGCGGCCGGTCACGCAACCAGTGCGCCAGACCCACGCAGCCGGAGCGGTGGCAGACCCAGCCTGGCTGGACCTCGCAGAGCGAATTCTCGGGCAGTAGCTTCGAGCCGATCGGGCAGACGCACTTGTAGTCGGAAACATAAAGAACAGTAGGAACCCCGCGCAGTCCCATCAGCACCGCCGGAGACAGATGATGGGCGAACATGTTCACGAAAGCAACCTCGGGCCGGAACTCATCGATTGCCCGCCGCAGCGTGCTTGCGGCGAAGGGGTTCCATATCTGGAGAAACGCCTGAGCCGCCATGTTCTCCCAACCGGGAGCAACGTACTCGGCGAGCCCATCGCCGGCTGTGCCCACACTGGAAGTGAACAGGCGAACGTCATCGCCCGCCTCCAACAACCCCTGCCGCACCGCGACTATGTTCGCTTCCGCGCCACCGCGCCCCTTGTTCCAATCGGTGACCAGAAGAGTTCGCATCAGCAGGAATAGGAACCGGCCACCGCATGGCCGGCACGGGCCGACTCTTCCGCGGCGAGGACGGTTTCCAGGCTACGCATCCCGTCGGCAAGCGTGACGTGGTTGGAATCCGCGCCGCGGACAGCATCCACGAAGGCGCCGAGCGCCCTACGATAAGACGCATCGTAGGAAGGGCGAGCAAGCCGCCTTAACCACCATTTCAGGACATCGCGGCTGGGAAGCACAAAGCCTTTGCGCATTCCATAACCAAAGCGGCGCGGTATGCGGTAGGAGAAAAATGCCGAGGTCCTGTCGACACGCATCGTTCCTTGTTCACCGACGAACTCGAGGAAGTCCGACAGGCCGCCTCGGAAGGTGAGCAAGGACTGTACCTGGCAGCCGTCGCTCATCGTAAGCCGGACACAGGCTGTGTCTTCCTGGATCAGTTCGGAGGAGGACAGACTCGCCGAAACCTCCACCGGCTGCGAGCCGAGGAACCAGTACAGCAGGTCAAACAAGTGAGAACCGAATTCCAGCAGCGCTCCTCCGCCGCTGCTTCTGCTGCGCCTCCATTCCACCGACAGCGCGGGTGAGACCGGTTCGCAGATCGCGGCGACGACGGCACGCACACGTCCGATGGCGCCGCCCGCCAGCATGGAACGCGCCTGCTGGTAAACCGGATGGAACCTGCGATTGAAACCCACCGCACCGGTTACCCCGGCCCGCCGGGCCGCTTCCATAATCTGACGCCCCTCTTCGCGGGAGGAGGCCAACGGCTTCTCGACATAGAAGTGCTTGCGTGCGTCGCAAGCAGCGGCCGCAAGCGGCGCGTGAGTTGGCGTCGGCGTGCTGATCACTACCGCGTCAATGTCGGAACGGCCAAGCAATTCTTCGGCGGAGGCATAAACCGGGATCCGGATCAGGCTTTCCACCCGGCGGCGAGCTTCGGCATTGGGATCTGCCGCGGCCACTAGCACGGCGTTCCTCACGGCAGGCAATTCCCGCAGGTGGGCCCAATAAGCGATCACACCGCAACCGATCACTCCGAAGCGTACGGCCGCGCCGGACTGCCTCATGATTTGCCGGGAGCAAGATAGGCCAGCCGGTGCAACTCGTACTCGTGCATCCGCCGGTCTGCGCGATGGATGGGGAACCCCGCATAGCCGAAGAACTCGCCTGTAACGCGAATCACGGTGGCAAGCACGGAGGTGGCAATGGTGCCGGGAGGAGTGGCGGCATGACGTGTCGCCTCCCTGATCCCCGGCATGATACGCCACAACAGAACGAGCGGGATCAGCGGCGAGCCGGCGACGTAGCCCAGCCGCCGGAGAAAGCTCCACGGAACCGCGCGCCGCGAGGAGACCAGTACCCCAACAACGAACCTCTCCATCAACCAGTGTAACCCCATCGTTGTGTTGACGTGATCGATGCGCGCGGAAGGCTCATGATAGAAGCGGTGTTGCCCCTCCCTCATGCACTCCATCATTCCGTCGCCCAGCGACAGTGCGTGAACCAGCCGCTCCCCGAAACTCACCAGCACCGAGCGCCGGTAGACCACATTGTGAGAAGGCAGGAAATCGATCTCCCCACCCGGAAGTCCGGCGCCCCACCTTGCGTAATCACAAAGGAATCCCGACCAGCTTAGCGTGCCCTTCGGGTTCGCGTTGCCGAAACCGGGCGCCACCGCTGCCCAGCCCTCTTCCATGGCATTGGCCAGTTTTTCCGACATTCCCGGATGCGGATATGCATGCGTCTCCCCGATGAAGACTAGCGGCGCAGAGGCGGCACGGACCCCTTTCGCGCGGGCTACGGCCAGCTCGTAAACGGGATCTTCGACAATCACCACGCCGGCGAATTCATCACGGTACTTGAGAGCCTCCTTTGCAGCCTCCGTGGAATGCGCCACGAGAACAATCTCGATCTCATCGCGGATCGTCTGCTTCCGCATCCGCTCAAAAACCGGACGTATCGTTTCATAGTTATCCGTGGCGAAAACCGCGGAAATACGCCGACCAGGCATCCTTTCTCCTCCTAGGCTGAGTATCTCTTCGTCATCGCACGCAGGATGCGCGTGCCTGCCTGCTCCAGCGGATAGATCCAGCGTCGAAGCAGCGACTGTTCATACATGCGTGCCATTCTACCTTGCCAGTTGGAAACCGGGCGCCAACCGCTCCAAGCGGTTTGATCCAAGTAGAATCGGTAGAGTCCGTAGTGCATCGACGAGCCTTCGCACTCCCAAGGCTTGAGATTCCCGCTGAAATGGAGAATCCAGGGTTCTCGCTGCTCAACTTTGCGCAGATGGCTAAGAGAAGGATGCCAGTTCCAGCGCCCATCCAGCAGGCCCCATCTCCCGGCCAGCACGGCGTTCAGCGCCTCCTGGTCCCAAAAATAGACTTTGTCCCGATACTGCTTCAGATAATCCAAAGCTCTAGCTGCCACTTCCAGCTTGCGCCACCCATCCACGTCGATCAGCATCACGCCCGCGTTGAAATACATCGCCGCCGGATCGAGTCCCAGCTCCGCATAACCTTGCACGCCAAACCGGGAAGAGACTAGCGGGACGCGCTGATCCTGGGCCGCCAGCGCCGGCAGCCCTTCCATGCTCATTTCCCAAAGCGTGGCGATGTCAGCCGTCACCAGCAGATCGCAATCCAGCCACAATGCACGCTCCACGTGAGGCGGCAGCCATTCGCCGAGCGTCAGCTTGAGATAGGTGGTGGCGGAAATCCGGCCCCAGACGGGAAGCCCGGCGAGTTTCTCTTTCTCCGCTTTCAGCCAATGGATCGCAACGCGATCCCCCACCGAGGCGCGCACTTTACCGGCGTCCTGCGGTTGGATTCCATCGTCGAGTGCGTAGACCTCCAGACGCCGCCCGGGCCGGAGGTTCGCTTCCACCGATCCAAGCATGACGGCCATCGGCAGCGCATAGTTTCGGTCGGCGGCGCACACCACAACTATGGGATGATCCCTCTCCTGCAAGGAGTCTATTGTAGGCTAACGAGACCTACTGTTCCGGGTTGCGCGGGAACTTCCAATATGGAAGCCGCACGCCGCGGATGAAGATCTGATCGGCGCGCTGCGCGTCAGGAGCCTCGAAGCCTTGTGCTCCGGATGCGGTCACGTAGTCGTCCTGCTCCACTCCATCACCGGATACGCCCAGGCCTCCCACCAGCCGCCCGCCCTTATATAGCGGCGCGGAGCCGGGGAAGAAGACGATCCCGCTTTGGTTCGAGTTCTTCGGCTGGCGGCCTTGCGTGCAGGGATTCGCAAGGTCGTGCAGATACACATCAAAGAATGGACCTGGCTGGGAATTGAGAATGCCGCTGGGAAACAGTGGCTGGCCGCCGAAGCCGATGGTCCGGTTGGAAAATGCCGTGCCCGCGGGCACGCCGCCCAGGTCGCGCGGGTCGGCGTTGGGTCCGCTGAAATAGACGACGTTGCGCGCCTTCGCCACGGCCACGTCAATCGAGAAGATCGTTGAATCGGGCATACGGTAGAGACCCAGCAGGTTGCCGTCGAGATCCGTCACGCCGATTACCATGCGTGAGCGAGAGCCGAGCGGCAGGCGGATGACCGCGCGCGTCGCGTTGGCACGCTCAATCGAACGCTCGATAATGCCGCGAACCTCAACGGCCGTGAGCGTCGCGCTCCCGCGCGGCGTGACCAGCCACTCCTCCGGAGCCGCGTTGCCGTGCAGAGGGCCCACCTGGAAGACTCCGCCGGCGGACGAAGCCGGCTGCGTGCCCGGCGGTTGTGTCGTCTGAAACACGAACGGAAGCCGGAAGCCGTCGACAAACACCGCGCCCGGCGGCGGCAACGGCAGCTTGACGAAAAAGGGCGTGCCGAACGTCGCGGCCACGGTGGCGAATTCCGCGGCGTTTGCATCCACTCCGCCGACCCCGATTCCCCCAATCATGATCTCGCCGTTGCGATAGAGCGGCAGTCCGCCGGCGCGAGTCGCCACGCCTTGTCCCGGTCCGGTACCGTCAGCGTTCGTGGCTGGAGCCACCGCCTTGCCGGCAGCGAACGTCGTGTTCAGCGCGCAGCCGCGGTTGGTATTCTCGATCCCGTACAGCGCCGCCGCCGGCTGGTTCGGAATGCCTTCCGGAAAGTTGATGGTTGAAATCGAACGCACCGTGCGTGAGCTGAGCGGCGCCTGGTTATGGCTGAAGAAGGCGCCCGTTCGCGCCAGCGACAGCGCAGCTTCCACATCCGCGGCAGTAGCCTGGGGGCGCCGGTAGATGGCAAGAGGCCTGCCCGTGCGGTCGACAACCGCCACCACCAGGCGCGGCGCTTCCAGCGACATCGCCGCGCGCAGCGCCAAGTCTCTTACCTCGTTGGCATCCAGTTGGATCCCGTCGGCCCGGTTCACCGGGATCGCGCTGGCCACACCGTCCAAGGTCAATTCGTAGAACGAGCCGGCAGCCTCTTCCGGCAGCGTGATCTCGATGGTCTCGGCATCCACGCGCGTCCACTCCACCGGCGCTCCGCCGATATGAACCTCCTCCATTCCCTCCGGAGCGATCACCAGCAGCCGTTGCCCGGGCGCCGCCGGGTTCTCATGCGTCACCCGTTCACCTGTTTCGCGGTGATAGACCTGCGCCGCAAGCGAGAATGCCAGGAACAGAGTCAACGCTACGCGCATCTATCTGCCTCCTTTCGGCGCGCCTGGCGGCCCATCGGTGACGGTGTAGAGCTTTCCATCGCGCAGGTACAGCTTTTCCATTTCTTTCTTGTTGAATGGCCTCGCGCCTCGCCTCCCGAAAACTACCAGCTGATTGCCGCTCTCATCCACGCCGCGGTCGCGGTCCAGACCTTTCGAGATCGCCACCAGCTCGCCTTTCGTCTTGTAGGTAGCGATCAGCTCCGGCTGCGGCTTGGGGCTGAATCCCCAGATATCGGGTGAGCGATGCGGCGCCATCAGCTCAATCACGCGCAGTCCGTTATGGCCGTCGGCCAGATAAGCGTACATGCTGGCGTTGGTCATGCCCACGCGCACCGCATGCGTGTCGTTGATCACGCCGCCGGCGGTGAAGTATTCCGGCTTGCCGGGCTTCTCCGGATTCTCGATGTCGATGATCGCGAGCCCGTCGTCCCCGGCCGCGACGTAGGCATAGGTCCGCGCCAAGTAGATATCCTTGGCTTCTTTCATCTGAATCGCGCCCTTCTGGGAAGGATTGGTCATGTCGGTGGCGTCAAACACTTTCACGCCTTCCGCATCGCACACGAACAGGTAGCGGAACTGCAATGCCGCGTGGCCCGCTTTGTTCATCGGCACGATGCGCGCCAGCTTCGGCTCCAACGGGTTCGACAGATCGACGATCGCCAGTCCCTTATCGCAGGAAATGTACGCGTAGACGCCCGCGGTGAAGACGTGATTGGCGCCATGCAGCGCGTTGTCCGGGTTGAAGACGATGTCCTTCTTGATGAAGTTATTCCGCGGGTCGCCGTCGAGCAGCGTCGCGGCATTGATCATGATCAGGCCTTCCTCCGCATCGGCCACATAGAGAAACGCATGGATCAGATGATGCGGCTGCTCTTCATTCTCGGGAATCAGCTTGCGTGCCGGATCGACCCCCAGCGTTGTGGGCGCGGCGATCCACCGCGCGTCCTTCGTCTTGATCTTGAACCGCTGCCCCAGCGGCGACACGGGCGCGCTGACGATGCGCTCGGCGATGGCTTTGTTGTCGATATTGGCGACGTCGTAGATCTCCAATCCCTCATGACCCTTCGCCGTGTAGACATATTCGCCGCGCATCTGCACGCTGATCACGTTGCCGTGATGATGATGCGATTCATGAAGCAGCCGGCCGCCTTCCACGAACTTCTTGTAGTTCTCCGGGTAAGCAAGCTTGTGCAGATGGCTGCCGATCACCGCCTGCGGCTCCTCGCGCTCGGTGACCACCAGCGCTTCCAGCCCGTGATGCCCTGCCCCGGCCCAGATGTAGCGTCCGAGGAAGTTCACAAGATTGGTGCCCTGCAGCAGCACCTGCGCCATCCAGGCATTATTGTTGTTGTCTTTCGACACGTGGCAGTCCGTGCAGGTGCGCGTTTCACGCGTCCGCACGGTATGCGGAAAGTGAGGGTTCATCGCCTGCCCGCTGTAGCCTTCGCTCGAAATCGTCTGCTGCTGCGAATAGAGCCACTCGCGGTTCTGGTTCTGCGAGCTCACCAGCACCGCGCTCGAGCTGCGCACCGGCGCGATGCGGTGGCCCTTCACCGTGCTGTCGATGCCCATCATGAAAACGTCGTCGCGCAGCACCTGGTAGTTGTACGTAGTGAAGTTGCGCGTGTCCCCCTTGCCGTCCCAGTGCAGTGAGGGCCGGTTGGCGTTGGCCTTCATCGAAAGATGGCAGCCGAAGCAGGAGGTCATCCAGGAGGTGTGGCACGTATAGCAGGACATGCGTTCGTCCTGATGCGCCAGCTCCGCGGTGCTCGACGGGACATCGCCCCACACGGCTCCGTCCTTTCGGATCGTCTTTGCCAGCCTCGCTTTCTCGTTGTAGTTCTCCGAGCCCGGCCGAACGGAATCGTAAACTTGCGACACCACCCACTGCTTGTCCGGCTCCACCACCGAGCGTTGAATCAGCTTCTCTCCCTGCCATTCAAAGCGCCGCGCGCCGAACGGCGTGCGTAGCAGCGTCAGATCATGCGGCGGGTTCGGCGCCGCGGGGCCGGACATCTTCAGCGTCGGCCGCTTCGACGCACTGCCGTGGCAATCGATGCACTCGATCTCCACCGCTGCACGCGCTTCGTTGTAGAGCTTCCCGTTGCCGTGCGCGTCCTGTTCAAAGTGGCAGTCCACGCAGTGCATTCCCTTCTCCAGGTGAATATCCTTCAGGTGCACGGCCTTCTTCATCCGTTCGGGATCGTTGAAAGCGATGACGCGGTCTTCCTTATCCTGCCAGTTGCCCTTCTTGTCATGCTTGAACACGGCGCGGTAAACCCATCCGTGGCCGTGGTAATCGGCAAACTGCGTCTGCTTCAGTTTCGGATTCAGATCGGTGAGGTTGCTGAGAAACTCCACATCGCTCCAGTTGCCGCGCAGTGAGCTGGCTTCGGGATTGCGCGCCAGGCTGCGTGCCCTCGCTTCCGGGTCCCACTGCTTGCTCTTGGCCGGATACATGTGCTCGCCGTCGGTTTCGTTGTCCCACCACATGTAGCCGGTGTACTGGCTGGCGAAGCTGGTGCCTGGATGCACGTGGCAGATGACGCATTGCGAGGTGGGAATCGATCGTGTCAGCCGGTGCTGAATCGGATGGCCGCGCTCCTTCTTGGGAATCGTCGGGTCCTTGGTGAAGCTCAGACCCTGGTGGCCATACTGCGCATAGGGACCGGAGTGCACCGCGTCGCGATCGTTGGCATAGATGACGTGGCAGCCCGTGCAGCCGCTGGAGCGGTAGTCGCCAGGATGATCGTTTGTGCCGAGGAACGACAGCAGCGGGTCCAGCAACCGCGTGCGTTGCATCCCCTGAAAGACCGGATCGGTTCGTGTCAGCGTGCCGAAGCCACGGTTGGAAAGCCGCGAATCACCGCGTTCAAACACGCGCAGTGTGTTGCCGGGCTGCGTCGCTTCAAACTGCGGCAACGGCATGATTCGCTCGATGATCCCTTTTAACCGCGTCTCCTCCGTGGTCGGCTTGGGGAAAGTGAACAGCTGCCTCGGCCTGCCCTTGTTGTCATAGGCTTCGCCAAAAAAGCCGTTCTTGTACGGATAGCCGCCGTTGTTATACAGCACCGCGGTCCACAGGAACGACCCGTGCGTCATCAGGCTGGTCTTGGCCTTGTAGACGATCTCGGCGTGACAGCCGCTGGAGCCGCACGTCTGCTCGGCCGCTCGGAAATCGCCGGGATTGATGAACCGCACGAACTCCGTGGACTCCTGATTGAGCAGTGCGTAAGTCCGCTCCGGATTCGCTGACGTGGGCCACAGGCGCTTGTTCCGTGGCGCAACGTGGCCTTGCAGCTTGTCTTCCGTGTTCGCGTTGCCGCCGTGACAATCCGTGCAGCCCAGCCGCACGGCGGGCGAAACGTGCATCGGCTCAATCCCCACGTGGCACTTCGCCGATTCGCATCCGGCACTCTTCCCCTTTTGCGCCTCCGCGCTCTGCCGGAGCAGATCCTGCGCCCCCAGCGGGGACATTCCAAGCACGACAACCAAGATCGCGGTGCGCATCAGAACAGTACCCTCACGTTGATGAATCCCGACAACTGCGTCCGGCCGGTGTAAATATCCTTGAACCCGGCGTGCGGAAACAACAGCCCGAAGCCGCCGGTCACGACGATGTTCTCGCTTAGCTTGGGCCGGTATTGCAGACCGAATCCGCTATCCAGCCCGATGCCGTGACGGATGCCGCTTTGGAACAGCACCGCCTCCAGCACCTCCGTGCGGTGAAACCGCAGGTAGTTCACGTTGATGGTGGAGCGCAGCTTCGGCGTCAGCTTGGCGTCCATCCCTACGTTGGCAAGCATTACGCCGGGGTTAATGAAGTTCGCCTGGCCCTGGAACAGGCCCGCGCGCATCGTCGGCATCAGGCTGTTTAGCCCGAACAGCGTGACGCCGGTCCCGGTAAGCGGAATGAACTGGCGGTTCAGGAAATTGGTCCCGCCGCCTTCAAACACGTTGTTGATCAGCCCCCGGTCGGCCAGCGCGGGATTCCCCAGGAATCCGCCGCCGGCGAACTGCTGGTTGGGCACGATGCCATCAAAGCCCTTCGCCACGCCGTCGTTGACGTCGTTGTCGCCCGTGCTCATGAAGAAAGATGCCCGGTAGAAGGCCCAGTCGCGCTCATAGCTCAACTCCGCGGCGGCGAGAAAGGCGCGGATATGTTGCGCCTGTTTCATCGCGGGAATCCCGTGATTGTTGTCGCGCCCGAAGGCGTAGTAGAAGGCGTGCGCGAAGTTGTAGCGCCCGATATGTCCGTCGCTGGAGGTTCCCGCATACCCGGCGCGGATCTTGTGCGGCGCCGGCAGGCCGATGGGAGCAGGCCGCACCAGAAAGCCGTTCTTATCGATGTGGAACGTCGGCTGGTCGTTGTTGTACAACAGGCTGAAGTTGAAGTTATAGCCGAGGGTGAGAAAGTCGTTCCAATAAAGATTCGCCGCATAGACGCTCTGATTGCGCTGCCGCCAGCGGTTCAGGCCGCTGTTGGTGTCCTTCTCCAGCATGCGGAAAAAGGCCAGGTTGTACTGAAAGACGTTGTTCTTGATGGTTCCGAATAGCCTCGCCCCAGGTTGCTCATCGCTGTAGACAAAGCCGCGGAAATCGGAGGTGAAGCGCTGGATGCCGAAGCGGAGTGAAGTGAAATCGAAGTAGGCGCTGCCGCGGTCATCCACATCTTTGCCTGGCCGGAACGCGGCCGTGGAATGCGTAAAGAGGCGCTTTTCCAGGAACAGCTCCTGCATGCCGATGTTGGTGTCGGTGCGCCGCCTGCCCTCCCGCACGTCGATGCGCGTGAGCGCGTTCTCACGGACCACTGCATAGTTGATGTTGAACTCCGGCGTGATGCGCAGCTCGTAGTCAACGGGCTTGAACCCCGCGTTGCCGCCAAACAGGTCGAAGCTCAATCGGAAGCTCTGGCGCAGCAGCATCTGCTCGCCGCGCCCGAAGAAACCGAAGTCGCCCGGACGCGCGGCGCTGGCGACGCTGGGCACCGGGATGCGGCGCGTATCCACCAACGTGTCTGAAGAGCCGGTGAAATTCAGGAAGTGGCGTTTGCCGAACAGCGGATAGTCGCCTTTGAGTGTATTCAGGTTGAACGGATCCCACCAGCGGGAGCGCGTGTAGATCGCGTCGAGCTTTGTGTTCTCATAGCGCCGCCAGTGAGGCAGGCCGATGCGCCAGCGGTTGGGGATCGACGGATCTTCGGCGGGAGGAGACGGTACGGCGAAGTCCGGCGGCAGAGTGGCGATGAACCCGGGCTCGCCTTCCGCTTTGCGCGGCAATGGGAAGTAGGCGTACTTCTCCGCCGGCCCAAGCGCGGGCGCGGCCGCCGGCGCCGGTGTGCGGCGAACCAGCCGCCTGGTGCGGTCGGCCGGTACGGGCAGCGGCGGCGGTTGCGCCGCGCGCTGCTTCTCCAGGTACTGCTCCAACGGGGAGGGCCCGTAGATGCGCTCCACGCCCGGCGGGCCGCGGCGCGGCAGTTTGCGGATCGGCTCCAGTTTGCGGGGCCGCACCCTTTCCTGCTGGCGGCCCTTGACACCAAGCTGCGCCCGCTGCGCCAGCAGTGCCGGTGTCAGTATCAGGATGGCGGCCAGCCATGCGCGCATGGATCAGGCCTCTTATTGAACCTTCGCCGCGACCTTGCGGAACAGCGCCGCGAATTCGCCGGATTGATACAGCGAGGGATGCTCCAGGTAGTTGTACAGCTCCGCCATCGCCTGCTGCGCCGCCGGCTGGTTGCCGAGATAGGCCGCGCTCAGCGTATCCAGCGTCATGGTTGCCTGCTCCGCCGAATGCGGGCCGTTACCCGCGATGCGGGCGATGTCGCCCACCAGGGCCTTCACCATCCCGCGAGCCTTTTCCTGCGTAATGTCCGCCGAAAGCATCGCGTTCACCAGCGCGTCTCCTTGCCGCGCGGCGGCCATGGCCGCCGAGGCCACGCCACCGGCATCGCCCAGGCGCGTCGAGACAACGGACGCCACTTGTTGCACCGCGCCGTTCACGGCGCCGGATTGCGACGGAGCCAACTGCTCCACCATCACCCGAAGCACATCAAACCTCGCCTGGTTCAATTGCAGGGAGCCGGGACGGCGTCCCGCATAGCCTCGCTGGATGCGCCAACTGTCGGCACGCAGATCATGATGGCACTGGTAGCATTCCAGCTCGGCGAATTCCGGCCACAGGCGGTTGGCGCGCGAGGCCAGCAGTCGCATACCTTCTGTGAAAGCCACCGCCTGCCCCACCGCCCAGTTGCGCGCGCGTGGAAGCGTGTTGCCCGCCGCAGGCTTCGGCTCTCGATGGTGGATGGGCTGCGCCCAGCTGAACGTGTCCAGTTCAAACGCCAGATCAGGGTGCCCGGCCGCGATCAGGTCGTGATCCACGATCTTGTCGCCCGCGCCGAGATGGCATTCCAGGCACGTCTTGGCGCGAACCACCAGGTTCTTCGTGTCGATCAGTCCGGCGGCGACGCTGGCCGCGTGCGAATCCTTCTGCGTATGCGGCCCGAGCCATTTCTCCGCAGGACCGTGACAGCCTTCGCAGGCCACACCGTCAGAGACGGAACGTTCCGGCGACCCCACGGCGTGGCAGGATGTGCACTTCTTGTCCTTGGTGGCATCGGCAATACCGAGGATCTGCGCCATGCGCTTGGAGCGCGGCTCCAGCAGCACCTTGTAGGCCTGCGAATGCTTGTCGCTGACAGACCAGATCGAGTATTCGTTGCCGAGGATGCGGCTTTCGGCTTCCGGCGCGGCGCTGGTGGCGCCATGGCAATTGGATGAGGCGCAACCTCCGGCGCCTATATAATTGGGCTGCTGCCCGGCGGCAAGCCCCGCCCAGAGAATCCAGAGGGTACAGAAGGAGCGAATAGATCGCGGCATAATTCCTCCGTGTTCTTGTACAGTCTAGCAGTACGCATAACGTCGTCAAGCGGATTTATCCCTCCACCGCAGAAGCACAGCCGTAATGTTGTCCGGACCTCCACAGGCGTTCGCCTTAGCGATCATCCGGCCGATGCAAGCCTCCAGTTGCCGGGAATCACTCAGCAACTCCTCCAGACCGGGGTCGCCTACCGGTCCGTACAGACCGTCCGAGCAAAGCAGGACCGCGTCGCCGGATTCCAGTTCCTCCGAACAGATCCGGACCATCACCTCGCTAGCCGAGCCGATGGCCATCGTCAGCACGTTCCGGTGAGGATACTTGCTGATCTGCTCCTCGGTCATTTTCAGGTTGCTGCGCAGCTCATTGGCCACGTTCTGGTCGTAGGAAAGCTGGCGCATCTGGCCGCCTCGCCATAGATACGCGCGGCTATCCCCGACGTTGGCGATCCACATTCGGCCCTCGCGCCACAACGCAATCACCACCGTGGAGCCCATGCCCTTGCAGTCCGGGCGGCCTTCCGAAGTTTGACGGACCCGGCGATTGCTTTCCCGCACGGCTTCCTTCAGCAACTCCTCCGGCGCCAGCTTGGAATCGCGCACGATCTCCACGGTCGTGCTGATGGTCAGTTCCGAAGCCACTTCTCCACAGGCGGCGCCGCCCATGCCGTCGGCGACGATAGCAAGATGCAACTCCGGCTCGATGGCATAACCGTCTTCATTGTTCCGGCGCACGTTGCCCACATGCGTATCTCCGGCATACTCCAACATGAGCCCCATCCCTAGCTGCCCTCCCTCCGGTAACCAATCAACTGATCCACCGGCCGCCGGTCTTTGTCCGTCTCTTTCGCCTTGTTGTGGTACTGGTGGCACTGCGCGCAGCGGTCCAGATGCGTGCCGCTGTCCCCGTGGCACTGCTCGCAATCGGCCATCTTCGGGATCAGCACGTCGCTGGTCGTCTTGCTCGCCGCGGCCGCGGTGTGACAGGAAGCGCACTCCATGGCGCGGTGCGCCCGGTGCGAGAATTCACCGCGCACCAGCCACGGCAGACCCGGCTGGCCGGCGCCGGCGAAGCGTCCCTGAATGGGCGCCACCTTCTGCACCACCGGATAACCGCCCAGCGATCCTTCGTACTCATGACAGTATTTGCACTTTCGTTCAAATAGGAATGTTTCCGAGTCACGAACCACTTTTTCCAGCCACGCAGCCGGGCTGGCCGAAGGAAGAAAATCGCGCCCCAGAGCCCGCTGCGGCAGAAACGGGTTGGCCGCCAGTGCGTTCTGATAGGTCGTGACAATGTGGTTGTGGATCGCCTCCGGGTCCTTGGTATGCGGCGCGGGCGCCGATTGCGCCCCCAGCGCCTGGTAGACGTCAAACTCGAGTTCCCGCCGGTGGCACTCCCGGCAATGCTGCTCAAAGCTAACCGGCATCAGATCGCCCTTGGGAGAATTCAGGTCCGTGGTGTGGCAGTCCCCGCACTTCATCGGCAGCTTGATATTGCGGATTGTCTTGGGTTGAGCGGGCATGTGCACGGCGTGATTCAGCTTCAGGGCGCGGCCGTCTTTCAGCTTGAGCGCGGCGAACTCCGGATGCTTGCCTTCCCGGAAGGCAGTGACGCTGTTGGCGGCTAGCTTCACGTTGCCGGCGTTGGCCGTCAAGTTATCGTGGCATACTGTGCAATTGCCGTCGGCAACTTCGGCCAACAACGCGCTGCCCTGGTGCTCCAGGTGGCACTGCGCACAGCGCAGCTCGAAATTCGGCTTCCCGGTATCGATGGCCTTGGCCGGATGCGGAGGCCCGTCGTGGCAGTTCTTGCAGGCCGCATCCGCCACGGAGGTGAAAACGCCGGTGTGGCAGACCGGGCAGTTGCTCTCAAACATCGCATGGGAGCGGGAAACAGCGCCATTAGAAAAAATCTTTTCGCCGCCGCCGATGCCGGCCAGAAACGGCGCTACGCCGATCATCGCCACCAGTGGCGCGGCCCAGGTCAATTTCCGCCGCAGATCGCGAAACCGGTTTCCCCGCTTCAGGTAGTCCAGGTCGACGCGCTGCGCCACACTCTTGGTGTCCTGTATTCGTCGTTCGTATTCGAGCGGCTTGTCTTCCTTGGACATATCAATACTTGAGCGACATCACCGCGTGCACCAACGTCAGCACCAGCAATCCCATCGACAATGGGACATGCACGTATAGCCAGCCATGCAGCCAGCGGTGCATCGTGGCTTGCAGCGCCAACTGGCGGCGCTCCTCGCAGATCGATTGCACATCGCCAAGCACCTCATGCGCGGGAATCGGCATGATCGTGCGCAAATGGTTGAAGTAGGCGGCCACCTTGTCACCGGTGGCGAAGAGCTTCTTCGTGTAGGCCGACGGCGGATCGAATAAGAACGGACGAACCTCCTCCAGATAGTGCGCCTTCATCGCCTGCGCCGCGGCATCGCCGATGTCGATCTGCCGCGTGGCGCGCCGCTTGTCGATGACGGCCTGAATCTTTTCCCTCGCCGAGGCCTTCTGCGCCTCGTCGAAATACTGCTTCACGCCGCCGGCGCGCACGAATTCCTTCTCATCCTCCTGCATGCCGAGATCGGCTGTCAGGAACTCCATCCGCTCATCGGCCTCCAGGCGCAATTGCCAGACAAGCATCGGGATCTGGTCATACAGCGCCTCGCGCCGTACCAACTCCATCATGCGGCGCGGCAGCCAGTTTTGCAGCAGCACGCCGAAGATGCCGCTGACCGTGATAATCGCGAACAGCCACATCAGCAACGCCGCCAGCCCCTCACCCCACTGCAAGCCGGTGTGGAAGAGAATCAGCAGAAAGCTCAGCAGGCCAAGCCAGACATGCGCGCGCAGCCACCAGCTGACGCGGCCGAGCGGCGAAGCAGGATACTTTTTCCGCAGGCTCAGCAGGCACTCGAAAATGATGATCAACGTGCCCGCGAAGCCGAACACCAGGCCCGGAATGGAGCCGCCGCTAGGCCCGTTCGGCGACATCCACGCATACAGGAGGTAGCAGGCCGTCGCCGCCAGCGCCCCGGCCGTGCAGGGGAAGATCCAGCGTTGGCTGTCGGCCAGGATCATGCGCGCATGCCCTCCAGGAATTCGAACTTCTGTGATCCGAACTCGATGATATCGCCGTTGCGCAACTCGGCCTCCGTGATTGCCGCGCCATTAACCCGTGTGCCGTTGGTGGAGCCGGGATCCCGCAGAATATGCTTGCCGTTGCCGCTGACGATTTTGCAGTGCAGGCGTGACACTTGGTCATCTTCGGCGAACCGGTAGTCCGCCTCCGGCGCGCGGCCGAAACTGGTCTCCGGATGGCGCAACTGCAACATGCTTCCCGCATGCGCGCCGGCCATCCCGCGAAGGCGAGGCATCAACTCCATCAGCTCGTCGATATTCGACAGCACCTGCGTCTCCACGTGAGCGGCGGGCTGTGCCGGCGCGGCGGCCTTCTGCTTCGGCTGATCCACCGCGACGGCCAGCTGCGTTCCGGCCAGATCGCGCGCGAAGAAGCTCTTCGGCTCCACCCGTATGGCGGCGTCGTGCGGGCAGGCTCGGACGCAGTTGGGTTCCGCGTAGTCCACGCACAGATCGCAAACCACCGCCTTCGGCTTGTACTCCGCCTTTTTCCCCGTGCCCGAGCCCGGCACGGGAATCATCGTCACGTTGATATTGCCGTAAGGGCAATCGGCGGCGCAGTTGGAGCAGCCGATGCACCAGTCCTCGATGACTATGTCCAGCGTTTCCTTGCGCCGGATCGAGCCCACCGGGCACCGCGTCATGCAGAGCGGATCCATGCAGGCGCGGCAACTGGTGGGCACCAGGTACTTGTCAAAGCGCAGGCCGTCCCGGATCAGGCGAGTGACGTTGTCCTCATGCGTGGCCACGCAGCCCTTGACGCATTCGTCGCACCGCGTGCATCGCTCCAGATCGATCAGCAGCAGGTTCTGTCCCTGCATCAACTCCTGCTCCAGGAAGCGGTTGAGCGGCACCATTTGCACCCGGTTCAGGATCTCGGCATCCATCTGCCGGCGCGACCGCGCCACCTCGGAAATCGAATCCCGGACTTTCGGATGGCGCTCCAGCATGAGCGTGAAATCTTCCGCCTTGATCCGCACCAGCTGCACGTAATCCACCGCCGTGCAGGTGGCCGTGCGCCGCCCGGCCTGGAGAGGGTCCTCCAGAACCTCGAACGTCGTGTTGCCGATGACGAATTGTTCCCCCGGCGAGATGAGAAACGAATCGGCCGGGCGCATGCGGAAAGTAATGCGATTGCGCCCCGACGGAAGCCGCATGACGCGCACTTGATTGCCCTCCACCCGCATCTCGAAATGGTCGCGCGAAACGAATTCGTCCCAGGGCGTCTCGAGTTTCCGCTCGCCCTCCGGCGCGCGGCCCCCACGGACCGGCTGCGCGGCAACGGCTCCTTCCGCGCTTTGGCCGGGCTCCTGGCCACTGGCGCGCACGCGGAAGGCCGGCGGCAGCAGGCCCATCTCACCGAAATAGTTGCCGCGCGAGAGATAGTTCAGCACCAATTCCCCGCCGGGAAAATCCTGCGAGACCTTCACGAAGCCTAGCCGGATGAGATAGAACGCGTCGGCGATGTCGCCTTGGCGCACAATCACTTCCCCTGGCGGGACGTCCACCAGCTCCACGCGATCCTTGAGCGAATCCAGAAACTCCACGGTCAACCCGGCCAGCACCGGCACAGACCGGAGGTGTGTCACCAGAGCACGGTTGCGGTAGTTCTCGTTCAGTTGGTTCTTAAAAGCCGGCGCATTGTACAAAACATTGTTGAGGATATTGGGCAGCATTTCAAATGCCACCACTTCGCTCTTTGCCCTCACGGTCGCCGAGCGCGGATAGAACTTGGGCCGCTTCAACCTCTCCTGCTTGAGCGCCGCCAGCGCCGCCAGTTCGCCTATCATGTCGCCGGCCTTGAGTTCGGCGATCGGGTTCGACATCGGCAGATCCACCGAGGCATCGATGGGAATGTGCGTCCGTGTTGCCGCTTTCTGTCCGCTCGAGTCCGGGGCGCCCTTGATGTAGTCGGTGAATTTGGTGAAGCCGCGGAAGAAGCCGCGCTTGGCCGCTCCTTTGGTGGCCTCAACGCCCTGGACGGGGCTCGAGAGGAAGACTTCCACCACACCGGACATCAGGTAAAAGGCCGTGGTGCCGCTCTCACCCTCCCTCATCAGGTACTCGCCGGGGCGGTAGGTTTTCTTCGCAATGGCGCCCGGGAATTTTTCCCAGATTTGTGGCCGTATGCCGGCGAAGTCGGGAACCGCCGCCAGCTCCTCCGAAGATAATGGCGTGCCGCCGAGATCAGCGGCCAGGATGACGTCTTTAGCCATGGACCGTCATGGACAACCGTCCACTATGGCAGATCCCGGGCGAAGCAATCAACCGGGGGTAATAGGAGTGGTCTATCCGAACAGAGCGCGGATGGATTCAAACTCGGTTTGGAAAGATTCCAGAATTCTGTTGGAGACGCCCAGCGGGGAGAGGGTCTCGGCGGGAACGCCCTCAGCCGGCCGGAGCCACGGCTGCACCACGATGCCATGCTGCTGAACTATGCGGTCAGCCTGTTCCAGGACAAAGCTCATCGCGATGCCGCCTTCGGAATCCGGATGCGGACCGTGATGATGCAGCACGGCGGTTTGTATCGGCGCAGGCAGGTTCCAGTGGCGTAGCCCTTCCGCGGACAGTTCGGCGTGGGTGAGCTGAAGCACCGTGCGCTCGCAATCGGTGAGGCTCGCGCTGGTCGTTGTGTAGTTTTCCTGAATCATGTTGCGCTCCTCGGGCAGGCTTAGCGCGATCAGCATCATCCCGATATTGCCCAGCAGGCCCGCGGTGAACGCGCCTTCCGGATAATCCACAGGCATTTCCGTCGCCAGCAGGTCCGCCAGGATCGCGCACGCCACCGAGTGCTGATTGAACGGCGCTGGAAACCAGCCCTTCACCGCGGTCTGCGAAGACCACATCCGCGCCAGCGAAAGACTCATTGTCACGTTGCGCAGCTTGGACAACCCGATCAGGCTCACCGCGTGGCGTACCGAGTTGATTGTCCCACGTCGGCCATACAGAGCCGAGTTCACCATCCGCAGCACGTTGCCCGCCAGCACCGTGTCCTTTTCTATCAGGTCCGCCAGCTCGCCGAAGCTCACATCCTCATCGGCAAGCGTCCCCATCAGTTTGTTCAGGATCGGCGAGAAGGGCGGCAACTTGCCCAAACTCCTGAGCGCCTTATCCTGGTAGTGAGATGCGGACAGCGTGATCGTTTCCACCCTCTTGCTTATCGGACCGGCGCCCGCCAGGCTTGAGTCGAATTCCACATGAGTTCCTTGCGTAGGATAATGGTTCCCATGCCGGAATCCGCCCCAGGCTCGGTTTCCTGGGATGACTCCCTCTCGCTGCCGCAGGATTCCATTACCCCGCCGCCGCCCGCCATCCTCACGCGCCTACTGCGCAAGGTCTATGGGAACAAGGCCGCCGTCGATGGGCTGAATCTCACCGTGCCCTCCGGCTGCTTCTTCGGCTTCCTCGGACCCAACGGCGCCGGCAAGACCACCACCATCAAGATGCTGATGGGACTGGCGCCGCCAACCTCGGGCACCATGGAGCTGCTCGGGCTCCCGATGCCGGAACAGGCCGAGACCATCAAGGCCAACATCGGCCTTGTGCCGGATGAATCGCTGCTCTTTGACCATCTCACCGGACTCGAATTCGTCGAGTTCGTCGGACGCATGTACAAACTGGAGCGCGAAGTGGCGCGCACCAGGGCGCGGGAGCTGATGACCTTGTTTGAGCTGGATGGTCATCCACGCAAGCTGATCTCGGAGTACTCCAAAGGGATGCGCAAGCGCGTGGCCATGGCCGCCGCGCTGATCCATCGCCCGAAGCTGTTCCTGCTGGACGAGCCGTTTGAAGGCGTCGACGCCGTCGGCGCCCGGCTGATGAAAGACATTCTCCTCGATCAGGTCCGTCGCGGCGCCACCATCTTTCTTACTTCGCACGTGCTGGAGGTAGTGGAGCGGCTCTGCACCCGCGTGGCGATTATTTCCAGCGGCAGCCTCGTCATGGAAGCCGACATGGCCGAACTGCGCGGAGCTTCCGAGACGCTGGAGGACGCCTTCGTGCGCGTAGTGGGGGCCGAGCGTACTTCGGAATCGCTCGACTGGCTGTAGCATGCTGCTTCAGTTGCGTGCCATTCTCTGGGCACAATGGCGCACGCTGCGCAACTTCTATCCCCGCGGCCACTACACCAGCCTCGTTTTCACGGTGGTGATGTCGGCGCTCTGGTACGGGATGGTGGCAACTGGCGCCACGGGCGTGGGTATCCTGTTCTCCAGCCCCGGCCGGCTGGCGATCGTCGAACGCGTGCTGCCGGGCGGACTGCTGCTGGCCTTTCTCTACTGGCAGATCGTGCCCATCGTGCTGGTTTCCACCGGCGCCAGCCTCGACCTGAAGCGGCTGATCGTTTACCCGATCTCGCACAGCCGGCTCTTCGGGCTCGAGGTGCTGCTGCGCTTCAGCACAGGCGTCGAGATGCTGATCGTGCTGACCGGCGCCACCATTGGCCTGCTGCTGAATCCGGCCATCCCGTGGTGGAGCTGTCTGGGCTTTGTTCCCTTCATCGCCACGAACCTCTTCCTGTCCGTGGCACTGCGCCAGATTCTCAGCCGCTGGCTGGGCAAACGCAGGATTCGCGAGTTGGCCATCTTCGGCCTCGTCCTGGTGGCCGCGCTTCCGCAGCTCTATTTCTTGGCCGGACTGCCGGACTGGGCCAGGCAGCTCATCAACCGGTTCCACTTTCCCTGGTGGCCATGGACAATGGCGGCTCAGGTGGTGCTCGGGCGGCCGGACTTGCTGGTGATTGGAGTCCTGGCCGGCTGGACCGCGGCCGCATTCCTGTTCGGCCGATGGCAGTTTGAGCGGGGCTTCAAGTTCGACGCCGAGGCGGAACGGGCGACGGTAACCAAACCGCTGAAGCCGGCCGGACTACTGGAGAGGCTCTACCGCCTGCCGGCAATGCTGCTTCCCGACCCGCTGGGCGCCATTGTCGAAAAGGAGATTCGGTTTCTCAGCCGCGCTCCGCGCTTCCGGCTGGTCTTCATGATGGGCTTCAGTTTCGGCCTGCTCATCTGGCTGCCCATCGCCTATCGCTCCGGCAGCGATTCCTCCTCCGCCTTTGCGTCGAACTATCTCACCTTCGTCACCCTCTACGCGCTGCTGCTGTTGGGCGAGGTCTCCTTCTGGAACACCTTCGGCTTTGACAGGAGCGCCTCGCAGCTTTATTACCTGGTTCCGGTGCCGATGGCGGCAGTGCTGGTGGCGAAGAACATCGCCGCGGCGATTTTCGTCTTCCTCGAGATCAGCGCCGTGGCGGTGGCCTGCACGCTGTTGCGGATGCCGATCTCGGCATCGAAACTGGTCGAATCCTACGCCGTGTCGCTGGTGATGACCGTATTTCTGATCGCCATCGGCAACCTCAGCTCTACGCATTTTCCGCGGCCGGTGAACCCGGCCCATTCCTGGAGGTCGGCTTCGGCAGGCCGTTTCCAGGCGATGCTGCTCATGATCTACCCGATCATGTCGATCCCGATCGTGCTTGCCTACCTGGCGCGATACGCCTTCGACAGCCAGCTGGCCTTTTACGGGGTTTTGGGATTTTCGCTCACGCTCGGGTCACTCATCTATTGGGTGGCGATGGAGTCCTCTGTGTCGGCTTGTGTCCAGAGGAAGGAGAAGCTTCTCGCGACCCTTTCCCAGGGCGACGGGCCGGTCTCAGCCTAATCCATAGATAAGCTGAAGTTCGCGTTGACTCATGCTCTCTAGACACCAGGTTCATCTGTTGGCATACTCTTCCCACACGCCAAGTAGTGCCATACTTAATGCCCACTTGGAGCGGATCGCATAGGTCCGTCAGCGCACCAGACCTCCGGCTCTCTCAGTGGGATCCTGCAAGACCAAAACACCGCTGTCCCCGGCACCAAGGTCAAGCTGATCAATCAGTTGCGGCGGACGCTCCGGGACGGGGAACCACTCGTCCATAGCCTGTGAAAACAAGTTAATCCTAGAAAACACCATGATTCCGATTGACTTTGCGGCTTTTCTCCCTAAAATATACATAATCTCCGCCCAAACGGGTTTCGGGAGTGGAAAGGGGTTTCTTGTGAATAGAATCCGTCTGACAATTCTCGCGCTTTGCTTGCTTGCCATCGTTCTTCCCGTATCGGCACAGCAGATTTCCGGCTCCATCAGCGGCGTCGTCCGCGACAATCAGCAAGCCGTCATCGCCGGCGCCAAGGTCGTCCTGGTTAGCACCGGACAGGGTACTAGCCGTGAAATGCTTACCCTCTCTGACGGTAGCTTCATGTTCACTCCACTCCAGCCGGCCGTCTATACCATCTCCGTCGAATCGCCAGGGTTCAAGAAGTTCGAGCAGAAAGAGATCAAGATCTTCGCCAGTGACCGTATCGCCCTGCCTTCCATCGTCCTCGAACTGGGCCAGGTCAGCGAGACCATCACCGTCGAAGCACAAGCCGCTGTCCTGCAAACCCGCTCCGCCGAGCGCGCCGGCGTGCTCACCGGCAACCAGGTCGTCAACCTCGCCGTGCGCACACGCAGCTTCTTTGACCTTGCCGCCACTGTACCAGGCGTTGTCTACACCGGCGGCCTCGGCGGCATCTTCGCCAACGGCGCGCGCGGCAATCAGAACAACCTCACCGTCGACGGCGTCACCAACGTCGACACAGGCTCCAACGGCGGCGTGCTGGCCACCCTCAACATCGACCAGATCGCCGAGTTCAAACTGATGACCAACTCCCAGCCGGCCGAAATCGGTCGCTCCTCCGGCGCGGCCATCCAGATCGTCACCAAGAGCGGCTCCACGGAGTTCCACGGCACCGGTTACTGGTTCCACCGCCATGAAGGCCTGAACGCCAATGACTGGCGCAATAACCAGGAGGGTCGCGCACGCCAGCTCTTCCGCTACAATTTCTTCGGCTACAACATCGGCGGCCCCGTCATTCTCCCGGGTAATTTCAACAAGGACCGCAACAAGCTCTTCTTCTTCTTCTCCCAGGAATTCCAGTCCCAGCTCTCCCCGAATGGCTTGCGCAATGTCTTGTTGCCCACCGAACTCGAACGCGCCGGCAATTTCAGCCGCAGCAGGGAAGCCGACGGCTCCCCGCTCGTCGTCCGCGACCCCAGCAATAACCGCAATCCCTACCCCGGCAACATCATCCCGGCCAGCCAGATCAGCGCCGACGGCCGCAAGATCCTGAACTGGTATCCCCAACCCAACGCCCTCGCCGTCAATGACCCCACCTTTAACCACCAGACTCAGGTCTCCGACCAGTTTCCCCGCCGCGAGTATCTGCTCCGCGGCGATTACAACATCAATGAGAAGTGGCGCCTGTACTCCCGCTACTTGTGGACGCGCAGCGAGCAGGATCGCGCCTACGGCCAGTGGAGCGCCGACTACAACATTCCCTTCGCGCCGATGAATTTCGGCAATCCCGGCTGGAGCTTCATCACCAACGTCACCACCGTCGTCAATCCGACCCTCACCAACGAGTTCATCTTCGGCTCTTCCAAGAACGTGCTCAATATCGATCCCGTCGACGACACCTTCAAGCGTGACAAGCTCGGCCTCAGCTACCAGATGCCTTTCCCCAATGCCGATAAGATCGGCTTGGTCCAGAACTGGCGCTACAACGTCCCCAACTCCCCCTTCACCGGATTCAACGGGACGCCTTTCCGCAATTTCAACCACACCTGGGACATTACCGACAACGTCAGCAAGGTCACCGGTCCACATACTTTCAAGGCGGGCATCTACGTCCACCGCAGCTGGAAAGACCAGACCGCCTTCACCTCCGTCAACGGCAACATCTGGTTTGACCGCGACGGTCAGAACCCCGGCGACACCAACTGGGCCTTCTCCAACGCCTTGATCGGCAACTACCAGCGCCTCCAGCAGTCCAACACCGTCTTGAACGGCGAGTACCGCAACTGGAACATCGAATGGTACGTGCAGGACAACTGGCGCGTCCGTAAGGGCCTCGTGATCGACGTGGGCATGCGCTTCTACTGGATCCAACCGCAGTTTGACCAGGCGCTGCAAACCTCCTCCTTCAACCCGGCCCTCTTCAATCCCGCCAACGCCGCCGTCCAGATGCAGCCCTTCCGCAATGCGGCCGGCACGATTGTGTCGCGCAATCCCATCACCGGCCAGGAAGCGCCTCGCGCTTTGATCGGCTCCATCATCAACACCAATCGTGGATTCGTCAACGGCCTCTACGCCAATGGCATGGGCCGCGCAGGCGTCGACGGCTATCCCAAGGGCCTCATCAATGACCGTGGCATCCACTACGCCCCGCGCATCGGCATCGCCTGGGAAGTCGCCCCCAAGACCGTCATCCGCACCGGCGGCGGCATGTTCTACGACCGCTTCCAGGGCAACCCCGTATTCGACCAGCTGCCCAATCCACCCTCCACCATCAGCCCCACCCTCTTCTACGGCAACCTGGCAACTATCGGTTCCACCGCCGGCGTCTTTTTCCCGGCAGGTGTCCGCGGCTTCGACCTGCTCGGTGAGGTGCCCACCACTATCAACTGGAACTTCACCATCCAGCGCGAACTCCCCATGGGTATCCTGTTCGACATCGGCTACGTCGGTTCCCGCTCCACACACAACCTCGGCCGCACCGACTTCAATATCGTCCCCTTCGGCTCCGCTTGGCTGCCGCAGAACCAGGACCCCACCAACCCCAATCCTCGCTTTGACGGTACCACCACCAAGCCCGTCGACCTCTACAGGCCATACCTCGGTTACGGCTCCACTTCCGTCACCACCTTCGGCGCAGACTCCAACTACAATTCGCTTCAGATCAGCGCCAACCGCCGCTTGAGCAAGGATCTTCAGTTCGGTATCGCCTATACCTGGTCCAAGGCCATGGGCACGACCAGCGGCGATGGCGACACCCTACACCCCACCAACGCCCGCATGGCCAACTACGGTCCGCTCAGCTTCGACATCCAGCACAATTTCGTCGGCAACTTCACCTGGACCCTCCCCAAGGCGGCTCGCGGCGGCAACTTCCTCGACAACAGGCTTGGCCGCGGCATCTTCAACAGCTGGGTCATCTCCGGAATCACCACCTTCTCCACCGGCCAGCCCGACTTCATCAATTTGTCCGTTCGCGGCCTCGGTGGCGCCGATGTCAACCGCATCTGGACCGGTTCGGAAAACTGGGGCCCGCGCATTATCTACACGGGCAACGCTCACGGCAAGGGCAAGGCGATTGACGGCTGGATCGACACCGGCGTCTTCGCGCTGCCTCGCGAGCGCGGCAGCCTCGGCCTGGAATCGGCCTCCCGCCCCATCCGCCGTCCCGGCATCAACAACTGGGACCTCTCCATCTTCAAGGAGATCCCCATGGGCGCCGAGGGCCGCTTCCTCCAGCTCCGCTTCGAGATGTTCAACGCCTGGAACCACACCCAGTTCTCCGACTACAACCGCACCGCCCAGTTTGACCGCGTCACCGGCCAGATCACCAACCTGCCCACCTCCCGCGGCGGAGGCGGCGGACGCTACGGCTTCGGCGCCATCACCGCCGCTCGCAATCCCAGACTTGTGCAATTGGCCGCGAAGTTCTATTTTTAGTATGTGACACTGGTTCTTCCCTTACTCATTCTGTTCTTGGCGGGGTGCACCAGCGCCCCGCCAAAACTCGACACCGCTCCGCTCGCCTCTTCCGTCGATCAGCTCCTCCATTCCGCGGTCGAGAAAAAACAAGTCCCCGGCGCTGTAGCTATCGTCGCCAACTCCACCTCCATCTTCTATGAAGGCGCCGCCGCGATGGACAAGTCCGCCATCGTCGCCATCGCCTCCATGACCAAGCCCATCACCTCCGCTGCCGTCATGCAACTGGTGGAATCCGGCAAGATCAAGCTCGACGACCCCGCTTCCCATTACGCCCCCGAGCTCGCCGATCTCCAGGTGCTCGAAAACGGCAAACTCCGCCCACCCAAAAGCCCCGTCACCGTGCGCCACCTGCTCGCCCATACCGCAGGCTTCGGCTACGAGTTCATGAACCAGCAGATCGCCGCCCACGTCAAAGCCGGCAAGACCCCCAGCATCATGGCCGGCGGCGATGGCTTTCTCAAAGCCCCCCTCCTGTTTGATCCCGGCACGCGCTGGGAATACGGCATCAACACCGACTGGCTCGGCCGCATCGTCGAAAAGGTCAGCGGCAAAAACCTCGCCGAATACTTCCACGAGCATATCTTCCAACCCCTCGGCATGCACGACAGCTTCTTCGTCGTCCCCGAGGACAAAAAAGCCCGCCTCGCTGCCATCCACCAGCGCACCCCCGATGGCGGCTTCGAGCCAGGTAAAATGGCCCTGCCCCCCGCAACCACCTTCTTCTCCGGCGGCGGCGGCCTCTTCTCCACCGCCCTCGACTATACCCGCTTCTGCCAGGCCATCCTTTCCGGTAAATACATCCTCAAGCCCCAAACCGTCGACTCGATGGGCGAAAACCAGATCGCCGATCAGATCATCACGCCCTTCCGCAGCCTCGTGCCCCAATTCGCCACCGACGGAGCCGAGCTGCCCGGTTCCCTCGACAAGTTCGGTCTCGGCTTCGCTCTCAACTCCAACGCCATTGAAGGCGGCCGCGGCCGCAACACCATGGCCTGGGCCGGCATCTTCAACACCTTCTTTTGGATCGACCGCGAACGCAAAACCATCGGCATTCTGCTGACCCAGATGTCCCCGGGCCTCGATCCAGGCCCCAACCAACTCCTGGAAGACTTCGACCGCGCCGTCTACTCCTGGCGGAAGTAGCCAACTCACCACCCGAGCTACAATTCTAGTCATGACCCGCCGCGATACCCTCGCGCTCCTGGCGGCCCCATTCGCACCATCTTCTGCTTCCGCCACCCCCATCCGCCTCGCCCGCCTCCTCTCCCAATGAACCGTAGCTTTCACTCCACCCCCAGGTTTTTGATCCTCCCGGCACCCCCAGTCACAAACCATAACTCTCTCATTTAACAGCCGTTAAGTGCAAACCATTTTTCTCGCTCTGCTATAATACGGATAGGACGTCTCCCGCCCAGGAGCCCGCTCCTCCCCTTCGCGGCTCTGCGGGGAAATCTCTGTCTAATCACAAAGGACACTCTTATGAAAAAGAACCTCTCTACTGGCCCCCGCACGCCCGAAGGCAAAGCCATCTCCTCGCAAAACGCCCGCACCCACGGCCTCGCCTCCGCCGGCCTCTTCATCCCTCCAGGCATGGAAATGGAATTCCAAATGCTCCGCGTCAGCCTCTTCCAGAACATCCTCCCCGAAACCGGTCTCGAAGAGTTTCACTTCAACCGCTACTTGATCGCCAACTGGAACCTCCACCGCGCCGAGCTACGCCTCGCCGAGCTCGCCGCCCAAAACGCCGACCCCTTCTCCTCCGGCCGTGACAAATCCCTCGATGATGAGTACGACCGCGTCATGCGCTACCGCACGCGTTACGAAGGTACCGCTCGTACCTGCCTCCGCGAGCTCAAATTCCTTCAATCCACCCGCCATCTCAGCCGCGTTCTACCAGACCAATCCAACAAACCCGAGCGTCCCAAGCTCGCCAACCCCACGCAAACTCTCAAACTTGCAAATCGAACTCACCCCAAACCCGACAAAGACGACTGGAAGACCTCTCCGAACCCTCCCGCCGACCCCGATCGCTACACCGAATGGATGTTTGCCCGCGAGCGCCTTCGCAAAATGCCCCCCAGGAGGCCCTAACTCACCACTTCCCTCACCAGTTTTCCGTGAACATCGGTCAACCGGAAGTGCCGCCCCTGGTACTTATAGGTCAACTTCGTATGGTCTACGCCCAAAGTGTGCAACAACGTCGCGTGCAGGTCGTGCACGTGCACGGGATTGGAAACGATGTTGTAGCAGTACTCGTCCGTCTCGCCATAACTCTGCCCCGCCTTCACTCCCCCGCCCGCCAGCCACACCGTGAAGCATCGTGGATGATGGTCCCGCCCATAATCCTCCTTCGTCAGCTTCCCCTGACAGTACACCGTCCGCCCGAACTCCCCGCCCCACACCACCAGCGTGTCCTCCAACAGCCCCCGCTGCTTCAAATCCGTGATCAGCGCCGCCGACCCCTGATCCGTGTCCCGGCACTGCGCTTGTATCTGCTCCGGCAAATGATTGTGCTGATCCCATCCGCGATGGAACAGTTGAATGAACCGCACCCCGCGCTCGGCCAGCCGCCGCGCCATCAAACAATTCGCCGCGTAGCTGCCCGGCTTGCGCGCCTCCGGCCCATACAACGCGAACGTCGACTCCGGCTCCCCGCTCAAATCCGTCAGCTCCGGCACCGACGCCTGCATCCGGAACGCCATCTCATACTGCGCGATCCGCGTCGCGATCTCCTGATCGCCCGTCTCTTCCAGCTTCATCTGGTTCAGCTGCTTCAGATCATCGATGAACTGACGCCGGTCCGCCGTCTCAAACCCAGGCGGGTTCGACAGGTGCAGCACCGGATCGCCCACCGACCGCAGCTTCACTCCCTGATGCTTGCTCGGCAGGAACCCGCTTCCCCACAGCCGGTCGTACAGCGGCTGGTCCCCTTTGTTCCCGCTTCCCTGGCTCACCATCACCACGTAGGCCGGCAGATCCTTGTTCTCGCTCCCCAGCCCGTAGCTCAGCCATGCCCCGATCGACGGCCGCCCCGCCAATTGAAACCCCGTCTGGAAAAACGTGATCGCCGGGTCATGGTTGATCGCTTCGGTGTGCAGCGTCTTGATGAAGCACAGCTCGTCCGCCACCTTCGCCGTGTGCGGCAGCAGCTCCGACACCCACGCCCCCGACTTGCCGTGCCGCGCGAACCCGAACTTCGAAGGCACAACCGGGAAGCTCGATTGCGTCGATGTCATCCCCGTCAGCCGCTGCCCCTGCCTCACCGAATCCGGCAGCTCCACGCCCTGCCACTCCATCAACCGCGGCTTGTAGTCGAACGTCTCGATCTGCGACGGCGCGCCCGACTGGAACAGGTAGATCATCCGCTTCGCCTTCGCCGCCGCCCCGAACAACTGGCTGTTCCCCAGCGATGCCAGCGCCACCGATCCCAGAAAATCCCGACGCCTCATCTCTTACTCCTTCGTCACCGTCTCGTCCAAATTCAGCAGCAGGCTCGCCACCGCCGTGTACGCCGCCAGGTCCGCCGTCTTCAACCTTTCATCCCTCGGCGAATCCCCTTCCTTCAACAACCGCTCCGCCTCCGCCGGGTTCGTCAGAAACTTATCCCGGTACCGCGCCAGGCTCGCCTCCAGCACTTCCTTCTCCTTCGCCTCCGGTCGCCGCGATGTCGCCACCAGAAACCCGTACTCCACGCCTCCATTCCGCATCATCCGCTCCGCCATCTTCCGCGCCGCCTCCACATACGTAACATCGTTCATCAGCGTCAGCGCCTGCAGCGGTGTATTCGTGCGAGTCGTCCGCACGATGCACGTCTCGCGCCCCGCCGAATCAAATGTCATCATCCCCGGCGGTGGCGCCGCTCGCTTCCAGAACGTGTACACGCTCCGCCGGTACAGATCCTCGCCCTTGCCCCGCTGATAATCGGCCCCGCCCGACAGCTCCTTCCACAACCCCGCCGGCTGGTACGGCTTCACGCTCGGACCGCCAATCTTCTCCACCAGCAGCCCCGACATCGCCAGCGCCTGATCCCGCACCATCTCCGGCGCCAGCCGGAACCTCGCTCCCCGCGCCAGCAACCGGTTATCCGGATCACGAGCCGCAAGCTCCGCACTCACCTTCGAACTCTGCCGATAAGTCTCACTCATCACGATCGTCTTCAGCAGCCGCTTCACGTCCCAGCCCGTTCGCATGAACTCCGTCGCCAGCCAGTCCAGCAGTTCCGGATCCGTCGGCGGCTCGCCCTGCGAACCGAAATCCTCACTCGTCCGCACCAGCCCCGCCCCGAACAGCATTTGCCACAACCGGTTCACCGTCACCCGCGCCGTCAGCGGATTCCGCTCATCCACCAGCCACCGCGCCAGTCCCAAACGGTCCATCGTTGCGCCCGCCGGCATCTGCGGCAGCGCCGCCGGCAACCCGCGCGTCACCTTCTCACCCGGCCGGTCGTAAGCTCCGCGGATCAGCAAATGCGCATCGTTCGGCTTGGCATTCTCCTGCATCACCATCACCGTCGGCAGGCTCTCCCGGAACACCGTATACTGCCGCCGCGCCGCCACAACCCTCTCCCAGCTCGCCCGCGTCTCCGCCGGACCGAACTCGTCCAGATACGCGTGCCGCAGCTTATCCTTCTGCGCCTGACTTCTCTTCCCCTCCGCGATCTGCGCGATCCGGTTCAACCCCAGCGGCTCGGCCAGCATCTTGATCTGAGCCCCCCTCAGCGCCACGTTGTAGATCCGCACATCGCGCAGCGAACCCTCGAACCGCCATCCCCCGCCTCCCCCAATCCGCAAAGGCTCATTCTCCGTGAACCCCTGGTTCAGCTCATCCACCTGAACCTTCATCTTCATCGGCTCGCCGTTCAGATAAATCCGGATCCCGTCCGCCTCCCGCGTCCCGTCATAAGTCAGCAGCACGTGGCTCCACTGGTTCAAGGGCGCCGCCTCCACCGTCTCCACCCGCCCCGCGTCGTCCAGCCACCGGCTCACGAAGTTCCCTTGCAGCTTCCCGTCCTTCAAATACAGCCCGTACCCTTTGCCTTCCTGCTCATCCTCGGCCCGCGTCAGGATCGCTCCATCGCCCGACGCCGGCTTAATCCAGGCCGCCAGCGTGAACTTGTCATAGAAAGTGAACTTCGCCTTGTTCCCCGCATCGATCATCCGCTTTCCGTCAAACTGTTCCTCCGCCGCGTGATGGAACAGCATCTCCCGCTGGCTCGCCCAATCCAGCTCCGGCCCGTTGGCGATCCCGCGCGCCCACTCCTCCACCGCCCCCGCCGGCAGCGCGAAACCAGCCTCCGCCTCCTCCACCTTCTTCTGCAACTCTCCCAGCTGCCTCTGCTGCCTCACCGTCGGAGCCGGAATCACCGGCGGCGTGTTCCCGTACTTGAAATACTTGCCCCGCTCCGGAATGTTGTTGAAGAAGGCGTAGAACCGGTAGAACTCCTTCTGCGAAACCGGATCGTACTTGTGGTCGTGGCACCGCGCGCAACCGAGTGTCATCCCCAGCCAAATCGTCGACGTCGTCTCCACACGGTCCACCACATACTCCACCGCGTACTCTTCCGGAATGATCCCGCCCTCTCCATTGCCGCGATGGTTCCGGTTGAACCCCGTCGCGATCAGCTGATCCAGCGTCGGATTCGCCAGCAAATCACCCGCCAGCTGCTCCACTGTGAACCGGTCAAACGGCATGTTCCGGTTGAACGCCTCAATCACCCAGTCGCGCCACCGCCACATGTACCGCTCCGCATCCGTCTGGTAGCCGTTCGTGTCCGCATACCTCGCCGCATCCAGCCACCGTATCGCCATCCGCTCCCCATACCGCGGCGATGCCAGCAACCGGTCCACCGCCTGCTCATAGGTCTCCCCTGCCGCCAGCTCTTCCGGAGTCGGCGGCAATCCCGTCAAATCGAAACTTACCCGCCGCAACAGCGTATGCCGCTCAGCCTCCGGCGACATCTTCAACCCTTCTTTTTCCAGCCGCCGCCGCACAAAATAATCAACCGCGTTCACCCCCTCGGGAACCTTCTCCCTTCGCGGCGCCTCCAGCGACCAGTGCTTCTCCCACTTCGCCCCCTGCTCAATCCACCGCCGCAGCACTCCAATCTCTTCATCGGACAGCTTCGCCGCCCCCGTACGCACCGGCGGCATCCGCAGCGCTTTGTTCTCTGCCGTCACCCGCTGCACCAGCAGACTCGCTTCCGGATTCCCCGCCACAATCGCCGGCTTCGCTCCCGCCTCCGTATCAAACCGCACCTTCGTCAGCCGGTTCGCCGAATCCGGCCCATGACACGTGAAACACTTATCGCTCAGAATCGGCCTGACGTCCCGGTCAAAGCTCACCGTCTGCGCCGCGGCCACTGCCGCCAGCATCGCGAAAATGCAAGCCCCTCTCGACATATCCGGTTAGTTGCATTTTATCCCAACCAATGCAAACACTGGTTGGATGCGCGGAGTCATCATCGGGGCCGGTTTCTTCTCCCACTTCCAAGCCGACGCCTGGAATCGCATGCCCCATGTCGAAATCACCGCCGTCGCAGACCCGCTCCCCTCACGCGCCGCCGAGTTCGCCGCCAAGTGGACCATCCCCCACCACTACACCGATGCCGCCGAAATGCTCACCGCCGAAAGGCCGGACTTCGTCGACATCGTCACCCGCCCCAACACCCACCTCGAGCTAACCCGCCTCGCCGCCTCCCACAAAGCCCAGGTCATCTGCCAGAAGCCCATGGCCCCCACCATGGAGGACTGCCGCGCCATGATGAACGCCTGCTCGAAGGCCGGCGTCCGCCTCTTCATTCACGAGAACTGGCGCTGGCAGCCCTGGTACCGCGAAGCCCGCAAGATACTCGACAACGGCCTCCTCGGCAACCTCTTCTACGCCGGCTTCCATCTCCGCACCGGCGACGGCCGCGGCCCTGAACCCTACCCCGCCCAGCCCTACTTCCGCGAAATGCCCCAACTCCTCATGTACGAAATGGGCATTCACTTCATCGACACCTTCCGCTACCTCGCCGGCGAATTCGACTCCCTCCGCTGCTCCATGCGCCGCGTCAACCCCGTCATCCAGGGCGAGGACTGCGTCGTCATCGAATGCTCCTTCAAGTCAGGCGTCCTGGGAGCCTTCGACGCCAACCGCGTCAGCGGCCCCTTCCCCCCCGAACAAGCCTTCGCTCACATGCGCCTCGAGGGCGACCGCGGCCTGCTCCGCATGACCCCCGACGGCCGACTCTGGCTCACCGAATACGGCAAGCCCGAAACCGAACACCCCTTCCACCGGCCCGAGACCGGCTACAAGGGCGACAGCATCCTCGCCCTCCAAAGCCACATCATCTCCGCCCTCCAATCCGGAGCCCCCTGCGAATGCGATGCCGCCGCCTATCTCCCCTCCGTCCAAGCCGTCTTCGCCTGCTATGAATCCCACCGCGCCGGCCAGGTGATCCGCCTCTAACGCACCAGTCACACAGGCTTATAGGTGAACACCATGTATAGCACGACGCCGATCACCCCCAGCACGGCCGCCGCCGCGACAAACTCCAGCACGATGATCCGCTTCAGGTTCGGTTCCGGCGGGCGATGATGCTTCGACAGTTCAATCATGACTCTCACCCTCCGCCTTCTTCTTAACGCCCCTGCGCGCTCCTGTCAAGCCTCGATATGATGAGCTTCGTGCCGTCAACTGAAGAGCTGCTCCTGCTCACCGCCGTCGACTTCCAGCAAATGGAGGAGTTCGCCCGCCGTCCGCTCGTCATCGAGCGCGCCGAGGGACTCTTTCTCTGGGACGCCGCCGGCAAGCGCTACTTCGACGCCATCGGCGGCATCTTCGTCGCCGTGCTCGGCCATCGGCACCCGCGTGTCATGGAGGCCATGCGCCGCCAGATGGAGCGCATCACCTTTGCTCCCCCGCTTCATTCCATCGCCGATGTCACGCTCGAGTTCATCGCCAAGCTCGGCGCCATCACCCCCGCCAATCTAAACTACGTGAAACCCTTCTCCGGCGGCTCGGAAGCCGTCGAGGCCGCCTTCAAGTTCACCCGCCAGTTCTTCAAACAGATCGCACAGCCCGCACGCTACAAGGTCGTCAGCCGCTACCACGGCTATCACGGCGGCACCTTCGGAGCCATGGCCGCCAGCGGCACCGGTCCGCGCAAAACACCTTTTGAGCCGCAGATGCCCGGCTTCCTCAAGGTCCCTCCTCCCACCTACTACCGCGACCGCTTCTCCGATTGGGAGGAATGCAACCGCTTCGCCGCCCGCGCGTTTGAGGACGTCATCCTCAACGAGGATCCCTCCACCGTCGCCGCCATCATCGTCGAACCCATCGGCAACACCGGCGGCATCGTCACCCCGACGGACGAATATTTCCGCATCCTGCGCCAGATCGCAGACCGTTACGGCGTCATGCTTATCTTCGATGAGATCATCACCGGCTTCGCCAAGACCGGAAGCATGTTCGCCGCCGAGACCTTCGGTACGACGCCAGACATCATGTGCCTCGGTAAGGGCATCTCCTCCGGGGCCATCCCGCTGGCTGCCATGGCCGCGCGCCAGGAGATGGGCGACGCCTTCCTCGGCCGGCCCGAGCAGCAGCTGCAGTTCATGCACGGCCACACGTATGCCGGCAATCCGCTGGCCTGCGCCGCCGGCATCGCCGTCATGGATGAGATTGTTGAGAAGCGCTTGTGGGAGAAGGCAGCGCGGCTCGGCGCCTACCTGCGCCCGAAGCTCGAAGCCCTCTCACGCCACGGCGTCGTGCGCGAGGTTCGCGGCAAAGGCATCTTGCTCGGCGTCGAGCTCACCGATCCCAAGATCGGCACGGCGCTCAAGACCACCGCCATCGACAACGGCGTCATCCTCCGCGTCGACCCCGGCTGGTTCGCCGTCTCCCCGCCCTTGATCGCCGAAGAGTCCGATCTCGATGAGATGTGCGCCCTGATCGAAAAGAGCCTTGTCCAGGCTATTGAACAAGCTTGAACAGCGCCGGCATCTCCGCGATCAGCTTCGCCGCGGCCCCGCGCCCGTACGGCGTGCGGTCAACTTCATAGCCCTGTAAGTCGTACTCGGACTCCATCGGCATGTAGTCGCCGCCCTCCCCGCTCGAGTAGCCGCAGAAGAGCGTCACCGCGAACGGCGATGCCTTCTTCACCGCTACGCCGATCTCGGCGAACGGCTCGCCCGGCATGGCAACCAGCGCCACCTCGCCGATCCTCAGCACCTGCACCCGCACCTTCACCGGCGTCGCGTCGTACGGCCGCTGCCACTGCTCCAGCAGATCCCGCACCCGCCGCAGCCGCGCCTCGGCCACTTGCTTATCCGCTGCGGAGGGCAGCTGTGACTCAGCCTCCTTCACCGCCGTCCTCATCCGCTCCATCTCGGCCGCCGTGTACTTGCGCGGCGGCAACTCCAGGATCTTGGAAGCGAACTTCAGCGTCCCGTCGCGCGGACCATCCACCCGCCACGGCTGTTTTGCGATATAAGCGGTCGACTCCACAAAGCCCTCAAACCGCGGCGCGCGCTTCGTCGTTTCCACCTGCAGCGCAAGCGCCGCCGCCTGATGTCCGAGGATCGTTCCCAAACGGTGCGCCACCTTCAAGTCGCCCGTGAAACCCTCCACAGGTCCCTGATCGCCCGCCGCGCCCTGGAAGAACAGGCACAGCGCTCCGGGCAGCGCACGCTCCACCACTTTGCGCATCATGCCCGGCCAGTCCGGCGAGATGTGTTCGTTGTCCCACGCCATCACCGTGCCGTGGCACTGATAATTCACAATCACCGCAACGGGCTTGCCCGCCGCATCGTCCATTCGCACTACGTTCAGGTCGCCATCGATGAAGCCTTCGGGATTGACGCCGACAGCCGGCGGCTTGCCGTCCGCCGCGCGAATGCGGCGGTTGATGTTGATCGTGCCCACGCCACGCCCGGCGCCCACATGCACCGGCGCGAGCTTTGCATTGGCCTCGACAATCGCGCCCACGATCTTATCGGCCACGGTTGCCCAGTAGCGATCGTAGGGTTCGCGGAACGGCGAAAGGTCCATGCCCACCGGACCTTTGACGCCGGTTAGCATCGGCCCGGCGTGGGTGTGCGTCGCTCCAAGGCGGATGTGGGTAGCGGGGATGCCGGTGGCGGCAGCCGCGCGCGGGATGAGCTTGTCCAGGTGCCGGACGCTCAAGGCATCCACATCCACCATGGCGAACTTCTGCCGGCCGTCGCTCACCACCAGCGCCGTGGCGATGAAGCCGGCCGCGTCGATGCCCGCCGCCGCGACATGGCGCTGCGCGCCCCAGTTCATCTGCGCGATGCCGGAGGGCGGAGTGATGTCGGCGCGCGCCACGCCCGCAAGAAGTCCGGAGGGAGTTACTTCGGCGCGGCACACTAATGCCGCAAGACACACCAGGACCATGGTTCGCATGGTCCTTATTGCATCAAATCTCAGGCGCTGGCGGGTGTCGCCTTTTTGCGGGAACGAGAAGCCCGTTTTTCGGCGGGCGGCTGACGGTCGCTCTTCTTCAGATTCGGGATCACGATGGACGATACAAACTTCTTCTCGCCATGGTCGTCGAACTTGATTACGGTGTACTCCTCATTACAGGACATCACCGAGCCGAGACCGAATTTTCCGTGTTCCACCTGGGCGCCGCTGGCGAAGGCTGGCTTAGCCATAGGGTCGATCTTCCTTTTGGGGAAAAGAATTCCTTATGACTATATTAGCAGAAACGCGATTCAGCTTTCTTACGGCCCTTTTGGGGGCGATCATTTCGAGGATTTCGCCATCTTGGGGCCATCAATTGGCTATTCCAAGCCTCGAAGTCGCGTTGCAGATCCGCCGCCGCCTCGGCCCGCGTGGCCGCCAAGTTGTTCTGCTCGCCGACGTCCTTAGCAAGGTCGTACAGCTCCGCCTCGCCGCCCTCCTTGAGCAGCTTCATGTTGCCCTTGCGGATGGCGCTGCGTGCGCCGAACCGCCAGTAGAGCGTCTCATGCGGCGCCTTCTTGTTCTTGCCGGTGACGTGCGGCATCAGGTCGACGCCGTCGAGCTTCCAGTTCGGATCGATAGAGCCCCCGGCCGCCGCCACGGCAGTGGGCAGCACATCCAGCGCGATGGCCGGCTGTTCGTACACCGAGCCCTTCCGGATCTTCCCGTTCCATTGCATCAGGAAAGGCACGCGGATGCCGCCCTCATAGACTTGTCCCTTGAATCCGCGTAGCGGCGTGTTCCGCGAGGTGTTGACCGGCGTCGGGCCGCCGTTGTCGCTGATGAAGAAGATCAGCGTGTCCTCCATCAGCTTGTTCCGCTGCAAGGTGGTGAGCACGCCGCCGATGGCATCGTCCATCGCCGCCATCATTCCGGCGTGAATGCGCCGGTTGCGGTCGGCGATCCCCGCAAACCGGTCCGTGTACTTCTCCATCGCCTGCATCGGTGCGTGTACGGCGTTGAACGATAGGTAGAGGAAGAACGGGCCTGCCTTGTGCCGGTCAATGAAGCTGATCGCTTCGCGCCCCAGCGCGTCGGTGAGATACTCCTTCTCGTTCACCCGCTCGGTCCCGCGCAGGATCGGATTGGCCGTGTCGGCGAGCGCGTCGTTATAGGAGTGCGCCCCGCCGAGAAACCCGAAGAACTCATGAAAGCCGCGCTTCATCGGATGAAACTCCGGCTGATAACCCAGGTGCCACTTGCCCATCAGGCCGGTCGCATATCCGAGCGATTTCAGCCTGTCCGCGATGGTTGTCTCGGTCAGTGGCAGCCCGAACTCGTTCAATGCCAGATCAGCCGGTCCTGGATTCAACTCATGCCCGAACCGTTGCTGATACCGCCCTGTCATCATCCCCGCCCGCGTCGGACTGCACACCGGGCAGGAGACGTAGCCATTGGTAAACCGGACCCCGTTCCGCGCCATCGAGTCAATGTGCGGCGTCGGGAAGTCGCGCTCGCCATAGGGGCCGGTGCCCCCGTAGCCCAGATCATCGGCAAACAGCAGCACGATATTCGGTTTTCGCGAGGCGGCCGCCAGTGGCGCCGCCAGGGCAGTTTGCAGGAAGGTTCGGCGGTTCATAGGTAAATACTACTCCATGCCTTCCTTTGGCGGGGCGGTACAATCAGGGCATGGCGACCAGCCGGCGAGTAACGGCCATCATCGAGCGAGACGGCGACTGGTATGTCGCCACCTGCCCGGAATTCGACATCGCCAGTCAAGGTAAAACCGTTGAGGAGGCGCGCGCCAACTTGACCGAGGCTTTGACGCTGTTTCTGGAAACAGCCGACCCCTTGGAGATCGAGAGCCGCTTCCACCCCGACGTTTTCATCACCCAAGTTGAGGTCCCGGTTGGGTAGGCTCCGGCCACTGTCAGGCGAGGAGGCTTGCCGCATCCTGGAGAAGCACGGGCCAGCGGGGCAGCCACGCGATCATGCAGAATTCGTTCCATCACTTCTTCTCATTGCCTGATCCCTCTAGGATCCGCACCACGCGGTTGGGCTTGACGCGGCCGATCTTTTCCACCTGTCCGTTGGGCCAGCGGATTTCGAGATCCACTTCCTCCGCCGCACCTAGGCCGAAGTGGAGGCGGAAGTCGTTGACCGAATAAAAGCTGGCTTGGCTGAGCACTTCCTGGGCTTGCACTTTGCCCCCGTAGCGGGCGGTGACGCGGGCGCCGATGGCGTCGCGGTTGGATTTGACGCCCTCCAGTTTCACTTGCAGCCAGTTGCGGTTGCCGGAGAGGTCGTTGCGGAGCAATGACGGCGGCTCGTGCATGTTCACAACCAGCACATCGATGTCACCGTCGTTGTCGAAATCGCCGAAGGCGGCGCCACGGCTGGCATGCGGGACGGGGATGGCGGGTCCGGCTTCCTCGAGCAGCTCCTCGAACTTGCCGCCGCCGAGGTTGCGGAAGACGACGCGCGGGGTCTTGTAGGGATATTGCGGGAGCTTGGCCTCCACTTCCGGGTAGACGCTGCCGGTGACATAGAAAAGGTCGGCCAGGCCGTCGTTGTCGAGGTCGGCGATGGCGGCGCCCCAGCCGACATAGCGCGTTTCGACGCCCAGGCCGCTGGGGATGGTGACGTCCTGGAAATTGCCCTTGCCGTCATTGCGATAAAGCGTGTTGGTGTCGTCGGCGAAGTTTGTCTTGAAGATGTCGAGCGAGCCGTCGAGGTTATAGTCGCCGATGCCGAGGCCCATGCCGGCCTGCTCCATGCCGTCCTCGTTCAACGCAATGCCGCGCTCGAGCGCCGATTCGGTGAAGGTACCGTCGTGGTTGTTGCGGAAGAAGAGACTGGGCGTCGAGTCGCAGGCGACGTAGATGTCGGGCCAGCCGTCGTTGTCGAAATCGGCGGCGACGGCGGTCATGCCGTAGCTGCCTTCGGCGGCCAGTATACCGGAGGCACGGGAGACGTCGGAGAAAGTGCCGTCGCCGTTGTTGCGGTAGAGCCAGTGGCGGGCGGGCGGCAGGCCGCGCGGGCCGCAGTTTACGGGAATGCCTTTCCAGTTGCAGTTGTTGGTCTGGCCGGGCTTGGGGACCTTGGCAATGTCGAAGACCAGGTAATTCGAGACGAACAGGTCGAGGTCGCCGTCGCGGTCGTAATCGACGAAGGTCGCGCCGGCGCCCCAGTACACTCCCTTTTGGAGCAGGCCGGCCTTGGCGGTGATGTCTTCAAAGCGGCCTTTGCCGGTGTTGCGGTAGAGGATGTTCTGACCCCAGTAGGTGATGAACAGGTCGGTATGGCCGTCGTTATCGAAGTCGCCTGCGGCGACCGAGGAGGCCCAGCCGGCGCGGAGCAGTCCGGCTTTTTCGGTGACGTCCTCGAAGCGGCCTTTTCCGGTGTTGCGGTAGAGGCGATTGGAGACGCCGGGTGGGTCGCCGTCCAGGCGCGTGCCGCTCAAAAGGAAGATGTCGAGCCAGCCGTCCTTGTCGTAGTCGATGAAGGCTGCGCCGGGGCCCGTGGTTTCGAGGATATAGGTCTTGCGGTCGGAGGCGCCGTAGATGAGCGGGTGCCTCAAGCCGGCTTCGGCCGCGACATCGGTGAACTTGGCGTGGAAGGGGCGGCCGGATGGTTTGCCTCGGGGTTGCGGTTTCACGGTGCGTGTCGCGACGCCTTGCGCGAGCAACGCGGATGCAGTCAGCAGAAATGTCCAGTGGCGCACTCTCATAAGTCACGAATGGTGATGCCGACCAGGGCGAGTGTCATGCCGATGATCACGACCACCGAAGTCCAGGCGACAAAATTGTACCAGCGCGAGTTGATGTGAGTCTTCATCACGCGCGGCTTGTTCACCAGCAGGATCATGTAGATCAGCACAAACGGCAGCAGCACGCCGTTGATGACCTGACTGAACAGGATCATCTTCACCAGCGGGAAGCCGGGCAGCAGCGTGACTCCGGCTCCGGCGGCGATCAGCAGAGTGAATAGCCAGTAGAAGATGGGCGCCTGCTTGAAGTCGAGGCTTTGTCCGGATTCAAAGCCGAGGCCCTCGCAGACGGTGTAGGCGGTGGAGAGCGGCAGAATGCAGGCGGCGAACAGGGAAGCGTTGAGCAAGCCGGCGCAGAACAGCAGGTAGGCGTACTCGCCAAAGGGTTTCAAGCCGAGCGCGGCGTCGGTGGCGTCGGTGATGTCGCGCGGCTTAACGTCCCAGATGGCGCCGGCGCAGGCGACGATGATGAAGAAGGCGATCACGGACATGACGATGCAGCCAACGATCACCTCGACGCGCGATTCGGCGTACTCCTTGACGGTGACGCCCTTTTCGACGATGGCCGCTTGCAGGTAAAACTGCATCCACGGCGCGACCGAGGTGCCGACCATGCCGATGAGTAGGCCGAGATAGCCGGGATCGAGCATCAGCACGGGGCGGACGCTGTAGACGGCGGCCTCCTTCCAGTCCGGGTTCACCAGGAATCCGGCGATGATGTAGCAGACATAGAGGGAGCAGGAGAACAGGAGGACTTTCTCCACACGGGCGTAACTGTTCTTGACGATCAGGAGCCAGACGGCGAGCGCGGCCAGCGGCACGGAGATGTAGCGGCTGACATGGAACAGCTCCAGCGAAGTGGCGACGCCGGCGAAGTTGGCCATGACGTTGGTGAGGTTCGTGGCAACGAGGGCGGCCATCATCACGAAGGTGGTGCGGACGCCGTACTCTTCACGGATCAGATCGGAGAGGCCCTTGCCCGTAACGGCGCCCATGCGCGAGCACATCTCCTGGGTGACGATGAGCAGCAGCGTGATAGGGGCCAGCGTCCAGAGAGGAAGATAGCCGTACTTGGCGCCGGCCTGCGAGTAGGTGTAGATGCCGCCGGCGTCATTATCGACAATGGCGGTAATCAAGCCGGGCCCGAGCACGGCCACAAAGATGCCGATGCGGTGTTTGAAACGCCGGAAGAAGCGCGCGACCCTCATTTTTCGCGCAGCACCGTGATCACGTCATCGGCGGTGATCACGCCCTCCATGACGCCTTCCTCATCGACGACGGGCAGGCTGAGCAGGTTGTACTTGTCGAACAGCTCGGTGACTTTGTCCTGCTTGGCGGTGACATCGACTTGAATCAGCAGCTCCACGGCGAGTTCGGCCAATGGAGTCTGGACCGTGCCGCTGAACAAGCGCGCCAGCGGGACGGCGGCCGTCAGCTTGCCGTCCTCATCCACCAGGAAAAGCGAGTTCAGCGAATCATGCAGCTCTTCATTACCTCGGAGGGCCTCGAAGGCGTCGGCGATGGTCGCCTTGGAGTGCAGGGCCACATATTCGGTGTTCATCAAGCCGCCGGCTGTGTCTTCCTTGAATTCGAGCAGCTCGCGGACTTCGGTTTTCGGCTCGCTTTCCATTTCCGCGAGGATGCCCGCGGAGGTGTCCTCTTCGAGTTCGCCAAGCGCGTCGGCGGCCTCGTCGGGGGCCATTTCTTCGAGGATGTCGGCGGCGCGGTCGGTTTCGAGTGACTCGAGAATGCTGGCCTGGATGTCGGGCTCGACTTCGGAGAGCGTATCGGCGGCCACTTCCTCATCGATGGCTTCGAAGATGGCTTCGCGGTTGTCGGGGCTGAGCTCTTCGACGATGTCGGCGAGGTCGGCGGGGTGCATTTTTTCAAGCAGCGCGTGAGAGATGTTGAGGCGCAGGCGGCGCTGCGGGTCTGGCTCGAGGATGTTGGTCAGTTCCCAGCGGATGGAGTTGACGGGAATAGGGTTCTGGATCTTGCGGATCCAGCTGCGGGGGACGGCGCCCTGGAAGATGCGGCGGACGATGCTGCGCAGGCCGACGTCGACTTCGAGCACACGCAGCTGGCTGCCGCTTCCGTTTTCGTGGATGGCGAAGGTGACGTCGGTGACGCGGACCACTTTGCGGCCCTGCGCGTCGATGATCTGTTTGTCCATGAGGTCGCGGACGAGGCGTAGCATGTACTCGTCGGCGTGGTAGGGGATGAGCTTCTCGTCCTTGAGGTGGATGCCCTTGAGCGAGATGGAGCGGACCTGGTCGTGGCGGAAGACGAGCCAACTCCAGCCGCCGCCGATGAGGAAGCGGTCAATACGGGCGGGATCGATCAGAGGGACAAGCGCGGCATCGCGGATACGGCCGATTCTGCGGCCTTTGAGGTCGTAGACGACAAGGCCCACCAACTCCGTGAGATAAAGCAGCTTCTCCGGCATTGTTGCGATTCCACGGCCCTCTCAATGTAGCATAGAACTCGTGAGATTCATGCGCATTTTTTTCGCCATTGCCGCTCTGTTTTTGGGGGGATGTTCGCGTTCGGGGCCGGGTTCGTTGACGCCTGAGGAAGGGCTGAAAAGTTTCCGATTGAGCGAGGATTTCGAGGTTCAGATTTTCGCCGCTGAGCCGGATGTTGTGGACCCGGTGGACATGGTGTTCGATGAGTACGGACGCGCGTTTGTGGCGGAGATGCTGGACCTGCCGTATGACCCGGTGGACGGCAGGCCGGCGCGGTCGCGGATCAGGATGTTGGAGGATACCGACGGGGACGGGCGCGCGGACCGGAGTGCGGTGTTCGCCGAGAACGTGCTCCAAGTGAGCGGGCTGATGCCGTGGAAGGGCGGGCTGATTGTTCCGGCGGCGCCGGAGATTCTGTATTGGAAGGACACCGATGGCGATGGGCGGGCCGATGTGCGCGAAGTGCTGTTCACGGGCTTCTATCAAGGAAACCCGGAGGGGCAGATCACGAATCCGCGGCTGGGGCTGGACAACTGGATCTATTTTTCGAACGCCGGCAATGAGGGGTTGATCCGTTCGCTGAAGAATCCGGAGATGCCGGCCGTGCAGGTCCGCGGCGCCGACTTCCGGTACCATCCGCTGAGCGGGCGGTTTGAGGCGGCCTCGGGCCCGGCGCAGTATGGTTCGACGTTCGACGATTGGGGCAACCGGTTCATTTCGCAGAACACGATTCATCTGAGGCACGTGGTGCTGCCGCGGCATTTTCTGTTGCGCGCGCCGCTGGTGGAGGTTGCTTCCGTGTGGCAGGACCTGTACGGAGATTTCCCGCGCAAGATGTATCCGTTGACGGAACCGCAGCACTGGCGCGTGGTTCGGACAAAGCTGCGGCAGGAGCGGTTCGATGATCAAAAGTCGGGGCGTGTGGAGCACGTGGCCGGCTACATCACGGGAGCGGCGGGAGGGACGCTCTATTCCGGCGATGCGTGGCCGGAGAGCTACGTGGGCAATGTGTTCACGGGCGATGTGAGCGGGAACCTGGTGAGGCGCGATGTGGTGAAGGCGGATGGTGTGACGTTCCAGGCGCGCCCCGCCAAGGAAGGCGTGGAGTTTCTCGCGTCGACGGACCAGTGGTTCCGGCCGGCCTGTTTTGCGAATGCGCCGGACGGCAACCTGTACATGATGGACATGCAACGTGAGTTCATCGAGACGCCGCTTTCGGTTCCGGAGGAGCTGCGCAAGGAGATGGATTTCTACAGCGGCGACAAGCTGGGGCGCATTTATCGTTTCTCGCATAAGAGTCCGCGGCAGCGTCGGGCGCTGCGCGTGGAGGTGGGCAAGGCGAGCGCGGCGGAGTTGGTGAGGCTGCTGGAGCATGAGAATGGCTGGCACCGGGAGACGGCACACCGGCTTCTCATGGAGAGGCAGGACGCAACGGCATTGGCGGCCCTGCGGGAGTTGGCGGGTTCGACGCGCGACGCGCGGGCGCGTGTGCGGGCGTTGTGGGTGCTGGAGGCGATGAACGGTCTTGATGCGGCGCTTGTAGGAGGCTTGCTGAAGGATGCGCATCCGCGAGTTCGGGAGCAGGCGGTGCGGCTGGCGGAGCCGCGCGCCGTTCTGGCGATGGCGGAGGATGACGATGTCCGGGTGCGTTTTCAGACGGCCTTCACGCTGGGCGGCGCGGATACGCCGGCGGTGCGCCGCGCGTTGGCAAGACTGGCGCGGCAGGATGGCGATGACCGATGGGTGCGTGCGGCGATTCTGACCTCGGTAGCGAATTATCCAGGCGCGTTCCTTGCCTCGCTGGGCGATGGCGTGAACAAGGAGATGGCCGTTGCGCTGGGTTCGCTGGTGGGGGCGCGGAATCAGGCGGGCGAGTTGCAGGCGTTGCTGGGAACGCTATCCAGGCAGAAGGATCCAGCACCGGGACTTTCCGGGCTGGCGCGCGGGTTGCGGCTGGCGGGGGCGCGCAACGTTCGCGTGGCGGGCTCGGACGCGCATATTGCGCGGTTCATTGATCAGGGGATTGAGCCGGCTTGGGAGGTGGCGCGGTTCCTGTCGCTGCCGGGACTTGTGGAGCGCGCGTCGCGGGAGGCGTTGGATGAAAACCGCGGCGCGGATGCACGCATGCGAGCGATTGCGGCGCTGCGCGGGGCGCCGTACGCCGCGGCCGCTCCGGTGCTGGAGAAGCTGGTTGCCTCTTCCTCGGCAGTACAAGGGGCAGCGGTGCAGGCGCTGGCCTCCTTTGATGAACCGGCGGTGGCGGGGAAGCTGATCGAGAACTGGCGAAGCTATTCGCCCGAGGCGAGAGGGAAGGCGATTGGGGCGCTGATGTCGTCGAAGGAGCGGATTCCGGCGATGATGGAGGCGCTTGAGAGCGGGCGGATCGAGAAGGCGGCTGTCGATATCGGCTCGCGGAACCGGCTGCTGGAGAGTACGGATGCGAAGATCGCGGCGCGGGCGAAGGTGCTGTTTCAGGTCGGCGGTGACCGAGCGAAGGTGGTGGCAGCTTATCGCGACGCGCTGGCGCTCGACGGCGATGCGGCGCGTGGCAAGCTGGCCTTCGCCGAAGCGTGCGCCAACTGTCACATGCCGCGGAGGCTGGGCGGAACGCGCGTGGGGCCGGACTTGTCTGGAGTGAGCGTAAAGACGAAGGAGGAACTGCTGGCGGCGATTCTCGATCCGAGCGCGGCGATTGAATCGCGCTTCGTGAACTACGTGGTGACGACCAAGGACGGCCGCATGTACGACGGCATCCTGGCGTCGGAGACGCCGGGGGCGATCACGCTGCGCGGCGGCGCGGAGGAGGATGTGACGCTGCTCAGGAGCAATGTCGCCGAGATCCGGTCGTCGTCGATTTCGCTGATGCCGGAGGATCTGGAGAAGTCGCTCAGCAAGCAGCAGCTGGCCGATGTGATTGCTTACTTGCGTGCCGGGCTGTAGCGGCGATGCGGTAGCCCCCGCACCCTGCCGATCATGCGAGAATCAGCCGTCTGCCCTTTGGCTCCGGGATTGGATCTCCAAACTCTTTTGCCGTCTTGATCCAGAGCCGTATCGCTTGCTTTGCGCTGGCGAGCGCCGCTTCTTGCGTGGTTCCGTGCGCCGCGCACCCGGGCAACTCGGGAACCTCCGCCACGAATGACTCATCTTCATTGCTCCAGTAGATGATGATCTTGTACTGGTTCATAGGCGACCGCCGAGTCTGTATTTCAGAATAACAGTTCGCACTTGCTTCATTAAGATAAGGCTTTGCGTGAGTCCCACCCCGGTGCAAATTGCCTTCCACTCCCTCTTTGCGAAAAAGATGATGGCTACCGCTGACACGCTTCTGAAATCCAAGGCTGTCCAGCAGCCGGCACAAATCATCGAAGCGGATCGCTGCATCCGCGGTTCCGCTCAGGATCCGCCGAAGAGTCTTTTCCGCACCCACGCAATAAGTGTAGCTGGTGACCGATCGTCGTCGATTTCGCTGATGCCGGAGAATCTGGAGAATTCGCTCAGCAAGCAGCAGTTGGCCGATGTGATTGCTTACCTTCGTGCCGGGCTGTAGCGGCGATGAGCGGGGCGGCGGTGCTGTAAACTGAGACTTGTGAGCTTCGATGACTACAAAGTCGTGCTCTATCGGAATCAACCCGACGGGTGGGTTGCCGAGATCCCAGCCATAGCGGGCTGCCACGCCCTCATGCCAACCCCGGAGGCTGCTCTGGCTGAGCTTGCGGAGGTTTTCCGCATGGTTGAGGCCGAGCACACGGAAGCGGGCAAGCCTATGCCTCGCGATACCACTGAAATCGTTCATGCCTAGCGCTCGTGCGGCGGATTTCCGTCGTGTCGCCGCGAAACTTGGTTTCCATCTTGCGCGAAAGACGGGCAGTCATGAACGATGGATTCATAATGACGGCCGCGCGACCACGATTCCGTTTCATGGTGGACGGGAAATCGGACCTCCGCTTTTCTATAGGATCCTTGAACAAATGGGCGTCGACGAAGAGGCGTTCGGCAAGTTGAGGTAACATGCAGTCGCCGCTACGCTGCCGGCGCTACTGGAAATAAACCGAACCGTCGGCGCGGAAGTTGGTGCCGCGGCGCCAGGGGGCGGGAGGCATGTGGCGGAAAGCCTCTTCGTTGAGCTCGACGCCCCAGCCGGGTTTGTTGGGGATTTCGAGGTAGCCGTCCTTTTTGACCATGAGCGGCTCCTTGAGCACATCCTTGCGCGAGCCGGAGTCCGGGGCGGCGTATTCGAGAATGTGGAAGTTGGGCGTGGAGGCGGCGAAGTGGACATTCACGGCCGTTGCCAGTGGACTCATGGGATTGTGCGGCGCGACGCGGATGTACTGGGCTTCCGCCATGGCGGCGATCTTCTTCATCTCCCAGACGCCGCCGCAGCAGCAGATGTCGGGCTGGACGTAGTCGAGCGCCTGGCTGTCGATGAGGGGACGGAATTCGTGGCGCATGTAGTTGGATTCGCCGCTGGCCAGCGGGACGTTGACGTGATCGGAGAGCTTTTTCATGGCGGCGAAGTTTTCCGGGCGGATGGGTTCTTCCAGCCACATGATGTTGTAGGGCTCGAGCAGGCGGGCGAGGCGGATCGCGCGCTCGACTTCGACGAACTTGGTGTGGATGTCGACGCCGATGTCGATGTCGGGGCCTACGGCTTCGCGTACGGCGCGGACGCGTTCGGCGCTTTCGCGCATGGCCTGATTGTTGGGCATCTCGCCGGGTGCGATGATGCCCATTTTGAGCGCGGTGTAGCCGTACTTTTCGATCATGGCGCGCGCGTTTTCGCCGGCTTGCTTGTGGGACGTGCCGCCGCCGGTGGACTGGTAGGTGCGGATCTTGTTGCGCACGCGGCCGCCGAGCAGGGCCCAGACGGGAACGCCGGCGGCTTTACCGGCGATGTCCCAGAGGGCATGCTCGATGCCGCTGATGGCGGAGTTGACGATGATGCCACCGGGGAAGCGGGTGGTGTTGACCATCAGGTCAAACAGGTATTGAATGTTGCGAGGGTCCTGACCGGTGAGCCACAGCTTGAAATCCTCGATGACCTTCACGGTGGCCTCGTCGGGACCGGCCGAGTAGGCTTCGCCGATTCCGTAGATGCCCTGGTCGGTGAGAATCTTGACGTAAACCCAGTTGCGTCCGCCGGCGCCGACCAGGAAGGTCTTGATATCGGTGATCTTCATCGGCGGGAGGTTGCCGATTTTGCCTCCGTCGAGCGGTTGGAGGCCGCGGTTTTGCGCGCGGGCGAGTGAGGGGAGAAGTCCTGCGGTTAGGAGGAATGTTCGACGGTTCATGGATGTGCTCCTGGCGAGTCAGCATATCATCGCGGCAGGGGCCGGATTCGGCACGATGTAGTGAAGGATAATCTTGAGCATGATGCGAAGGGTGATTGTTGCCGGCTTGCTTGCGGCGGGGCTCGCTGGACAGGAATGGCCGCGGTTGCGGGGGCCGAATGGGAGCGGGGTGTCGGAGGCAACGGGGCTGCCGGTGGAGTTTTCTCAAACGAAGAATCTGTTGTGGCGGACCCAGGTTCCGTTTGGGCGCTCTTCGCCGGTGATCGCAGGCGACAGGATCTTTCTGACGGCGTCGGAAGGGGAGAAGCTGATCACGCTGTGCCTGCGGCGGCGCGATGGGCGGCTGCTGTGGAGGCGGGAGATTCCCAAGGCGCAAGCGACGCCCGTCTTCAAGACGAACGATCCGGCATCGCCGACGCCGGCAACGGATGGGCGGAGTGTGTACGTGTTTTTCCCGAACCTGGGGTTGGTGTCGTTCACGCTGGAAGGCAAGGAGCGGTGGCGGCTGCCGCTGGGGCCGTTCGATACGTTTTATGGGTTAGGGGCTTCGCCGGTGGTTTATGGCGATACGGTGTACCTGTTGTGCGATGCGCGGAAGGACGGGTTTCTGATCGCGGTGGATGCGCGCACGGGGCGCGTGCGGTGGCGCGCGGAACGCAAGCTGGCGAAGATGGACGGCTGGGCGACTCCGGTGATGGCGGATGGGCGGCTGATCACGCTGGGCGCGCACCGGCTGGATGTCTACTCGGCCGCGAAGGGAGAGCCGGTAGCGGCGGTGAGCGGGCTAGGATACTTCACGATCGGTTCGCCGGTAGTTCATCAGGGGATGGCGATGTTCATGACGTTTGGCGGGGAGAAGCCGATGGGGCCGGCCTTCGAGGAATGGTTGAAGAAGGATGCCGATGGGGACGGGAAGGTGTCGCGGGAGGAGGCGGCCGATGAGGAGTTCGGAGCGATCGACCGCAACGGGGACGGATACGTGACGCGGGAGGAGTGGGACCTGCTGCGCAATGCCGCGGTCGGCGATCATGGGCTGCTGGCGGTGCGGCTGAGCGATTCCCACGTGGTGTGGAGGCAGAAGCGGAGCTACGATTCAATTCCCACGCCGGTGATCTATCGTGACGTTCTTTATATGGTGAAGAGCGGGGGCATCATTTCGTCGGTCAATCCGGCTACAGGGGAGGTTCACAAGACAGAGCGCGCGGAAAAGGCGGTTGGGACCTATTATTCGTCACCGGTGGCCGCAAACGGGAAGGTGTACTTCACTTCAGAGCAGGGGAAGGTGACAGTAGTGAGCGCAAAGGCGGAGTGGGAAATCCTGGCGGTGAACGATCTTGGGGAAGAGTGCTACGCGACACCGGCGATTGGGCAGGGTGTGCTGTACCTCCGAACGCGGGGGGCCATGTACGCCTTTGGCGGGGGAAAGTAGAAATCTTTGGTTGCGGTTTCCTGTGAAACTGTGATAATTTCATTCGCACGTTATTTTTTTGTCCCGCGGCTCAGAGGCCGAGGAAAGGGAGCGAGAATGCTGCTTGCACTACTGATCTGGGTGTTCACGGTGGTGATCGTTTGGATGTTTGCGGGAGACTACTGGACGTTTCCCGAGGCGATCAACGAACACGGGCGCCAATACGACCAGCACTTTGCCACCACGCTATACATCACAGGTGCGATCTTCTTTGTGTCGCAGATTGCGCTGGGGTGGACGATCTTCAAGTACCGCGACAACGGCGGGCGCGCGACCTATTCGCACGGCAACAACAAGCTGGAAGTGCTTTGGACCTCGGCGGCGGCGGTGCTGTTTATCGGCGCGGTGCTGCTGAGCACGCGGATCTGGGCGGGCGTGCACTTGACCCCTCCGCAAGGCGAGGTGGTGGAGATCGAGGCGGTGGCCAAGCAGTTCCTGTTCAACTTCCGCTATGCGGGAGCGGACGGGAAGTTCGGCAAGCTGGACATCAAGCAGATCAACGACGCGGCGGGAAACCCGTTCGGGATCGATGAGAAGGACCCGGCGGGCAAGGACGATGTCGTAAACTCCAATATCCGGGTTCCGAAGGGCAAGCCGGTGCGGCTGATCCTGCGGAGCCGGGACGTGATTCACAACTTCTTTGTGCGGGAACTGCGGGTGAAGCAGGACATGGTGCCGGGGATGGTGATTCCGCTGCATTTCCAGGCCGATAAAGTGGGGAAATATGATGTGGCCTGTTCGGAGCTGTGCGGTCTGGGGCATCACCAGATGCGGGCGGAGCTTGAGGTGATGGAGCCTGCCGATTTTGAGAAGTGGCTGCAGGAAGAAGACGCGAAATTGAAGGCGCAATAGGGGAAGAGGAAAACATGGCATCGCACGCAACACACGTACATACGCCGCCGAGCGGATTCATCCGGAAGTACGTCTTTTCGCTGGACCACAAGGTGATCGGCAAGCAGTACTATTTTCTGGCGCTGTTCTCCGTTTTCCTGGGGATGTTCCTTTCGGTGCTGATGCGTTTCCACATGACGTATCCGGACGCGAAGGTGAGCTGGTTTGAGTCGCTGTGGCCGGTGGGAGCGCCGGGCGGGGTGATGACGCCGGAGCTGTACCTTTCGCTGATGACGATGCACGGGACAATCATGGTGTTCTTCGTGTTGACGACAGCTCCGCAGGCCGGATTCGGGAATTTCTTCCTGCCCATACAGATTGGCGCCGAGGACATGGCGTTTCCGGTGCTGAACATGCTGAGTTTCTGGACGACGTTTCTGGCGTTGCTGGTGATGTGCGCGGCGTTTTTTGTGGAAGGCGGCGCACCGCTGGGCGGCTGGACGGCCTATGCGCCGCTGAGCGCGCTGGGTGAGAGCGCGGGGCCGGGTCAGGGAATGGGAATGAACTTGTGGATCCTCTCGATCGCGCTGTTCTGCGGCGCGTCGCTGATGGGCGCGATCAACTTCATTGCGACGACGATAGACCTGCGGGTGCCGGGCATGACGCTGATGCGGATGCCGCTGACTTGCTGGGCCTGGTTCGTGACAGCGATTCTGAGCCTGCTGGGATTCGCGGTGCTGCTGTCGGCGGGCATACTGCTGCTGATGGACCGGACGGCTGGTTCGAGCTTCTTCCTTCCGGCGGGGCTGGTGGTGAACGATCAGATTCTGGACCACCGGGGCGGGTCGCCGTTGCTGTGGCAGCACCTGTTCTGGTTCTTCGGGCACCCGGAGGTGTATATCGCGATTCTGCCTGGCATGGGCCTGGCTTCGAACGTGTTGTCGGTCTTCGCGCGGAAGCCGATTTTCGGTTACAAGGCGATGGTCTACGCGATTCTCGCGATCGGGTTCCTGGGCTTCGTGGTGTGGGGCCATCACATGTTCATCAGCGGGATGAACCCGTATACTTCGATCGCGTTTTCGATCATGACGATGGCGATCGGGGTGCCGAGCGCGATCAAGACGTTCAACTGGGTGGGCACGCTGTGGGGAGCGCAGATCCGGCTGACGACGGCGATGCTGTTCGCGTTGGGCTTTGTGAGCCTGTTCGTGAGCGGCGGCATCAGCGGGATCTTCCTGGGTCAGCCGGGACTGGATCTGTACCTGCACGACACCTACTTCGTGGTCGGCCATTTCCACATGATCATGGGCGTGGCGGCGATCTTCGGCATGTTCTCCGGGACGTTCTTCTGGTTTCCGAAGATGTTCGGGCGGATGATGAACGAGACGCTGGGCAAGATTCACTTCTACCTGACCTTTATTGGGGTGTACGCGATCTTCACGCCGATGCACGTGCTGGGCATCGTGGGCAATCCGCGGCGCTACGCCGATTACAAGACGTTCGAGTTCATGGGGCAGCTGCTGAACGTGCACACGTTCATGACGCACGCGGCGATCTTCACGGCGGTGGTGCAGGTGCTGTTCGTGATCAACCTGTTCTGGAGCATGAAGAAGGGCGCCAAGGCGCCGGACAATCCGTGGGAGGCGACCTCGCTGGAATGGTCCATCCCGTCGCCACCGCCGTTTGACAATTTCGGCGGGAAGCACTTGACGGTGCAGCACGGGCCATACGAGTACGCGGTGCCGGGCAAGGAAAAGGATCACGTGATGCAGGTGGACCCGGCGTAGAAGAATGACGACGAGCCAGACCATCAAAGGGACTCCTCCGCCGCCCGTGCAAGAAGGCGGCTGGGGTCCGGATCCAGGCAAGCAGCGGCGTGCGTCGCTGACGGGAATGTATGTCCTGTTCGCGGCGATCACAATGCTGTTTGCGGCGTTCACCTCGGCGCTGGTTGTGCGGCGTGGGCTGGGCGATGACTGGTCCGGGATTCCCGTGCCGGGCATTTTGTGGGTATCGAGCGCCTTGATCGCACTCAGTTCGGTTGCTTTAGAGATCGCGCGGCGGAGGCTGTTGGAAGGCGAGCGCGAGCGATTCACGGTGTGGTGGACAGCGGGAACGATGCTGGGCCTGCTGTTTCTCGGCGGCCAAACAGCTGCCTGGCGGCAGCTGCTGGCGCAGGGGGTTTACGTATCGACGAGTCCCGGCGGGTCGTTCTTCTATCTGTTCACGGTGGCGCACGCGGTGCACGTCGTGGGAGGCGTAGTGGCGCTGCTCTATATCGAGTACCAGGCGCTGCGGCTGCGGCTGGGCCCGGGCAAGCGCACGGCGGTGGAAGTGAGCCGGCTGTACTGGCATTTTCTGGCCGGGTTGTGGATTTATCTGATTCTGCTGTTCCAGTTCTGGGGGTAATGAAAGATGGCATCTGACGCCAAGACGGCAACCTCGTTATGGTCGGGCGGTGGTTCGCCCTACGCGATCGGCTCGAAGAAGTTCGGCATGTGGCTGTTCATTGTGTCGGACATGCTGACATTCACTGCACTGCTGGTGGCATATACGTACCTGCGCATGTCGACCGCGACGTGGCCGACGCCGTTCGCATTTTCACCAAGCATCATCTTTTCGACGGTGATGACGCTGGTGCTGCTGAGTTCGAGCTTGACGATGGTGATGGCGGTGCATTCGATGAGCCATGGGGACCGAGGCAAGACGGTGAAGTGGATTCTGGCGACGATGGTGTTCGGTTCGGCGTTCGTGATTCTCCACATGATGGAGTGGATGCACCTGATCCGTGATGAGAAGGTGACGCCGTTCTCGAATCCGTGGGGCGAGCCGCTGTTCGGGGCGACATTCTTCGGCATCACCGGATTGCACATGACGCACGTGACGATCGGGGTGATTTATCTGGGGATCATCGCGGCGGGCGTGGGCCGGGGCAAGTTCACCTATGAGGATGTGGAGGTGAGCGGGCTGTACTGGCACTTTGTCGATCTGGTGTGGATGTTCGTATTCCCGCTGATTTATTTGATGTCGGTGAAGATGTAAGAGGAGGCAAGATGAGCGCACACGGACACACGGAACAACATGCTCCCGAGGGGGCGACGACCAAGCTGTTTCTCATGGTGTGGATCGGGCTGCTTGCCTTGACGCTGATCGAGGTGCTACTGGCCTATCTGCAAACGCCGCTTCTGATTATGTTGGTGGTGTTGATCGGGCTGTCGACGATCAAGGCGGCGATGATCATCGCCTATTTCATGCACATGAAGTTCGAGAAGTTCTCCCTGGCGGTGACCCTGTTTCCGATGACGGTGTTCTGTATCCTGATGATGTTCGTGGTGGTGCCGGACGCGATGCGGTCGCTGTCGATGCGGCCTTAGAGGTGCGGCGGTGGATGCGGCACGCGCGGAAGCGTTTGCGGGGAACCTGTTAGGTGCGCTGAACCACGGCGCGCTGTGCCTGATGGTGTCGGTGGGGCACCGCACGGGTCTGTTCGACACGATGGCGGGCATGGCGCCATCCACTTCCGGTGAGATTGCCGATCGGGCGGGGCTGAATGAGCGGTACGTTCGCGAGTGGCTGGGGGCGATGACGACGGCGCAGGTTGTCGAGGTGGATCCCGCGACAAAACGATATTCGCTTCCGGCAGAGCACGCTGCTTTTTTGACACGAGCCGCCGCGGCGGACAATATAGCTGTGTTCGCGCAGTATGTCGCCGAATTGGGCCGCGTGGAAGACGATATTGTGGAGTGCTTCCGCAACGGGGGCGGCGTGCCGTATGAAAAGTTCCCGCGGTTTCATGAGGTGATGGCGGAGGACAGCGGGCAGAGCGTGCTGTCGTCGCTGGAGTCGCATATTCTCCCGCTGGTGCCCGGACTGACCGACCGGTTGCGGGAGGGGATCAGCGTGCTCGACGCGGGTTGTGGGAGGGGGCGGATTGTGAACCAGCTGGCGGAGTTGTTCCCGAGGAGCAGGTTCACCGGAATGGACCTGTCGGCGGAGGCGACCGGGCATGCGCGGCTGGAGGCCTTGCAGCGCGGATTGAGCAATGCGCGGTTTGTCGAGGCGGACCTGAGCGACTTCGACAAGGCGGCGGAGCCGGAGGCGTACGACCTGATCACGACGTTTGATGCGATCCATGACCAGGCCAAGCCGCTGAACGTGCTGCGGGGGATTTTCCGGGCGCTGAAGCAGGACGGAGTTTACCTGATGCAGGACATCAGCGGGACCAGCCATGTGCACAAGGACGTCGAGCATCCGATCGGAACGTTCCTGTACACGGTCTCCTGCATGCATTGCATGACGGTATCGCTGGCGCAGGGCGGCGAAGGGTTGGGAGCGATGTGGGGCGAAGAGAAGACGCGGGAATACTTGGGGAAGGCGGGATTCGGCTCGATCGAGACGAACCGGCTGGCGCACGATATTCAGAACAACTGGTACGTCGTGAGGAAGTGACGCGGGGTGAGACCCAACCTGCCTTGCGCCGAGCCAAGGATGCTGGGATACTAGGAGCATAATTGCTGGGGAGGTTCCATGAAATCACTGACTCGCTCTCTATTTGCCTTGATCTGCCTGCTGCCTGTTACGGCGCTTGCTCAGTTTGAAACGGCCACCGTGCTGGGCACGGTTCGTGACGCCACGCAGGCGATTGTGACCGGCGTGAAGGTAACGCTCGAGAATGTGCAAACCGGCGTGGTGATGACGCGCGAGACGGACGCAAACGGGAGTTTCGAATTCGTGAACGTGCGTATCGGGCGGTACAAGGTCACCGGAGAGAAGCAGGGGTTTTCCCGAACCTCCGCGGATGAGTTCACCGTCACGGTGAACGCCCGCCAGCGTGTGGATTTGATATTGCAGGTGGGCCAGGTGGCCGAGAGCGTAACCGTATCGGGCACCGTGCAGGCGCTGGAAACCGACTCGAGCGACCGCGGGCAGGTCATCAGCGCGCAGCAGATCGTCAACCTGCCGCTGAATGGACGAGCCTATGCCGACTTGGCGCTGCTGGTGCCCGGCGTCCGCCGCTCCGCCATCGCCGTTTCGCGCGACGCGTCCTTCAATGTGAACGGGCTGCGGAGTTCGCTCAACAATTTTGTGGTGGACGGAGTGGACAACAACTCCTACGGGACTTCGAACCAGGGCTTTTCCAACCAGGTGGTGCAGCTTTCGCCGGACACGGTGGCCGAGTTCAAGGTGCAGACCAACAACTACTCGGCGGAATTCGGCCGCGCCGGCGGAGCGGTGATCAACGCCAGCATCCGCAGCGGGACCAACGAATTTCACGGGGCGGCGTGGGAGTACCTGCGCAACACGAGCCTGAACGCGGTGGGCTTCTTCAAGCCGCAGGAGAACCGCAAGCCGACGATGGTGCAGAACCAGTTCGGCGCCGCGCTGGGTGGCCCGATCCAGCGCGACAAGCTGTTCTTCTTTGCCGATTATGAAGGCTTCCGGCGTGTCACGCGGCAGCTGACGCTTTCCACACTTCCGACGATGCCGCAGCGGCAAGGGAATATCGGGTTGCCGGTGCGGAATCCGCTGACCGGGCGCGAGTACACCAACGGCGTGATCCCGCAGAGCGACATCACGCCGTTCGCGCGCAAGGTGCTGGACGAGCTGCCGGCGGTGAACCGGCCGGGCATCTCGAACAATTTCGAGGCGCTGCCGCGCCGTTTCGATGGCAGCAACAAAGGCGACATCAAGGTGGATTACTACGCCAACTCCGCCTGGAACACCTTCTTCCGCTACAGTCACCGCTTGATGAATAATTTCGAACCGCCGGCGATTCCCGGACCTTCCGGCGGCAACTCCAACGGCAACGTCCGCGTGCTGAACTACCAGTTGGCCGGCGGCGCCACCTGGACCATGGATGCCCGCAGCGTGATGGAGTTCCGCATCGGCATCGGCAAAACCGAGGGCGGCAAGTTCCCCGTCTTCATCGGACAGCCCCCGGCGAGCGTTGCTTATGGAATTACCGGAATTCCGGAGGATCCGCGCTTCGCCGGAGGTTTGTATGCGCAGTCGATCACCGGCTACACGCAGCTGGGACAGCAGTCCTCCAATCCGCAATTCCAGAACCCCTTCGTCATCAATCCGAAGCTGAACTGGAGCCGCATCCAGGGGCGGCATTCGCTCAAGGCCGGCTACGAGTACCAGTCGATCGGCACCGAGATCGACGACTTCAATCCCAAGTACGGCCAGGACAACTACGGGAGCCGCTTCAGCGCGCCGGTTGCCTCCACCAACAACCTGTACAACCTGGCCGACTTCATGTTCGGGCTCCGCAACAGCTACTCGCTTGCCAACGCCGTCATCGTCAACCTGCGCCAGCGGATGCATTTCCTCTATCTGCACGACGACTTCAAGGTCACGCCCAAGCTTGTGTTGAACGCCGGGTTGCGTTATGAACTGGCCACGCCGCAGTGGGAGGACAGGAACATCCTCTCGAACTTCGATCCGGTGAGCCAACGCCTCGTCCAAGCCAAGGACGGTTCCCTGTTTGACCGCACGCTGGTCCGGCAGGACCGCAACAACTTCGCGCCGCGCTTCGGGCTCTCCTACACGCTGACTCCGAACACGGTGATCCGCTCTGCCTACGGGGTCAGCTACATTCATTTCAACCGGCTGGGCGGAGAGAATCTGCTCAGTTTCAACCTGCCGGGGATCTTCAATATCGGCGTCAACCAGCAGCCCGGCCAGGGCCCTTGCGCGGCCAACCAAGCACCGAACACCTGCTTCCGTCCGACGCAGCAAGGCTACCCGTCGAACCTGCTGGATCCCACGCGCGCCAGCACGCTGACGACACGCACCAATTACACGCCCGCCGATACGCGCACCTCCTACACGATGAGCTGGCACTTCACGGTGCAGCGCGAGATCGCGAAGAACTTCGTGCTGGACGTCGCCTATGTGGGTAACCGCTCCAACAAGCTCATCATTCTCTCCGACGTGAATGAATCCCGCCTCAACCTGCCGGGGCAGAACCTGACGGTGGACCAGCGCCGGCCGATCCCGGGCTTTGGCTATATCCAAGGCTCCTTCAACGGCGGGTGGGCCAACTACAACGCGCTGCAAGCCAAGCTGGAACGGAGGTTCGCCGGCGGCTTCTACCTGCTGAACTCCTTCACATACGCCAAGGCGATGGATAACGCCAGCGGCCATCTCGAGGTGCAGAACGGCGACGATTCCCGCGTGCATTTCTCGCGCATGCAGCTGAACAAGGCGCAGAGCGGCTATAACCAGAAGTTCAACGACACGCTGACTCTGGTGTGGGATCTGCCGTTCGGCAAGGGCCGCAGCATCGGGTCGGGCTGGAGTGGCGCGGCTGAAGCCGTGCTCGGCGGCTGGCGGCTGACACAGATCAGCACGATGACCACCGGCACGCCCGTGAATCTGCGCTATGGTCCCGTTGCCCGCCAGCAGGTGTCCGCGTCCGGAACGTACCGCCCCAACCTGGTGGGCGATCCGAAGACGCCGAACGGGGAATGGTTCAATTACCTGAATCCGGCCAATGTGCTGATCATCCCTACCGCGGAAAGTAATCCGTTCGGAGACGCGGGACGCAACACGGTTCTGGGACCGGGCTTCTATCAGACAGACCTGGGGCTGCACAAGTCATTCCCGCTGCCCAAGGAAGGCTGGAACATCGAGTTCCGCGCCGAATTCTTCAACCTGACCAACAATACGAACTTCAACACACCGGAAGGCAACCGCAGCAGCAACAATTTCGGCACCATTACGTCCACCGCGCCGCCGCGGCAGGTGCAATTCGCGTTGCGGTTCGGGTTCTGAAGCGGCGGCAATCAAGCTAGGGGAACCTTTCCCCAGGCGCGGATACGTTCATCGGCGGTGACCAGGCGCAGGCCATGGCACCGCGCCGTGGCGACGATCAGGCGATCGGCGGGGTCTTTGGGGAACGCCTCGTCGAGGAGGACGCTTTCAGCGGCGATCCTGGCGGTGATGGGAACAACGGTCAGGAGCGGGTGAGTTTCCAGTTCACCGATCCAGGTCTCCAGGGGAGCATCCACCTCGATCCGGCCGCGCTGTACCAGTAAGGCAGCCTCCCATAAACTGATGGCGCTGACCGCAAGCGGCTGGCCCTGTTGTTCCAACTGGCGCAGCATTTTCCATGGAGGCGGCGTGAGGCGAGTGGGATCGATCAGCCACCAGATGAGGATGTGGGTGTCGAGCAGAACGGAGGCCACTTAACGGGCGCTCTCCCACTCGGAATCGACATTGAAGTTGACGATGTCGCCAAGGATGCGAATGCGGCCTTTCCAACTGCCGCCGAGAGGCTTGGAGATGGGGCCTGCTGGGGTTAGGCGCGCGACCGGCTTGCCGCGCTTGGTGACGACTATGGTCTTGCCTTGCGCCACCGCGTCGAGGATGCGGAGGCAGTGAGTTTTGAACTCGCTGGCGGAGACGGTCTGTTCGGTCACGAGACTATTTTATATATGACTATAGTTACCAGTCAAGCAGTCATTTGCTCGAAAGCCCGCGATATACCCGATATAAGAGAGTTGGAGTCTCCATGGTCACGCGCGAGGGCGGGAGAGCTGAGGACGCTGTTTCCGGTGCAGGAGTGGCGGCAGGCCTCAAACCAGCTTGGCGAACCAGTCGCGGACGCGGATCTTGTCGGCATCGGTGCCGAAGCCAAGGCTGAACCAGCCTTTGTAGCCGCGGGCGCGGAGGTCGGAGAAGAGGGCGGGGAAATCGATGTTTCCTTCGCCAGGGACGAGGTGGATTTCGTAGTCGCCCTTGTTGTCGTTCAGGCGGACCTGGCCGATGCGGGAGACGCCGAAGGCGTCCAGAAATCCTTTCCAACCTTCCGGGACGAGATGCGCGTGGGCGGCGTTGAAGGCCCACTTCAGGCTGGGTGAGGAGATCTCGTCGAGGAACCAGCGCATCTCTTCGACGTGGTGAGGCAGGTAGCGGATCTCGGAGTGTTCGGGCTCCTTGTTGTGATTCTCGAAGAAGAGCGTGGCGTGGCGGCGTTCGGCTTCGCGGGTGATGCGCTTGACGCGCTCGACGGCGGCCTTGCGGCGGGCCTCGATATCGCCGAACTGGTAGCCGCCGTGGATGATGACCCAACCGCAGCCGATGCGCTGGGCGAGGTCGAGACTCGCAAGCAGGTAGCGGTCCACCGCTTCGGCCAGGATGGGGACGTACTCGGCCCCATTGACGGCGGAGGTGGTGTGGATGCCGATTTGGACGGCGTGCTTCTCGCACAGGGCGCGGATGCGGCGTGAGCGCGCGGCGTCAAAGGAGCGGATGTCGTTGGGCGGGACGTCGGCGGCGAAATCGATGTAGCCGAAACCATTGGCGGCGGCCCAGGCGATGTGGGTTTCGAGCGGTTTGTTGGCGGCGTTAAAACCGAAGCGGTCTTTCATCGTGCGGTTCCCTCCATTTTCTCGCAAATGGGCCGCCGGAAGTGCGGCGGTAAAGAAAAGTCCGGCTCAACCGCCGATGGTGACAAAGTCTAGAGCTGGTTTTAACTGACTGGATGGGGAAACCGGCAGAAATGATCTGTGCCAGGGTGGCGATCCGCCGGCAGAGGCCGGCGGCGCCATGGTTAAGGAAGCAACCATGGCTTGTGTCTGTATTATAGCCGGGTGAGCAGTTTCTCGTAAATTGCGCGGGCGCGGGCGATAT